>ULTG01007561.1_pt1 | contig 12297 bp, 8 predicted proteins | sample 1957461 | NCBI WGS metagenome assembly ULTG01 (sample SAMEA4835730, study PRJEB28245) | human gut metagenome | biome: gut microbiome; material: fecal sample | place: Denmark | collected 2008
CCTTTAAATGCGGTATATTCATATCCGTCTCCTTCTTTATAAGGACTTCTGAATTCTTCCTTTATTGTAGGTTTGCCGTATTTAATTGTAAGTCCATTCTTTATGTTTTCATAGTCGTTTTTGAGTGAAGCCCAATCTCGTTCATTTTCAAAGATTACATATACTGTATGAACGGTTTTTGAAACAGCTGAGAAATTTACACTTAATGTGCAGTTCTTCCCCATAAAAACGCCTCTAAGCCTAATGTCATCTGAATACTCTCCAACCACTACATATCCTGCAGTTTTCAGTTTTGCTACAAATTGGCTCGTTGTGCCATCAATCGAAATGTTCTTGAATGTCATGTGCTCTTGAGCCGACATTACGAAAGGAATCAAGATACTTGCGAGTGCAACAATTATCTTTTTCATATTCAAAATACAGAGACCCCACTCGGTTCCTGATGGGGTGGTTGGTTATAACTATATACAAAGAAAGTGTGGAGTCGATTTCGTCTATTTATTAGAAGGTTGTGGAAAGACCCTGACATGAATAAACAAAATACGCAACCCCACACCGAAATAGATATGAGGTTGCGCATGTATAGACACATTGCGCCACTCCAAACTCTAATCAGGAAGGATTGTTTTCGTTGTTCCCCATGTCTTGAAAACTTCCACATTTTCTAATAAGGATAGTGCGAAAACACTTTCAATATGTTTTTGGAGACGCATAAAGGCGTGTCCGATACAAATGTAGTAAATTATCTGATACATAATACTTCATTCATACGAAATTTCAAGATTAAGATAGTTCAGATGATCCTTGCGGAAGTAAAAAATGATCTATACTTTAGCCGGAGGACTAAAGAATTATATTGATACTATGGATGTTGTGATTTATGCACGGGTTTCTACCAAGACACAGGACTATGACAGGCAGTTGTCAGAGTTGAGGACGTATGCAGCAAGGATGCAGTATAATGTCGTGAGAGAATTTGCTGAGGTTGTCAGTGGCGCAAAAAAGGTTAATGTACGAGAGGCGATGTCCGAACTGCTCACGTACTGTGACGATAATCATGTGGATATAGTTCTCATATCTGAATACTCACGCCTGAGCCGTAGAGCCGTGGATTTCCTTAAGATGGTAGAATACCTCAACGAGCGCAATAAGCATATATATCCATCAGAATGGCCTTGAAACATTGTTCCCCAATGGATAAGTCAATCCTATAGCCAGCCTTGTCCTCGGCATCCTTGGTCAATTCAACAGTATGGAACGTACCCTTATCCGTAGTCGCATGGAGAGCGGGTAAAATTCATATAGATCCAGAGGTGGTCAAGTCGGCAGGAAAGAAGGCTATCGAAAACCGTCTGAAACAATGATGCTTCAATATACAAAGGAAATTAGTCTTCTGAAGAAGGGCATTGCCTCGACTCCTGGCGACAAGCTCCTGCTGATGACGCTCGGACTTATGCTCGTGATTTCCGGCCCGTCCTGCTTCATCGCGTGGACCAAGCTCCGCAAGCGGAATCTGGGCCATAAACTCAAAGGTCCTCGTGAATGTAGTATTCGGCGGCAAGCTCACAAGCATTGCCAAATATCCGAAACTCAGACTCGCGGACCCTCACAAGCAGAAGACAGCAGCCTGGAAGATATGGCTTCCTACAGTCTTCATCCTCCTTCTCATCGCCTTCGCAGTTCTCTATTTCTGTGGCGGCCTGGACTTTATTCCAGCATTCCGGCTGCCAGCTCAGCCTTAAGTTGACTTACTGCATCCACATCCTTCGTAAATTCGGTCGGACCGGTGTACACCTGAGCCAACACGGCTTCTGTCGCCTCCCGGCCGCATTTTTTCGTGTAAATTGCGTATGTCAAAAAAATCGGTTTTTAGTTTTCGGCATTTAATGCACCACGTAAAGTGTTGAGCATCAATAACATAGTCGTTTTCAGAGTCGCCAAAACTACAACTCTGAAAATGGCTTAATCGTTGATATTCAGAGAGTTACGCGGTGCGAGATTTGTTAATCCTGATAATAGTTTACCAATCGGACAGATTTTGTCCGTAGTACCCCGCCTTCTCACGGACAAGTAAGTTCAAAATACAACTTGTCCGGGCTAAAAACGTTTTCTCACGGACAAGTTCCCATTTTTCACAGACAAGCGAATCACGGACAAGTTCCTATTTTTCACGGACAAGTTACCGCCGCCTCACAAGTTTTTTCCTAAGCCACCCTTACCCTCTTAAGCCAAGTTTCTGAAAGAAACGCGCAACAATAAGCAAAAAAAAGGCGCTGAGAAATTCAGCGCCTTTTTCTTGGTAGCGGGGGAAGGACTCGAACCTCCGGCCTCCGGGTTATGAGCCCGACGAGCTACCAACTGCTCTACCCCGCGGTGTTATTGGATTACAAAGGTAAGCATTATTTTTTATATTGCAAACTTTTGCTGACCTTTTTTCCGATAATTTTCAATTTTCACCTTACGCGACCGGCAGCGACCAAGAATCCACGAGGCTTTCACGACCATACTTCGACCTGTCAGTTCAGACTGCGACCAAAAATCCACGAGGCTTTCACGACCATATTCCGACCTGTCGACTCAGACTGCGACCATGAATCCATGAGTCTTTCCCGACCATACTCCGACCTGTCGGCTCAGACTGCGACCATGAATCAACGAAGCCTTCACGACCATACTCCGACCTGTCGGCTCAGACTGCGACCATGAATCCACGAGGCTTTCCCGACCATACTCCGACCTGTCGGCTTTGACTGAGACCATGAATCCACAATGCTTACCCTGTAAGACTCCGGCCTCACGGCTCATGCTCGGCAAAATCACTCTGATGACTATTTCTTGGCGGTGACGACCATGAAGGTCACGGCGACCAATGTGATGGCCACGCCGACTATTACATTGACAGTAAGCGACTCGCCGAAGAATATGGTGCCGACGGCGATAGCTGTTACAGGCTCGAAGACTCCGAGCACTGAGGTTTTGGTGGCGCCGATCACTCGGGTCGCAATCGCCAATGTCAGAAGCGAGACCAATGTCGGAAAAATCGCCAGACCAGCAAGGTTTGCCCAGCAGAACCAGCCGTGCACTCCGCTTAGGAATCCGCCGCCGTTGAACGCATTATGGATAATGAACAACAGAGATCCAGTAAGCAGCGCATAGAAGGTCAAAACCAGATTGGACACGGTACGAAGCCGGCGGCTACGGTTCACTACCACAAGATACAGCGCATAGGAGAGCGCAGATGCTCCCGCCAACAGAAGTCCCGTCATGTTCAATGAAAGACTGCCGGACGGCTTGCACAATATGACGACACCCACGAAGGTCATCAGAATCGACAGCCAGACCTGCCATGTCGGATACACCTTGAGAAATACCATTATCAATGCTACCAGGACAGGATAAAGGAATACTATGGTCGTGGCAAGACCCGCCGGAATGTATTTGTAAGACACGAACAAGAGCATACTGCTGAGCCCGAAAAGCACCCCGAGTATGCACAATCTGAGGAACTGCGCCTTGTTCACTTTGAAGGATTCCTTCTTGAACAGAAGCCAGGCTCCGAGAATCGCAACTGCGAGCAAGTATCTGATGGACAGCATTGTATCCACTGATACTCCCATCTCGAGAAGCGGCTTGGCGAAAAGCGGATTCAGGCCATAGGTAACACCTGCGACAATACCCGCAACATATCCCCAAAAAATATTCTTGTTTTCCATAACTGTATTTACAACAACTGCCGCACCAAGGTTTCCCAAGGAACGGCAATTATATGAATCCGAAAAAAATTACTTGCAAATGAACGTCACGAGCGCATCAACATCTTCTTTCGTGAAAGACATCTGCTCCCCCGTCGAAAGATTCTTCACATTGACCTTGCCGGCGGCAGCCTCGTCACCGCCATTGATGGAAACGAACGGAATCCCCTTCTTCTCCGCGTAATCGAACTGCTTCTTGAGCTTGGTCTGGTCCGGATAGATCTCGCAAGACACCCCTGCTTCACGTAAAGTCCTGACTACAGGGACAATATAAGGAAGCACGGAAGCGTCCATATTGGCGAACAATACTGTAGCGGAACCGGCCAGGCCCTTAGGGAATTTGTCCAGGCCCTTCAACACGTCATAGATACGGTCAGCTCCGAAAGATATGCCGACACCAGACATTCCAGGCAGGCCGAAGATACCGGTAAGGTTATCGTAACGTCCTCCGCCACAGATACTTCCGATAGCATAATCAAGAGCTTTCACCTCGAAAATAGCACCAGTATAATAGTTCAGGCCACGGGCAAGCGAGAGATCCATCTCCACCTTCTGGCTTACACCTGCATTGGCAATGAACCCGAACAGCTCGGCAAGTTCGTCGAGTCCTTTGAGACCTTCCTCCGAAACGATGCCGGACGCTGATTTGCCTTCCATCAGTCCGCGCATTACGGCAATCTTCTCCTCCGTCGTACCTTCCAATTTCAGAATCGGCTCAATCACTGCAACTGCCTTCTCGTCAAGACCTTTCTCCATCATCTCCGCCTCCACGGCCTCCAGTCCGATCTTGTCCAGTTTGTCAATGGCCACCGTAATGTCGGTAACCTTGTCCGGATAGCCGCAGATTTCTGCCAATCCGGTGAGCACCTTGCGGTTATTGATCTTGATGGCGACATTGATACCGAATTTCGTGAATACAGTGTCCACAATCTGCACGAGTTCAAGCTCGTTCAGCTGCGACCTGCTTCCGATAACGTCGGCATCGCATTGATAAAACTCGCGGTAGCGACCTTTCTGCGGACGGTCCGCACGCCATACCGGCTGTATCTGGAAACGCCTGAACGGGAACGCGATCTCGTTCTGATGCTGCACCACGTAACGCGCGAAAGGAACCGTCAAGTCATACCTCAAGCCCTTTTCGCACACTTCCGAAGTAATCTTGCCGCTGTTCAGCGTACCATCTTCGTTCTTGTAATTATCAATGTCAATGCGGCAGAACGCATCACCGCTGTTAAGGATACGGAAAAGCAATTTGTCGCCCTCGTCGCCATATTTTCCGAGAAGGGTGGAAAGGTTCTCCATGGCAGGAGTCTCGATCTGGACATATCCATAAGTCCTGTAAACAGAACGGATAGTATCGAATATGTAATTCCTCGCGGCCATTTCTTCCTGACCGAAATCTCTTGTCCCCTTAGGTATAGACGGTTTCTGTGCCATAGCAATCTAAAATTAAGTCAACAAAATTAACAAATATGTAATGATTAAAAAAATGCACGTCTATATATTTTTTGTACATTTGCGTAATGTGGAATCCTGATGCGGCATTAGGAATTGCCAATAGGGATTACTACAGATTAGCAAAACTGATTATTCTAAATTTTTGATAAATATGAAAGATTTTGTCAAAATGACATTGGCCGTAATATGCGGCCTGTTTATAATGGGAGTGGTAGGATTTATCCTGTTCTTCGGCTTCGTGGGCGCACTTGCGTCATTGGGGAATGAGACTCCTGTAATTCCGCGATCCGGGGTACTGGACATGAACTTGAGTAAAATCATTCTTGCCGAGCAGGGGCAGGAAATCAATCCGATTGCCATAATGCAGGGCGATGAAACCAAGACAATAGGATTGTGGGATGCGGTGCAGTCGATAAAGGCCGCAGCGGCTGATCCTGCCGTACAATACATATTCCTACGTCCGGAAGGATTGCAGTCAGGCATTGCCCAGATGGAAGAACTCCGCAGGGCTCTTGCTGATTTCAGGGCAAGCGGCAAGGCCGTGGTTTCATATATCGAAAACCCGACCACAGGCGCCTACTATCTGGCGTCCGTTGCGGACAAAGTCTATATGGGCAATTACTGCGGCGGCACCAGCATGGTGACCGGTGTCGGCACCCAGCTCATTTTCCTGAAGGACCTGCTTGACAAGCTTGGGGTCAATGTCCAGCTGATCCGGCACGGCAAATTCAAGTCTGCCGGCGAGATGTACATCAAGAGCAGTCCGAGTGAGGAGAACATGCTCCAGAACCAGGAAATGATAAATTCCATCTGGGGCAATCTTTCTGCGGAAATCTGCAGCAGCCGTGACATCACTGAAGAAAAGCTGAATTCTCTCGTTGACAATCTGACATTGACGACACCGGAAGACTTCAGAAGCAACGGCCTTGTAGATGAGCTGCTTACAAAAGAAGAGCTCAGGGGCAAGCTTACCGACCTGGCTGTAGAATCCAGTTTTTCGGACTTGAAGATGATTCCGTTCAGCGACTACGTTATGGTCAATGCCTCAGTTCAGAAAGTGGCCAAGACAAAGGTGGCGATAATCTTTGCTGACGGCAATATTGTAGATGGCGATGCCAAGGAGCAGGTGGCAAGTGACCGTTTCGCCTCCATAATATCAAAGGTCAGGGAAGACGCTTCTGTCAAGGCCGTAGTGCTCAGGGTTTCATCTCCGGGAGGAAGCGTTCTTGCATCAGAGAAAATCAAACAGGAGATCGACCTGCTCAGGAAAGAGAAACCGGTAATCGCTTCTTACGGCAACTACGCCGCTTCCGGAGGTTACTGGATTTCAAACAGTTGCGATAAAATCTTCAGCGACCCGTCCACATTGACAGGCTCTATCGGCGTGTTCAGCATGATTCCTGATTTCAGCAAGACCGCCAAGGATATTTTCCATGTCAATGTAACTTCTGTCGGCTCGAACAGGCACAGTGACATGTATTCGCTAACAAGGCCGCTGAATGCTCAGGAGACCGCCTATATGCAGAAGTCTGTCAATGATATATACGATGCCTTCCTTAAAAATGTGGCAGAGGGCAGAGATATGACTACAGACGCAGTGGACAATATTGCTCAGGGACGTGTATGGACCGGTTCCGACGCCCTCAAGATAGGTCTGGTAGATGAAATCGGCACATTGACAGATGCGTTCCGATATGCGCTCACGGCAGCGGGCATCGACGAGAGTGAAAGCTACAGCGTGGACTGCCTGCCGAAGCCTCAGACATTGATGGAAATGCTGCTCGAATCATTCGGCGGCACCACTTCCGCATTCGCAGGAACGCCGTTCAGTTCGATTGAAAAGGCTTTCAAAGGCTGGAACTGGGAAACATCCGAGAGGACGTTCGCCAGAATGCCTTATATCTACGAAATCCAGTTGTAGCCAGGGCGCGTGCCCAGTTCCGGCTGGGCTTCAATGTGAGCGTAAGGACACCGGCGATGCGCGTGCAGAGGGCTTAACGGGAAGGCAGGTGGGAGTGACAGATGCGAACGTGGAGTGGCAGGCAAGAGCATGGAGTGACAGGCAAGAGTGTGAAAATGATGGAGGGGAGATGAGGACGATACATTAGGCGCAGCGCGTAAAACGTTGATACTCAGCAAAATAGCCACTTTCAGAGTTGCAAAAACACCAACTCTGAAAGTGGCTTAATTATTGATAATCAGAGGATTACGCGTTGCGCCCCAACATCACCGTTCTCCGGAGCATTACACGTCACCATTCTCCGGAGCATTCCACATCACCGTTCTCTACCAGATTTCATATCAAAGTTCTCCACTAGATTTCACATCCCCCACCAGATTCCACATCAAAGTCAATACGTAACCGCGGAGACGCTTACGTTCTCCACCAGATTCCACATCACCATCCCCCACCGCATTCAACATCACCGTTCTCCTCCAGATTTCACATCAAAGCTCTCTCCGCCACATTCCACATCAAACGTTCTCCGTAGCTCGAAGATATAGTTTCAGTATAGAAGCAGTGGCCGGAGTAACCATGACAGACTCATCGACGCGGAAAAAGAACCGACCGGAAACGTAGCCGCAGACACCGGCCACCCGCACGCCGCGAACCGTATCAGTGCCAATGTTATCCGCCCCTCTCTTCGAAGATTCACTATCCGAAGCATCACTGGACGAGCCTCCACTCTCCGCCCCCTCGCTTGCCGAACCGGGCAGGACAATGACCAGAGCACGGGACTTTTCTTCAATGCTCAACCTCAGACCTGTAAAGATATCGCTGAGCTTTTTCCTGCCATTGAGCCCGACAGGACGCATCCAGTCCCCATTTTGCCAACCGCGCAACAGGAACGGTAATGTCAATGCTTCTGACGAAAATGCCGCAATCCCTTCTCGGGCCAATGACTTGGCATCCGCTACCGGGTCCGCGCCTGCTTCGGAAACAGAGACATTGACACGAAAATCATCGAAAACATATTCGCCGGTCGTGCGTACCACCGAGCAGGCCTCATTCTCGTTTATCACTGTTCCACCGGTCATCAATGTACCGCGTGACCTGCTGGACGAGCCTCGTCCAGCCAATCCACTGAACGACAAGCCCGACCCAACAAAAGAGGACGTGATTGACGCAGAGCCTCGTCCGGCCAATCCGCAGCACTCCTCCAAGCCGTGATTCTCTGACGTAACCGGCGAAAATTCTCCGCCCTGATTATCAACCTGAGCACCTCCCTGAGTACCGCCCTGCGTATCAACCTGAGCACCGCCCTGCTTATCAACCTGAGCACCTCCCGGAGCACCTCCCTGCTTATCAACCTGAACACCGTTCTGCGTACCTCTCCACTTACCAACCATCACACTGCCCCGCTTACCTCCCTGCACACCGACAGGCGTACCAACCGTCACACCACCACGCGTACCACCACGCAGACCACCCTGCAGATTAGTCCTATCCCCGTGAACATCAGCACGTTCACTTACGACAGGACTGTCCGGCGCTACCCGAGCGGACTTTCTGACAATCAGGCACTCTCCTGCCGTAATAAGTTCGTAGCCCGGCGCCTCGAAGACCTTACCGGAAAACGTCTTGCCGCTTTCAAGCAGACGCACCACCGGTTCGAGAAGCCTGTCTCTGAAGCCATACGCTTCCAACAGCCTGTACAGCACATATTTATAATGCTTCAGATGACTAAGCCTTACTGCATTGACACGAAGCAGTTCATCCTTTCCGGCAGGCTCGCAGACACTTTCACGCACAGAAATGAAATAATCATCCGCAATCTCCTGCACCTCGGAAAACGCATTCATCTCCCGGGCAAAAGTCGTCAGGAACGACGGATTCAGACTCTCAAAAACAGGGAAGACAAGATGCCTTATACGGTTCCTCTTATAGACAGTTTCAGCATTGGTCCTGTCATCATGATACTCCAGAGAGTTGGCAGCCACATATTCCTCAATCTGTTTACGACTGAAAGACAACATCGGCCTCAACAGACGCACACCTGACAATTCATCCCTGGTTACAGGAACTACTGTCTCCACCTGCATACCGGTCACGCCGCGCAGCCCTGTCCCACGTAAAAGATTCAGAATCAATGTCTCAGCATTGTCATTTACATTGTGCGCGACAGCCACTCCATAGTATCCATTGTCCTTGCACAACGACGCGAACCAGTCATATCTGAGTTCTCTCGCAGCCATTTCAATACTGACACTATGGGACGAAGCGTACTGCTCCGTATCGAAATCCGCCTTATGGTAACGCACACCGTTCCGCCCGCACCAGGCAGCCACAAGCGCCTCGTCCGAATCACTGTCCTCACCACGGAGATGAAAATTGCAGTGTGCCACAGCAAACCTCCTCCCTGCGGAACTGTTCAGGAACAATGAAGCAAGGCAGATGGAATCAATGCCCCCGCTTACTGCAAGAAGGGCTGTTTCCTTTTCCGGAACCAGCCCCACTATCGTTCTGTCAAATGATTTCTGAATCATCATATTGCCTGTTACCTCGGTCTTGAAGCGATCGTATATGAGAAGCCGAATGCCAATGACTCCTTGAACTGTACCGCCTTACGTCCATCAGGATATTTCTTCAATGTCTTCTCAGTCTTCACCAGGACCTTGTCATCATAGATGAGGTTGGTGGTCACAGTCAATGAAAAATACTTGGCGATTTGCCAGTCAAACCTGTTATCCCAGTTCACGCGGATATTCTGCGGCTTGTCGAGATAGTCAGAGAACAGCACCAACTGTGAAGTATATTTGAAATTGTCATTGATCTGAAGCTTTCCATCGATCTTTATCTGCGCACCGAACTCGAATCTTGCCGAACGATAAGCGTCACCGGAAGTCTTGGCAGCGACAAAGGCCTCGTAACGTGCTTTCTCATCCCCTACCAGAGCAGCTGCATCAGCACTGGAAAGCGCATCCAGACTCTCGTATTTCTTCTTGAGTTCCATACTGTAGGACTTCCTCAGGCTCTCATCCGTAACGACCACGAAACCTCCGGTAAGAGGAGCGACATTGACAGTAAGCCATTTGGTAGGAACCCAGTCAATACCGAGCGCTATGTTGGTATAGGCAGGAGCGAAGAAACCGGACTTGAGCTTTCTGTTATGCTTCCAGTCGGACTTGCCAGGCTCCCAATCGTCCGCAGCACCGGCCGGCTTGGACGGCATAGGATAGTTGTAACTGTTCGAGAACTGTGACTTGAAGTTGAACTGAGCGGAATAGTTCAATGTCTGCAAAGCCTTGTAGCCGAACTTACCCTCATAATACATACGGTCATCGCTCTTCTGTATGAACGGCTTGTCCTCAGAATACAGGAAACCGTAATCGAGCTGAAGTCGGTTATTGAAGAACAGGTCTTTCTTCTTGTAGTTGGCATTCGCGTCAATGAAAGACTTCAGGGTCACGTTGTTATAACCGCCGGCAGCCCAGTTCGTCAGACTTGTCTGTCCGAAATCCAGTTTCGTAAGAAGGGAATTCGTCCAATATCTCGGTTTAGGTGTCTTGACTACAGCTTCAGGAGCGCCCGCAATCGCCTTGGCAGCCTCTTCAGCAGCCTTTTGCGCATCGGTGACATCCTGTGCATATACAGATGTAAATGCCAATGCGGACAAGCACATCAAAAGGATTCTCTTCTTCATAAAACATTCACTAATAAGCGATTGCAAACACAACTCTCTCGTGTGAAGGCTTGCCGGAATAGATATCCGTGCCCTCTTCCTTACATACGACGCTATCTACAGGAATACATCTGATGGTAGCCTTGGTTTCATCCTTGATCTTCTGCTCAGTCTCGGCAGTACCGTCCCAGTGGCAGGGCAGGAACTTGCCCTGAGTGATCTTCACCTTGAACTCCTCCCAGGAATCGCATTTCTCGATACGTGAGTTCCTGAAATCCAACGCTTTCTGATAGATATTGTTCTGAATATCCACGAGCAGGTCCTCGATATACTTGTCAATGCCCTCCAGCGAAACTGTCTTCTTCTCAAGTGTATCGCGGCGGTGTACCTCCACTGTATCATTCTGCAGGTCACGTGCACCGAGGGCAAGCCTTACAGGCACTCCCTTGAGTTCCCATTCAGCGAACTTGAAGCCCGGACGCAATGTGTCACGGTCATCGATCTTCACAGTATGTCCGGCAGTCTCGAGAGCCTTCTTGATTTCATTCATCTTGTCGAGAACGGCATTGTGCTCCTCCTCGCTTCTGTAGATAGGAACCATCACCACTTCGATCGGAGCCAGAGCCGGAGGGAGAACCAGACCGTTGTCATCGCCGTGAGCCATGATGAGCGCACCCATAAGACGGGTGGAAACGCCCCAGGATGTAGCCCACACATACTGCTGCTTGCCTTCCTTGTCGGTGTACTGCACATCGAACGACTTGGCGAAGTTCTGGCCGAGGAAATGTGAAGTACCTGACTGCAGAGCCTTTCCGTCCTGCATCATCGCCTCGATAGTGAGGGTATCCAATGCGCCGGCGAATCTCTCGTTAGGGCTCTTGTGGCCTACAATGACCGGGAGAGCCAGATAGTTGCGGGCAAAGTCAGCATAGACATGGACCATCTTCACTGCCTCTTCCTGAGCCTCCTGTGATGTAGCGTGAGCCGTGTGGCCTTCCTGCCAGAGGAACTCCGCGGTACGGAGGAACAGACGGGTACGCATCTCCCATCTGACGACATTGGCCCACTGGTTGCACATGATAGGAAGATCCCTCCATGATTTGATCCAGTTCTTGTATGTACTCCAGATAATGGTCTCGGATGTCGGACGCACTATCAGTTCTTCTTCAAGTTTCGATGACGGATCCACTACCACACCGTTTCCTTCAGGGTCATTCATGAGCCTGTGATGTGTCACTACCGCACATTCCTTCGCAAAGCCTGCGACATGCTCAGCCTCACGGCTGAAGAAAGACTTGGGAATGAACAACGGGAAATAAGCATTGACTGCGCCTGTTTCCTTGAATTTCGAGTCCAGCACGTGCTGCATCTTTTCCCATATAGCATAGCCATAAGGCTTGATTACCATACATCCCCTTACAGGTGACTGCTCTGCAAGGTCCGCTTTAACTACCAGGTCGTTA
>ULTG01032420.1_pt1 | contig 12128 bp, 10 predicted proteins | sample 1957461 | NCBI WGS metagenome assembly ULTG01 (sample SAMEA4835730, study PRJEB28245) | human gut metagenome | biome: gut microbiome; material: fecal sample | place: Denmark | collected 2008
CTCCTCCGGTGAGCTACCGATAGATTCCAGCCCTTTAAGGAGACAGTTCGCATAGATTTTCATGTAATAGGATAAAACCGGTTTCAGCCGGGCAATATAACGTTTGTTATATTTACTGATAGGCAATCGTTCGTAATCGATAGCCTTTAGTTGGCTAACCAACGCTTGTGCTGCTTGTCGGATATCATACTTCATAGATCAAATGTAAGAGGTGTTCGCCTTGATATTGATTGGAATAAGTCGGATAAAGAAAGTCGCGGCGCTGCTCGATCAACTCCGGAGCCATATTGGTATGCATCAATTTCCGACAGATGCGGACCATTTCGTCCGGAGTGTCGGCGATATGGCAGAGTGGCTCCAGTCCGCTACCTGCTATCATCAGTCGGTTGACCACTGTATGGCGTCCGGCAAACAGGCTGTTCAGTAGTTTTAGTTTCAATCCGGTTGCTTGAAAAGTGATCAAGGCATGTATTTGTGCATTGTGTATCAAACTGTTCATCAGCTCTTCTGACGGATTGGCTTCGATATGGATATTCGGATAGGGAGCTGCCGCTTTCAACAAAGAAGCCGGCGGGTTCATACCGGCAATGATGCAACGGCAGTCCAGTTTACTGAACACGTTCCGGATAAGAAAGAGGGCTGCTTGTGTATTCTCTATTACGGATAGTTTACCATGATAGAGGATGAAATCGGAAGAACCCGGCTTGACCGTAATTTGGTTGTTGGTGTGGAAGCAAGGCATGAACTCGACCGGCTTGTCGGGGAACTGGCGTCGGAGGTAGTCAGCATCGGTTGTTGAAACGGCAATCATCAGATCGGCATGTTCCAGTACTTTCTGATAATGTTTGAATCGCCAAGCCTCTATCCGGAAGAAGCTTTTCCTGATCGGATGGCTCTCCGCCTGTGCCAGGTGATAATAATAGTCGTGTTCGATATTTGCTTCCCGGTAAATCTTTTTCCGGTTGTGTAGTCGCGGATCGTTTATGTAATAACAGCAATGGAGTCCTTCGAACAGGATCGGGTAATCGTTCTTCAACAGATTGGCGATCAGTTCAGGATGCTTGCGGCTGTATACGTTATAAGGCAGCAGGGTTATATTGGTACGCAGCCCTGTATGTCGCTTGTAATAAAATACCTTTTCGCAGATGGCTTCCAGTTCGGGCGAATGGGCACGTTCGTATTCGAAACAGTGTAAGATGATCTTCACACCGCACTGGTGCAGAGCTTTCATCTTATAATATACATCGATGATTCCCCCGTAGTTGGCAGGCCAGGGAATATTGAAAGCTATAATGTTCAGATACCTTTCCATGTCTGTCATTTGCTGTTTAGTCGGGTAAAGATACGCATAAATTGTTCAGCTTGTTTTTTACGGGAGAAACGTTCCACTGCTTCCTTATCCGTATTTATGTGTGTGTATCCATTATCCTGCCAGAACTGATAATGGTGCAGGATAAAACGAAAAGCTTCTTCGGCTGTCCGGGCTGCCAGTCCGGAACGGGTATTCCGGATGGTAGCTTCGAGGCAACTTTCGTCACTCTTTACACAGAGTAAAGGTTTCCCGACAGCCATCGATTCGAAAAGCTTGGTAGTCATAAATCCTTTTGGTCCATCGGATGCAAAGGTATTGGCGAGTTGCAGCAGAATGGAACTGCGGTTTAACACGCCGGGAATCTCGGAAGCGGGAACATAGTCGAAAAAGTCCATATACCGGGCGATTGGGTAAGCGGTTGCTGCCTGCATGATGATCGCTTTTGATCCGGCGTCGACATACCATTGGATGCGGAACTGGTCCGGATCAATGAGCTTTTCACGATCTAACCGGCTAACGGCCTCGAAAAGCAATCGAGGGTCACGTGTCGCCAAGCTAATCAAACGTCCGGTATAGGTGATGACGAATTGAGAGGTCCGATGTTGTTCAGGATAGAAGAGCTCTGGATCGTAACCGTTGTAAACCAACTCTGTGTTAGGATTGTATGCTTGAAGTTTTTCCACATGCCAGGGGGAAATGGTCGTGACCTGATCCGCCTTTCTCAATGCATTATTTCTGTCCCGCAATAACTTATGACGGAATGTTTCCGTGATCTTTCTATCCAACCAGGAAAAGGTACGGAAGTTATGAGCGATATATTCGTTGGAAGCATATTGTTCGACTATGTCTCGAAGGTCGATTACTAACGGCAGATGATATTTCTCTGCTATATATTGGGCGGCCGGCAAGGGGAAAGTTCGGTATGAACTACACAGGATACCGGCATATTCCCCTTCTTCCAGTAAACGGGAGGCGACTTTTGTCATCTTCTTGTCTTTATAATGGAAAAAATAATCGAGTATGAATACGCATATCCACTCTAACTTTTGGAGGATTTTCCCTTTGGAATGAAAGAAATTTACATATGTGACAGGCGTTTCTCCTTTCAGGAAAGAGAACGTGCTGTCATCGATTTGCTCAGTGACAACGACAGGTTCCCATCCGGCCCGCCTCATATATTTGCATAAATAGCCCATTCGCGGTCCGAATGCAGGGGGAAACATATCACATAATATCAGTATCTTCATGATTTTATCAATTCTTCAATGATGGCGGCGAATAGTTTTCGTTGCCAGTCGACAGAGACATTCGGCTTGATCCGGGTGGTGATGGAGTCGTTATGCCAGAGCAACACCAGTTCGCCGTTGGCAGATGCCACCTGTTTGATGAGTTGTGTTGAGTAGGCAAGTGCCCCCTCATAGTCGAGATTCATATAAATAGGTTCGTTCAGGCTGCATTCCATGATTGCCAACGGGTGGAGGATAAGTGGCGAGATGCGTTTATTCTCCGGATTAATCCAATGTACCGGACGGGAAGTACCGAGGCGAAAGCCGGCAACATCCGGGTAGCCTACCGTGAAATCGTCTGTAATTCCTGCTTTTTCCAGCCATGCCATATCTTCTGGTTCGCGTGAGGCCAAATAATGATGCCGATTGCAAGTGACGGATTTTCCGGTTTGTCTCTCCAATAAATCTTTTTCCGTTGAGATGAGTGCCGGAGTTCTACCGGCGTCGTAACTGGTATGCAGTCCAATCCGTACTCTTTCGTTTTTACAAAAGAACAGAAGCTCTTTTAAATCCTTTGAATACAGTTTATAATGAGGCTTGTCATAAACGGATGAGCCGCCTGACTTGATAAAGAACAGGGATTCGCAGCGGTCTTTTCCGATAGCTGCCTTTAATTCGTTTCGTTGTTCTACAAACCAGGGAAATGTGTAGAACGGATCTTCCTGTAATGGGCCACGAAACATTTTCCAAGCTTGTTTCAGTCCTGTACCTTTAACGGTTTCCCGTATCAGATTGCGGAAAGTCCTACAAAAAAAGGGGGCATCCACATCGTGTGTCAGCCATACTTTTTGTATGTGTGGGGTCGGTTCGACAGCCGACTGTACACGTGCTTGGCGTAACCAGCGTCGCAATAATCTTCCGTATTCGTCAACTATCGGGCGATGAATGAATCCTGCTTTGAAGGGTAGGGACTCTTTTCCGGGGAAGCGGCCGTGGATGTCCCGTATGTTTCGTTTCCGTATTTCTTCATATCGTGTCAGCAGGAAATAGGCACTGGCGATGATATCGGCATGTACCACCCAAGTATCCCCCTGCCATTCTGTTTTGGAAGAGCCGAAAAGCAGCGGTACGCCTTCTATCTCTTCCAGTGGCAGTTTGGGCATAGACTCGGATGTCCCGTAAACTTCATCCCGAAAAAAAGGGGAAGGGATGATGACTACGCGATAACGGGAGAATTTGTTCGGGTCCGATGTGTAACCGACAAGGCTATTCAATGCACCGGCTTTTTCTCCTCCTATCAGGAATTTGGTGATATAAGAAATAACGGCTTTCATACTGTCTTTTAGCTTTACAGGAACAGACGGACCACCTCGAATGCTTCAGCATAAGGGCAGCCTGCTTGTACACCGCGTGTTTTTGCCAGTGAAAAGATGAACTCTTCGGATAGATAGTCGCGTGTTCCTTGTGATTCGTATGCTTTTAATGCTTCGACTTTGGCCTGAATGTGTTCCCTGTTTAGTTCAACGAAGCATTGCGTATTAAATGTCAGATTGTTCCAAATCAGTTCGTAGCCCAGTAGTGTCGTGTTTTTGAAAGCGCGTAGGCCTTCCTGGGCGATCGTTGTGTGATCCTGGTGAATGTCGTGCAAGCTTGGAATGAAGACCAGGTCGAAATTGTTCGCTTTTTTTAGGCGGATCAGTTCTTCCAATATCTCCTGCCGGACATATCCGAGTTTACGGACTTCGTAATTGTAGATGATGAGGTTTTCGGGGGATATACCCAATTGGGCAGTCGCTTTCTTGACTTCCGTCTTCAAAATATCTTTCGGAAAACCTTCAGGTACGGACTGCTGGGCGGTCGAAAAAGCGACATAGGTCACTTTCTTTCCCAGTTCGATAAGTTTGCTTATGGTTCCTCCCAGTCCTAATTCCCCGTCGTCTGTATGGGGAGCTAAAACCAGTATATTATTATAACTGTTTAGTATCATAAATAATCTATCTGTTTATTATCCTTCCTATTTTTAAACAGGCTCTATTTAATAAACTTAATTTTCCTTTGGTTATTGTGAAGAAGGGGGTTTGAATTGCACCGAATTCGCGGAAAAAACGTTCGACTCCCGGAATCATGGAACCTTCGAAGTCGAATGTGTCGGTATATTGTGAAACATAACGGATTGCTTCCCACAAAATTAAACTGTGTGCTCCGGACTTCCGAAGGGCTGGATCTCCTCCTCCTGCCAGATACCAGGCGGAACTTTCTTGCCAGACGATAAAAGCAGCAGCATGCAAACGTCCTTGTTCGTCATAACCGCCCCATATATCTCCCTGGTTCCGTTTGCGGCAGATATTGATCAATTTGATTAGTATATCCGTATCTTCTTTGTTTAGAACCTGCTGACGCTCGAATGTTTGTTTCTGTACCTGTAAAAATTCTTCAATAGAAATGCCTTTTTTTACCGTGATACGATATTTATCTTTAGCTTTTGTTATGTTCCGGCGGATGTTGGAACTCATATTTTCCAGTATTGCTTCTGTGTTTCGAATATTTTTCAGCAGATAGGTGTAACGTGTTGTTTGCTGGTAGCCTTCCCAATAGAAAGGAAGCCAGTCAGTGATTCCATAATGGAAATTTTGCAGGAAATGCGGATAGGATTTAAGCTCGTTTAGTAGTTGTTTGCATAAAATTTGCCGGCGACTTAATGCTTTAGTATATTTGGTGTCTTCGGATTCCGGTGAGAACCAAGGACCCATTGTTTGCGTATAGAAGGGCATCGAGATAATTCCTTGCCGAGGACAGTAAAGAGGGATCGCTGCCGTGATCCTTTCTTTTTCTTCGATCAATAAGACTTCCCATTTATCTTTGCCACAAACCGTATCGAGCCACCAATCACGGGAAAAGATGGGAATACTTGTTTCTGTGTTGCAAAGCAAATGGTATTTGTCTTTCATGTTCATGAATGATTTGAGTTCTGTGAGATGGTGATCTGTCGCTGACTTTTATCAGTATAATCACGGCACACAGATAACATAAATGACCATAAATCTGATCTGGGTTATCTGTGTACCATTGATTTTATCCTTTTAACGCTTCGAAGATCAGGCCGGACAATTCGTCTGCCAGTTCTGGATTGTCGGCAACACATTGTTTGGCGGCATCACGTCCCTGTCCTAATTTAGTGTCGTTGTAACTGTACCATGAACCGCTTTTCTTGATGATATTCAGTTCTGCGCCCAAGTCGATTATTTCACCGGCTTTGGAGATGCCTTCACCGAACATGATGTCGAACTCTGCTTTCCGGAAAGGAGGAGCAACCTTGTTCTTGACTACTTTTACGCGCACTTGGTTACCTTTGATATCGTCTCCGTCTTTCAATTTACCGATGCTGCGAATATCCAGACGGACAGAGGCATAAAACTTCAACGCATTACCACCGGTAGTTGTTTCGGGATTACCGAACATCACACCGATCTTGTCGCGCAATTGGTTGATGAATATGCAAGTCGTGTTAGTCTTATTGATTGCGGCTGTCAACTTACGAAGCGCTTGAGACATCAATCGTGCCTGTAACCCCATCTTGCTTTCACCCATATCTCCTTCGATTTCCGCTTTTGGAGTCAGAGCGGCAACCGAGTCGATTACGATAATATCCACGGCAGATGAACGGATCAACTGTTCGGCGATTTCTAACGCCTGTTCGCCATTATCCGGTTGGGAAATCCATAGGTTTTCGACATCTACTCCCAACTTTTCTGCATAAAAACGGTCAAAAGCATGTTCCGCATCGATAAATGCTGCAATGCCACCGCTTTTTTGTGCCTCGGCAATTGCGTGGATCGCCAGAGTTGTCTTACCGGATGATTCCGGTCCGTAGATTTCGATCACGCGGCCTTTGGGATAACCTCCTACGCCTAGTGCTGCGTTCAAGGCGATAGAGCCTGTCGGGATCACTTCGATATTTTCGACACTTTCGTCGCCCAATTTCATGATCGAACCTTTTCCGTAGTTTTTCTCGATCTTGTCCATTGCTGCGCGAAGCGCTTTTAATTTATCTGCGTTTACAGCCGGTTTCTCGGCTGCAGGCTGCTTGCCTTCTTCGAATAAATCTTCTTTTGCCATTTCCTTTTATAGATTAAGGATTTGATTTGCATGGTCTTTAGTCTTCACCTCTTTCGGGCCGATGATGTTGGTAACGATGCCATCTTCATCTATAATAAAGGTGGTGCGGAGAGTCCCCATGTATGAACGTCCGTACAATTTCTTTTCTGCCCAAACCCCGAACTGCTGTTGAAGGGCCGTATCCGTATCAGCGATGAGGCTGAAAGGAAGTTCCTGTTTTGCGATAAATCCCTGATGAGACTTGGCACTGTCTTTGCTGACACCCACTACTTCGTAGCCGGCAGCTTGCAATTCCTTGTAGCCATCCCGCAGGCTGCATGCTTCTGCTGTACAACCACTGGTATTGTCTTTCGGGTAGAAATAGAGCGCCAACTTCTTGCCTTTGAAATCGCTCAGCTTTATCTCTTTCCCGTTTTGGTCAAGTCCCAGAACTTCGGGAGCTTTATCCCCTATTTGTATTGCCATATATTTATTTTACTTGATGTTATAGTTCATCTTGCGTGTTACATCCGCTTTCCGGCGGGCTTTCCGTCCGAAGACTTTCCAAAGCAGTTTTCTTCCCATGTGATGGGCGACGGCATATGACTCGAATGTTTCTGTCCGGTAATCGAAATCATCTTGCCAACATTCCTGGGGAGAAACATAGCAGTATGTAATCTTTTCGATACTGTTGTCATCTGCCTCGTTTTCCTCCAGCACGATGATGTTCTGCTTGTCGGGAACCAGGCAGGTGATATGCCTGCGGTGGCACTCTTCTATTAGCGGAACCAGCACGGCATCATACCTCGCATAGATATTAGTCAGATCGAAATCCTGGTATTCGCTCTCTCCGATCTTTTGTATCGGGCGGAGTTGCAGGATATCCAGTTCATTTCCGACGACTTCCCATATCCGGCTTAGTTCTTCGAGATTGTCGTTGTTGATTGTATAATTGATGCGTAACTTGAATTGCGGATGCTGTTTCTTTATTTCTGTGACATTGGCGAGCAACTTGCGGAACAAGTCGAATTTACCGTTTGTCATCAGAAGCTCGTATGTTTCGCGTGTAAAACCATGTGCTGAGAGCGTCAACTCGTCCAACCCGTTCTCTACGGCGGCGGCTAACTGCTCTTTTGTCAGCAGGTTCCCGTTTGTCGTGAGTGAAACGTAGGGGACGTTGTATCGTTTACCCAGTGCAATGATTTTTACCAGGTCCTTGTGCAAAGTCGGTTCCGCTCCGCAGCCGATCTGAAGTTTCAAGGCACGGTGGAACAGGCTTCCGGCAATGGCTTCTATCTCTTCATATTTCAGAGTACCCCGTAGACTTTTCCTTTTTTCCTCGTCGCTGAAATAACACATCTTACAGCGGAAGTTACAGGCAAGTACCGGATCGAGAAAAACGCCGATGTACCGTTTGCCTAATACATGAAATAACCAGAGGCCCAATAGTTTGAGCCTTCTGCTTTTGATTTGTGTACCAAGACGTAGTATGTTGTAAATATTACGAGCCATTTAGTTAATTGATAATTGGAGGGTGTGTCAAATATCGGTATTCATAGGACGCAGACAACGTAGACGAGCGCAGATTAACGCAGATATATTAATTATCAACAAAATAAATCTGCGTCCGTCTGTGTGCTCTGTGCCATCCGCGTCCGGTAATGTTAATTTTGACACACTTTCTTAGAGTTCCAGATCTATATTGAACAGTTCGTGCCAAGGCAGACCTTGTTCGTTCAGCTCCTTCATGAACGGATCGGGATCGAACTCTTCGACGTTCCAAACTCCCGGTTTTTTCCAAACTCCCTGCATGAACAGTTTGGCTCCGATCATGGCCGGAACACCGGTCGTGTAGCTTACGCCTTGTGCTCCCGTTTCCTGGTAAGCAGCCTGGTGACTACAGTTATTATAAACATAGTAGGTCATTTCCTTGCCATCCTTGATTCCGCGGATACGGCAACCGATGGAAGTTTCGCCTGTATAGTTTTCACCCAGATCACCCGGATTAGGCAGCACGGCTTTCAGGAATTGGATCGGAACGATTTCCTGTCCGTTATACATAATCGGATCGATGCGAGACATACCAATGTTCTGTATCACGCGCAGGTGAGTCAGATATTCCTGTCCGAAAGTCATCCAGAAGCGGGCACGTTTGATTGTAGGGAAGTTTTTGGTCAGGCTTTCCAACTCTTCGTGGTACATCAGGTAAGATTCTCTCGGACCGACATTCGGATAGTTCAACGGTTTGTGTACAGACAGCGGATCTGTCTCTTTCCATTCTCCGTCTTCGAAATATTTACCTCGTTGGGTAATTTCGCGGATGTTGATTTCCGGGTTGAAATTAGTAGCAAATGCTTTGTGATGGTCTCCGGCGTTGCAGTCTACAATATCCAGGTATTGTATTTCATCGAAGTGATGTTTGGCTGCATAAGCCGTATATACACCCGTTACGCCCGGATCGAATCCACAACCCAGGATAGCGGTCAGGCCGGCATCTTCGAAGCGTTTCTTGTATGCCCACTGCCAGCTGTATTGGTATTTAGCTTCGTCCAGCGGTTCGTAATTGGCCGTGTCGAGATAGCTGACACCGTATGCCAGACAGGCATCCATGATGTGGAGGTCCTGATAGGGCAAAGCCAGATTTACTACCAAGTCCGGTTTGAAGGTGTTGAACAAGCGGATGAGTTCTTCCACGTTGTCTGCATCGACCTGTGCTGTTTGTACCTTTACATTCTTAATATCGGCGGCGATCTGGTCGCACTTGCTTTTCGTGCGGCTGGCAACCATGATATCGGTAAAGACATCCGCGTTCATCGCGATCTTCTTAACAGCAACGGTACTAACGCCCCCTGCACCAATAACTAATACTCTTCCCATTTACTAATAGAATTAATCTTGTTAATATACAGTTTACAAGGTTTTAAACCTAACGACAAATATACGATGAATCTTTGAATAATCGGGCAAGGTAGGGGGAGAAAAACAGTTTCATTGGCATGAAACAATAGTTCCCTCGGCGGGGAACTGGGGTTTCCTTAGAGGGAAACTTTTGTTCCATGCCTATGGAACAGGTTCCGGTTAACCGAGTTTGCGCCTGTAGTATTGCGGAGAGATACCGGTGTGCTTCTTGAAATACCGACCGAAAAACGATTGGTCCGGAAACTGGAGGCGGTTGGCTATTTCCTGTATGCTTAGGTCGGTCGATTCCAACAATACCTTTATTTCGAGTATGACATGCTTGTCGATGATGTTTTTTGCCGTCTCTCCGGCAACGGTCTGCGCAATGGCCGATAGATATCGGGGAGTGATGAACATCTTTTGGGCGTAGAATGATACTTCACGCTGGTTGAGGCAGTGTTTGTGTATTAATTGGATGAACCGTTTGAACAATTCTTCCTGCCGGCTGATTCCTTCCGGGCGGTTCTGCTCGAAGATGCGGTGTGTTTTATCATAAATGTCCAAAAGGAAACTTTGTATGTAGTTGCGAAGGATTTGCAGTCGGAAACAGTTTTCTTTATCCTTATAGAGATCTTCCAGTGCGATGATGAGTCCGTTAATGGTACGTGTACGCTCGACTGGTAGCGTGACGACCGGATTCTCTTTCAGAAAATGAAAAAAAGAAGGATCGAGCCGGACTGTCGCTTCTTGGAAAAACGCATTGGAAAATGTTATATAAGAGATGGAGAGATCTGGACTGGCATATGAATAATTGATGATGCTGTTGGGTAGGAATATGATCTGTGTATTAGGTATGATGTCATATTCCAACAAGTCGATTTCGATCCGGGCTTCTCCGCTATGGCAGAAAAAGATGCAGGCATCTTCCAGTTTGAAAAGATGGTGGGGCATATCGGAACAATTGATTGTCCCGACGAAAAAGGGATCTTCGGCGGTTGTGCGTAAAACTTCCATTTTATTCTTGTTTTGGTTACAAATATACCGGTTTCTTCTTGAAATAAAGAAGATATGTTCCTGTTTTGAACAATATGGGCTAACTCTTGAACTCTGTCGCTTGACAAATCACCTTTACCTTTGCCGCGAATTAAAGATTGGAAAATGATAATGATGAACAAAAGATGGATGCAACTTTTAGGTATGATCAGTTGCGCAGCGTTAGTGGTGTCTTGCAAGCAAGCACCATCGGTAGAAATGGAAGCGGAGTATGCGGTATTACAGGTACAACCTTCCGATAAAGTAATCTCCACTACTTATTCGGCGACAATCCGTGGGCGGCAGGATATCGACATCTATCCGCAAGTATCAGGCTTTATAACTAAACTATGCGTAGCGGAAGGGCAGATGGTCCGTCGTGGGCAAGTGATGTTCGTGATCGATCAGGTTCCCTATCAAGCAGCTTTGCAGACTGCGGAGGCAAATGTGGAGGCTGCTACGGCTTCACTGGCGACAGCCAAGCTGACTTACGACAGTAAAAAGGAACTTCGTGCCCGTAACGTAGTTTCTGATTTCGACTTGAAGACAGCCGAGAACAGTTGGCTAAGTGCTAAAGCACAATTGGCCCAGATGAAAGCCCAGGAGTTGAGTGCCCGTAACAACCTCTCCTATACGGAAGTGAAAAGCCCGTGTGACGGAGTGGTCGGGACTTTACCTTATCGCGTCGGGGCGTTGGTGAGTGCCAGTTTGCCACAGCCGCTGACTACGGTTTCGGATAACTCGGATATGTATGTGTACTTTTCGATGACAGAGAACCAATTGCTTGCTCTGACACGGCAATATGGTTCGAAAGCCGAAGTCTTGAAAGAGATGCCGGAGGTAGAGTTGATGTTGAACGACCAATCGATGTATGAAGAAAAAGGAAAGATCGAAACCATCAGCGGCGTAGTCGACCGGAATACCGGGACAGCCAGCCTCCGGGCCGTGTTCCCGAACGAAAAAGGCTTGCTGTATAGTGGCACATCAGGGAATGTCGTCCTGCCGGTATCTAAGAAGGGAAGCCTGGTCATTCCGCAATCTACCACATTCGAAATACAGGATAAGGTGTATGTCTATAAAGTGGTGGACGGCAAGGCACAGTCCGCACCTGTCAGTGTGACTCGTGTGAACGGCGGCCAGGAGTATATTGTCGACGACGGATTACAAGCCGGTGATGTGATTGTTGCAGAAGGCGTCGGTTTGCTGCGTGAAGGAACTCCTATTAAAATAAAACAAAACTAAGAGAAGAAAATGAATTTAAGAACCTTTATAGAACGCCCTATCCTGTCGGCTGTTATCTCTATTTCGATAGTCGTTGTGGGCATTATCGGGCTTTTTACATTGCCCGTAGAACAATATCCCGATATTGCACCACCTACAATCCAAGTGAGTACGACTTATTTCGGGGCGAGTGCGGAAACCTTGCTGAAGAGTGTTGTCGCCCCGTTGGAAGAGGCGATAAACGGCGTCGAGGATATGACATATATGACTTCGTCGGCCTCTAATGCAGGTACGGTCAGCATTACCGTTTACTTCAAGCAAGGGACAGATCCGGATATGGCAGG
>ULTG01020337.1_pt1 | contig 11955 bp, 7 predicted proteins | sample 1957461 | NCBI WGS metagenome assembly ULTG01 (sample SAMEA4835730, study PRJEB28245) | human gut metagenome | biome: gut microbiome; material: fecal sample | place: Denmark | collected 2008
ACGGCTGTAATCTCAACGTAGTCGATATAGTTACGGTTCCAGAGAGGTTCGAAGATACCATTGGCAAAACGGAAAGCCAGTACATTCTGGGCCGTTTCCTTACCGAGAAAATGGTCGATACGGTAAATTTGATGCTCATTGAAAACAGAGGCATACGTTTTATTCAGTTCAAGTGCCGATTCGAGATCATAGCCGAAAGGTTTTTCGACGATGATGCGCGAATGGGGAGTGTTAAGTCCGGCAGCTTTCAAGTAGATGGGCACTACTCCGTAAAGTGATGGCGGAGTGGCAAGGTAGAACAGCAAATTGTCCGGATCTACCTCGTTAGTCAATTCCACCAGACGTTGGCGGAGTTGTGGGTAACCTTCTTCTTTTGCCGGGTCCATCGGTAAATAGTAGAGATGGGAGACAAACGAAGCCATAAGAGCTGCGTCCTGTTCTTCGGACTTGACGAACTGTTGCAGTTCTTCTAATATATAGGAACGGTAGTTATCGTCAGAATAGACCGTACGCCCGATACCCAATATGGAAAACTCTCCGGTCAACCGGTTTTCACGGTAAAGGGAGTAAAGGGCAGGCATCAGCTTACGCTTGGTCAAGTCACCCGACGCACCGAAAATTATCATTGCAAATTTATCCATCATTCAAGAATTGTTTTGATTTATGTTTTGAAATGGTAAATAATCATTTATGAGTCCACCACAGAGGACACGGAGAACACAGAGTTCTTCTCTCTCTTTCTGCAAGTAAAACAGAGCGATAAATACAATTATAAATACGTGAAACTCTGTGTTACTCCATAGTAAATAAAAATATAAAACCTCTGTGTCCTCCGTGTCCTCTGTGGTGAAATATAATTTATCATTTCAAAACTATTTTTCTATTTAAACATTATATGTACCCGATTTCGTATCTCCTCCGTGGCCTGTCCAGTTCTCGTGGAAGAACTGTCCGCGCAACTCATCCTTACGCTCAAAAGTGTGCGCACCGAAATAATCGCGTTGTGCCTGCACAAGGTTGGCGGGCAGATCGGCAGAAGTGAGCGAATAGAAATAGTTCAGGGCAGAAGAGAAAGCAGGAACGGGAAGTTCTTCTTTCATGGCTTCCGCCACCCGACTCTTCCATCCGGAAAGCAATGTCTTCATTTCTTCTTTAAAATAAGGAGCCAACAACAAGTGTTTAGGCTTGTCGGTGGCTTCGAAGGCAGCAGCAATATCGTTCAGGAATATACTGCGGATGATGCATCCCCCACGCCACATACGTGCAATGGAAGCCAGGTCGAGATGCCAGCCGAAAGCGTCGGAAGCACGTTGCAACACGGCGAATCCCTGGGCATAAGAGACGAGTTTGGAAGCATAAAGAGCAGAAAAAATATTCTTTACGAGTTCCGCCTTATTATATATAGGTTGTGTATGTTGACACTGGAATTGCTTGGAAGCCAAGTGACGCAAGTCTTTCTGTGAAGAAAGGCTTCGTTCGAATACCGCCGTGGCAATTAGCCCTAACGGCATACCGAGTTCCATCGCATTGATAACCGACCATTTACCGGTTCCTTTCTGTCCGGCTGCATCCAGAATTTTATCAATGAGATAACCTCCGGATTTGTCTTTATGCCGCAGAATGTTGGCGGTGATTTCAATCAGATAACTGCGAAGTTTGCCTTCGTTCCAACGGGCAAAGACATCAGCCATTTCCTCATTGGTCAGATCAAGCAACTTTTTCATCACCCAATAGGCTTCGGCAATCAGTTGCATATCACCATATTCGATACCGTTGTGAATCATCTTCACAAAATGACCGGAGCCGGCAGGACCCACCCATTGGCAACAAGGAGTGCCGTCCGGAGCTTTTGCCGCAATACTCTGAAGAATCGGTTTCACTTCCGGCCATGCTTTTTCCGAACCGCCGGGCATAATAGAAGCGCCATTCAAGGCTCCCTCCTCACCACCGGACACACCGCTACCGACGAAAAGAAATCCCTTTGATTCCGCCAGTTGGACACGACGGTTGGTATCTTCGTAATTAGAATTACCGCCATCAATAAGAATGTCTCCCGGTGAAAGCAACGGGAAAAGCTGATCCATCAGTTCGTCTACCGGACTTCCGGCACGAACCATCATCATAATCTTACGGGGAATAGCTATCGAATCTACAAATGCCTTTATATCCGTGAATCCTTCGATGTTTTTACCTTTTGCACGACCATTCAGGAAGCGCTCTACCACCCCCTCTTCTACTCCGGGAACAGTACGGTTATATACCGACACGTGCCATCCCTTACTCTCCATGTTTAAAGCAAGATTCTCGCCCATCACAGCCAAGCCGATAAGTCCGATATCTGTTTTATTCTGATTTGCCATAACTTGTATATTTTGAATATTCTTTATCTTAGTAACATTTAAAATGCACATTTGTTCGCAAAATTTTAGATTAAAACATTATTTTTGTAGTCTACAAATAAAATCAAGGATGAAGAAGATCAAAATCGGTTTGCTGGCACGCATCGTTATCGCCATCATTTTGGGTATTGCCATCGGCACAGTTTTCCCGGCTCCGCTAGTGCGAATATTTGTTACGTTCAATGGCATTTTCAGTGAATTTCTCAATTTCTCTATCCCATTGATTATCGTCGGGCTGGTCACTGTGGCTATTGCCGACATCGGGAAAGGTGCAGGAAAAATGCTGCTCCTGACTGCTTTGATCGCTTACTTCGCTACTCTTTTTTCCGGCTTTCTCTCCTACTTCACAGGAGTTACAATATTTCCCTCACTTATCGAACCGGGTGCGCCACTTGAAGAAGTAAGCGCAGCGCAGGGAATCCTCCCCTACTTCTCCGTTTCCATTCCGCCGCTGATGAACGTGATGACAGCCCTGGTTTTAGCTTTCACACTGGGGTTAGGACTGGCGTCACTCAACAGCGACGCATTGAAAAATGTGGCACGTGATTTTCAGGAAATTATCGTACGAATGATAAGTGCCGTCATTCTGCCTTTGCTGCCGCTTTATATTTTCGGCATATTCCTCAACATGACACATTCGGGACAAGTATATTCTATCCTGATGGTGTTTATTAAAATTATCGGAGTCATCTTCGTTCTTCATATTTTCCTGTTGGTTTTTCAGTATTCCATTGCGGCATTGTTTGTGCATAAAAATCCATTCAAATTGCTTATCAAAATGCTGCCGGCTTACTTCACGGCATTGGGCACACAATCATCCGCAGCCACCATCCCCGTGACGCTGGAACAGGCCAAAAAGAACGGAGTATCTGCCGAAGTGGCCGGATTCGTGATTCCGCTATGTGCCACCATCCATCTATCGGGCAGCACATTGAAAATCGTAGCCTGCGCACTGGCATTGATGATGATGCAGGGAATGCCGTTCGACTTCCCCCTGTTCGCCGGGTTTATCTTTATGCTGGGTATCACAATGGTAGCCGCTCCGGGAGTTCCGGGTGGAGCAATCATGGCTTCCCTGGGGATTCTGCAATCCATGCTCGGTTTCGACGAATCGGCACAAGCTTTGATGATTGCGCTTTACATCGCCATGGACAGTTTCGGCACTGCCTGCAATGTGACGGGAGACGGAGCTATCGCTTTGATTATCGACAAAATAATGGGAAAAAACCGTGCTGAATGACTGTGCTGAAAAATAATTGGAAAGTCACTTGGCTGGGTCACAAAAAATGCCGACATTTGCACCCACATTTTCAATTATATAAATAATTAGCGTATGAAAAAAGCCCTAATTTCAGGCATCACCGGACAAGATGGTTCTTATCTTGCCGAATTTCTATTGCAAAAAGGTTACGAAGTACACGGTATACTCCGTCGTTCTTCTTCGTTCAATACAGGACGTATTGAACATTTGTATTTTGACGAGTGGGTGCGCGACATGAAACAGAAACGTACGATTAATCTGCATTATGGGGATATGACAGATTCTAGTTCGTTAATTCGTATTATTCAACAGGTGCAACCGGATGAAATCTACAATCTCGCAGCTCAAAGCCACGTGAAGGTTTCGTTCGACGTTCCGGAATACACTGCCGAAGCAGATGCTATCGGTACGTTGCGTATGCTCGAAGCTGTACGCATCCTGGGACTGGAAAAGAAAACCCGCATCTATCAGGCTTCTACTTCCGAATTGTTCGGTAAGGTGCAGGAAGTTCCACAAAAAGAGACAACTCCATTCTATCCCCGTTCTCCGTATGGGGTAGCCAAACAATATGGTTTCTGGATTACTAAAAACTACCGCGAAAGCTATGGTATGTTTGCAGTAAACGGTATTTTGTTCAATCACGAGAGCGAACGCCGTGGTGAGACGTTCGTTACCCGTAAAATTTCGCTTGCTGCCGCACGTATCGCACAGGGCGAACAGGACAAACTGTATCTGGGTAATCTGGATGCACGCCGCGACTGGGGATATGCCAAAGATTACATCGAATGTATGTGGCTGATCCTGCAACATGATGTTCCCGAAGATTTCGTTATTGCTACTGGAGAAATGCACACGGTGCGCGAATTCGCAACGTTAGCATTCAAAGAAGCAGGGATCGAACTTCGTTGGGAAGGTGAAGGCGTAAATGAAAAAGGTATCGATGTAGCTACCGGAAAATCTCTGGTAGAAGTTGATCCGAAATATTTCCGTCCATCAGAAGTAGAACAGCTGCTGGGCGACCCGACAAAAGCTAAAACACTGTTGGGTTGGGATCCGCGTAAAACATCATTCGAAGAACTGGTAAGCATCATGGTTCGCCACGATATGGAGAAAGTGAGACGAATGATTGCTACCAAACACTAAATGAATTTCATTTCACCACAGAGGACACCGAGGACACAGAGGAAAAAATAAAATCCTCCGTGTCCTCTGCGTCCTCTGTGGTGAACTAATAAAAGATAGAATGGAAAAGAATGCAAAGATATATGTGGCAGGACACCGCGGACTTGTGGGATCTGCTATCTGGAAGAATTTGCAGGATAAAGGATACACCAATCTGGTAGGCCGCACTCACAAAGAGCTTGATCTGCTGGATGGCATGGCTGTCCGCAACTTTTTCGATGAAGAACAACCGGAATATGTATTCCTTGCTGCTGCCTTTGTGGGTGGTATTATGGCGAACAGCATCTACCGTGCCGACTTCATCTATAAGAATCTGCAAATTCAACAGAATATCATCGGAGAGAGCTTCCGCCACCATGTAAAGAAGTTACTCTTTCTGGGTAGCACGTGTATTTATCCACGTGACGCCGAACAGCCGATGAAGGAAGACGTATTGCTTACTTCACCGTTGGAATATACCAACGAGCCGTATGCAATCGCTAAAATTGCCGGACTGAAAATGTGCGAAAGTTTCAACCTGCAATATGGAACGAACTACATCGCTGTGATGCCGACAAACCTTTACGGACCGAATGATAATTTCGACTTGGAACGCAGTCATGTACTGCCTGCCATGATCCGTAAGATTCATCTGGCACACTGTCTGAAAGAAGGAAACTGGGAAGCTGTACGTAAGGATATGAATCTGCGTCCGGTGGAAGGTGTGAATGGCGACAGTCCGAAAGAAGAAATCCTGGCTATTCTGCAAAAATACGGAATCAGCGAAACGGAAGTCACTCTTTGGGGTACAGGTACTCCACTCCGCGAGTTCCTTTGGAGCGAAGAAATGGCGGATGCCAGTGTCTTTGTTATGGAGCACGTAGACTTCAAAGATACCTATAAAGAAGGTAGCAAAGATATCCGCAACTGCCACATCAACATCGGCACCGGTAAGGAAATCACCATCCGCCAACTGGCCGAACGTATTGTAGAGACTGTAGGGTATCAAGGAAAACTGACCTTCGACAGCAGCAAACCGGACGGCACTATGCGAAAGCTGACCGATCCTTCGAAACTGCACGCTTTGGGGTGGCACCATAAAATTGAAATCGAGGAAGGCGTACAAAGAATGTACGAATGGTACTTGAAATAAGAATCTAAAGAATCAATCAATATGCTATGAGCAGAATTATTTTTGCTTATAGCATATTTTTTTTGGATTATAGCATAATGTTTTTTGGTTATAGCATAATTAAATTAGCTATAAGCATAATCTTTCTTCCTACCGGCCTGTCGCGATCTCACCGCATCGCCCTTCTTCCATTTCCAAAAATTCTTCCCTCTTAATTCTTCATTCTTAATATAATTGCTATATTTGCACAAATTAATACCAAATGTGCAAAACAATGGAACAAAGTTTTATAGCCTACATTGAGAATAGTATCAAAAATAATTGGGACTTGGATGCCCTGACCGATTATAAAGGTGCAACATTACAGTATAAAGACGTAGCTCGCAAGATCGAAAAACTCCATATCATTTTTGAAGAAAGTGGAATCCGCAAAGGAGATAAGATTGCTGTTTGCGGAAGAAACAGCTCTCATTGGGGAGTCACTTTCCTTGCTACACTGACGTATGGGGCAGTTGTTGTACCCATTCTCCATGAATTTAAAGCGGACAATATACATAACATCGTCAACCATTCCGAAGCAAAATTACTGCTTGTAGGAGATATGGTATGGGAAAACCTGAATGAGTCGGCAATGCCGCTACTGGAGGGTATCCTGATGATGAACGACTTCACCCTGCTAGTGTCACGCAGCGAACGACTGACTTATGCACGCGAGCATCTGAACGAAATGTTCGGCAAAAAATATCCGAAGAATTTCCGCACAGAGCATATCGCTTATCATAAGGATGAACCGGAAGAACTGGCTGTTATCAATTATACTTCAGGAACAACAAGTTACTCGAAAGGAGTAATGCTCCCCTATCGCAGTCTGTGGTCGAATACCAAATTTGCTTTTGAAGTGTTAGACCTGCAAGCCGGAGATAAGATCGTATCCATGCTCCCTATGGCACATATGTACGGACTGGCTTTCGAATTCCTTTATGAGTTCTCCGTGGGTTGCCACATCTACTTCCTTACTCGCATGCCGAGTCCGAAAATCATTTTCCAAGCTTTTGAAGAGGTGAAACCGAATCTGATTGTTGCCGTACCGCTTATCATCGAAAAAATCATCAAGAAGAGCGTACTTCCGAAACTGGAAACTCCTGCAATGAAGATCTTACTAAAAGTACCTATCATCAATGACAAGATAAAAGCAACGGTACGCGAAGAAATGATTAAGGCATTCGGCGGAAACTTCAAAGCTGTTATTGTAGGAGGTGCTGCTTTCAATCAGGAAGTAGAACAGTTCTTGAAAATGATTGATTTCCCTTATACAGTAGGATATGGAATGACGGAATGTGGTCCGATTATCTGCTACGAGGATTGGAGAAGATTCAAACCGGGTTCATGCGGAAAAGCTGTGCCACGTATGGATGTGAAAGTGTTGTCATCTGATCCCGAAAACATTGTTGGCGAAATCGTATGTAAGGGCCCGAATGTGATGTTGGGATATTACAAAAACGAAGAAGCTACCCAAGAAGTTATCGACAAAAACGGATGGCTGCATACAGGTGACCTGGCTTTGATGGATGCCGAAGGAAATGTTACGATCAGAGGACGCAGCAAGAACCTGTTATTGAGTGCCAGCGGACAGAATATCTACCCGGAAGAAATTGAAGATAAATTGAACAACCTGCCATACGTGGCTGAAAGTATTATCGTTCAGCAAAACGAAAAACTTGTCGGACTTGTTTATCCTGATTTTGACGACGCTTTCGCTCACGGTCTCAAGAATGAAGACATCGAGCAAATAATGGAAGAAAACCGTGTGGCACTGAATGATATGCTACCGGCCTACAGCCAAATATCCAAGATGAAAATCTATCCGGAAGAATTCGAAAAGACACCGAAGAAGAGCATCAAACGTTATTTATATCAGGAAGCAAAAGGCTAATATAAAGTTAGCTACATAGAGATATAACTTAAACCGAAAAGAGAAAGGAATGAAGATAAAGAAAACAATATTCACGGCAGCTATACTAATGGCTGCCGTTTGTTTACCGGCACAGAACAAGAGTGCAGGTATTAATATATCCATCTGGAAAGATATTTGTACGCAACCGCATGACAGTACACAGACGACTTATGTGAACATCGGTCTCCTGTCTACAATGAACCGTCTGAACGGTGTGGGCATCAATGCATTGGGAAGTGTGGTACATGGTGACATGAACGGAGTACAGATCACCGGATTAGCCAATCTGGCAGGTGGAACAATGAGGGGTGTCCAGCTGGCCGGTATCAGTAATATCAGCGGTAACAACACCGTAGGACTTTCTGCTGCCGGACTGGTAAATATCACCGGTGACAGAACGCAGGGAGTAATCATATCCGGCTTAACCAGCATCGGAGGAGATAATACCTCGGGGGTAATGATGAGTGGTTTCATGAATGTGACGGGCAACATGGCTTCGGGGCTACACTTTTCCGGAGCGGCAAATATCACAGGACAGAGCTTCGGCGGTTTGATGGCTTCCGGACTTTTGAATGTGGTAGGCGAACACATGAACGGCTTGCAGATTGCAGGAATTGCCAACATAACCGCATCGAAACTGAATGGGGTGCAAATAGCATTATGTAATTATGCAACGCAGGCACGCGGGCTTCAAATTGGCCTTGTCAATTATTACAGGGAAGATATGAAGGGGTTCCAACTCGGACTGGTGAATGCGAATCCTGATACAAAAGTGCAAATGATGGTATATGGTGGAAATGCTACGCCTGCCAATATAGGTGTACGCTTTAAGAACCAATTGTTTTATACTATTCTGGGAGTCGGCTCCATGTATCAAGGATTGAATGATAAGTTTTCGGCAAGTGCATCCTATCGTGCCGGTCTGTCATTTCCTCTTTACAAAGGCTTATCCATCAGCGGAGACCTTGGCTACCAGCATATCGAGGCGTTCGATAACAAAGACGAGGTGATTCCGAAACGTTTGTACGCATTGCAAGCACGTGCCAATCTGGAATATCAATTTACCAAGAAGTTCGGTATCTTTGTGACAGGCGGTTATGGGTTAACCAGATTCTATAATAAATCAAGCAATTACGATAAAGGAGCGATTATAGAAGCAGGTATTGTTCTTTTCTAAACAAGAATCGGGCAAGATATACTGCTGAAAAGATTAAAACACTAATATCAAGATATTGCTTTACTAATGATAATTCGTTCCACCTGGATGTTTGTTTCGTTCCACCATGGTTTTCCTTTCGTCCCATCCGGGTCACCGTTTAGTCCCACCTAGGTGGAACGAATCACTCAATGCACTAAAAGTTATTGAATTTCATATTGCAAAGGAATAACATTCATTTCAAACCTTCTCCTTTATCAGACCAGTACGATAAGCAACAAGCAATTTCTTCAAATCCTGTATTTGAGTCACCAGTTCTTTTCCCTTATCGGTATCTTTCACCATCATTCGTTGCGAATTAAATTCGAGAACAAAGTTGGTCGATTTGATATCAAGCCCCTCTTCAATGGCTTTCTGACGGGACTGGAACGGTTCATGCTGTACGAGCTGCATACCATGAGAATGATAAACAAGTGTATATCCCGCAATTCCCGTTTCCGGTTGATAAGCTTTCGAAAAGCCACCATCAATAACGAAAAGCTTGCCATTGGCTTTCATGGGTTGTTCTCCCTGAATCGTTTTCACAGGCACATGACCGTTGATAATATGCGAATGAGGCCCTAAAACTCCAAACTCTGTCAAAATCTGGTCACAAATATCTTCCCGGTTACGCAATGTGTAATAATAGCCCTTCTTTTCTTTATGTAACTCTTTATCTTCTAGGAAATAGCGCTCAAAAGTCGCCATCTTATCCTTATCAAACAAGGGAGCCTCCGGACCACACCACATATACCAGATATAATCCATAGCAAATTCCTTATCCTCCTCTCCTTCTTCATCGAAGTAAGCGGTACGGATCAGTTGATCGGCTTTATCCAGCAATTTATGTCCCCAGTATTCCTTTCCACGTATTTTGACATGCTTAAAACTGCCATCCTCATTCAGAGGAACAGAAGCATGATAAAGAAGATTCGAGTTTGAAACCAGATACATGCCGCCATAGGTAAACAGACAACGCATATGCTTCTTCAATTTCTCGCTATTCATAAATGAATAATGAATCTTTTCTACCAATTCGCGTTCTTCTTCAGTCAACCGGTAAGGATCTGCCGGGTCTACAGTCGGGAAGTTGGTATCGCGCAAAGCATATTCTTTTCCTTCGTACACAAAGACACCACGTTCAAAATCAATCTTCTCCAGAAGTTTACGATTAGCCATTCCGAATTCCGGACGGCGGTCGATGATTTCAGCTTCCAGTTTAAACTGGATAATGGTAATGGCTTTATGCATTTGAGTAATCAGACGCAAAGTCTTCTCATTATAATGAGCATCGGCAAAGTTCATTTTCGGCATGAAGATCGTGCAAGGATCATCGGCATACGTATCCATTGCAAAAGTAGCCAATGGAAGCAAATTGATTCCGTACCCGTCTTCAAGCGTACCCAGATTACCGTAGCGCATGGACATACGTATCACATTAGCGATACAACTATCATTACCGGAAGCTGCTCCCATCCAAAGAATATCATGATTTCCCCATTGGATATCGAAGTTGTGGTAATTGCACAATGTATCCATAATGATATGCGCACCGGGACCACGGTCGTAAATATCTCCTACGATATGAAGAGAATCAATAGTCAAGCGCTGAATCAGATTACACATAGCGATAATGAAATCGTCGGCACGCTTCGTAGTGATAATCGTGCTGATAATTACATTAATATAAGCATGCTTGTTCGGTTCGATAGACGATTCGTGCAATAACTCCTGAATGATATAAGAGAATTCGGCAGGCAGTGATTTACGAACCTTCGAACGGGTATATTTGGAAGACACGTTCTGACAGACCTTCACCAGTTGGTTCAGCGTAATCAGATACCAATCGTCCAGATCCTTTTCACGGGCCTTCACCAATTGGAGTTTCTCTTCGGGATAGTAAATCAACGTGCAGATTTCTTTCTTTTCAGCTTCACGGAGAGTATTGCCGAATATTTCATTTACTTTACGTTTTACCGCACCGGAAGCATTTTTCAGTACATGCTGAAAAGCTTCATATTCTCCATGAATATCAGTCAGGAAATGTTCCGTCCCTTTAGGTAGATTTAAGATAGCCTCCAAGTTGATTATTTCCGTACTGGCATCGGCAATGGTAGGAAAACTTCGGGAAAGCAGTTGCAGGTAACGGAGATCACTCACAATGCTTTCAGGAGTTATGTTACTTTGAGCAGTCATTCTATTTACTATTTTACTATTTACAATTTATTAATTGGCAACTTATTATTCGTTGACAACTTACCATTTAGTAACTCAAAAAAGGAATTTATTAACTCCTCTCCTTTTCTAGTTACAAATTTATCTATTTTAAACGATTCCTGATTAAGAAATGACTTCTTTTTATTTACAAATCCATCATTTCTCAATTTTCAATTCTCAATTCTCAATTCTCAATTTAACAAGAACATCAACAACACTTGAGCGATAATTACCCGCAGGAACATACACAGCGGATAAACAGTCGCATAGGCTACGGATGGATTGTCGCTGGGAATGGTATCGTTCACATAGTTCAGTGCCATCGGATTTGCCATACTTCCGCACAACATACCGGATACAGTACCGAAATCAATCTTCATCATCTTGAAAGCTACAAACCCGACCAACATGGTTGGAACAATAGTCAATCCGGCCCCCAAAGCGATCCATAACAAACCTTCCGGACGGAATACGGTGTCGAAAAAATGAGCTCCGGCATCCAGTCCCAGACAAGCAAGATACATGGAAAGCCCCAAGGCACGCAGCATCAGATTCGCACTACGGGTGGTATAGGTAATCATGTGTATCCGCGGTCCAAAAGTTCCCAGAAGGATACCAACGATAATCGGTCCACCC
>ULTG01008608.1_pt1 | contig 11899 bp, 11 predicted proteins | sample 1957461 | NCBI WGS metagenome assembly ULTG01 (sample SAMEA4835730, study PRJEB28245) | human gut metagenome | biome: gut microbiome; material: fecal sample | place: Denmark | collected 2008
TTTTCAGCGGCCTTCACAAGGCCATGGGCGGCCATGCCTCCCACGGCCCCACCACCGGCCGGGCTTCCACGAAACGGGGAAATTGTCGGCGGGACACGGCCACGCCCTATTTCTGGAAGCATTGATTTTCAATGAGTTATAAAATGCAGCGTGGAAACGCAGACTTTTTTTGCCGCGTTTCCACGCTCTTGCGAAAATGGTATTTGATTATCAATAAGTTACGAAATCAAGCGTGGCCGCATCCCGCCAGGACCGGCTGCATAGTCATCCGGAAATTATCGCGTAAGCGAGCCGACATTGTCCGTGAACACGTCATCGCGGTCATCAAGGCCGACGGTGGAGAAGGCGACATTGTCCAGGACGACCTCGCCGACATTGCGGAAATATGCACCATAAGAAGGGAAATACGGCCATTGGTCGAAAGGCATTGAGGCTATTTTCGCGCCCAGACCCGGCTCCGGAATACCGATGAATGAGAATGACGAGTTCCGGATGGTCACCTTGTCGGTTGTCGCGCTCCCCCAGCTTTTCACTGACAATGCCATACGGCGGCAATCGGAAGCATGATAGTTTTCTATCGTAACGTCGGTGCAATGATTGTCATCCAGCAATGTCATGCAGAAAGGCGACAGCACATTTTCCGCGGTACAGTCCTTAATATAAATGCCTGATAATGTGCCAGGTGCATCTCCCCATCCGCCCGGCTCAAAAATCATGGCATGGAGCATGTCGCCGCCTTTGTCTGACGTAGTGCGGTGCGGGGAACGGCCGGGTCCGACGAATGTGCAGCCTGAAACAAGGACATTTTCAGATGGCATGATCATACGGAGTCCATTGCAGGAAGAATTGAACCGGCACCTGTCGATCACCATGTCATGCCAATATCCGCCGGCCATGCTGTCATCGCCGGTAGAAAAATCGCACTCACTGACATTGACATTATCCCCTCCTCTGATGTGGATGCCGTCCCAGCCGCCGGTAATCCGGAGGCCATTGAATTGACTGTCAGTCAGTTCGTAGCCGAGAATTGCGTAATTCGAGGAATTGTCAATGCTGATTCCCGACATCTTGAAACCGGACGTTTCAGCGACAAGCACAGTGTGCGGCCCGCGCATTCCCTCTTCGCCGAGAGGATTGCCAATGCTGCCGCCGTCAATTCTGCCGGACCCGGTAATGGACGCTCCGTCAGCACGATAAGCTATGACAAGGGCCTGTGACCAGATGGTGTCCGAAGCGCAGTTCCGGTTGGCAGTCCAGACGCCGGTGTCATATCTGGACATGTCCTTATCGGTGATGTAATGGCCGTACGAAGCCAGATCCGGATTCGCCAAAATCGCCGCACCGTCTTCCAATTTCAGTTCCACGCCGGCTTTCAGATAAATGGTGCCGCTCATGAATCCGCCTGCCGGAACGATGACCGTGCCGCCTCCAGAGCGGTTGCAGCTATCAATAGCATCATTGATTATCAATGAATTGTCGAATCCCGGATCGGTTTTCGCACCCAAATCGGTAATTTTCAATGACAGGCTACGGGAGCATGCGGTCAATGCCAAGAACGTGGCCAATATTGCGGAAAGATGTCTCATGAAATTTGATTTTTTAACGCTTGTCCAACGAAAAAGGCGTTTCAAAACTTCCGTTTCAAAACGCCCTTCGGTTGAGATACCACGACTCGAACGTGGACTAAGTGAACCAAAATCACTTGTGCTGCCATTACACCATACCTCAATTCATCTCGGCAAAGATAGGATTAATTTCCCTTTCCGCCAAAAGTATTTCGCTCCAGACGCGTAAAATCCACATAACGCGCTGTGATAATGCCATTTTTGTCGACACGGATGATATATGGAAGTGACGTAAGATCAAATGAATCCAGCAAGACCTCCTCAGGATGCATCTTCACGAAAAGCACACGCATTTTCCCGTCGGCCGACATGAGCCGCTCCGCAGAAGCGATATTGTCCTGACATGAACTGCATTCCTCGTCATAGAACATGATATAGGTATCGCGCCTGAGCCGTGAAAGTTTCCAGGTCTTCTGACGGCGCTGTTTCCACATGCCGTTTTCTGCAGAACGCCCATGCGCCTGCACGCCGCTCACCTCCACGTCAGGCACCGGGCTTCCCGGCATTGCCCTGGACAGGAGATCAGACATCGTCCTTGCGTATCCTATGATTTTCAGCGAATCGGACGGAGTGTCCCAGACATCCGGTCTGGACAGTATATATTTATCAGTCAAATACTTGCACGCCTCCTTATAACATCCTTCAGGCATTATCGAAAGATAATAGAACAAGTCTCCGACAGCCTCCTTGAAGGCGGAAGGACTAGCGGCCGTACGTGCGGCAATCCTATCGGAAACGCCATTTATGTCCGCGGTGCTGATATCCTCGCCGAAAGAGACGAAAATATCGCCCAACTTTTTCATTGATTCTGGTGAGCCATACTCGTAATCATCTGAAGAATAGATATTCCGGAGCATTGCACCGAGAGCGGGCACATCCAGGCGACGGCCTAGAACAGCATTGTCCTTACCTATCAGGAACATCTGCGGGGTCTTGAGCACGCCGTATTTCCTCTGGAAGTCGGAGGACAGTTCAGGGTCCCAGAAATGACGGACATTGACCTGCGGCGAAATGACTTCAAGCCGGGCCTCGCGGTATTTTTTCCAGGCAAGACTGTCCGAACCGACATAGACAGCATCGACGTCGAGCGGATAGCTGACGGCATTGAGCCAGGTCCTTAACATTACAGTCTGGACCAGACAGTCAGGGCATCCCGTATCGTAGAAGTACAAGACGGAATAACGTTTCGACGGTTGAGCGAAAAGATTGGTTTCCAAGCCTTTGTCATCCGCCATCACAAGTTCCGGCGCCTTCTCCCCCACCAGCGACTGACGATTGAAATCCGCAAAGATTCGGGCGTTCATCAGGTCAATGTCGTTCTTCATGCGGACCTTCCCGGTGAAGAACCAGTTGTCGGCAATGTCAATGGCCACAGCCTCGACTCCCATCACCGCAGATTTCACATAGCTGGCATACAGATACAACGCAACATGCTGGCGTACAAGGGAATCCGTACAGCTGGAAATGAGGAACGAGCATTCTTCCTTCTGCGCCTCGACATCCAGAGGCTCTATGGCCTTGACATATCCGGCCAGCTTCGCATCCAAAGCATTGAACACGGCCGTATCCGCTTCCTGCGCCCATGCGGGCAGAAGGAGCGAAAGCGCGAAAAACGCCGATAAAGCTATATGTTTCAATGCATTGAACATCTTATTTGGCCTCCGGGAGAACGACTCCTTCCGGGAGGAAGAGCGAGGTGTCGCCGTGATGTTTCAATATGTCGCGCACCGCGGATGATGAAATATGTGCAAACTCCTGAGCTGTAGGGATTATGATGGTCTCGACATCTGGCGCAAGGCGGCGGTTCGCATCAGCGATGGAGCGCTCCGTCTCGAAGTCAATCATATTGCGGACTCCGCGCACGATGTGGTGTATTCCAAGTTCATGGCAAGTGTCGATTGTCAAATTGTCATATTTTATGATGCTGACGCCCTCCAGGCCCTCGACAGCTTGACTTATGATGGCAATGCGCTGGTCCATGTCGAAGAAGCCGCGCTTGTCCTGGTTTATGCCGACAGCGACGACGACTTCGTCGAACATTGTCAATGCCCTTTTAAGAATATTGAGATGTCCCGCCGTAAAAGGATCGAAGGATCCCGGGAACAATGCTTTAATTTTCATTACACTAATAATTATAGTTTCGCAAATATAAGAGTTGTCATGCAAATTGAGGTTCGTACCTGCTCGAAAGTTGCAAGCCCAACGCACTTTTACTACGTTACGCTCACCCTAAATCCCTCCCCTCGGGGAAGGGACTTACCGTCGCCCTTACGGGCTTTAATAATAATTATAGTTCCGCAAATATCTGAACACGATTATAATTGCCAGTCGATGGGAGTTTTTCCTTCCGCCTGGAGGATTTCATTGGTCTTGGAGAAATGCCTGCAGCCGAAGAATGCGCCGCGAGCCAGAGGAGAAGGGTGCGCCGCTTCCAGAACGAAATGCCTGGACGTATCAATGAGCGCCTTCTTGCTGCGCGCGAAATTTCCCCATAAAAGGAAGACCACACCTTCGCAATGCTCTGATATATAGCTTATGACAGCGTCCGTAAACTGTTGCCAGCCGATGGCGCTATGCGACGTAGGCTCCCCTGCGCGCACTGTCAGGACGGCATTCAGAAGCAGCACTCCCTGCTCGGCCCATTTCCTCAAATCCGGGTTGCCGCTCATCCGGACACCCAAGTCGCTTTCGATCTCCTTGAAGATATTTTTCAATGAAGGAGGCGCAGGGATACCGGCAGGAACGGAAAAGGACAAGCCCATGGCCTGTCCATAGCCATGATACGGGTCCTGACCCAATATCACGACTTTCACCTTGTCTACCGGAGTAAGTTCGAATGCCTTGAAAATATCTTTCCCCGGAGGAAAAACCTGACGTCCTTCAGCCTTTTCCTTGTGAAGATATTGCACCAGGGAAGCGAAATACGGTTTATCGAACTCGCTCTGCAATGCTTCTTTCCAGCTTTCTTCTATCTGAACATTCATTTCTGGAACACGAATCTTAGTACATCGTCAATGGTCTTGACATACTCGAACGTAAGACCTTCGATATATTTTTCATTGATATCCTCGATATCCTTCCTGTTGTCTTCAGAGATGACAATAGCGGTAACGCCGGCCCTTTTCGCGGCGAGGATCTTCTCCTTGATGCCGCCGACTGGAAGCACACGGCCCCTCAACGTCGTCTCGCCCGTCATGGCAATACCTTCCCTTACAGGTTCGTTTCTAAGAGCGGAAAGCATTGAACATACGAGAGTTATGCCGGCAGACGGACCATCCTTAGGGGTCGCGCCCTCAGGGACATGCACATGGATGTCGTGAGCGTCGAACTCCTTGGAATCCATCTTCGCGAGTTCCGGATGCGCCTTGATATATTGGTACGCAATCGTGGCGGACTCCTTCATGACATTGCCGAGATTTCCGGTCATTGTCAGCTGGCCCTTGCCCGCGCTCACCGAACTCTCGACGAACAGGATCTCTCCGCCCATCTGGGTCCACGCCAGACCGGTAACGACGCCGACTCCCTCATTTCCGCTCTGCTTGTCATGGAAGGCGGTAGGAAGACCGAGGTATTCCTTCAAGTGCTCCTTCTTGATGACGGACGGGAACGCCTGGTCCAAGGCAATCTTCTTCGCCGTCACGCGCGCAATCTTCGCAATCTGTTTCTCCAGACCACGCACGCCGGACTCATGTGTGTACTGGTCAATGATTTCGGCCAATGCACTTTTATCAATGCGGAGTTCCTTCTTGCCGATTCCGTGCTCTTCAAGTTCGCGAGGCAGGAGGAATTTCTTAGCGATTTCCATCTTCTCTTCCGCAAGATAGCCGGTGACATTGATAAGTTCCATTCGGTCCAGAAGTGCAGGCTGAATGGTGGAAATGTCATTGGCAGTCGTGATAAACAGGACATGGGACAAGTCATAGTCCACGTCCAGATAGTTGTCGTGGAACGTCACATTCTGCTCAGGGTCAAGTACTTCCAGCAATGCGGAAGACGGGTCGCCCTTGAAGTCGCTGCTGAGCTTGTCGATTTCATCCAGCACCATGACAGGATTGGAAGTGCCCGCCCTGGAAATGCCGTTCAGAATCCTTCCAGGCAATGCGCCGATATATGTCTTCCGGTGTCCACGGATCTCAGCCTCGTCGTGCATGCCGCCGAGGGCGATACGCACATATTTCCTGCCGATAGCCTTGGCAATGGACTTGCCGAGACTCGTCTTGCCGACTCCCGGAGGACCGTAGAGACAGAGGATAGGTGATTTCATATCCCCGCGCAATTTCAGCACTGCAAGATATTCAATGATTCTTTCCTTTACCTTCTCCAGTCCGTAATGGTCGTCATCCAGCACCTTCTGAGCATGCTTCAAGTCCAGATTATCCTTGGAAAGATGATTCCAAGGGAGTTCAAGCATGAACTTGATATAATTATATTGTATGCTGTAATCCGGAGATGACGGATTGTATTTCTCAAGTTTGGCAATTTCCTTCTCGAAAATCTCCTTTGCGGAATCAGGCCAGTCTTTCTTCGACGCTTCGGCACGCAGTTTTTCTATCTCCTCATCATCGTCCATACCAAGTTCTTCCTGGATTGTACGAAGCTGATTGTTAAGATAATACTCCCTCTGCTGCTGGTCGATTTCGTTCTTCACCTTGGAGTTGATTTCCTGCTTGATCTTCAGGAGTTCAACCTGTGTGTCAAGAACATTGAGCAACTTCATCGCCCTGACTTTAAGGTCCTCATATTTAAGGAGTTCGACCTTGTCGAAGAAGTTTTCGACGTCGATGGTCGTGGCGATGAAATTCACCAGGAAATTGAAATCCTCGATGGACTTGACGGCATTGGCAGCCTCCTTGGGCGCGAACGACGACGACTTGATGATGGCGGACGCCTTTTCTTTCAGCGAATCTGCAATCACCTTGATTTCAGGGTCTTCCGGGTTCGCCTCGAACTCTTCCAGATATCTCACGTGAGCACGCAGATACGGTTCCGAAGAGACGACATCCTCGATTTCGAATCTTTTAAGTCCCTGCAGCACAGCCGATATCGTACCGTCAGGCATTTCAAATGTCTTGATGATGCGGGCTACCGTACCGAACGGAAACAAGTCGTCCAGAGCCGGATCCTCCACGCTGACGTCATTCTGCGGAACGGCGCCGATCAGGGAATTCGACTTATGGGCATCTTCTATGAGTTTTATGGATTTTTCGCGGCCGATGGTGATCGGGAAAATCGAGCCCGGAAAAATGACAGCATTTCTCAATGCCAGCAACGGCAATGTGTCAGGCATGGCGATGTCTTCCGTCTGTGACGGTATCTCTCCACTCATGACAGGAATAATGCTGACTTCTGCCCCGGCGGGCGAAAACATATCCGAATATTTATCAATCATACACTTATATTATAAATCATCACTACTACACCCTACTGCCAATTTGGCATTGACAGCAGTATTTGTTTCACAGACCTACATTAGTCAATCTTTATGCCAATGCAAATTTGAGGAAATTCAGTCAGTAAATAAAATAAACGCACGTAAATTCCTGCATAAAAGTTTGTTAATAAAAAAAATAAACGTACCTTTGCTGACCGATTTTGATTTGAAATCTTTAGTAAGAGTTAAAAATAATAAGTTATCATGACCAAAGCAGAGATCGTAAACGAGGTTGCTAAGTCAACCGGACTTGAGAAAACAACAGTACAGACTGTTGTCGAGGCTTTCATGGAGAGCGTTAAGGATTCCCTCGCAAAGGGCAATCCTGTATATCTTCGTGGTTTCGGCAGCTTCATCATCAAGCACAGAGCTGAGAAGGCTGCCCGTAACATCACCAAGAACACGACCATGACAATCCCGGCACACGACATTCCGGCTTTCAAGCCAGCGAAGGTGTTCGTATGTACTGTTAAGAAATAATCAATAAAAATCTTTTAATCTATGCCAAGCGGTAAAAAGAGAAAGAGACATAAGATGGCAACGCACAAACGTAAAAAGCGTTTGCGCAAGAACAGACATAAGAAGAAGTAATTTTTCAGTGTCTGCCATTTTAGCAGTCTGCTAAGAGAGAGAGGCTGACCGGTAGTCCGGACGGCCTCTTTAGTTTTTTGTGAAGAGGCATTGCCTTTTCTGCCTATTAAATTAATATTGATTTATCCTGATGGAGTCTGAGAAAGAATCAGTCAAAGATCTGATTGTAGATGTCAGCGAGGAGGAGGTAAGGTTAGCCTTATTGGACAACCACCGTCTCATCGAATTGAACAAGGAGTCCAGTAACGGTCACAGCTTCACTGTCGGGGATGTATTCCTCGGCAAGGTGAAGAAAGTGATGCCCGCGCTGAATGCGGCGTTTGTAGACATCGGAGACGAAAAGGAAGCATTTATCCACTATCTGGATTTGGGTCTGTATTTCAATGCGTTCGACGAATTCGTCCGCAAGACAAATACTAACACCAACGCCAATGATTTGTTCACCGGCATTGAACTTGGTCCGATCCTCGCAAAAGAGGGGCAGATCGAGAATCATCTAAAACCGGGACAGATGGTGATCGTCCAGATCGTAAAGGAGCCGATTTCGACAAAGGGTTCGCGACTCACAGCTGAGATTTCATTGGCAGGACGCAATATTGTACTCCTCCCTTTCGCAAAGAAAGTGAGCATATCCCAGAAGATAGCATCCAAGGAAGAGAAAAAGAGACTTGAGACACTTGTCAGGAGCATTCTCCCGCCGAATTACGGTGCGATTATCCGCACTGCCGCTGAAGGAAAGAACGCGGCAATTCTGGTTTCAGAATTGAAGTCGCTCATCAGCAAATGGGAGAGTTCATGGACGAAGTTGTCCAAATCCAAGAATGTCCAGCTGCTCTTTACAGAGTACAGCAAGACCACCACGATTCTCCGCGATCTTTTCAATGATTCTTTCTCGAACATCTATGTCAATGACCAGAAAGAATATGAGGAAATCAAGAAGTACATCGCTCAGATTTCCCCGGACAAGGAAAAAATCGTGAAATTCTATGACGGCGACGAGCCTTTGTTCGACAAGTTCGATGTCACGAGGCAGATCAAGAGTTCGTTCGGAAAGGTGGTTCCTATAAAACAGGGGGCATATCTGGTAATAGAATCGACAGAGGCTCTCAATGTGGTAGATGTCAATAGCGGTATCAGGGCCAAGACCAATGATCAAGAGGAAAACACTTACGAAGTGAACCGCTACGCAGCCGAAGAGATAGCAAGACAGCTGCGGCTCAGAGATATGGGAGGCATCATCATCGTGGACTTCATAGACATGGAGAACCAGGAGCACAAGAATGGCCTCTACAAGTTCATGTCAGAGTTGATGCAGGAGGACAGGGCCAAGCATAATGTGCTGCCGCTCACGAAGTTCGGCCTCATGCAGATAACCAGACAGAGAATCCGTCCGGTGACACAGATCAACACTGAGGAAGTGTGTCCGGTATGTCACGGCACAGGCAAGATTTCTCCGAGCATTGTCATCGACGAAGAAATAGAGCGCAAGGTTGCATTCTATACCAACGAGAAAAATATCCGGTCATTCATTCTCAAGACCGGGCCTGTACTTGGAGCATACATTTCGAGGGGATTCAATTCTTTCCTGAGAAAGTGGAAAAGGAAGTACAAATGCAAGATCAGACACGAAGAGGTCCTGGACTTCAGTGTCCTGCAGAATGAAATTTATACCGATAGCGGCGAAAGGCTGGACAGCTAGTTTCCCCACGGTAACCTGATGAAAGCAGGTCGGGCGCAGTGCCCGGCCTGTTTTTTTGTTTTCTCGCCAGTGAGATTTTCCGCTCCGTGCGTACTAAAACGTTTTCCACGCACGTCAGGGCCCAATTTACCCCTGTCGTGCGTAAAACCGGCCTTTCCACGCACGACAGTTGCACGAGGCCAGACATGAGGCCGCGAAGCCGGGGCGCGCTGCTACTTGTCGACGTCGACCCAGTCGAGGGGCTGGAACCAGGTGAGCCAGCGTCCCCACACACGTGGGGCGTCGCTGTGGGCGTAGCACAGGAACTGCTGGACGCCGTAGCGGACCTGGCCTAGAGCATCTCCGCTCATGCCGGCATTGATGATGCCACGTCGGAGTTCGCCTTCGATAAGGCCGCCCTTGGTGAAATGAATGCCGTCATTGGACTCCCAGACACGCATGCGGCTGCTGTCGGTATCTCGGCGTTCGGCGTGGATTGCCACGAATTTCTGACTCCTGCAGATGTACTTGACATCCGTATGATCGGGCTTGTAGACGTCGCTCTTATCTAGCGCAATACCTTTATATTCAAGATGTCCGGGCCAGTTTTCATCCTTGGCGGAAGCCACTGAGACACGTGTAGTCGTACAATACCCGTTGGACTCCACAAGGTAGTCATTGTAAGAATAATACAGGTAAACCACATCATCCTTGACTACGATACAAGGCTCTCCTGCACCGAAGACCTCGCTTTCATGACAGGCTGCGGATCCTGTCCCCAGCCGTTTCCGCTCCATTTTTCCCATGGATCTGTCGGGGTCTTGCTCCTGGCTATATACAAGTCATTGTCGTAACCATCAGGTTCCTCGGTAGACGTGTAGGCAATATAGTACCATCCGCCCCATTTGGCCACACCGGGGTCACAAACAGAAAACGCATCACGTTTGCCGTCAGAAGGCAGCAGGGCATCCGCTTCGTCGGTCCATGTCTTTCCGCCGTCCACCGAATGACGCCACGTAATCTTGTCCCAGAAATAATTGCCTGAGCCATTGTCAGGACATTTCCAAATACCTGACTTTTCCGTACCGCCGTTCATTACCCAAAGGTAAGTTCCTGCAGGAAATGTCTCTGTATAATCTTCCTTGTCGCTCTTGTAGATGCTCAGCCAAGAATTGTCTGCATAATTCACGAAGGTCTTGGACGCAACAGCCGCACCGCTTACAGTCGTCTCATAATCATTGACCCATTTATAGACCTTCAGGGTGAAGCCTTCAGCAGAACTGTTCCAGGAAGGGCAATTGAGAGAAATGATGCCGAAGTCCTCATTGGAAGTGAACTTCTGGGCGAAGACGCCTGTCGTGCCGAGCTGAAGAGGCGTGATGGCATCAGAGACGGGGACCAGCACATTGGTGCCATAATAATCTCCAGGGGTCGCAAGCCAGATGTCGACAGAATTGTCGTCATTGATGATGATAGACGGACCGTAACGGTAATTTGGCCCGGTATAAATATCCCAACCCTCACGTGCGACAGGTTTTACGGGGACTACGGCCTCCGGCTCCGGGACATCCGGTTCCGTATTGCCATTACTGCAGCAGGCCACGCCGACAAGGGCAATACCCGCGAGTGCCAAACGATTGAATATCATATTCATTGCTTATAAATTTACAAAAATTTTACCTTGCTTCGGAGTCAGCGTCCTGACTTTATCGCCAGAAACAGTATGCTCCGTGACAGTGACCCTCAGCCCATTCCCTGAAGTGCGGAACACCTTGAGGTCGAAATCAGAGCCGAATGCCCGTATATGATGAAGAGACATCCCGTTCCAGCCGGACGGAAGATTCACATTCATCATGAAGCTGCGCAATCCAGTAGGGCGGATACCGAAGAGGCCTTCCGTTATGACCCTGCAATAAAGGCCGCTTTCCGCTGACAGATGTCTCTGGGAGCCCTCCGGCCAAGCTCCCACCGCATAAGGGACATGATCCCCGAGTAGACGACGCTGCGAAAGCCTATGAAGAATTTCCAGCGCCTTGTCAGGATTACCGGTATAGAAGATGCCCCTGAGCGCATACAGTGTCGCCCTGTCCCAGAACACGTCGCTCCCCTGCTCCGTGAGACAGCCGTTTTCGGTCATGAGTTCAGGTCCGGTCAATGCTGCCGAAGTCCCGGCTTCCCTGTCGGCTATTCCGGCAATGAGCGGCAAAGATATGCAAATCATTCCGGAGTTGCGCATTTTTTCTGCACCCGGTTTCCCGGAAATGTTTCTCGCCCCTTGCGAGCCCGTCTTCGCATAGACATGACATTGCGACACCAGGGGTGAACATGGGGATAATTGTGAAGTTCAGTGTGTCCCTGACGTGCGCAAAAAGCCCCATTTCACGCACGTCAGGGGCAATTTACGTGGTGACGTGAGCGGAAAACGTTTTAGCACGCACGGCGTTGGAGGAAAAACTCAAAACGAGGATTCGATGTCACATAATGACAATATCAAAGACCAATTTTCTTTTTGACAGCACGCAGAATCTCTACCATCGCCCAGGTATCCTGCTGGCAGTAGCGGCAGAGGGCTTC
>ULTG01022640.1_pt1 | contig 11880 bp, 5 predicted proteins | sample 1957461 | NCBI WGS metagenome assembly ULTG01 (sample SAMEA4835730, study PRJEB28245) | human gut metagenome | biome: gut microbiome; material: fecal sample | place: Denmark | collected 2008
GAAATGGTCAATGTCAATGCTTTGGAGTCATTGTATTCCACCTATCCTTTCGCCTTCACGTCTCCTGTGAAGATGGCGGCAGTACTGCTTATGGTTGGCAATGCGCTCGCGCTATGGTTCCTCTTCAAGAGAAAGCACTGGAACCTGCCGGTGTTCATGATCGGTGCCTCGCTTTTCCTCACCGTATATTCTGCCGCTGCTGTTCTTCCCAAGGCTAATCCATATATCGGCTACAAGGACATGTGCAAGGAGGTCCCTTCCGGAACTGACGTGGCGACTCTGTTCGTGCACAGGCCGGAGAACATCGACGTATATATAGGAAGGCAGATCAAGGACTACAAGAAGGATGTGGACGGATTCCTGCGCGATGCTGCTGACTCTTCTGCCCTCGGCAGTTCGCCGTTGACGCTTATCATGACAGGAAAGCACCTGGAAGAATTCCCCGACCTGCGAAAGTTCGTATATTCTTCCGGCACAGTGGTTTACGTAGGACCATACTGCATAGTGACCAGAAAATAGTACGGCATACAATACAGCCAAAGGCACAAATTGTAAAGATTTTGCCACAAATATTTGGGCAATCCAAAAAGAATGCCTACATTTGTAATCCCAAACGGTGCTTTGGCCGAGCGGTTAGGCACAGGTCTGCAAAACCTGCTACAGCGGTTCGATTCCGCTAGGCACCTCTCAAACAGCCCTTCAGATATCTGAGGGGCTGTTTTTCTCTTACGTTTTTCATCCAAGATCATATGCGACGCCACGCAACTTGAGCAACTTCGTGAAGCCATGACTAAAAATGCGCACGAGGTTTGGGCTGACGTCCAAATCAACGTGAGTTTAATATAGCGGCTGTCGTATAATGTTTCCAATCTGAGCGAAGCAGTGAGCAAATCCTATGATATATTCACATTTTTTTATGAAACTTCTGCACAATAGCTCATGAAAAATCACTATTTTTGTTGCATTAAGTTGCATTAAAAAGCCCACAAACACGAAGTTACAGTTAAGACATCCTTGGGGACATAACATAAAAGATAGTTTATGAATACAGCGCAATACAACCACCTATTCTCTTTCATCTGGAACATTGCAAATGATGTTCTGGTTCACGCTTTTGAAAAGGGAGATTACAAGAAAATCATAATGCCGATGACGGTTCTTCGCCGTCTTGACATTCTGCTGGAGCCTACAAAAGACGCGGTTTTAGAACGAAAGAAAGCCTTGGACGCTGCCGGCATTTCCAATCAGGAACCAGTCCTGTTCCAAGTCACAGGCTACCCTTTCTGCAACACATCACGTTTTACTATGAAGAGACTGAAGGCGGAAGTTGACCCCAAGCGCCTGAAGATGAATTTCATCGAATATCTTAACGGCTACAGTAAAGACGTTCAGGACATCATTGACAAGTTCCGTCTTCGTCAACAAGTTGACAATCTCACTGATGCAGAGCGACTTGGATCTATTATAGACAAGTTCACAGACAGCACAATCAACCTCAGCATTAAGCCAGTCTTAGACGAAAAAGGAAATGAAATCCTTCCAGCCCTCGACAACCATATGATGGGAACCCTCTTTGAGGAACTTCTTCGTAAGTTCAACGAGGAAAACAACGTCACCGAAGCCGGAGAGCACTTCACCCCAAGAGACTACGTGAAGCTGTTGGCTGACCTCGCCATACTCCCTGTGGCAGACCAGATTGAAGATAGCACCTACAGCATCTACGATGGAGCCTGCGGTACCGGCGGCATCCTGACCATAAGTGAAGAGGAAATGAAACGGATGGCGAAAGAACGTGGACGAAAAATCAACATCAACATTTTCGGACAGGAACTTCAACCAGAAACATTCGCTACCTGCAAAGCCGACCTTATGATTTCCGGTGAGTGCAGTTCTTTCAACTACATTCTCAACGGTTCATCACGCCAGTACATCGCATTCGGTTCCACAATTTCGGAAGATGGTCACAAAGGTGAGACATATGACTTCTGCATTTCGAATCCCCCGTTCGGCACTCCTTGGAAAGAGGACCTGAAGAAATGGGGACTTGCCGATAGTGAGAAAAAGAAAATATCCGACCCTCGTTTTAAGTTCGTCTATGATGATAATCCGGATTTCAATGTGATTCCAGGCATCGGTGACCCGCAGATGCTCTTCCTTGCGAACAATGTAAGCCGTATGAAGCACGGTACAAAACTGGGTACACGCATTGTCGAGGTTCATAACGGATCGTCGCTCTTCACCGGCGATGCCGGTGGCGGAGAAAGCAATCTGCGCAGATACATCATTGAGAATGATATGCTGGAAGCCATCATCGCGATGCCGGAGAAAGACTTCTACAATACAGGCATCGGCACTTACATCTGGATTGTCACCAACCGTAAAGAGGCTCGCAGGAAAGGCAAAGTCCAACTCATCGATGCCACAGCCATCAAAACGCCTTTGCGCAAGAATCTCGGAGAGAAGAACTGCGAGACCAACGATGATGACCGCAAGAAGATCCTCGATCTGCTTATGGCGTTCGAAGAGAATGAATATAGCAAAATCTTCCCCAATGAAGAATTCGGTTACTGGGAAGTCGAGCTTTTCAAGCCGGCAAAAGACGAAAGCGGCAATGTCATCAAGGACAAGAAAGGCAAAGCAAAGATGGCTAAAATCAAAGGCGAGGTGGAGCAGATTCCATTTACCTATCCCGGTGGCATTGAAGCATTTCACAAGAACGAAGTTCTCCCCTACGAGCCGGAAGAAGTCTTCGGAGAGCCGACGATTGGCTATGAGTTGAGTTTTACGAAATACTTCTACAAACCCGTGCAACTCCGCTCCATAGCGGAGATCACTGCCGATATACGAGACATCGAAAAGAGCACAGAAGGGCTTCTTAATGAAATCTTGGGGAGGTAGGATATGAAGAGATATGAGAAGTATAAGCCCACTGGCATCCAATGGCTGCCGGAAATTCCAGAGCATTGGAATATCAGCAAGATTAAAAGTCATTTTCGTTTGAGAGCCACAAAAGTTTCTGATAACGAATATTCTGCGTTATCCGTTTCCAAGAATGGCATTACACCTCAACTTGACTCTGCGGTAAAAACAGATAATGGTGACAATCGAAAATTGGTAAAATCAGGAGACTTTGTAGTAAATTCCCGTTCAGACAGAAAAGGTTCTTGTGGAATTTCTTCATTAGATGGTTCTGTATCACTTATCAACATAGTACTTGAACCAATAGATGGCTTTGGCCTGTTTTACCACCACCTATTTCGCAGTAATAATTACATTGAAGAATTCTATCGAAATGGCAGAGGAATTGTCTCTGATTTATGGACGACCAGATGGAATGAAATGAGTTCCATAGAGATTCCTTTTCCTCCTATCGATGAGCAAAAGCATATTGCTGCCTACCTTGATAAAAGAATAACTTTAATTGAAAACTGTAAATGCCAGAGAGAGAGAGAGTTACAAACTCTTAATGAATTAAAGCAAGCAGAAATCGCCTCCGTAGTCACACGAGGCCTTAACCCCGATGTCCCGATGAAGGACAGTGGGCAGATTCAATTCGGGAAAGTACCTGCACATTGGGATACTATAAAATTGAAATATTGTTTCAATCAACGCTCTGAAAAAGGATTTCCTAACGAGCCTGTTTTATGCGCGACACAATCAAAAGGAGTAATCCCTCAGTCGCTATATGAGAATAGAGTTGTTGTGGTAAACAAAGGGTTTGATGGTTTAAAACTAGTAAAGGTTGGTGACTTTGTAATCAGCTTACGCTCTTTTCAAGGCGGAATAGAATATGCTTATTATCAAGGCATAATCAGTTCCGCATACACTATTCTTATACCAAAAGACGAACGCAACTCTAAATATTTCAAATATCTCTTCAAATCGCATCCATTTATTCAGTTATTACAAACATGTGTAACTGGTATTCGAGAAGGACAGAACATAAATTATTCTGTTTTAGGAAATAATTTTATTCCAGTTCCTCCCATTGAAGAACAAAATGCCATAGTAGAATATATTGAATCGAAGACAAGCAAGATAGATACGATGATCGAAGCTTTGAAAGCAGAAATCGACCGTCTTACAGAATACAAACAGCGTCTGATATCCGATGTCGTGACAGGACAGATAGATGTCAGAGGCGAGCAAATCCAATAGCCTATGCCGCACACGGATATAACAGAAAAAGGTCTTGAGACCATAATGGTGGAATACCTCCGTAACCATAACGGTTACGAACAGGGGCAGTCCGCGGACTTTGACCGGGAATACACTCTCGATCCGGGTCGTGTCGAACGTTTCATCCGTTCCACGCAGCCAGATAAAGTGGAGCAGACTATGTGCTTTGGCCCAGAAAGCCAAAGACGCATTTTTTTCCGCCGTCTGTCCGACAAAATAGCATCCGACGGAATCACAAATGTGCTACGCAAAGGGTTCCGTTTCAACGGACTTCTGTTCGACTTATACTACCCTATCCCATCAGAATTGAATCCGTCAGCAATAGACTTTTACCAGAGGAACATCTTCAGTGTCACACGGCAGCTTCACCATTCAACAGAAAACGCCCTTGACGCTCTCGATGTCTGCATATTCATCAACGGTTTCCCTATAATCACAGCTGAACTTAAGAATCATTACACAGGGCAGACTGTTAAAAATGCCATAAAACAGTATCAGGATGACCGTCCAGCCACAGACCCTCTCTTTGCGCCTCGTCGCTGTGCGGTCCATTTTGCAGTTGATGACGAACAGATAATGATGTGCTCCGAACTGAAAGGTAAAGACAGCTGGTTCTTACCGTTCAACAAAGGGGTAAACGGAGGTGCAGGAAATCCGTGGAGAGAATCCAAGATTCTTACAGAATACCTTTGGCAGGAAGTTCTGACAAAAGACTCTCTCGCAGACATTCTGGAAAATTATGCACAAGTAATAGAAAAAGAAGAAGAGGGCAAGCCGAAACCGGTAAAGCGAGTTATATGGCCACGCTATCACCAGCTTGATTGTGTCCGCAAGCTCCTTTTCGAGACACGCTCCAATCCAATCGGTCAGCGCTTTCTGATTCAGCATAGTGCCGGTTCCGGCAAGAGTAACACCATCACGTGGCTTGCATATCAGCTCGTGACACTTGTCGAGGATGACGAGAATATCGTGGATTCGGTCATAGTGGTCACGGACCGTATCAATCTTGACAAACAGATACGTGGCAACATCACCGCTTTCAAACGTCTCTCCAACATAGTTGCCTGGGCAGAGGACTCAGCATCATTGAAAGAAGCCTTACAAGGTGGCAAAAAGATAATAATCACCACCATACACAAGTTTCAGTTCATTCTGGACACCATCGGCGGTTCATTGGGAAGCATGAATTTCGCCATCATCATTGATGAAGCACACAGTTCCCAGAATGGAGCGATGTCCGCCGATATGAACATCGTGGTTTCTGGCAACTCTGAGAACGAGGAAGAAGACATAGAGGACCGCATCCTGAAAATCATCAAAGGGCGCAAAATGGCTCCGAATGTCAATTATTACGCCTTCACCGCCACACCGAAGAACAAAACCCTTGAGATGTTCGGGACTCCTGTCCAGCATCAGGATGGTCAAACAGGACACATCCCGTTCCACGAGTACACAATGAAGCAGGCCATTGAGGAAGGCTTCATTATGGACGTACTGCGCAACTATACTCCATATAAGAGCTATTATAAGATTATTAAATCCATAGAGGCCGACCCCAAATTTGACAAGAACCAGGCATCCAAGAAAATGCGAGGTTTCGTGGAGCGTCAGCCTCAGACAATCAAGGAAAAATCCCTTATCATTGTCAATCATTTCCTTGACAAAGTCATCGGTGCGCATAAGGTTGGCGGTCAGGCGCGTGCAATGGTCGTAACATCCAGCATCATCCGCGCCATTGAGTTTTACTATGCCATAACAAAGCAGCTGGAAGAAATGCACAGCCCATATAAAGCCATCGTCGCTTTCTCAGGAGAAAAGGAATATTGTGGAAAGATGGTTACAGAAGCGATAATAAACGGGTTCCCGTCATCTGAAATCGAAAAGAAGATAGAAAAAGACCCGTATCGTATCCTTGTCGTGGCCAACAAATTTCAAACCGGTTATGATCAGCCGCTTCTGCACACAATGTATGTTGACAAACAGCTTTCCGATGTAAAGGCCGTGCAGACCTTATCGCGTCTCAACCGTTGTCACCCAAAGAAAAAGGACACATTCATACTTGACTTCGCCAATGACCCGGAGGTCATTCAGCGGGCATTTCAGACATATTATAAGGGGACATCGCTCTCACACGAGACTGACCCGAACAAACTCAACGACCTCATCGAAATTATAGAAGATGCCAATATCTACACTGATGAAGATGTCATAGAGTTCAACAGGCTCTATTGGACATCCGCGCCTCGTGAAGATTTGGATGCCATAATCAACCGTTGTGTAGCCCGATTCAAAGAAGAACTCTCGGAAGAACAACAAATAAAGTGCAAAAGCGCGATAAAGAGCTACGTCCGTACTTATCCTTTCCTCGCTGCGGTGATGCCGTTCATCTGCCAGGAATGGGAAAAACTCTACCATTTCTACTATTATCTGGGAACGAAACTGCCGAAGTTGGCGATAGACGACTGGACAGAAGGCCTTATCGAATCCATAGACTTCGACAAATACCGCATTGTCGAACAGGAAGAGGTTAATTTGTCACTCTCTGACTCGAACGCCGAAATTGACCCGGTGCCGGTAACTATTGGCGGAGGCAAGCCAGAACCTCAGATGGAATCTCTATCAAAAATAATCGAGGACTTCAACACTCTCTACGGAGGTATCGAGTGGGAGCACGCAGACACCGTCCGCGCACAGATTCAACAACTCCCGGGTCTTCTTGCGAAAAGCGAATCATTTGTCAATGCTGTCCACAATTCTGACAGCGACACAGCTCAGCTCCAATGCAATACCGACCTGTTCCAAATAGTCATCAATATGATGGCCGAAAACACAGAATTTGCCCGGAACTACCTCGACAACGAGACCTTCCGCAATTTCGTCAACTCCCGTGTCTTCCAGCAAGCCAGTATGATGGTATAAATCACAAAATTTGTTTCACTATGACCGCAAATGACAACATAACAAGAAGAGCCATAACATATAGTATTTTGGCGCATATCAGCAGTTCTGCAAAACTGGCAAAAGGGCAGCTGGATGTGTTTGTCCCTATTGTTAAGAAATGTCTCCATCACATAAGCGATGGTAAGGCTGAAATCAAAGGCGCGAACATCAGTGAAATTGCTGATAGAATTGTCACTGATTGGCAAATTGAGATTCCAGTTCCTGTCCTGCGAACTATTCTTACACAAATTTCAAAAGAATTTGACCGTGACGAAGACTCTAAGCCTTTTGTTCTCAACAATGATGATTCTTTTTGGATTAAGAGGTTTATTTTTGCCGACTTTGATGCGGAAATTAAAGAGAGTGAACATAACGTTAAGGAACTTCAAAATGCTTATTTGAAATTCTGTAAAATCCAAAACATTCAGTCAGAAGACGGAAAAGGCGTTATTCGATTCATAGAACAGCACAAGGACACCCTTGCCCATTACTTAAGAAACTCAGATTGTCCGGATAAGACGGATTACTCGCTGCCGGCAAAATTCATAGAATATTTCAAGCCGATAAAGCCTCTTTATGAAGAAATACGTGATTTATATTTAGGCGCGACCATTAGTTGTGCTATAGGATATCAGTTTGATAGCCTGAAAAATGATGTCACGCTTTTACTTGACACCAACTTCATAATTAGTTTATTGGATTTGAACACTCCAGAATCAACCCGAACTTGTTCCAAATTACTGGAAGTCTGCAAGAAATCTGGATACTCTTTTCTAATACTGCCAGAAACTAAAGAAGAAATACAGAGCCTTCTTGAGTTTAAGTCAAGAAGTCTCGATAAAGTAGCGTTGCAGAAAAACGTCAATAAGGAAGACGTATTTTGTGCTTGTGAGAGACGAGGTCTAAATAGTGCTGACTTGATGAGAATATCAGATAACATCGAAGGTGCACTCACAAAGTTCAATATCAGAATACTACCGAACTCCACAACGCTGAAAAATAAAGCGAGATTCAGCAATGAGTATCGAACTCTGAAAGCATATAGAAATAATGACAAAGCCGCCCTTCATGACGCTATGGCTATACTGTATGTTAGAGAAAAGCGTGGTGGAAAAGCAGTAAAATCTTTTGAAAAGGTAAATTGTTGGTTCGTAAACAATTCTATCACACACGACTTCGAGCATAGTGCAATAGAGAATATCATAAGTGGCAACTCATCAGAGAATCAGCCTGAAATCATTAAGGCCGATGATTTATTGAATATACTATGGCTAAGTGCACCATCAATAAGAAGCGAAGTATCTTCTGATGAAATGGTGGACATTGGTCTAACTACATTGGTTGCTCACACACTCAACAAATCCTTGCCAAAAGCACGTATTGTTCGGGAACTTGATGAAAACATACAGAAATATAAGTCAGAAGACATAACAGATCGTGATGTTTATCTCCTATCAGTAAGAATAGCGAACAATCAAGTAAAAAACATTGAAGAGTTGAATACTCTTGCCGTGAATGACACCGTAGAGTTTAATTGCAGAGTCAAGGAAGAGGCAAGAAAACAGGCTGAAATCGAGAATGAGCAACGAGAACAACTGAATAAGCTTTATTCTGAACTTTCAAATGCGATACATAGCATCTCTAAACAATCGGAGACAATGGTCCTGGACAAAGAATTTCGGGATAAGCAAAACCAGAGTCTCCATGAAAAACTTAAAAAGTCGGAATCAGATAATGAAGCCATATCAAAAGAATCTGGAATAAAAGACAGGATGATTAAACGCCAAAGAAAAATTATTTTCGGTCTATTGGCAATCATTGTAGCAATTATCCTATTTGTTATATTATATTTTTTACCGATAGTTAAGTGGCTAAAAGTAATTATAGAAGGGATTTGTTCTCTTGGAGGTTTATGGGGATTGTTCAGTTTGATTATTAATATTGTAAAGACTTTTAACAAGTCAAGTTAAATCGATTGACAAAAATTCTGACAAGTAATAATACATATGGAATTGAAAGACCTTATAGGAGAGGCGACAGCCTATGACAAGAAAGAAAGGCTTGAAGTCGGCAGACCAAAGAGCTGGCTAAAGAGCGTTTCCGCATTCGCGAACGGCAATGGCGGGACATTGATATTCGGCATCAGCGATGATGACCAGATAGTCGGACTCGCCGATGCTGAAAGCGACTCCGAGGTTATCAGCGAGTGCATCAAGACCAAACTTGACCCAGTTCCGGACATTCATCTCGAATTCAAAGAGATTGACGGAAAGAAACTGATCCAGATTCACGTCAATGCAGGAACCGAAACGCCATATTACTATATCGGTGACAAACAGCGACTTGCATACATTCGCATCGGCAATGAATCCGTTGTCGCAGACCGTCTTCAGTTGAAGGCATTGGTACTGAAAGGTTCCGGCAGGACTTATGACGCTCTGCCGTCGCCATACAAGTTCACAGATATGGCCTTCACACAGTTGCGCTCCGCCTGCTATAAGAGGCTTCACCGCTCATTCGACGACGGCGAGTTCACATCTTGGGGCATCATTGACGAAAAAGGGGCTTTGACCAATGCTGGAGCGTTGCTCGCCGACGACTCCCCTGTTCGCCACTCCAGAATCTTCTGCACCCGTTGGAATGGTCTCACGATGACAAGCGGCATCGGCGAGGCTCTCGACGATGCCGAACTGCAAGGCAGCGTCATCGGTCAGTTGCAAGATGCCGTCGCATTCATTCGCAACAATTCACACAAGCGTTGGTGGAAAGAATCCGACCACCGGGAGGAACTTCCGGACTATCCTGAAAGAGCCGTGACAGAAGTCATCTGCAATGCCATCATCCACCGCGACTATCAGGAACTCGGCAGCGAGATCCACATTGACATCTACGACGACCGGATGGAAGTATATTCTCCGGGCGGAATGATTGATGGCAGCCTGATTCAGCAGTTGAACCCGCTTTCCGTCCCATCCAAACGTCGCAATCCCCTTCTCGCCGATTTCTTCAGCCGTCTCGTCCTTATGGAACGCCGTGGCAGTGGAATGAAGAAAATTCTCGGTGAATATGTCAGATTCGAGTCTTTGAAAGAATACCGCGCCCCAGAGTTCAGTTCCAATGCCAGCGAGTTCCACGTTACCCTCTGGAATCTCAACTATGGCACCGATGTCGTAAAAGATGTCATAAATGACTTCACTAAAGAGTCAGCACAGTTCACAAAAGAGTTCACAAAAGAGTTCACAAAAGCTCAGAGACGTATATATAAGCTGATTTCCATGAACCCTAAAGTGAACATTGACATGATCGCAGCAGATCTCAACCTTTCTGCACGGCAAGTCAAGACATATATGAAACGCCTCTCCGACCTGCACCTTATCACCCGTGAAGGCGGGCGCAAAAACGGCATTTGGAAAATCATAGACAAGGACTACGACGACTTCTTCGAACGGATATAACACAGAATCTCATTTACAAAACAATCCACGAATAACAAACAACACATTACACAAATCACAGAAAGTCAGATTACTCGATAGCAGCGGAGGTACCAGATACAGCGGTGGTATCAGATTCAGCGAGCCAGGTGCGGAGGCGGTTGGACTGGAAGACGTAGGCGGAGTCGAGGGCAGGGATGTTGGCCGGGGCGATCGGCTCGGCGCTTGGAGACTCCATCTTGAGCGGATTGATAGGCGTGCCGTTTTTCCATACGCGGAAATCCAGGTGCGGGCCTGTGGACAAGCCTGTCGAGCCCACATAGCCGATAACATCGCCCTGACGTACTCTGTCGCCGGTTTTAAGGCCGGCCGCATAACGCGACAAGTGCATGTATGAAGTCGTATAGACGGAATTGTGACGAATCTTCACGGTGTTGCCGCCACCGCCGCTCCAGCCTTTGCTTATCACCGTGCCGTCACCGATGGACATGACAGGAGTACCTGTAGGAGCTGCATAATCCACACCGGTATGAGCCCTCACGCGACCGGTAACAGGATGCTTTCTGTGATAGGAGAAGCCGGAACTGATTCGGGAGAACCTCAACGGAGCCTTGAGAAACGCCTTCCTCATACTCTCCCCCTTCTCGTTCCAATACAGATTTCCGCCATCTCCCTGATCAAAACGGATTGCAGGATAGCATTTTCCGTCGTGCTCAAACTCAGCATAATAAACCGTATCAATATCTATCACCTCACCCTCGCAGGACGACTCATTGTACACGACACTGAACCTGTCGCCCGGCTGGATGGAGAAGAAGTCGATTGTCCAGGCATAGATATCTTCCAAATGCAGAATCAGCATCTGAGGTGCACCGCAGCGGCGCATATCATTCCAGAGCGACGAGGAAATGAGCACATTGGAATACTTGAGCGTATGGTCCACAGGCTTCACCACCTTCCATGCCGAGAAAGGAGCCGTGCACTTGAGCACCGTCATATTTATCTTGTCATGGTGATAGACAACATATTCCAGGACATTGACAGAAGAATCGCATCCGCTGTAATAAGCCTGCCACGTATTGCCGGCACGCATCTTCCTCGGATTGAAAACAGAGTCAGTCGCATTGACAAGAGACATCGCATCATGAGGCTTCATTCCGAGCCTCGACATCAGAGACGTGAAAATCTCCCCGTTCTTAAGCACACCTTCCTCCAAGGCGAACGAATCAGTACAGAACCCGAGCGGATAAATGGTATCATTACCCTCGAGTACAGGCGTTTCCGTCTTCCTGTGGCAGGAAGGAACCGTCACCATCATCAGTAAAGC
>ULTG01002762.1_pt1 | contig 11781 bp, 17 predicted proteins | sample 1957461 | NCBI WGS metagenome assembly ULTG01 (sample SAMEA4835730, study PRJEB28245) | human gut metagenome | biome: gut microbiome; material: fecal sample | place: Denmark | collected 2008
TACGTTTGGCTACCGATTGAATTTGACGGTGACCGTTTCAAGATTCACTGGCGTGACAGTTGGGGATTCTAAAACGAACTTCCACCGATGAAGCCGCGGAGGAGGCGGTTGTCGCTGGTCGGCTTGCTGGTCTTCATTTGTATTCTTATCGTTTAAACACATCTCCAAATCTACGAATAAAATCGGAACTACTCTGCTGTAACGATGAAAAACTGATGTTTGCCAGCTATTCCAAAATAGTTTTGATGGCTTTGGCGAGCCTCCCGTCAGGGTCGGAAAAGTGATTCCCCGGATTTGTTTCGAAATCGTGCGGGATTTCCAATTTGTCGAGGAGGGAAAGAACCTGCGCTGTGCAGTCTCCTACGCGACTCATGACGGGATGTTTCGTATTGCTTTCATTGTCGCCCAATGATAGATATACATAATCAGGTTTTCTCCGGATTTCGTGTGTGTTTATAAAGTCAATGAATCCAGGGTACCAGAATGAGGCGGAACCGCATCCGACTCTGTGAAACACGTTTGTCTTCCATTGACTCCAGAATGCGAAGAGCCCTGCCAGTGAATATCCTGCAATTGCATTGACGGATGATGGATGTGGCAGGCTTTTTTCTACTTCCGGCATTATCTTGTTCAGTAGCTTTTCGAGGTGTGCTTCCGCATTGCCTTTGAACATCGGCATGCCTTTTCTGACTCCCGGCGCAGGCCATGGCGTCAGTTCGCCTTCGAAGTCGAAGTCGTGTATGGATACAAGGTTGAATTCGGGGCATCCCATTTCCCGGCATCTGTTCCATACGTTGTGTCCGTCTCCGGCAACCGAGTGTATATAAACTGTCGGGAGGCTTCTGTCAGCCGCGCCTTTCCATATTGTCGTTTTCATGTTTTTCTCGCTCTGGGGAATTTTGTCTGGTTTTTTGCCACAAATTTCAAGCTTGCCCGCAATTGATTGCATCTTGTAAGAAATCCTGAGACGTGTTCCGTATTGTTCTAATGTCTATTCTTTATTCTTTGCTGGATAGGTTCACATTCAATTGGTTCACATTTATCATTGGTAGGGGATACTTGGCGCAGTTTGTTCCTGCAGTCTTGACGACCAGAATTCCACGCATCGTGCCTATTGCCACGCTTAGGAAGTGAGGCATGATGTGGTTGACCGTAATGCTTTGGTCCTCGTTATAAACGATGAACTGGCGGAGATTTTTTACTTCAAACTCGAATTTGTACAAACACTCAAGCACTACATCTCCGTCAAGTTCATAACGAGTACCGAAAAACAAGTTGAAGGTGTCGTTTTCGACATCGGGTTGAATCTGTGTTGAAAAACCAATCTGAACTGCATCAGGATTGACATCGTCCCCTATTTTTCCCGGAGACATCATAAAGCTTACTTCGCTGACGGAAATAAGCCTCATCTGTATATTTACATTATCTTCCGCCATGGTAAGTTAATTGTGGGATGTCGCGTGAAAACATTTGAAACTCTGACTGTTATAAGTTCCATCATAAGAATCGGACGGGGTTATAAATTCTTTTGCCGGAACGAATACGTATTTCACTTCGGGTGCTTTTTTTATCTCTACCACGGGCTCGCCAAGCACGGAGGCAATCTTCGCCAGTGTCTTGGTCGTGAATCCGTGAGATCCGGTGAGCCATCTTGAAATTTCAGATTCGCGTTTGCCCATCCGCGTTGCCAGCTCGCGCTGTGTCATCTTTTTCTTCTTGAGAAGATCATAAATGCGGTTTGCAATGTCAATATTAAGGTTAACCTCCTCCATCACCTCAGGAGTAACATTGGCAACGCATCTATCAAACAAAGGATTCTTTTTCATATGCAATATAATCGTAAGGTTCCGACTCCTTTCCCTCGCCTTTGTTCTATACAAAGAGGAATGGCTTTGATGTTATTCCCCTCCGGGCGAAAGAGATTCTCACGAGCTCCGCAATCGTCAATTATCTTTTTGATGGCAGCGATGATGGCATCAAAGTCTTTCTTTAATTGCGGATTCTCCAGTTCGCCATTATCGGACATGAATTTCTCGAACTCTGTCTGCGTCTCACCATCATACTTTGGTGAGTATATGCTGACATTATCGCTTTCTATGACGAGTTCGAGTTTTCCCATACGTTATATTTTTTCTGATCGCTAAGATACGGCATCTTTTTGAATTTCCAAACAAAACTTCACTTTTTTGTTAAGTTGTTATTTGGCGGATTGCACGAAATAGCCCTTTCGAGGCGATCTTGATTTGACTAAACAATGTCTTTATGAATTTTAACCTTTTATAAAAACTTTTTCTTATATTTGTAAATATCATCCGGTCTTTACCGTTTGATGTTACATATTGTGAAAGTGTTTTTCGCAAGTCCTTTCGCGAAAATGTGGAAGTTTTCTTACTGGATGGACATACGGAACAGCACTCACTTTCGTATAGATGCTTGTGGACGGGCACATTCTGCGTGCTCCGATATCCATATCTCTATTCGAGTGTGGGGTATTGTGTCGTTTATTTCCAGTTAGGTCTTTCCACAACCTTCGCGAAGATGAACGAAAGTCGACTCCACACTTTCTTTTGTATATACACCTTCTGGAGTCAAAGGTGAAATGACATGTTAATATGCAAGAAGTTAAGTTTTCAATCAATCCTACATTATCAATGTTTGATAATGGATTTGATGATGATGGCATTGTCGCCATTACAGAATCAACAAAAGAACGACTTGGCTATTTTCAATCATGGGGATACGTGATTGTTAAAAATGAAAGTTCAGAATTACAAGAATCAGTTGGGATTGTAGTAGAGGCTGAAACTGGTAAGGTATATACTATCAGACCGGAGTTCATCATATTTCCGAAGAATAATGCAAATAGTTTTGGAAATGGTATTAAAACAAAAGGTTTAACAAAGAATAACTATGAAAAAGAATGAATTTTTGTCTCGTAGAGAGTTCTTCGCCAAAACCGTTTCTAAGACTCTGCCAATTTTGGGGGTCTTATTAATCCCTTCGGTTATTTCTTGTGGTCCGGATGATCCTGATGTATCTGGAAATTCTTGTAACGATTGCTCTGGAGGATGCAAAAACTCTTGTGCCGGATCTTGTGAAGGAAGTAGTTCTGGCAGCGGCGGAAGCAGCGGCTCTTGCTCCGGATGCTCTAATGGATGTTCAGGCGGATGCACAACATCTTGTGCTTCAGGCTGTGGTGAGAAATGCTCCAATTCATGTAGTAGTGCATGTAAGGGGACATGCGAAGGGACGTGTGCATATGTTTGTCGTGGCGTATGCCAAGATTGGTGCAGTAATAATTGTACAACTCATTGCAAAGGCACATGTTCGGATGGGTGCAGAATGGGCTGTCACACTAATTGCGTAAGTTCTAATACCAATTATTAAAAAGTCACAGTTCGGTAATAATTCTAGACAATGGGCAGAAGGCATTTCTAAAACGATAACGTTTATTGTTACAAAAGATTGCCAGCTGGCCTGTAAATACTGCTATTTGGTTGGAAAGAATACAACAGAACGAATGAGTTGGGAGGTTGCGAAAGCAGCCGTTGACTACATATTTGAGCATGAGCATGAGTTTGGTGAAGAATCTGTCATTTGGGATTTTATTGGTGGAGAGCCTTTTTTGGAGATTGATTTAATTGATAGGATTTGTGATTACATCAAACTGGAAATGTATAAGAGGAATCACCGTTGGTTTAATTCTTACAGGTTTTCTTTTTCTACTAATGGTATCAACTATGATTCTGATAAGGTTCAAAACTTTATTGCAAAAAATCATAGTCATATAAGTGTTGGCATTACCATTGACGGAACAAAGGTGAAACATGATTTAAATCGAATCTGGAAGGGGGTGGAGCCCGAAAGAGGGTCATATGAAGATGTTGTAAAAAACATACCATTATGGCTTAAACAGTTTCCGGAAGCTTCGACTAAAGTTACCATAAGCAGTGCTGATATCCCATACATTAAGGAGTCTGTACTCCATTTATACTCATTGGGGATACACCATATTAACATCAATTGTGTATTCGAAGATGTATGGAAAGAGGGGGACGATTTGCTATTTGAGCAGCAGCTTATTGAGTTGGCGAATGTGATTATTGATAAAGAGTTATACCGGAACTATTCATGTTCGTTTTTTCAAGAAAACATCGGAAAACCCTTAGACAAAGAACAGGACAACCAAAACTGGTGTGGGGCTGGGAAAATGCTGGCAATTGATGCAAGTGGAAACTTCTACCCGTGTACACGATTCGCGCAATATTCATTGAGAGCAAAAAAGGCTAGAATTATAGGAAATATACATGATGGTATAGATTCTAATAAACTGCGACCATTTTTAACACTTGATAGATGCACTCAATCAAGACCGGAATGTATAGATTGCGAGGTGGCTAGTGGTTGTGCATGGTGTCAAGGAGAAAATTATGATGCGGCAGACACTGATACAATTTATCAACGAGCTATTGCGCTATGTAAGATGCACAAGGCACGTGTGAGAGCTAATAATTACTACTGGAATAAACTATTTTACAAATTAAAGAAAGAAGAGACAAAAGAGAATGCTTAAATATTTAACCATATTATTAGATGACGCTTCGGTATCATTCTGCCATTATAAAGTCCGGAAAAGGTCGAATGTGATCAGCGAAGATGTCCTTTATAATGGGATTACTTATGCGATGAAAGAGAATCTCAATGTTCAGTTTGTATTTCCTCGCCATGAATTGCCTCAATATGTTTACGATTTAATTGCGACTGTTCCACATAAAAAAATAGGCAAAGAAGATGTGACTGTTTACGATGAATGGCCACAAAGATGTAGCGAATGCGAAAATTGCGTAATACGAATCAACATAAAAGATGTTGTGTATAAGACGTTGCCAGTCGTATTGCCAATGCGCATAAATATAATGTTAACAGACATTGAATATTGTGCGGATGAGGATTTGGCTAATTACAAATCATGGCTTGAGCGAAATGCTGAAATTGTGAAAGGTAAAGGATGTCAAATTAACGTCCTTACAGATAGGATCGCTCTTTTTGAAATGAATAATTGCAATGCCGGTTATGAGTCCATAACCTTAGCACCTAATGGTAAATTCTACGTATGTCCTGGTTTTTATCAAGACGATATGTATGACGTGGGCAGTCTTGATGATGGGCTAAAAATAAAAAATCAGCATTTATATGAATTGAGGTTTGCTCCGATATGTAGAACATGCGATGCGTATCACTGTAAACGTTGCATTTGGTTAAACAAAAAAACGACATTTGAAGTGAATACTCCTAGCAAAGAACAATGTATAATATCCCATTTGGAGCGCAATGCATCTCGAATACTATCTCCTGATGGGATTAGTGAAATAAATTATTTGGATCCTTTTGAGAATTTATCACGATGAAGAGGATAGGGAAAGTTACGATTGAAGAGCGAAACGAAATTCAACAATTATTTGAACGTCGGAATGCCCTAAAAGAGTTGGCAAAAATACTTACAGCCGAAAATGATGAATTATATGAAAAATTGATTTCTGACATAGGAAGAACTAATGCTGATTTTCAGAAATGGTGGGATGCGATGTCTAACAAATATCAATGGGAAAGCATTGATGGCCACCAATGGCAAATCGATTTCGAGACTTGTGACATATGGTTAATTGGAAATTAAACTTGAAGGGAATGTCTTATGCAACATGCAATTCCTTTATTTTCTACAAAGTTGATTCTTTGGGTTATTTGTGGCTGTCGGGAAATGTCTAAAAAATTCGGTTTTTATAACGAATTGATTGATAACGCTATAGAAATCTCGTGCCTTTGATGAATGGGAAAAGAATTTCCACAATTATCGACTAAAGTGAAAAATTGGAGGAAACGCCAAATATTGCGTTCCCGGAGTTTAATTTTGATGACCTCAACAGGTCGACGTTTGAGAATACCGAACAGTGCAGGATAAAGAAGTTGCGGAGGTTATAGCTTACTGCAAGGAGAACGGTATACAAACATCTTTCGTGAAAGGAGGCCGTTCGTTTGGTGAAAAGAAAAAGGAGAAAGACCTTGACTGAAACGGCTGGAAACAGATATTAAATTGAAATTTTGATGAGTCGGATGCAGAAATTTAAGGGATTGTCTGCTGCTTCGCTCAGATTGAAAACATTAAACGACAATCCCTAATAACTTAAAAATGATTTGAAATGAAAACGAGACTATTGATTCTTGCGGGGCTTATTGGAGTTTGTTGTCTGATAAGTTGTGAAAAAGCAGAAGACACTTTGCCGAAATTGGAAATTGTTGATGACGTGTGCGCTAAAATGGATGACATCAATTTTACGAAGTATTGCTATGATAATTTTGATGTAAATAAAGATGGTAAAGTGTCTATGAAGGAAGCAAATGCAGTGAAAGTGATATTTTGCAGTTGCAGTGTCGTTTCTTGTGCTGGTATTGAATATTTCTCAAATTTAGAATTATTATCAATTGGAGGGATTGTTAATGGGAGTTTCTCTATGGAACCTAATATTAAAACTTTAGATCTGTGCTATAATAAATGTTTGAATGACCTTTATATACGCAACGCAAAATGTATTCAGAGGTTGGATTTGCGGCCTAATACTGAATTAAAGAGTCTTATTACCATTCAATACTGTACTGAATTAGTGTCTGTATATCTTCCAAAAAGTATAGAAAAGATTCTAACTTTAGCATTCGATGGTTGTGATAAATTGTCTGTGGTGGATATGTCCCAATGTATTAATTTAAAAGAGATCGAAGGTGCTTTCAATGGTTACACATTTCCTTCAAATATAGATGTGTTTTTAATAGGGGCAACTGTGCCACCAAAGACATCTGACCGCTCGTTTGAATATAATAGTATAAAAACATTAAAAGTACCAGCTGAAAGTGTTGAGGCTTATAATAAATCAAGTTGGAAGCATTATGCTTTGGAGATAAAACCTATTGATAAATAGTGCCTGTCGGGGAGTGGTCAATAATTTTCCAATTAATTGATAATATAATAGGAATATCGTGCCTTTGATAAATGGAAAAAGAATTCCCCAACGACCGTAGAAAGGGAGGAATTGGGAGAATCGCAGAATAAATCTACATGTCAAAAGTACGAATCTTCTGGAATGGCGCCAAGTATTGCGTTTCGGAGTTTAATTTTTATATCCTTACAGGTCGACAAATGAGAACCGTACGTGGAGGACTTGGACGCGATGTGCACGGATGCTAAGTTCTATGAGGTCAACGATGCAGCAGATTCCGCTTGTCGAGCGTACCGAAGGTGATAACTACTTGAGCAGCAACAAGTCCGTCTCCGGAGTCCGTCTGAATCACTACAAATTGTCCGACGACGGGCGCCATCTCGAGATCGACCTTTCGATTACCCTGTACCGCGAGACGAAAGGCGACATCCGTGTGCTCTATAAAGGCGCCACCAATGTAAAATCGACTCGCAAGTAATTGCATCCCATACACTTACCAGATTCGGAATTTGTTGCCTCCTCGCAACGGATTCCGAATTTACGTTTCAATCCGATGGAACATAATTCTGATTTATGCTATTGCTAAAATAACAATATTTTGCTACTTTTGCGGTAAATACTAATAATCGCGCGTCGCTAAATACTAAAGTAAATACGCCGCTAAATACTAAATATAATACGCAAGCAAATACTGATATGGCAACACCTGGGGAAAAATTAGCAGAGTCTTTGCAGGCTCTTAAAGAATTGCAGGACAAGGATAACTGTCTGGTGATATATGGTACAACCCAATTGAGCAGAACTCATCGTGATCGGCTTAAGTTGAATGGTTGGCTACAAGAGGTTCTGAAGGGATGGTACATAGTAAGCAAGCCTGGTGCAGAAGGAGATACGACAGTATGGTATTCGTCTTTCTGGAATTTTATCAAGGCGTATTGCAATAGAAAATATGGAAACCAATGGGTGCTGAGTCCGGAACTGTCTTTGGACAGGTGGTCAGGAAGCACGGTGATTGCAAGACAATGTGTCGTCAGGACTCCGGAGGGGGCCAATAATATTACAAATCTTCTTTACGGCACTTCAATATTTCCGATTAGGGGTAAACTCCCGGAGACTATCGTCAAGGATCCTGTGTCAGGAGTCAATGTCTATACTCTTGAGGAGGCATTGATAAATGTATCACCTTCCTTTTTTGTGCTTAATGAACTGACCGCCAAGATCTGTCTGTCATTGGTTCGTGACTCCTCTGCTATACTCCGGCTTCTTGCAGACAATGGTGCTTCTGTTCGGGCAGGGCGAATCGCAGGAGCGTTCCGTCATATCGGAAGAAGTGAGATGGCTGATGATATTCTCATGACAATGAGAGGGTTTGGTTATGATGTGAGAGAGATGGATCCTTTTGAGAAACCCTCTGGAGAACATCTGATGTTCACTTCCCCATACGAAGCAAGGATTACTCTGATGTGGAAAGAGATGAGGGCGCAGATACTTCCTCTGATAGATATGCCTGAAAGGAGAATTGATGATGTCAGAGGATATATGAATTCTCTGGAAGAGAAGTATAAGGATGATGCCTATCACTCATTGTCAATCGAAGGATACAAGATTTCTGCCGAACTTATAGAAAAAGTAAAAAGCGGCAACTGGAATCCAGATGAAGAAGATAAAGAGAATAAGAATGCATTGGTAGCAAGAGGATATTATCTCGCATTTCAGTCTGTAAAGGATAGTGTCCTGGAAATACTTGAAGGAGGTGAGCCTGGTGTAGTCGCAAAAAAAGAGCACCAACAATGGTATCTCCAGATGTGGTCGCCGTTTGTCGGGGTAGGACTTTTGAAGGCTTCGGACCTTATAGGGTATCGAAACAATCAAGTGTACATAAGAGGCTCTTTGCACACACCTTTGAGTCCTGACAATGTGCGTATTACAATGCCTGTGCTGTTCAATCTGCTAGGCAATGAACCGAGTGCGATAGTCAGAGCTGTGCTTGGTCACTTTTTCTTCGGATATATTCACCCATATATGGACGGGAATGGCAGAATGTGCCGTTTCCTGATGAATGTGATGTTGGCCTCCGGCGGCTATGACTGGGTGGTGATTACGACAGACAGACGCGCAGAATATATGGCTGCGCTGGAGACAGCAAGCACAAAAGGCGACATCCGGCCTTTTGCAAAGTTTGTCATTTCGATTCTCAGACAAAATGATTTTTTGTAACTTAGAATTTTTGTGGTTTACAAAAGTTAAATACGATAAATCTTCATCTTCTGTCAGGAATTTGTTACTTTTGCGCAGAACTGATTTGCTGGACAGGACGAGCTGTTAATTAATAATTAATACATTGAATATGAAATTGTTTAAGAATCTATTGCCGCTGCTGTTAATGCTGATTGTAGTACTGCCTATGGCGGCACAAGGTGAAAGAACTATCAAGAGAAAAGTGGCTATAGGGCGTTTTTCAAATGAGACTCAGTATGCGAAGGGGTTATTTTATGATAAAGAAAATGATCCTATGAGAAAACAAGCTCTTGACATCCTGTCATCTAAACTTGCATCAAGTGGTAAATTTATCCTATTGGAAAGAGAGGACCTTGATATCCTAATGAATGAGGCAGGGGCCAACATGAACAAGATCGGTGCAGATTACATCATTCTCGGATCAATCACAGAGTTCGGCAGAAAGACAGAAGGAGAACAAAAAGTTTTTTCTTCGACTAAGACTCAGACTGTAGAAGCGGGAGTGAGTGTCCGATTAGTGGAGGCAGCAACGGGGCTTATTATTTATTCTGATGAGGCTAAAGGCTATGCAGAAACTTCGAGTAAGCAAGTGATGGGCATTGGCGGTTCTGCCGGATATGATGCGACACTTAGCGATAAAGCTATTTCAGCAGCATTGTCTCAACTTGTTGAAAATATCATTAACAAGTGCATGGATAAACCGTGGAAATCATATATTGTTTCTGTGCAGGATGACTCATATGTTATATCAGGCGGTACTTCACAAGGACTTGCGGCAGGTGACAGGTTTTTTGTGTATAGGAAGGGCAAGGTCGTGAAAAATCCTCAGACCGGAATTGATGTTGAACTGCCGGGGACTAAGATTGGCGAAGTTATCGTTCAGTCTTCTTTTGGGGATACTCCAGAAACAGAATTGTCGTTTTGTCGTTATGAGGGAGAAACCTTGGATACTGATAATTTGATGAACTATTACATAATGGATAAATAGCCATGAAGAAGTTAATTGTTATAGCAGTATTTGCAATATTGTTGACGGGCTGTGGAGTTGGAACCTATTCAATACAGTCAGGTGTAGAAGATGCAGCGTATATTTCGTTTACAGATGATATTATGCAAGATATAACCGTCGTAGTTGACGGACAGTCCTTTGTTGTCAAGACTATAAAGCAAAAGGCCTACAAGAGTGGGAGGAATATTAGGCAGACCGTTTTGAATACCATTAGAACCGTTCCTGGGCAACATGAGGTTAAAGTAATGATTGATGGTTATGAGGTGTTTGGCAAAAAGCTGCTCCTCTCCACAGGTGAACATAAGATTCTTGAATTATGAAAAGACTCCTGACATTTGTTGCACTTTTATTCTGTTTTACCTCATGCGGAGTTACATCATTGTACTATTGGGGCGGTAGTCAGAATGGAGCAACAGCCTATGAAAATCTCACGTACAAAAACTATGATAAGCAGACTCCTGAGAGTCTTTGCAAGTTAATATGTATGTACGAAGACATCATAAGTAATACTGGTGGAAAACGACAACTGCCGCCACCGGGTATCTGTGCGGAATATGGATACTTGCTCCTTATTCCTGAAAATGCCGTAATCTTTGCGGAGCATGCGACCGCGATGCAGAAGAGGTTATTGTATTCTTCTGACTATCCTTCTTTTTTTTCTGCAAAGGGCAAGGAACTGCTTAAAAAGGAGATTGAGTTGTATCCTGAATCGGCAAAATTCGTTGCCCCTCTCATTGATAGATTCTGTAAATGAGTTGTCTTATGAAAAAGATTATATACTTCTTGCTTTTTTGCTGCGTAATAACTTCTTGTGGCTCAGCGAAAATGGTTACCAGAGAGTCTCAATATGCGAAGATGTATGAAGAAAAGCCTCTCACGCTGCTTGTGATGCCTCCAATCAACAACTCCGCAAATGTGGAAGCCAAAGATTTGCTCTATACCTCAATCAGCAGGCCATTGATTGAGGCAGGATATTATGTTATTTCTCCTTTGTTGGCTATGGACGTGCTCAAAACAGAGAGCGCATATGATTCTGAGATGTTCTTTGAAGCGTCTCTTGCTCCGTTCCAGAATTACTTCGGTGCTGACGCTGTGGTGTTTTCTATAATCGATACGTGGGCAAAGAAGGGGTTGGGCATAGAAACTAAGATCAGATATGTCATCAAGTCTGCATATACAAATGAAGTTCTTTTTGACAGAAGTTGCGATTTGTTCCTGGACTTGTCTGTTAATTCCGGATCTTATGGTTTGATAGGTTCGTTGGTGGACTTGGCTGCCTCTGCAATAAATACGGCTGCAACAGATCATATTATTGCAGCAAGAAAAGCAAACTACTATATTTTCAGGGATATTCCCAGGGGAAAATATAGTCCTGAATATATGAACGATAAGAATATTGATGCGGAAAAGAAGGATATTGTAGCAAGGGTTAAGTAAGAACTTCCTGCGGAACGGCTCGCATTGGGAAGAGTATCGACCGGCGAGCAGATCCAGGACTTGATAGAAAATGTGGATTTTTTGTAACTTAGGGGGCGTAAATATATG
>ULTG01044208.1_pt1 | contig 11732 bp, 8 predicted proteins | sample 1957461 | NCBI WGS metagenome assembly ULTG01 (sample SAMEA4835730, study PRJEB28245) | human gut metagenome | biome: gut microbiome; material: fecal sample | place: Denmark | collected 2008
CGGGAGCATCTGCTCTATCTGCCCGAATAGCTCCGGAAACGCCGCGCAGAACTCCCCAAGCGCTGACGGTATCCGGTTCTCCATTGCGATATCCAGCGCCCTCGTCAGCGCCATTGAAGCACGCTCGAAGCTTCCCAGCGAAAGCGAAGCCTGCGCCGTGCAAAGCCGCAGCGCAATGCTTACCGCCTCGTTTTCGGCGCTGTCGGCGGCATTAAAGAACTGCTCGGTGTGTCCGGAAAGCAGGTCGTATTTTCCGCTTCGGAGAAAATACATTGCCTTTACCAGCGCAAAATACGGCGCGGTATACCGATTGCAGAGCATGTCGGTATCCTCGCTGCATATTGCGTACCACATGTCATCGAAACCGCCGCCGCGAAGCCCTCTGAGAAGCCCCAGGCACAGCTTGGCGCACTCGCCCTCCTCGGCGTTGGCGTGCGCGTGCTCCGTGTCGTGGATATCCGTGAGTATTTCGTAAAATCCCTCGTAATCCCCGAGGTACAGGCAGCATTTCGCCGCAGAATAGAGCGCGGCAAGCCGGATTGCTCCCTGCTCCCTGACTGAGCAGAAAGAAGCCGCAGCGGAAAGCAGCTCAAGTCCGCCGGTAAGGTCGCCCTGGTAGTACTTCATCTCGCCGGTGAAGATCATCTGCGCATACTTGCCGTGGTTCAGCATTTCGGTGTACATGTGCTGATACCGTGTGAACTGCGCGTTCTCGGTCTGCATGGAATGCCCCCGCCGATGTATCAGGCAGAACACCGACGGCGCGTACATCGTCCACGGGAACTTCGGCGCTTCGTACTCCCGGCGGATCTTGAAAAGGTCGTAGGCGCGCTTGATGTTCGCGCCCATTTTATCAAGGGAATACAGGTCCTCGTTTGATTTCAGCGCGTACGCGTAGCTTATCAGGCGCCGCTTTTCCGCCGCGCTGTGATCCTCCGAATCTCCTACCCAGCTTATTATTTCGTCGAATTTCCCGAGCAGCATGGGTCTCAACGGAGAATGCATGAGCAGCGCGTTCATACGCAGTATCCTCGGAATAGCCGCCTTGCAGGATAGCGGACATTCCGTCACGAACCGCTGAAGCAGCTTTGAGGACCTCATCAGCATAAAATATGATACCCTGACCCGGGTGCGGACGTCTGCGGCAAGCTGATACTCCCCTGCAAGAAAGTACTCCAGGAATGACGAGAAGCTCTCTCCGATGCGGTTGAAATGCCGCGCAAAGCATACGCGCATGTCGTGCTGGACATTCTCCGGGAACTCGAAAAACACTCTGTATGCGGCGTGGATCATCGTCGGGTGAATCTTCACCGCGCTTGTGCGGCGGTCGATGTCTACAAGCGGGATCATCTGCCGGAGCCGCTCAAGCTCACGTATTATCCCTGCGCGGGTAAAAAGCTCCGCGCCGAAGAACTCGGTGACGGCGCTGAACGCCCGCAGGTCGCTCAGGAATTCTTCGGGAAGCTCCGGAAACGCCGCCGCTGCGGTCAGCGCGCCGTGAAGGCTCACCGGCCCCGGCTGGAGCACCGCACGTATCAGCCGCCCCTCCGCAGTGAGGTTCTGGAAATTCTCGCCGCGCTGCGCCAGCATAAGGCAAAGCCGCGTCCCGAGGAAGGAGCCGCGGCAGGCGCTGTACGCCTCCCTTGCATTGAAGCTTATGCCGCAGCGCCCGGCGTACTCCATCACCTCGGATATGTTCATGCTAAGGCTGTCGCGCTCGATGAGCGTGAACCCCATTTCATGCGCAAGACCCCGGTAAGCGGGCTTCATCGCGCTGGAAACGAACACGAACCGCGCGCAGCGGCAGTCCCGGAGCAGCTTTGCCGTGCGGTAGTTTCCCAGCGCTGTGCGCGCCGCGCAGTCGCAGTCAACGATTATCAGAAGCGGTTTCTTCGGACACGCCGCCGCGAACTCCTGCGAAACCGCCATGAACTCGCGCTCAGAAAGCGGTTCCGCGAACTCCTGCCCAGTGACTATGGCGCATATCTGCGCGAAGCACTCGCCGGTATTCCTTGCACCAGTGATAGTCCGCAGCGATATTCCAGCCGGGCGGGTGCGCGAGGTGAACTCCCGCACCAGGGTGGATTTTCCGCAGCCATCAGGGGCGCTGACGACCGTCACGCGGCTTGTATAGATCCCGCGGAGCATTCCGCTCACGCGTTTCGGAATGTATATTCTGCTGGTATCCGGCATGCTGCTCCCCCCCCTCTTAGTTTTAAAAAACAGAGCGGAATTGCTCCGCTCTGCTCTATTCTACGTTTAGTTTTCCTTAATGAAATGCGCTATATAGCTCTGGAAATCTCCCCACAGGGACGGAATGTCAAAGCCGCTGTTCATCAGGACTTCTGCGCTGTATACCTTTCCTGTCTCCTCGTGGCGGTAATAGCAGCCCTTCTCAAGACCTGCCAGGCGCACTCTGTGCAGGAATACGCTCGGTTCCTTCAGGACCTGAATGTACTCCAGCAGAGCTTCGCTCTTGTCCTTTGCAACGAACTCCCACGCGTCGAAGCGGTCGTTGTCGAACGGATTGCCGATCCTGTAGTGATCGCCGATGCGCACCAGCGGGTTGTACTTGTTGAACTCCTCGATCTGCTTGCGGATATTCCATTTGTCGTCGTCGGATATCTTGGTGATGTCAAGCTCGTAGCCGAAAGTTCCTACCATTGCAACTCTTCCGCGGGTCTCGAACGGAGTGATTCTTCCTACGCAGTGGTTCGGGCTGTCGGAAACGTGCGCGCCGAAGCAGGAGCAGGGATAGCACATCGAAGTTCCGTACTGTATCTTGAGGCGCTCGATGGCGTCGGTATCGTCGGAGCACCAGATCTGCGGCGAATAATAGAGCATGCCCGCGTCGAATCTGGAGCCGCCGCCGGCGCAGTTCTCAAGCAGAAGGTCGGGGAAATCGGTGAGCAGGCGCTCCTGGATCTCGTAAACTCCGAGAACGTAGCGGTGCCAGATCTCGCGCTGTCTCTCGGGCGGGAGCACCTCGTTGCCGACCTCGCAGAGCTGACGGTTCATGTCCCACTTTACGTACTCGATATTCGCGGAGGAGAGTATCTTGTACATCTGGCCGTAGATGTAATCGCGGACATCCTTGCGGGAGAAGTCGATAACAAGCTGAGAACGGCAGGTGGTGCGGGGACGTCCCGGGATATGTATGCACCAGTCGGGATGCGCCTTGTACAGCTCGCTGTCCGGGCTGATCATCTCCGGCTCGAACCAGATACCGAACTTCAGACCGAGCTTGTTTACCTCGTCAACAAGGTGCTTCAGACCGCCCTTGATCTTGTCCTCGTTCACGAACCAGTCGCCGAGGGAGGACTTGTCGTCGTTCCTGTGTCCGAACCAGCCGTCGTCCATTACCAGCATTTCAATGCCTGCCTTCGCGGATTCACGCGCGATGTCGAGCAGCTTGTCGGTGTCAAAATTAAAGTAGGTCGCTTCCCAGTTGTTGATGAGTATGGGACGGCGGATATCCTTCCACTTGCCGCGGGTTAGGTTGTTTCTCATAACGTCGTGGAAGGTGCGGCTCATCGTGCCGATACCGCTCGCTGAGAATACCATGATGACCTCCGGAGCCTGGAACTCCTCGCCGAGGTCAAGGTGCCAGCTGAAGTCGTACGGGTTGATTCCGGAGAACACACGGGTCTTTTCGTACTGGTTGACCTCGCAGCCCGCAACGAAGCTTCCCGAGTAGCACAGCGCAAAGCCGTAGCAGTCGCCGTAGTCCTCGGTAGCCTTGTGGTCGACTATCGCGATGAAGTTGTTGTGAGCGTGGCTGGTGGCTCCGCGGCAGCTATCTACGAGCTGCTTGCCGAAGTGCAGCGGATTGCGCTGTACGTGGCGTTCCCTCGCCCAGGTGCCGTAGAGTGTGATCATGTCGTAATCCTTGCTGTCAAGCTCAACGCAGGCAGAGAGCAGTCTGCGCAGCTCGATGGGGTCGGCGCCGCCGTTCTTCACCTTTACGGAGCGGGTGATAACGTCCAGCTTCTCAAACACGCTGTACTGGAGCGTGATCTCAAGCCCGTTGTGCGGATCCTTGCAGTATACCTCAAGGCTGGTAACTTCGTCGTCGGTGTTGGCGTAGGTCGCGGGGAGACCCTCCAGCTTCTTCTTGCCCTTATAGATGGCGTAGCTGTCATAGTAGCACTCGCAGGCGCTCATGCCGTACTTGTCCATGAGCTGCATGCACGGCTCGCGGAAATCAGCGACGCCGCTTGTCGGGAACTCGATGGCAGCACAGTCGAAGGAGTGCGGTCCCATTCCGTCGTGTGTCGAGGGTACGAACGGCTCGTCGTTCGGGATACGCAGCATATGCGTGATGTCCGTCTCGGGAATGGAAGCGCCATAATAAAGGTGCAGCAGGTGGTTGGAATTCGTTACGTGGAAGGCGTAGGTGGTATTCGGAGTGTCAAGCTTGAACACCCGCTTCTTTTCGTCGTAGATTATCGGCATTTCATTACCTCTCTGGTGTTGATTTTCCGGTTTCGGATAGCTATAGTATAGCATATCCCGTATTATTTTTCAAGCGGTTCAGCAAATATTTTAGTTAAAAAATGCTTGATGTTAAGCGGATTTAACTTTGCAGGAAAGCAAGAAAAAAAATTCAAAAAGCCCTTGACAAGGCGGGAAATTTGTGGTATCATAATCACAACAAAAGAACCTTCCGGCGTCCAAACCGGTAAGGTCTTACAATTCAATACGCCCTTACAAACCAAAGACGTGGAGATAAAAATGCTTGTGCACTCCCAGAGAGCGGTCGCTGCTGAGAATACCGCAGAACGCAGAGCATATCAAATGGACCACAGAGGGCGCAGTCAAAGGCGGTGTCCAAAGCCTGCCGAGTATTCTGCGACGTGTTGCAAGCGTTAATTGCAGGGATATGTTAGTATCCGGCGAGTGTGCGGCTTCGAGGTCGCAAATTAAGGTGGTACCGCGGTGTAGTGTATACTCCGTCCTTAGAAGCAGAGGTTCTCTGCGTTTAAGGGCGGAGTTTTTGTTTTGCAGGAAAGGAACATTATCATGCTGAAACCTACTCTTGAAAAGGCAAAGGAACTCACCGGATACAGCGTTATCCCGGTCTGCCGCGAGATACTCTCCGACTTCACGACCCCGATCGAGGTACTGAAAAAGCTCCGCAGAGTCAGCCGCCATGTTTACATACTTGAAAGCGTCGAGAACCAGGAAAAATGGGGACGCTACACCTTCCTCGGCTACAACCCCAAGCTGGAGCTTACCTGCACCAACGGCGAACTCACAGTGAAGGACGTCGTTACCGGAAAGACCGAGACCTCTCACCAGGCGCACCCGGCGGCGTACATCAAGGAACTCATGAAGAAGTACACCAGTCCGAAACTGGAGGGCTTCCCGTCGTTCACCGGAGGTCTGGTGGGGTACTTCTCCTACGACTACATAAAGTACAGCGAACCCACCCTGAACCTCGACGCGAAGGACGAGGAGCGGTTCAAGGACGTTGACCTCATGCTGTTCGACAAGGTAATAGCCTTCGACAACATACACCAGAAGATAGTCCTGATAACCAACATCTCCACAAGCGACCTCGAAAACGAGTACGCAAAGGCAGAAGCAGACCTCGCCGAAATGGAGCAGCTCATCAGAAACGGCAAGCCCGCCGATATCCCGCACGGAAAGCTCCGCTCGGAGTTCCGCAGGCTGTTCAGCGAGGAGCAGTACTGCGCAATGGTCGAGAAGGCGAAGCACTACATCTACGAGGGCGACATATTCCAGGTGGTGCTCTCAAACCGCCTTGACGCGGACTTCGATGGAAGCCTGCTGGACGCGTACCGCGTTCTGAGGGCTACCAACCCCTCCCCTTACATGTTCTTCTTCTCCAGCGACGATATGGAGATCGCCGGAGCCTCCCCCGAGACCCTCGTGAAGCTCGAAAACGGAACGCTCCACACGTTCCCCCTCGCCGGGACCCGCCCGAGGGGCGCTACGGACGAGGAGGACAAGCGCCTCGAGGCAGAGCTGCTCCACGATGAAAAGGAGCTTTCCGAGCACAACATGCTCGTCGACCTCGGACGAAACGACATCGGAAAAGTCAGCAAGTTCGGCTCCGTGGAGGTCGAAAAGTACATGTGCATCGAGCGCTACTCCCACGTAATGCACATCGGCTCCACGGTGCGCGGCGAGATTCTCGACAGCAAATCCGCACTGGACGCCGTGGACGCGGTGCTCCCGGCGGGTACTCTCTCCGGCGCTCCGAAGCTCAGGGCGTGCGAAATAATCAACGAACTTGAGAACAACAAGCGCGGAGTTTACGGCGGCGCAGTCGGCTACATCGACTTCCGCGGAAACCTAGATACCTGCATTGCGATACGCCTCGCGTTCAAGAAGAACGGCAGAGTGTTCGTCAGAAGCGGCGCGGGAATCGTAGCAGACAGCGTTCCGGTCAACGAATACAACGAGTGCATCAACAAGGCGAAGGCAGTCATGAACGCGCTCACCATCGCGCAGGAGGAGAACATATGATACTTCTGATAGATAACTACGACAGCTTTTCATACAACCTCTACCAGCTCATCGGCGGCATAAACCCCGACATCAGGGTCATTCGCAACGACGAAATGACCGCTGACGAGATAATGGCTCTGAAGCCCTCTCACATCATTGTAAGCCCCGGCCCCGGCAGACCATGCGACGCAGGCGTGTGCGAAGAAGTAATAAAGACCGCCGCCGGAAAGATACCGATACTCGGCGTGTGCCTAGGTCATCAGGCGATTTGCGAGACCTTCGGCGCCGAGATAACCTACGCAAAGAAGCTCATGCACGGAAAGAAGTCGGTTACAACGCTGGATACGTCCAGCAGGCTGTTCCGCGGGCTTCCTGAAAAGTGCGAGGTAGCGCGCTACCACTCGCTGGCGGCTTCCGAGGAGGGCTTCCCGGAGTGCCTGAAAGTCACCGCGCGCACCGACGACGGCGAGATAATGGCGGTGGAGCACAGGGACTATCCGATTTTCGGAGTTCAGTTCCACCCGGAATCAATACTTACAACTGACGGAAGAAAAATGGCCGAGAACTTTCTGGAGGTAACATTATGATAAAGGAAATGATAAAGAAGGCTGCCGAGGGCATTGACCTTACCTACGACGAGGCTGCGGAAGTAACCCGCGAGATAATGACCGGAAGCACGACTCCGGCGCAGACCGCGGCGTATCTGACCGCGCTCCACATCAAGGGCGAGACCACCGACGAGATATCCGCTTCCGCATATGTAATGCGCGACTGCGCAGACCGTGTGAACTACCCCGGCGACGTGCTCGAAATTGTAGGCACCGGCGGCGACGGCTCCAACTCCATCAACGTTTCCACTATCTCCGCTCTGGTATGCGCAGCGGCTGGCGCTAAGGTCGCTAAGCACGGCAACCGCGCAGCCTCCAGCAAGTGCGGCACCGCCGACTGCCTCGAGGCCCTCGGGGTGAATATCTCCACCGACCCGGCTGGCAGCGTGAAGCTCCTCGACGAGGTTGGAATGTGCTTCCTGTTCGCGCAGAAGTACCACAGCGCAATGAAGTACGTAGGCCCCGTCCGCAAGGAAATAGGAATTCCGACCGTGTTCAATATCCTCGGGCCGCTCACAAACCCGGCTCACGCAAATGTGCAGCTCCTCGGAGTTTTCAAGCCGGAGCTGCTCATGCCCATGGCAAAGGCGCTGACCAAGCTCGGCGTAAAGCGCGGTATGGCGGTCTACGGAACCGATAAGCTCGACGAGATATCCGTCAGCGCTCCCACTAAGGTGGTGGAGTTCTCGGACGGCAATTTCGAGGAGTATGAGATAACCCCCGAGCAGTTCGGCATGAAGCGGCACGACAAATCCGAGCTTGCAGGCGGCACCCCCGCTGAAAACGCCGAAGCAGCACGCTGCATTCTCTACGGCGAAAAGGGCGCCGGAAGGGACGCGGTTCTGCTGAACGCAGGCGCGGCGCTCCACATCTTAAAGGGGATCACCATTGAGGACGGGATACAGCTCGCCGCCGATACCATCGACAGCGGCGCGGCAATGAAAACTCTTGAAAAGTACATCAAGGTTTCCAACGAGGTCAAGGCATGATATTAGAGGAAATTGCAGCACGCACAGTACAGCGGGTCGCGGAGGAGAAAGCGGCGGTCCCGCTCTCTGAAATGAAAAAACGCGCCAAAGCGTTGGACGCGAACACAGAATTTCCGTTCAGGAAAGCGCTCTCCGGCGATGAGATATCGTTCATCTGCGAGGTCAAGCGCGCTTCCCCGTCCAAGGGGCTGATAGCGCCGGATTTCCCTTACCTCGATATCGCGAGGGATTACGAAAGGGCGGGCGCTTCTGCGATTTCCTGCCTTACGGAGCCGTTCTGGTTCAAGGGCAGGGACGAGTACCTCGCTGAAATTTCAAACGCGGTGACGATCCCGGTTCTCCGCAAGGATTTCACAGTTGACGAATACATGATCTACCAGGCAAAGACCCTCGGAGCTTCCGCGGTGCTGCTGATATGCTCTATCCTCTCGAAGGAGCAGCTTTCGGAGTACCTCGGCATCGCACATTCCCTCGGGCTTTCCGCTCTGGTGGAAGCCCACGATGAGGACGAGGTGCGCACCGCTCTTTCAGTCGGCGCGGGAATAATCGGCGTGAACAACCGCGACCTCCGTACCTTCACCGTGGACATCAACAACTCGGCGCGGCTAAGGAAGCTGGTTCCGCCGGAGGTGCTGTTCGTTTCGGAGAGCGGCATAAAGACCGCCGCAGACATTGAGGCGCTCCGCAGCAACGGAACTAACGCCGTTCTCATCGGCGAAACGCTCATGCGCAGCCCCGACAAGAAAGCTGCTCTGGACGAGCTGAGAGGTCACGCGATATGAAAATAAAGCTCTGCGGAATGTTCCGCGACTGCGATATCGACTACGCCAACGAAGCCAAGCCGGACTACGTAGGGTTCATTCTCGGCTTCCCCAAGAGCCACCGGAACATCGACGCTGAAACGGCGCGGCGGCTGCGCTCCCGGCTCGACACGGGAATAAAAGCAGTAGGGGTTTTCGTGAATTCTCCGGAAACCACTTGCGCCGAGTACGCAAATTGTGGTATAATAGATGTGATTCAGCTTCATGGGGACGAGGACGCGGATTTTATCCAAAGACTGCGCGAACTCACCGGCGCTCCGATAATCAAGGCGGCGAAGATACGCACCCCGGAGGATATCGGAAGGGTTCAGGTGCTTGGCGCGGATTACGTCCTGCTTGACAACGGCACGGGCACCGGCGAGATGTTCGATCATTCCCTGCTGGACAGCGCAGAGATACGCCAGCCGTTTTTCCTCGCCGGGGGGCTTACCCCGGAGAATCTGCGGCAGGCGGCGGAAAACGTACGTCCGTACTGCGTGGATCTTTCCAGCGGAGTTGAAACTGACAGGCTCAAGGACCGCGAAAAAATGCTGGAAGCGGTCAGAGTGATACGGGAACTATAAATTTGAAAGGATAAATGATATGGCAAAGGGACGCTACGGCGATTTCGGCGGACAGTATATCCCCGAAACGCTCATGAATGAAATACACAAGCTTGAGGACGCTTACGAATTCTACAAGAACGACAAGCAGTTTAACGACGAGCTGAACACCCTGCTGCGCGAGTACGCCGGCAGACCTTCCCTGCTCTACTACGCTGAGAAGATGACAAAGGATCTAGGCGGCGCGAAGATCTACTTCAAGCGCGAGGATCTGAACCACACCGGTTCGCACAAGATAAACAACGTACTCGGTCAGGCTCTCCTTGCGAAGAAGATGGGCAAGACCCGCATAATCGCGGAGACCGGAGCAGGTCAGCACGGCGTTGCGGCGGCGACTGCGGCGGCTCTGCTCGGGCTGGAGTGTGAGATATTCATGGGCAAGGAGGACACTGTCCGCCAGGCTCTGAACGTATACCGCATGGAGCTCCTCGGAGCAAAGGTAAACCCTGTGACCTCCGGCACCATGACCCTCAAGGACGCGGTAAACGAAGCAATGCGCGACTGGACCACACGCGTTGACGACACGCTGTACGTACTCGGCTCGGTAATGGGTCCGCACCCGTTCCCGATGATCGTACGCGATTTCCAGAGCGTTATTTCCAAGGAAGCCCGCGAGCAGATCCTCGAGAAGGAAGGAAAACTCCCGACGGCTGTAATGGCGTGCGTGGGCGGCGGCTCAAACGCTATGGGAATGTTCTACAACTTCATCAACGACAAGGACGTCCGCCTTATCGGCTGCGAAGCTGCTGGACGCGGCGTCAACACCGGCGAGACTGCGGCTACCATCGCCACCGGAACGCTCGGTATCTTCCACGGCATGAAGTCCCTGTTCTGCCAGAACGAATACGGTCAGATCGCGCCGGTTTACTCAATCTCCGCAGGTCTTGACTACCCCGGTATCGGTCCGGAGCACGCTCACCTTCACGAGATAGGCAGGGCGGAATACGTTCCCGTCACCGACGACGAAGCGGTAAACGCATTTGAGTACATCGCCCGCACCGAGGGTATCATCTGCGCCATTGAGAGCGCCCACGCAGTCGCACATCTGATGAAGATAGCTCCGGCCATGAGCAGGGACGACATCATCATCTGCTGTCTTTCCGGACGCGGCGACAAGGACGTTGCAGCTATTGCAAGATACAGGGGGATAGATCTTCATGAATAAGATACATAACGCATTTGAGAATAAAAAAGCATTTATCGGCTTCCTCACCGCCGGAGATCCGACATTTGAGGACAGCTTCAACAACATCATGGCAATGGTAAAGGGCGGCGCCGACCTCATTGAAATAGGCATTCCGTTCAGCGACCCCATCGCGGAGGGTTCCGTGATCCAGGACGCAAATATCCGCGCGCTCAGCCACGGCATGACCACCGACCGCGCCTTTGAGCTTGCCGAGAAGGTTCGCCAGAACACCGATATCCCGATATGCTTTATGACCTACCTGAACCCTGTATTCAAGTACGGCTACGACAGATTCTTCGAGCGCTGCCAGAAGATAGGCGTTGACGGTCTCATCTGCCCGGATATGCCATACGAGGAGAAGCACGAAGCCGCTGATGTGGCTCAGAAGTACGGCGTTTCCGTTATCTCGCTCATCGCGCCCACCAGCGAAGATCGTATCAAGATGATCGCAAGCGAGGCGGAGGGATTCATCTACATCGTTTCGTCAATGGGCGTTACCGGAGTTCGCAGCGAGATAAAGACCGATATAGGCCACATCATGGAAGCAGTGAAGAAGTACGCGAAGGTTCCTGCGGCGGTCGGATTCGGGATCAGCAAGCCTGAGCAGGCTAAGAAGATGGCTGACCTCTCCGATGGCGTTATCGTCGGAAGCGCTATAGTAAAACTCGTCGCACAGTACGGCAGCGACGCTCCCGACCACATCTACGAATACGTTAAGTCGATGAAGGACGCGATAAGGTAAATTTGGAATTCGGAATTCGGAATTCGGAATGCGGAATTCGGAATTAATGTGTTCCGCTTCGCGGAATGAATCACCAATGAAAAAGGGATTGCACAATTGCAGTCCTTTTTTTATTATAACAAATTCGGCGTTCTTTCGGCCATAGCCGTTTTGTAATTATCCGGCGAAGCCGGACACCATAATTCCGCATTCCGAATTCCAAATTCCGAATTTATTTCACCTGTTTCCTCTAAATTCGCTCGGGGAGCTTCCAACGTACTTTCTGAAAATACGGCTGAAATAGTTCGGGTCGCCGAAGCCGCACCGC
>ULTG01046837.1_pt1 | contig 11731 bp, 8 predicted proteins | sample 1957461 | NCBI WGS metagenome assembly ULTG01 (sample SAMEA4835730, study PRJEB28245) | human gut metagenome | biome: gut microbiome; material: fecal sample | place: Denmark | collected 2008
AGATAGTATAACAGGCAAATGTCCGCGAAATGTTACAGCGGGCAGTTTTTTCAAAAAAATACCCATCTCTATTATAATTTGATTCAGTTAGTGATACAAGGATAGCGTTTCAGTCTCGCCAAAAAATCAGCATAATCAAGCCTATTGACCGGCATAATAAGGTTATTCCTTTGTGCAAATCGGCACAATAGAATATACTTGAGGTGAGTGATTATGCCGATTGATGATTTGACCGCTTTAGGGCAAAAAATGCGGGAAGCCCGAAAGAAAAAAGACCTGACACAGCAGGAGCTTGCGGATCTGAGCCATGTATCTGTCAAGCAAATCGCCAGCATTGAAAAGGGACAAATAAATCCGTCCTATTTGATTTTGAAGGCATTAGCAAAGGTGCTGCCGCTCTCTCTGGACACTCTGATCAATCCAGATGTTTCTTCAGAGGATGAGGGAGCCAATCAGATGAAGATGCTTTATTGCAGCTGTCCGTCAGAAATGCGTGAAACCCTCTTGCACCATACGCAGGAAACCATGAAAGAACTAACCGAACTATCCGAGAAATTTGAAACGAATTGAGCCGGTGAGTGAAATTTGACTGTTTCCTCACTGGCTCATTTCATTTCCGGGTAAAAAGGGGCAAGCAATGCCGGTGTTAATACACTCGGCCCGCAGAGGGAAAAATCCTGCCGTGATTTTCCCCTCCGCTTTGCTTGTTGAGGGCAGCGCCCCCAAACCCCTTTGAACACAGAAATTCATTCTGTGGCTGCGCGTTCTGCGAACGCTTTGGACCATGACCGGCTCACCGCTGGCCGTGGTCTTTTTCCTGTTCCTTTTTCTGTTCCTCGTCCATTTTCAGCAGCCGGTCCACATTCGCTTTGGCCGTCAAAAGCTCCCGCATTTCTTCACGGGAACGCCGGTACTCGGCGTAGGTTTTCTTCTTTTCCTCCAGCAGTTTGGCATACTCAGCTTGCAAGTCCTTAACCTTGGGCAACTTCTTCACACCCATCTCGTCAAAGGCATTTTTGGCTGCCTGATGGAGCAGGATTTCCTGCTCATGTTCCTCGCTGAATTTCTTGGAGTAACCAGCTTTCCGGTAGGCTACATAGGTCTCGCGGGTCTTGGCATAGTTGATGATATGAGTTCGCAGGACGGCGATCTCCGCTATGCGTTTCTCCGCCGCCTTGATCTGCGCCGACAGCTCGTTGTGGTGGGCGCTGGCCGCCGCTGCTTTTTCCGCCAGTTCAGAATACTCCAGCAGATTGTGCTCGGTCAGAAAATTCATGGTCTGGGCCATCTGCTTCAGGTTAAACACCTTCGCCCAGCGGGCGTACCCAGCGCCTTTCCCGGCCTGTAATTTTGCCTGAATATCCACCAGCAGATTGACTTTCGGCGGCTCTGCCTGCGGGGTGGTTTTCCTGCGGGGCGTGTGCTCCTTCTGGCCGGAGAGGACAGCCAGCAGATCGTCCATCGTGTAGCCGTCCCCAAGCCGGTCGAAGCGGACATTGTTGCCCCAGCCCTCCGCCCCGATGGAAATGGTTTTGCCGCGCCGGTGGACAGTGAAGCCGTCCTGTTCCAGCAGGCGCAGCAGTTCCTCCACGCTGGCCGGTTTTTGTGCCAGCGCCCGGTCGATGCCCTGGCGAAGCAGCTCCTTGTGGGAGAGCTTCGCCTCGTCGCCCAGCCATTTGTTGTAGCTCTTCCCATGCGGTTTCGGGTCCTCCACAATGGACAGGCCGTTCTCGATACAGATGGTGTCGCTCAGGCGGCGGACGGCTTTGGTGCTGCCCCAGAAGTTGCGGAACTTCCGGTCGCAGTCCAGGTTGACCGCCGACCAGATGATGTGATTATGGATGTGCGATTTGTCGATGTGAGTGCAGACCACAAAGGCGTGTCTGCCTTTGGTGAACAGTTTGGCAAATTCCACGCCCAGGCGGTTGGCTTCCTCCGGGGTGATCTCGCCGGGCTTGAACGACTGGCGCACATGGTAGGCGATCACATCGTCCGCACCGCGCACCCGCCCGGTGGCGGCGATGTACTGGCGCTTTGCCAGCAGAAATTCCGCGTCGGCAGTCCGGCTGTCGCAGCCATAGCCGGTAATGAGCCTGCCGTTGTCGGTCTTTTGCGGATTTTCCACATAGTCGATGATGTCGCTGACGGCTTTGCTCTCGGTGCGGCCTTTGCCAATATGCAGCGGCATGATGCGGGTGGTGGCCATAAAGGGTCCCTCCTTCCAAAAAGAAAAGGACAGCCGTGTGAGCTGTCCTTTGGTCAATCCGATTTTTCCATATCCTGTTGTGTTTTTAGGGATTCGATCCGCTTGCTGTCCACAAAATGGGTCGCGTACCATCTTTCAATTTCCGGGCTGCCGCTTTTGCTGAACCGCAGTGGGATCACGGGCCTGTGTCCCTGTCCATTTTTCTTCTTTACGCCCCAGCGCTTGTAATAGCAGAAGGACGGCTTTAAGCCGGTTTTCTGCGCATAGACCCGCATCTGGTGCATGATGAACGAGAGCTTGCGCAGATTGACGGTGCAGACCCGTTCCAGATAATCAACCCGCCCGAACCGCCAGTCCTCATATTTCTGTTTTGGCAGGACGCCGATTTCCATCAGCACATCCACCGGGGCCGCATAGCCCCTCCGCTGGCATTGATGATAGACCGCTGAATGTACTTTCCCAATCAGTTCTTTTTCAGTCATGGCCGTTTTCTTTCTTTTCATGCCAGTTTTTCAGGACAGCCTCCACCTGTGCGATCAGCTGCTCCTTGTCCGGCATATAGAGGACATAGCGGGATGCAAAAATGTTGTTGGACAAGCCGCCCAAAGCGTATTCCGCTGCCACGCTGTCCTTGTCGGTGCAGAGGATGATGCCGATGGGCGGGTTATCGTCCGGGTCGTTGACCTCGGCAGCGTAATAATTCAGGTACATATTCAGCTGGCCTGCGGCTTCCGGCGTCAGCTTTGTGGTTTTCAGTTCGATCAGCACATAAGCCCGCAGGATTTTGTTGTAGAATACCATATCCACATAGTAGTGGGTGTTGTTCAGGGTCACGCGCTGCTGGGTCCCCACAAACATAAAGCCCCGTCCAAGTTCCAGCAAAAATTTTTCAATCTGCGCCACCAGGGCTTTTTCCAAATCGCTTTCCAGCATGGGCTTGTTTTCCGGCACACCCAAAAACTCAAACACATAAGGGTCGCGGATAATATCGGCGGGCTGGCTGATCTCGATCCCTTTTTGCGCCAGGGAGAGGACTTTTTCCTTGTTGGCGTCCCCGCTGGACAGCAGCAGCCGTTCATACAGCGAGCTGTCGATCTGCCGTTTCAGTTCCCGGACAGACCAGCCCGAATTTACGGATTCTTTTTCATAAAAGCCGCGCTTGTTCTCATCGGAAATGCTTAAAAGCTCGCAGTAATGGGACCAGGACAATTTGCCAGACACTGTCTGGCATTTTTCATAAGCAAGATAAAACGCCCGCATATTTTGCAGATTGGACCGTGAAAAGCCTTTCCCAAACTCCCGCGTCAGTTCTCTGGAAAGCTCCCGCAGCGTTTGTTTCCCGTAATCCGCACGGAGCTGATTCTGCTGCTCGTATTCCACAATGATCCGGCCAATGTTCCAATAAGTTGTCAGCAGCTGGGTGTTGACCTGCTGTGCAACGTTTTTTCTGGCGTTTTCCAGCAGCTCCCGAATTTCCAAAATGATGGAGCTGTTCGGCGTTAATTGATTTTTCATACGTGCCCTCCTCATATCAAAACCTGTCCGCGTTCAGCGGCAGGATATATTTTCATTATGATCAGTATAGCCTATTTTCAGGAAAAAGTAAAATGCGAACAGCGGCATATTTTATCCATACACACTGTCCTGAATGGCAAATTTCAAATCCTGTACCTTACCCAGCAGCCAGATGGCGGCCAATGGCAGGCCGTAGGGGCTGATGAGGAACGCCAGCACCAGGGCGATGACGCCGTTCTGCCTGGGGCCGACGATGAGCATGAACACGCCCAAAAACGCAAACACCATGCTGACCAGCCCCAGCGCCAGGCCGGAGAGATACACAAGCCCGACGCACAGCCAGATGAACACAGTCAGCGCCAAAATCACCGGGGCCACCGCGATTTTCAGCAGCAGTTTCAGAATAAACAGCAATGCCCTCATTTGACTTCCTCCTCCCATTGTTCCCGCAGCTTTTGGCAGGACTGTTCCGCCAATTTTTCATCATCCTCCGTCACTTCCCGGCGGCCTTTGGTCAGCCGGATTTCCTCAGAGCTTCGGTAATCCGAAAGCAGGACTTCAAACAGTTCTTCCGGCGTCCGGCTGAGAATCCCATCCACACAATACCGGGAGTCCCCGTTCCATGTGACCCGGAGATAGCCGCGCCTGCATTTTACCACTTCTTCCTCCGGGTCGCTGTCCAGATAATCCCGAAAAATCTCCAACACCTTTTCAAAGGTTTTCATCATCCCTCAACTCCTTTGCGCCTCTTTCTTTTCTAACTACATTATCCTTCTGATATATCCAAAAGGCAAGGATACGGGCAAAAAGAAAAAGCGGAGGAAGGCGCGGCGAAAAGAACGCCGTTCCTCCCTCCGCAGGTGGGATAAATGTCCCTGTCAGGAAACTTTGGCAAGCCGGGCCAGTATCTCCCTTACCCCCGCCCACAGCTGTTCCTGCCGCTGGGATATATCCTCCAAATCAGCCTCGTAGATCCGCCCGGTTTCATGCGCCCGCTTTGCCAGCTGATTCAAGTTGTTGCTGGAATAGCGCATGAGAGAGATGAGTTCTTTCAGCTCCGGCAGATCCAGCCTTACCACATAGCCGTCCAGCGCCATCTTCCGCAGGTAGGCGCTTAAGTTTTTCGTCCCGAACTGCGCCATTTTCTGCCGGATCAAATCCATTTCTTCCGCAGAGACCCAAAACAGAACCGGCACATCCCGGCTGCGCTTCTGGCTGCTCATCGCTCCGGCTCCCGTTTCTTCGGGGAGGCTGGCTTCCGGGCGGGCGGCTCCTGCCTGAGCTTTTCCCGCACCGAGGTCCGGGGCTGCTGCGCCTTTCCGGCTTTGGCGCGGCCGCGCTGCTGTTCCTCCCGCACCAGGTCAATAAACCCGTCCAGCACAGCCGGATGGGTGTTCAGGGCATAGTCCCTGCGCACGGAATCCGAGTTGAAGTTGGGGACCGTTTTGGCCCATTCCTTGTTCCGGCGGGAATATCGCCCGTCCCAGTCCTGTAACTGGACGGTGTTGGCCAGGACGCAGGCCACGCGCTCCATGCCGTAGGTCTGAAGCACCACCTTTGCGGCGTCGGGTGCAAGATGCAGCCCGTCGAAATGCTCCCGCACCGCCGCTTCAATGGCTTCTTTGCACTGGAAGCTGATCCGGTTGGACGCCCGGTACTGTTCCAGCTCCCCATGCTCGCGGGCGTAATCAGCGGAGTGGGGGTAGACCGGCGCGGCGCGCAGTTCTGCCTGGGCCTTGCAGACTTCATCGGCCCGGTTCTCAATGCTGTCCCGGATCACGTCCATGTAACCGGTCTCCAGTTTTTCAAAATGGCGGTACACGTCCGCCAGGGGGGAAGGGGAATCCAGAAGAGCCTGAGCCTGCGCGCCGGTCAGCTCCAGTTCCTCCATCGCCATGACAATATCCTCCCGGACGGCGTACTCGTAGGCATGGTGCAGGAGCTCATCCGGGGGCTGGCCTTTCAGCCAGTCCCGGAATTTGTCCTGCTCGGCGGCCATTTTCTCATAAAGGGCCGTATTCAAATCATTGGGTGTCATTTTCATCGAACCTCCTCATGCTGTTTGGGTTTCTTTTCAGGGTTACGGGGCGGCACCGGGCGTTTCAGGCTGTCCAGCACCGATGGCCGCGCGCTCTTGTCGACCACGGTTTCCGGGGCAGAGCGCCCCTTGCCGTCCATGTTCAGCAGCGCATCCAGCTCCGCCAGCCGGGCGGATTTTTCCCGCAGCTCCTGTTCCTGGGGGAAGGGCTTGCCCACCTCCGCCTTGGCGGCGGCCTGCTGCCGGTAGAGATTGTCCAGCTGATTTTTCACCGCCTCCAGCCGCTGGGGCATCTGACTGAGCGCGTTGTCGATACGGGTGAGGTTTCCGCGCGGGTCTGTACCCAGGACCGCCCGGTGGGTCATTTCGCCTTTCAAAAGGAGCGTATATTCCTGTTTCCAGGCGGAAAACTCCACCGACATGGCAAAGCCCCGGTAGCTGCCGATTTGTACCGGATCGGAGCCTTTGACCTCCTTGCAGGCGTCCAAAAGGGCAGCGCCCGCATTTTCCTTATCCGTCAGCACATCGCCCCGCACCTCCATCCCCGCAAAGCCGTCCTCCGGGTGCGGGTGGGCCGCCAGAGTTTCCAGATCCGCCTCAAAGCCCCGGATATACCCTTTGTTGGCTTCAATCTCCTGGGGAAAGTATTGGAGCAGCTGATCCTCCAGCCGGAACTGCTTGCTCTGGTGGTCGGCCTTCATCAGCTTCAGCCTGGATACCTCCACGTCCAAATCCATGCGCTCCTTGATGCGGGGGTCCCCGGCGCACAGGGCCTTGATCTCAGCAAAGGACAGCGCGGTTTCGTCCACATCGTCGCAGGAACGCACCGGGGATTTGCTGGTCATGATTTGTGAAATAAACTTCTGTTTGTTTTCCACCGTCTGCCACAGGTAGGCGTCGAAAGTCCCCTCGGTCACATAACGGTACACATGGACCAGGGGATTCTGATTGCCCTGGCGTTCGATACGGCCTTTCCGTTGCTGTAAATCTCCGGGCCGCCAGGGGCAGTCTAGGTCATGGAGCGCCACCAGCCGGTCCTGCACGTTGGTTCCAGCGCCCATCTTGGCGGTGCTGCCCAGCAGGACCCGCACCTGCCCGGTGCGGACTTTGGAGAACAGGTCTTTCTTCTGCACCTCCGTTTTGGCTTCATGGATGAACGCAATCTGTTCCGCAGGCACACCTTTCGCAATGAGCTTTTGCCGGATGTCGTCATAAATCGTAAAGGCAGGCCCGGCCTCCGGCTCCGGTGCCGCTTCCTCCAAAGCGTGAAGCAACGGATTGTCCAGCTGTTTCGCCGCCTTTTTCGCCGAACCGGACTGCTGGGGCGTGGAAATATCGCAGAACACCAGCTGGGTCAGCTTATCCGCCTGTCCGTCCCGCCAGATCTGCATGATATTGTCCACGCACTGGTTGACTTTAGTCCCCGGCTCGTCCGGCAGCAGCTGGTTGACGATTCGCTGGTCCAGCCCCAGCTTGCGGCCATCCCCGGTGATCTTGAGCATATTGTCAACGGATGGGTCCACCGTGCCGCTGTGTACCAAAGACGCGCGCTCCGAAAGGGCCTTCACCATTTCCCGCTGGTGTTCCGTAGGCTGGGCCACGATGTTGTGGTACTCCACCTCCGGGGTGGGCAGGTTCAGCTGGTCGGCGGTCTTGATGTCCGCCACCTCTTTGAACAGGTTCATCAGCTCCGGCAGGTTGAAAAACTTGGAGAAACGGGTGCGCGCCCGGTAGCCGGTTCCCTCCGGGGCCAGTTCCAGCGAGGTGCAGGTCTCCCCAAACCGCGACGCCCAGCAGTCGAAGTGGGTCATGTTCAGCTCTTGCAGGCGATCGTACTGGAGATACCGCTGCATGGTGTAAAGCTCCGTCATACTGTTCGACACGGGGGTGCCGGTGGCAAAGATCACGCCCCGGCTGCCGGTCAGTTCATCCATATATCTACATTTCGCGAACATGTCGCTGGATTTCTGCGCGTCCGATGTGGATAAGCCCGCCACATTCCGCATTTTTGTGTATAAGAACAAATTTTTGTAATTGTGCGCCTCGTCCACGAACAGCCGGTCCACGCCCAGCTGCTCGAAGGTCACCACATCGTCCTTGCGGCCCTCGGCCTGCAATTTTTCCAGCCGGGCCTCCAGGGATTTGCGGGTGCGTTCCAGCTGCTTGACGGTAAACCGTTCGCCGCCGCTGGCCTGCACCTCGGCAATGCCCTCGGTAATCTCGTCGATCTGCTCATGGAGGAGCCGTTCCTGGCGCTCCATGCTGATGGGGATCTTCTCAAACTGCGAATACCCCATGATAACGGCGTCGTAGCCGCCGGTGGCGATGCGGGCGCAGAACTTTTTCCGGTTGTGCTTCTCAAAATCCTTTTTTGTTGTGACCAGGATATTGGCAGACGGGTACAGCCGCAAAAACTCCGAAGCCCACTGCTCGGTCAGGTGGTTGGGAACGACAAAGAGGCTCTTTTGGCACAGGCCCAGCCGTTTGGCCTCCATCGCGGCGGCCACCATCTCAAAGGTCTTGCCCGCGCCCACCTCATGGGCCAGCAGGGTGTTGCCGCCGTAGAGGATGTGGGCAATGGCTCCCAGCTGGTGCTCCCGCAGCTGAATGGCGGGATTCATGCCGCCGAAGGTGATGTGGCTGCCGTCATACTCGCGGGGGCGGGTGCTGTTCATTTCCTCGTTATATTGGCGGACCAGCGTTTGGCGGCGCTCCGGGTCTTTCCAAATCCAGTCCCGGAAAGCGTCCCGGATGGCCTGCTGCTTCTGGGCGGCCAGGGTGGTTTCTTTGGCGTTCAGCACCCGGCGTTCCCGGCCCTCCGCGTCCTCGATGGTGTCGTAGATTCGCACGTCCCGCAGGTTCAGGGAATCCTCCAGAATCTTGTAGGCGTTGGCGCGTCCAGTCCCGTAGGTGGTGTAAGCCGCCACGTCCCGCTGTCCCACAGCGTTTTTACCGGTAATCTGCCACTCGGCGGTGAAGGCGGAGTAGTGGACCTCAATGTTGCGCTGGAGGTAAAACGGGGTGTCAAAGGTTTCGTACATAAACTGCTGGATGTACTCCTTGCCGATCCAGGTCGCGCCCAGGCGCACCTCAATCTCCGAAGCGTCCAGGTCTTTGGGCTGGGCGGCGGTCAGGGCCTCCACGTTGACTGCAAAGGCTGGGTCCTGCTCCGCCGCCCGCTGGGCCTGCCGCAGCTTCCGGCGCACGTTGCCGGAAAGGTATTCGTCGGCGGTCACATAATGGGGCGTCCCGTCCTGTTCCAGCTGGCCCGGTACACGGAAGATGACGCCTCGCAGCTCGGCGGCCAGTTCCTCGCCGGTTTTGCCTGTCAGCTGCTCCATATACGCCATATCCACGCGGGCTTTCTCCGAGATGGAGACCGCCAGGGCCTCGCTGGCCGTGTCCACCGCAGTCACCGCTTCATGGGGCTTGATGGTGCGTTTGGTGAACATATCCGCCTTGCGCTCCAGCCTGCCGTCCTCGTCCAGCACCTCCAGGGCGCAGAGCAGGTAGTAACTGGAATCATCAGCAAAGGCCAGCCGGTTCGCCCGGTCATTGATGAGGCCGTATTTTGCCGAAAAGCTGTCATAGAGCCGGTTCAGTTCGGCCATCTGCGCCCGGATAGCAGCATCCGATGCCGCAGCGTCCATCTGAAGTTCAATCAGCTCCTGCACACAGTCCCGCAGGCCAACCAGCCCCTTGATGCGGGCTTCGGCGGTGGCGTTCAGGTCAGGGCGCACCATGCGGCTGTTTTCCCGGAAGTACACCTCGCCGTCTACCACGGTGTAGGAGTAATTTTTCACATTGGGGTCAGCCGGGATAGAGGCGTCGATTTCCCCGCCCTCGCCCAGCTCTGGCAGTTCCGCCTCCTGGTAGGTTCCCCGGATGTACTTTACCGCGTCATGCAGCTGATCTGCCAGTTCCAGCCCCTCGATGGGGGCCACGGTGTAGTCCTGCCTGCCGTATTGGGTGCTTTCGGAGGTGGGCCGCCCCAGCACCATCTCCGGGTGGTCGATGAAATACCGGTTGATGGCAAAGCCTTCCTCCGTCTGGCCCACTTGGGTCCAGTCCGGGGCGACGTCAAGCAGGCGGTCCCGTTTTTGCAGGAAGATAATATCGGACACCACCTCGGTCCCGGCATTTTTCTTAAAGGCGTCGCTGGGCAGGCGGATGGCTCCCAGCAGTTCGGCCCGCTGGGCCAGATACCGGCGCACGGTGGAATCTTTGGCATCCATCGTGTAGCGGCTGGTGACAAAGGCCACCACGCCGCCGGGGCGCACCTGGTCTAAGGTTTTGGCGAAAAAGTAGTTGTGGATGGTAAAGCCCAGCTTGTTGTAGGCTTTGTCGTTGACCTGGTACTGCCCGAAAGGCACGTTGCCGACGGCCAGATCGTAGAAATCCCGCCGGTCGGTAGTTTCAAATCCGGCCACCGTGATATTGGCTTTGGGGTAGAGCTGTTTGGCGATGCGCCCGCTGATAGAATCCAGCTCCACACCGTACAGACGGCTCCCGGCCATGCGCTCCGGCAGCATCCCGAAGAAGTTGCCCACGCCCATAGACGGCTCCAGAATATTGCCGGTCTCAAAACCCATGCGGCCCACGGCATCATAGATCGCCTGGATAACGGTGGGGCTGGTGTAGTGGGCGTTTAAGGTAGACGCCCTGGCGGCTTCGTATTCCTCCGGGGTCAGCAGTTCTTTCAGCTCCGAATACTCCGCAGCCCATGCGGGCTTCTCCGGGTCAAAGGCGTCTGGTACGCCGCCCCAGCCCACATACCGGGAGAGGACTTCCTGCTGCTCCGGTGTGGCCTGCCCGGTGGTTTCCTCCAGCTGCTTTAATAGCCGGATCGCCGCCACATTGACCTGGTACTTGGCTTTGGGGCCGCCCTCGCCCAGATGGGCGTCGGTGATACGGAAGTTCTCGGCGTTGCGGCGCAGGTTGTCCCGGTACTCCTGATAGGCGGCTTCTTCAGCTGCCTCCGCATTGGGGAAGGTCCGCCACTCGCCGCTGACCTGGACGGAAATGGGGTGTTCGTCCAATATTTCCTCAAAGGTTTTCTCCGGCTCGGCGGCAGGTGTGGGCGGGGTGGGTTCCGGCTGGTCAACGCGCAGCCGTTCCACTACCACATCGTAGGGCAGGTGGTTTTGATCGCCGGGGTAAACGGCCACGGTCTCAGAATGAAACACAGGTGCTTCTGGTGCAGCCTCAACAGCCGGTTCGGCAGTTTCAACGGCTGGCTTGACATCTTCCTGTGCGGCCTCGTCCGGGTAGTCTCCGATAATGCGGAGATATTTCTGCTCATTCAGGTCATAGACCGCAGCGCCGTCGTAGGCAAATCCGTCTGGCTCCATCGTGCCGTCCACATAGCCCTGGGCGGCCTTTTCCGCTTCCTCCGGCGTCGCGTAGTCCAGTCGCTCGTCAAAGCCGTTCTCGAAATGGTGGTAAACCACCACACGATAGGGGCGCGGCTCCTGTTTCGGCGGTTCGGACAGCCGTTCCTGTTCCGTCAGGAAGTTTCCCTCCTGGATAAGCTGGGCGATCCGGCGCTGTACTTTGGGCCAGGGCAGTCCGATTCCTTCCGGGCTTCCGGGACGGATGGCCAGTGCGCTATGATCTCCGCCGTATTCCTGAGCCAGCCAGACGGCGGTGCCCTTTTCCCGCGCATGGTCCGCCATATATTGGGCCACGGCGCGTTTGCTTCCGGCGTCGCCGTTCCATGCACGGATGGCATTGTCAATATCGTCCTGGGAGAGTGGGCGCAGCAGCTCGTGCAGCTTCGGATAGGTTTCCTCAATCACTTCCCGGTGCAGCCGCTGGCGGAACTCCGGCACGTCGGAATACAGCCGGATCAGCTCTAAATCACTGGAAGCAAGGACGGCGCGGCGAATGGCAGCGTTACCCTCGATCTCCGCGTTTTCCCGGTCGGAATGGCCGCAGGCGTTGCGGTAGGCGGTATCATCTGTGACAGCGGC
>ULTG01027199.1_pt1 | contig 11624 bp, 11 predicted proteins | sample 1957461 | NCBI WGS metagenome assembly ULTG01 (sample SAMEA4835730, study PRJEB28245) | human gut metagenome | biome: gut microbiome; material: fecal sample | place: Denmark | collected 2008
AGTCAAAGAACGCTTTAATCAATTATTCGATATAAACTCTATTTATCATGATAACCGTTCAAACAATTTATCCCAATAGTTCTCCTTGAAATATGGCGGGTTATCCATGTGTTCCTTCCCTTCAAGTATTAAGGAAGTTTTTTGGTAAGCCTCTTCAAGGCTGTTGGCAAACTGCACATTCAGCCCGAATTCTTTCGGAAACCATTTCACGCCGCTGCTTAATTTATGGTCAGCAGAATTGATGACCACAACGGGCGTGCTTGCTATTGCGGAAAAGATGGTTCCATGATAACGGTCCGTCACAACAACCTCGAAAGTGGAAACTTTCTCGATCATAGCGTTTATAAGACTGTCACGGTGAAGCCTCATTTCTTTCTCAGTAATTTGAAGTGTAGTGTCAACTTTTTCCTTTCTGATGTTGCCGAAACGTTGCATCAAGCTGTCAATGTCCGCCGGGGAATAAAACGCCTCTATGTCATCCCGCATGCAGAATAAGACACCGTCCCGCGGATTCTTATACTCACGGGTTCCTATCAAACTCGTCACGATGTCCGGGTATAAAAGGAGCCTTGTTGTTCCAAGCATTTCCTTTGCATAATTGTAAGAGACCTCGTCACGGCATAATAACGTAAGGTTACTTTTATTTCCGAAATCATCTGAAAAGCGTCGTTTTACAACCGGGGCATAAAAGTTCACTGTCTGTGGGAGGATTATAAACTTGTTTGCCCAATAACGAAGAAGGTAATCGTAAGAATACCACCCGCCATGGTGGTCCACAAAAAAATAACCGCTATGACCTATAAAGACGTCATCTTCCCTGATGACCATTTTAAGAACAAGGTGTTGCCAAAAACCGACATTTAATGCCAACTTTTTTATGCCGAAACCAGAAAACGGCATAAACAAATGCCCCATTTTTATGATTTTACATCCATCGTAATTCTCCCTCACCCATTTCTCCGTACACATCAATTGGGCCTGATCGCCTAAATTCGGATGGGAAGGAATACTGAATATCCAGACTTTCTTCTTGAAAGTAAAAAAAGCCTTGAAAAAAATAGCGATTAATTGCAGCAACCGTTTCAATTCACTTTTCATACCTTACTAATGGCTTTAAAATTTTATTATAAATCTTCTGGGGTAACATCAGGATTCTGATCGCATTTAACAAACAGTCCGTGTTTTTATGGTGTTGCCGCAAATTCACATCCCATGACACCTTTTCCGGCATCATGTACTTCTCTATGATTTTCTCAAACGGCATTGTCTTATAGTCTTTCCAAAAAGAATCTCGTTTCGCAGTAAAGGGAAAGGGACGTGACAAACTAATGTTCGTACGTTTTGCATCTTCCATTGTCCGTTCACGCAAGTACATTTTCAAATGAGGTAAAAGTTTTAATGCCTTATCTGTATTCACCAACAACAGGCTGACACCTTTGTATGCAAAGCCTTTGTCTTTGGCTGATGACTTTTGGTATCCCCACCAGTCTGCTATGGTGAAATCACTACAACGTTTGGTAGACGTAAAATGGCACTGATGGCATGAAGGGCGCAGGAAATAGTCACGCAAGAAACCACGGATATAAGGGTCTTCATAATAACAGCCTTCATACCGTTTCAAAGAAGCCGTTTTTTCAATATGACCTGTACAGGTCATATTGAAAAAAATCCATGAGGATTTTTTACAACGGAATTTCACGGAAGTAAGTTCCATGTTTTCACGTTGTTGTATATACTTTTTGTAGTCTTCAAAAACTTTTGGTGAAGGAACTCCATGGCAAATCAAATCGACCGTAAGTAAGTTGTCATACTCCTTTCGCAAGACATTCTTTAGACCAGCAATCTGGCATGGTGTACCGCTGAATAACACTTTTCGCCCTTGCTGTAAAAATGCCTTCGCTAACTTGTATGTCTCACCAATGTGACTCTGCACATATTTACTTCCGCTTAGCTTTTCAGTCAAACCATCTAAGGTCTCAACATAAATATGTTGTGCCTGTAATTTATCATTCAAAGCACATCCAAATACCACACCGCCATCTCTCAAAACATGCCATGATATTTCCGTAAAAGCACCACCAGACGAACTCAAAATCCGAACGGTTTCATTTTGAGACCAACCACTAAATGCTTTTTTGGCTTCATTGGCTTTTGGGGGATGGTTGATAGGGCAAACTTGTACGCATAAGCCACAATCCACACATAAATCTTTATTTATGTGTGGGCGTTTAAAACCTTCATCATCAAATTCAATGTTTATAGCAGAGTGAGAGCATGAATTAAGGCATGCCATACACCCTGTACATTGACTATATTCACAAATATCTATCATTGTTTTTTGCTTAGGAATGGAACTTTCTTTTGCAGGATGTCTTTGACAATTCGTCTTTCCGAAGAATTGAGTCCTATCATATAGATGTCAATGATGGCAACCAAAACGGAAGTTACAATGACAGATATAAAGTTTACCCATAAACCGTCAATGGACATTTTTATAACTAGCGGAATGGGCAACCCTATTATTGATACCATAAAAATGGATAACAAGACCTCCTTGCAATAGTCCTTTAAGGGGAAACCAAGCTTTTTATTTATGTACCAACAACGTGTTGCAAAAACCAACAGCGTAACGAAAATCTTTATGCACCAAACGGTATATACTGGAAAACCAAGATTTAATGCCATATACGATAAAGGAAAATTCAGGAGAATCACACAGGACATCAATATCTGGTAATTTCTTATATTTCCTTTTGCTTCTACAGACATCCACAAAGGTGCTGCTGTGGCTTCTATTATTAGAATAATGAGAATAAGTTGGCAAAAGATTGCCGTATATTGTGGTACATCCACCAACCATATTGACAGTATTGTGTCGATGGTAAACATAATGGGTAAGGTAAGCAAAAACATCAAATAGAAAGAGAACTTGGATGAGCTGAATATCAGTCTGTAAAACCTATCAAAGTCCCCTGCGGCATAATCCTTGACAATTTGAGGACGGAAGGCCATTTGGAAATTGCTTACGAATTGGTTTACTGTCCCACACACTTGATTAGCTATTCCGACAGCAGCATTGACAGTAACACCGTAAAATACATTAATAAGAATATTCAGTCCTTGTTGGGCAGACATCGTGGCAAGGCTACCGAACAACGACCAACCCGTAAATCCAAAAAGACCTTGAAAAATATGCTTGTCCCATGTCCTACGGTAAAGGCAAATTTCAAAGTTCCTTATACAAAATAACTTATAGATTATTGTCATCAACAAAGATACCACAGTATAAAGGAGGGCATATACAATTAGTTTGTCGTAGAATGATACGTACAAAAGATACACTACCAACAATTTCAACACGGCCTCTCCTAAACTTGTATAAGCATAAAAGTCCATACGTTCGTATGCAAGGATTGAGGCATTATAAGGAATACGGATGAGATTTATTATAAAGGTCAAGATAGTGCATTGATACACCCAGTTGGCGGCATCCATCCTTTCTTCCGGAATGTTCAATTGGGTATTGACAAACCATAGCCCGATTGTTTCAGCTAATATGACGATTACCGCACTAAGGATGGCATATACATTCAAGCTCATGCAGAATACGCTATTGGCTTGTTTAAAATCATTCTTTCCAAGGTTGAAATTAATGAATCGCTGCGTGGCCGCATTGAGGGCTGCATTGAGGAATGAAAAAAGGACAATCACTCCTCCTATGATGTTGTAAATACCATAGTCTTCGGCCCCAAGTACGTCCAAAACGACACGTGACGTAAATAGTGACACTATCACCATCACGAACATCCTGAAATACAGGAATACCGTGTTCTTTGCTATTCGTTTGTTGTTACCTGATACTGTAGACATTATTTAATATAAAATATACGACACATAGAACAAAATACAAGCATGAATACACCGTTTATGGTAAGCACTCAATTTGTAAACCACCACTACAGCGTAATCTTGTCAATCAGCAAGTTACGTTCATAGTTAAATTAAAAATTTTGTTTGATTTCATATTTTGCCTTGTCAGGCGGCTTTATCCTGTTCTTCCTTTGTACGAGGAACATATTTATTAGGAAGGAAAGACGCATCTGCTTTCTCACCCTTCATCAGTCGGGTAAGTATATCTTCAACGTACTCTCCGAAGTTTACATTGTTGAGTTTGCAGCTTTCAAGCAACGAGTACATGAAAGCAATATTCTCAGCCGAAAAATGGCTTCCTGTATGCAACCAGTTACGTCGACCAATGGCGATATGACGGAACATACGCTCAATGGCATTGTTATGCATCTCAATGCGACCGTCCAAAAGGAACTTCTGAAAGGCTTCCTTGTCATCCAAGATATAATTGACTGCCCGGTGGACCAATGCACCATATTCTTTTCCAACTAGCCGGATGGATTCGAGTTTTTTCATAATCTTCTCTACTATCCTCCGACTGTATTTCAACCGGAACTTGAACCGTTGATCAGGAGTGTGATTCCTTCTGGCTGATTCCTGTTCGATGTAAAAAAGTGCGTTTATCAACAGAAGCAGGGATTTCATACGCCTATCGGTAATGTAAGCATCCACCAAATAGTGACGGGCATGGAACCAACAGGAACATCGCTCCACATAATATTCAGCCAAATCCTTTTCAATGGTTGCATACATCTTCGCACGGTCACAAAGGAAGTATTTGATGTTGGAACCCTTGAAGAAGTTTTCTTCCTGTATGCCATGGTCACGGCTACCTTCCTCGTATTTCATTACCAGCAGTTTCACTTCCTGGGATAATTCTGCATGGATATATTCAACTTTATACTTAAAAGGGGCATTCATATTCTCACGACTACGCACCAATATACGGGTCTCATCATTCTGGGTGAAGAAGGAACGGCGGATTTCTTCCAACATCAATTCCTCCAGATTCTGACGGAGACATTTCATGATTTCATGCATCCATTCATTCAAGGAAGATTGCGGAATATGGGTTTTCATTCCTTCAAGTATCTCCAGAATACGATTCTCACTTAAATGTAGACCGAACTTCGATTCCAAATAGAATCTGGCAAAGCTCGGCATGATAGGATTTCCCTTGATGATGCTTTCCGGATATTTGCTGCACATAGGATCGTTTCCCTGTACATTAAAACGGCCTATCTTATATTTCGTACAAGTTGTCTTGGCACTTTCATATGTAAACAGATATACATACCAGGTATCCAAACCATCATCCTTGGACTTGCGTTTGATGAGTTGCCACCTTACGTTTTCTGGAAGATTGGAAGTGTCTATACCTTTCTCTTTCAAAACGGTAGCTGTATAGACATTCCTTTTCTTAGGAGTAGTATCTTTTCCCTTTGTTTCTTCCGTTCTTTTAGGAAGTTTCGGGCCTTCGTTCTTTTTTCCTCCGGTAGTCTCTCTGCATTCACGGGAAGGAACCGGTACATCCTCCGTATCCTTCATTATCTGACGGATAACGTCTTCGAAGCCCAGCTCTTTCAGATAAGGGTCATCCGGATCAAGCTCACCTTTAAGAAAACGGCTGGCATCACTGTTGTGGTTGAACTGACGATGCTGTATCAAGTCTATGATACTCTTATAGTCCACATTGGCTTGAGCAGCCACTTCCGCAACTTCCTGTGCACCTTCCAACTTTTCCAAATCAGCCTTTAGAGAAGATATTTCTGCATCCTTGGCCTTGTTGGACTCTTCCAGGCGTTCAGCACGTGCATTGGCTACCTTTTCCCTTTGAAGAGCTGCTTCAGCCTGGGATTTCCAATAGTCAACCTCGGCCCTGCATTCCTCACGGGTTTCCGTCTCAATGCTACGATTTTCTTCTGTCAGGAAGCCAACATGAGATTCCAAACGTGCAACCTCGTTACTGAGCCTCACGTTATCCATGGTCAAATGGCGGAACTGTATGTCTCTGTTATCTTCCTTTTTCATACTATAAAGATACTGAAAATCTGCTGATTGAACAACTCTAAAATGTTAATTAAAGCTATTAAAACATTGACCGCTAATTGTTTACGCTATTTTTAGGTTTCATGGACGCTTTCAATGAAGCAATCTGTTTTCTAAGTTCGGAAGCTTCTTTCTCCTTACGTCCATACTCTTCTGCAAGCCGGTCTGCATAAGCATTAACCTGAGTGGTCCGACAATCGGTAGCAGCGACAAGAGCTTTCAATCTTTCAATTTCTGCTTGAGTATCCATAATCAAATAACAAGTTTATGCTGAACTGCCGTGGAAAGAAGCAGTATCAAGGTTTCACGGGAAATATGGTGGGAAGACTTGCTTTCTTCAAACGTAGGCTTGAGGAAACGACCGTCATCGAACCATTTTTCATACATCACATATCCATTCAGGTCATAGTGCAATATCTTCACTTTCTTATAATCCTTGGAGTAGAAGATAAAGGCTTCATCATAACACAACGGATTGCGTTTCATCACTTCACGGACTATTTGGGCCAACCCTTCACGACCTTTACGCATGTCAGTCGGACAGGAACTGATATAATAGCTGGTACGGTTAGTAAAGTTAATCATGGTCAGGACATTTTACGAAGTAGCTCAGCAGCTACCAACAGGTTATTACTCTTTATCTCAACCATGGCTCCATCAGGAGAGGACAACACCAGTTGTGCAACCTGCCATACGGATGGGATTTTTTTCTCTTCCATGGTAAGCGGAATGAAGCTTGGAACTTCAGTGACAGGTTCCGACTTACGGGGAGGATAATTCTTCTTGTATTCAATGAGCCAATCATAGTCAACTCCTTCTTCCTTGCAGTACTTTCTTAAACTGCGCCCATTTCGATGCTGATTGTAGTCTTGCATCACTTTTTCAAAATATTCTTTCGTCTCCATAAAAATAAATAATTGATTCGAAGACGAAGGTATGGAGATTTATTCAGGATACCTTACGCTATAACGGTCGTTTACACTCAATTTAGGGCATACCGTAAGCAGTCAATTGTAAACCACCACTACAGCGTAATCTTGTAAGCACTCAATTTAGGGCATCCCCCTTCGAAAGGGCACTTTTCAGTGCCCTAAATCGAGTTTCGTTAAAAAATTAATTTTGAAATTAACATTGGCTAGTAGCCAAAGTGATTTTGTCAGGAACCATGTTAACATAATCCCTGCACCCGTTAAAGATATTTTTGAAAAAAGTTCCGATGAAGTTCCAGATAGAACTACCATGAAGCTTTACCGTTCCGATCACACTGTGATAGGTGGCTGCCATTTCAGCCCCGGCATCACTCCCATAATGAAGTGAGTTATTGCGCCACGTGGTCAGCTTGCGAATCGTTCGTTCAGCAAGATTGTTGTCTATCGGTAATTCACCATCATCCAAGTAAGCAAAAATCTCTTTCCAGAACCGGTTCAGATAATTAAGAGCTTCCGTATAATATTGGCTTCTGAACTCTGAATCCCGTGACAGTTCACAGTCTAGCAAGCTGCGCAGCTCTATCAGGAGCTCCTTTGTTTCCAAGCTTTGCCTTTCCCGCAACCTTTCCTTAGGAGTTAATCCGGCATCATCGTATTTACGCTCCCTCATAAAAAACTCCTTTAAGATTTCGGAAAAGCGTCCGGCAGTCGGTTCACTACCCTGATTGGAAGCCTTGACAAACTTGTTTTTGGCATGTGACATACAAACTTGATGTATGGTATCTTTAAACTGGGCCGATTTCAGCTCGTCGCCGATAAACACATAAGCATTGTATCCATCAGACATTATACTCTTCAATTCTGCATCACCCAAAAAGCCTGTAAGTACCTCACGACCGCGCGAGCCGTTCTCATAGAAGAAAATGGCTGTTTTCTGAGCCTTGTTGACCAACACCCAAATGTAACACTTCTTATAGTGGTCATATTTACGCACTTTACACCAGGTCTCATCGCAGTTCACAATCGAGTCTTTTTCCAAAGCTATAGACTTCAATACACAAACCAGTTCATCCAGGTATTTCTTGCCTTTCTTAAGCCAGTTGCGCAAGGTGTTTTTGGAAATGGTCATGCCCATATCTGTCAGCCACTGGTGAAGAAGGCCAAAGGTCACATTCTTTACATAAACTTCATAGGCAATGGCCTGCAGAAATTCAGGAGTGGCCTTGGTGCCTTCAAAATTGGTTACCACCTCAGGATGGCCTTCGGAAGGGAAATAACCCCACTTGGGCTTTTTACCGGGCTCTGCATAATGAACCATCTCGAAACATTCTTCCGTAAGGAAAGTACGGAAACTGTATACCCGCACCATTCTTCTTTCAATGATGCGGCCGGGAACCTTTGCCAAATCGGAAGGATGCTCTATCGTCTCTCCGGCCACTCCCATCGTTTTATACCCGTCAGGACGATTGGATAAATCACGCTCTTTCTTGGAAGACCCTTTTACCTCTTGAGATGGATTATGACCAACCGAATCCGTGCGAAGCGTATCATCGGTTCCATCATAATCATCTTTCTCCTTGTTCCGATCTGAATCATCCGTCTTAGCTTTAGATTTGATCTTTTGACGTCGATCACCAAAACGTTCTTGATTGGCATAATCAAGTCTTTCTTGAAGTGATTTTATCTTACGTTCAGCCGATTTACGAAGTTTATGCTCTTCTGAAAACCGATTCTCAAGGTCGGCATGTCTCGATTGCATAGAGGACATCTGAGCCTTCAGTTCCTTCATCTCGGCCATAAAATCCTCCAAAACAAGCTTCATGGCATCACTTGTCAACCGAAGATCCTGATTCTGCTCAGCAAGGTATTGTATGTATCGGTCTTTCTGATCCTCTGCCATACCTGCACTATAATTTATAGGGTTGCGTGAGTAGGTTTCCCTACCCAACAACTCTCGTTTTGTTTTAATTATATCTTGCAGCTCGGTCATACTTAAACCTTTGATTTACAGCATTAAAGGTAATAAAATAATCGCAAAACCGCAAGTGGATAAAGGAATTAATTATCTGATTTTTAATGTTTTAACTATAGGGTTTCCAAGAATCAAAACCACATCCTTCCAGTCAATCCGATAAACAGTTTCTAATCCGTTTCGCTCCACTTTCATGAACTGATAGCCGGCAACAAACTTCTTTTCAAACAGGCTATATGAACGATTATCAAATGAAAACATACGAACTATTCTTCGATTGCGCGACATGACGATAAAAACGTCACCATCACTGGGTTCCCTGTGAAGCCGTTCGCGAATGATAGACAACACACGGCTGTGTTTACAACGCATATCGGTGAAATCACGGACATAATAAAAATGATTGAGACCGGTAACACTCAACATAGCCCCTCCAGTTTCTCTACCATCCGGACTAAATCCTGGTAGCTTAAATTCTTTTGGGACAAATGTAATCCATTGCTTATACGAAGGTCAACCCAAATACGTACAGGGTTGTCATTATTTCTGCTTTGTGATTCCGGTCGGGCTTGGTCACCAGTCTTAGGTTTTTCCCCACGGCCAATTTCAGGAACACCATCAATCTGGACTTCAACTACTTTGTTCCGAGTATCCTTGTACCATTTCTGAAAAATGTTATAAGGTACTTTGTTCTTAACACAAAATGATTGGAGAGATTCTCCATGAGGCAAAGCCTCGGTCTGGTACTGAAAGTAAAACCTTTCAAGATCTTCACTGCTATACATAAATTATAAAATGTTTGTTCGAAGCGAAGATAGAGTTTTCAATCAATAGCCAATTTTTGACTGCTTACAGTCCTATTTTACCTTACCTATTTGCAAAGTAAGATTACAATGTTTTATTTATTCTTGCTATGAAAAAACAGACGTTCTCTTTCCCCACAAGGAATTCTCAAAATAATATTCCATCCTTCATACCTTTATGAAAGACGCATAAATAAAAAAAATACAAATAAAGCTTGCCTTTCGGTCATTTTATATTTTCTACTCCTCAACCTTCCACTCTTCCACTCCTTTGGCCACTGAAGAAAAGTTCACACCTACGAGGAACACCTTCCGGCCATCCTTACGGTAAGGCTCGGCATAACCTTTCTCATGAATCTGCCGCAAAGCCTCGTCGGCACTGCCGTCGAGTTTGATTTCCATCACATAGATGTAATCCGCCGTTTTGATGATGATGTCGATACGCCCACGATGGGTGGTGCGCTCCACTTCGGTATAAAAGCCCATCATCTTGAAGATGACATACATGGTGTTCTGAAAGTAGAGCTCCATCTTGCCCATTACCTGGTAACTGTTATCGGCAAACATCGTCTGCAAACGTTCCATGAAAGCTTCGGCATCGCCGCGCTCTACCTCTTGGATGAACTTTTGGATGAAGAACTCCGATTCACCCCTTTCTTTCGGGGCGTAATATGGCAACAGGTAACGCACAAATCCGTTTTCCACTTCCTGGTTCGGAAAGCCTAACTTATACATTCTGAAACGTTCGTCATATCCTTTAATGGTCAGATAACCACTCTGATAAAGCAGAGGAACCGGATTCCTATGTACGGAATCTATGCTGTTCAACATATCCGAGGTTTGTTCCTCGTGCGCCAAATGGTTCAATTCATAATTCGTACGTTTCAGCATCTCCACCAAGAAAGAGGGAGTGCCCGTTTCAAACCAATAGTCATTGAATTGTTTGTTCTTCAACGCATTCAACAAGCTGAACGGATTGTACACCCCTATGGAATCTCGATCGAAATGATAACCATCGTACATTTCTTTTAATCGGTCCAGTGTTTCTTCATAAGTCAGTCCGTTACTTTCCGCCATCTCCTCCACCGCCGGTTTCAACCCGCTGTGCAATTCCTCTTCCGTGATACCGCAAAGTGAAGCCCAATTGCGATTGAGCGAAATATCTTCCAGATTGTTCAAGTCGCTGAACACACTGAGTTTACTGAACTTTGACACTCCGGTTAGCAAACCAAACTTGATATAGCGGTCTTGCGTCTTGAGCACGGAATAAAACAAACGGAGAATGCCACGCAACTCTTCCTGAAGTTCGTTGTTGCCGATGTTCTGAAGCAACGGCTTGTCATACTCGTCCACCAATATCGCGACCCTGTGACCTGTCTTTTCGTAAGCACGCTGCACAACTCCCTTGAAGCGCAAGCCCACGTTGCGTTCCGCTTCCACTGCCCCATACTCTTGCTCCCATGCCGTCAAGGCCTCGTTCAACGTATCTAAAAGCGATTGGACACTTTCGTATTTCCCGGTGTTCAAGTCGAGATGAAACACCGGACATTCCGTCCAATCCGTCTCTAGCCGTTCCATGGCTAACCCTTTAAACAACTCCTTTTTCCCTTTGAAATAGGCCTCGATAGTGGAAACCAACAATGATTTGCCAAACCGTCGCGGACGGCTCAGAAAATAATAGTTACCGGTATCCACCATCTTATAGATAAGCTCCGTTTTATCCACATATAGATAACCGGCCTTTATCAGTTTTTCAAAACTCTGTATGCCTATGGGAAACCTCATCTTCACAACCTGTTTAAATGATTCTTCCACAAAGATAACGGCCAAAGAAGAATAAACCAAACATTTCTACCTCTTTTATTATATACATGATTTATCCTGTACGGGAAGTTCCCTCAAAAAAGCCTTAGGAATATAGGCCGAAGCCAGAAAGCATATCGGCTGCAAATCCACGATGAC
>ULTG01044851.1_pt1 | contig 11603 bp, 10 predicted proteins | sample 1957461 | NCBI WGS metagenome assembly ULTG01 (sample SAMEA4835730, study PRJEB28245) | human gut metagenome | biome: gut microbiome; material: fecal sample | place: Denmark | collected 2008
TACCACTACCGGTTCTGAATTTGATGCGTACCGAAGTGGAGGAAGAAATCGCTTCACGGTGGATGAACTTTTGCGTCCTTATCAGGGTGGTGCTGTGCATGCAGGGATGGTATGGCAGACTCCTTTCGTGGTGTATGGTATGGGAACACCCGATGCGGAAAAGAATATTGCCCTGGCAGCGGATCTTTATAAAAAACGGGTGATGGCACTTATCGGGAAAGATAAATCGGAAGATAGCTGGTAAAGTGTAAAGTATCAGCCAAAACACTTGATTTTGCCTTTACGATGTTGTATCTTTGTAGAAGCTTTAAGCTGAGTTTTATTATAAACCTAAACCTTTAGTAAAATGGCAAAAGTTATTCTTTCTTTTTCGGAAACCTCTAAATGGTGCATTTATTTGACAGATATTTTATGTAAGATAGGCTGTCTGCCGGATAACTATAGGTGGTTCGCTCGTTAGCAAATTAAATAGATTATAGTTATTTCAGATGTTTGGCATCTGGAATAATAATAGGCAAAAAAGAAAATAAGGTGGTATTTCCTCACAAGGATTTGCCACCTTTTTTGTTGATTTATATTTGGGTTAGGGTTTAAAGCTCATTTTTGCGCTGTTAATAAACATTGGATACGTTCTTAAAAAACGTTCCGGTTATTCTTTAAAAACGCTGTTTACGGTTATTAATGGAATGTTTTATATGTTATGATTTCAGAATCTTCTTATCAATTGATTTATTCATCAAAAATTAAAAAGAACTATTTTTACATAGTGGTTTCCTTGCCAAAAACTATCAAACTAAAATATTTCTTCATTAGATATTATCTTTCTACTTTTGCATAAAACTTTATAATAATGGGACAATTTAATGAGTATATGGAGCGTCTTGATTTCTCTGTCTTCAAAAAAATATTTATAGAGAAAGGTAGAATACGTCGCTACAAGAAGAATGAATATTTCCTGAATAAGGGAGACAAACATTCCTATATAGGTTTTATTTTAGACGGAACTTTTAGATATACTTGTATTGACAATAATGGCAATGAACATGTGGTTGCCTACAATTTCTCTAATGAACCATTAGGAAATTATTCTGCATTCCAAAAGAAAGAATATGCCCTGCTGGATATACAAGCTGTGACAGACAGCGCTGTTTATTTGTTATCCCATTCTGATGTAAACGAATTCTATAGCTCAAATATGGAAGCACAACAACAAGGCAGAATCTTAGCCGAAGAGCTACTATATGTTGCATGGAATAATATTATTTCAGCGTATAGAGCTACTCCGGAAGAACGATATAAAGAACTCTTGCAAAGATGTCCAGACTTGCCCAACCTAATAACTCTTAAAGAATTGGCTTCGTATATAATGGTAACGCCCGAAACATTGAGTCGCATACGTAAAAGAATTCTATTGGAATAAGTCTTGACCTCAATCAAGACTTTTATTTTTTCTTCTGCTTAGTTTTGTCTCATATTACTAAAACAATAATAATATGGAGACAAAGAAAATACAAATTGATAACGATCTGTGTTCTAAATGTGGCAAGTGTGTAAAAGCCTGCTTGAAAAATGTATTATCCCAAAAGAGTAAAAAAGCAGATATAAGAATCTGGAATATCACACAATGCGACTCGTGTGGTGCCTGCATCAAAGTTTGTAGAAGAAAAGCCCTTGAAATAGAAGGTATATCTTTGAGTAAAAAGCCTTTCAGCGAACAAGTGAAAAGAAAAGGACTGGCATTCTCGCTCATACTTTTCCCCATGATGTTATTAGCAGGTTTCTTGATGCACCCACATTTGGAACAAATGAAGATGATATTTACTGCACAAGATTTAGTGGAACGTTTTCATTATAATTCTTATTATCACATCGGACATTTAATCGTCATGTTCTCAGTTCCTTTTATAATGGTTTCAATGATAGGTATCATGAATAACCTACAATCTTCTGGAAAGCTTTGGGGATTTTGGGGTTGTATCATTGGAGTGTTCGGGGCATTTATTTTAGCTGTAGATAAAGGAGCTCTATGCCTGGTTTTGTCGGCATTTGATACGCTTCCGGAAGCAGACTTTATCAAAATCAGTCCGTTTTTGCAAGTCATTGTTGATAAGGCAGGATTGTTGAAGGTTTGTTACCTACTTCCCCTATTACCTATCGGTGCAGTCATTCAAGGTATAGGATTAATAAAAGAAAAACGCATAAAGAGATGGCAGGGTATATTGATGATTGCAGGCTTATTGCTCCTGAACAACCCTGACATAGAGTTAATAAGCACTATTGGAACATTATTAATGTGCTTTGGATATTTCCCTATCGGTATAAGGGCTTTGCACAATACATTATGATTAAAGGAGATTAACGAATAAGTAAGCCATAAAGTGTAAAGTAAGATTTTCTAAAATGTTTCATATTCTCAAATAAACGTTTTCTGCCCATAAATGCCCATTTTAGAAAAGCCTTATTTGTAATATAGTAACATCCCCAATATAAAAATAGCAAAAGATAATATGTAAATAGTCCACTAAATGAAAGGAACAAGAATATGAAAACTAAAGATGAATGTATTGCTGTGCTTAAGCAATTTAAAGAAGAATTTGCTTCCAAATATGGTATTCGTTCTATTGGTATTTTTGGTTCTGTAGCTCGCGGAGAAAATCATCCTGACAGTGATGTGGATGTATTTGTTGATTTAGAAGAAGCTGACCCTTTTATCATGTTCGATATCCGTGAGACTTTACAGTCGTTGTTTGGATGCAAAGTTGATTTAGTTCGCTTACGGGAAGGATTAAGAACTTTATTACTTAAAAGAATAGAACAAGATGGAATTTACGCCTAAACTGAAAGAGGAAATTATTGATAAACTGGAGCATATCAAACTCTTTTATTTAGAGTATTCTCAAGTTCTTTGACGAAAAATAATAGGTTTACGTAATATTCACTACCTTTGTCGCCAAAGCAAAAACATTGCATGTGAAAAGGTTACTTTCCAACATCGTAAAGTATGTACTGATAGTAGTATTTGTTTATTACTACGTAGGAAACACAGCCTTTGTCCATACACATGTAGTCGATCATTTCCTCGTAACTCACTCCCACCCCTACCTTCCGGGTATGCATCATTCGCACACAGAAGCACAGTGGGAAACCGTCTCCTGGTTCAATTTATTATGTCTGGACAGCTCGCATGAGTTACCGATAGTTCCCTTTATTTTATTTTTCCTAAGTTTCATCTTCTTGTTGCATGGAGCAAACCGGATTGTTCGCACAGCCCGGTCTTTCCATTTACGTTCTCCACCCTGTCATGTATGCTGAGAACAGATTTTGTTATTTAAGTTTCGTATGTAGCCTGAAAGGCAGAGCATATGCGAAACCTTAATCTGTTATTCCCAAAATACATGAAGAAAAACGAGTTCTTATCATAACGACAAAGAAATGAAATACATATATTTATTGTGCCTGACCGGCATGATGTGCTATGCTTGTACCAGTCAGCAAAAAGAACAGGAAAACCAGGAATTTTCTGTCTCAGGAGATACTATTGTGGTATCTTCGGAATCCCCCATCGCCAAGAAACTGAAAATAAGCGAAGTTCAGAAAGAATTGCATGAAACGACATTCACAGTTTCGGGCATCGTGAAAGCCATCCCCAATCATTATGCAGAAATAGCCTCTCCGTTTGCAGGACGGGTGACGCGCTCATTTATCCGTCTGGGACAAAAAGTGGATAAAGGCAGTCCCTTGTTTGAAATCAGTTCGCCCGACTTCTTTGAAACCGGAAAAGTCTACTACCAGGCAAAGCAGGAAATGGAACTGGCTTCCAAGAATCTGCTCCGCGAACAGGACTTGTATGCACACAAAGTAAGTGCGCAAAAAGAAGTGGAAGAAGCCGAAGTGAACTATGAATTGAAAAAGAAAGATTATGAAAATGCGTTGGCTGCCCTGAAAGTATTCCAGATAGAACCGGACCAGTTAGTACTGGGTCAGCCTATGATTGTCCGCTCACCCATTTCCGGTGAAATAGTGAAGAATAACATTGTAATCGGGCAATTCATGAAAGACGATGCCGACCCGGTGGCCGTGGTAGCCGATCTGAATGAAGTATGGGTAGCTGCCAATGTGAAAGAAAAGGATATGTCCCTGCTCTCTTCACTGAAAAAGGTGGAAATATCCCTGGTATCGCAATCGAACCAGACCTTCAGCGGCACAATCTACCATATCAACGAAATGCTGGATGAAGATACGCGTTCGGTAGAAGTATTAGTGGCATGCGATAATAAAGAGCGACTGATGAAGCCTGCCATGTATGCCACAGTGAAACTGACTGACGAACCTGCTGAAAGCATTCTGATCCCGACTTCTGCCATTTTGCAGGAAGAAGAACAGGCGTATGTATTGGTCTCTTCGGGCAACAATAAATTCCTGAAACGGAAAGTGGAAACTTCTGCTACGGATGGCGACAAGAGTGTCATTACTTCCGGCCTGCAATCCGGAGAAAAGTATGTTTCGGACGGTGCTTTCTATCTGCTGAACGCCAACTAAACACCGGGGTTACATAATATGAAGAAGTTGATTTTTCTGGCGATACATCGTCGAGGACTGATGTTCGTATTGTTTGCCTTCATTGCCGTGGTGGGTTACTATTCATGGACAAGACTGGCAATAGATGCTTATCCGGATATTGCGGATACCACCGTACAGATTGTGACACAAGTACCGGGACTGGCTGCCGAAGAGATAGAACAGCAAATCACAATTCCCATTGAACGGGCCGTAAACGGTCTGCCGGGACTGAACGTGATGCGAAGCAAAAACACTTTCGGACTGAGTACCGTGGTACTGGTGTTTGATGACGGAATTGATGACTACTGGGCACGCCAGCGTGTGCAGGAGCGCCTGGTAGATGTAGAATTACCTTATGATGCCGTGCCAGGGTTGAATCCCCTGACCTCGCCCACCGGAGAGATATTCCGCTACGTCATTGAAAGCGATAATCTGGACCTGCGTGAGATCACCGATTTGCATAAATGGGTGATTATCCCCCGGTTGAAGCAAGTGACAGGCGTAGCCGATGTAAGTAACTACGGTGGCATTACTACCCAGTATCAGATCGAACTGAATCCACGTAAGATGGAAGAGTACGATATTTCCCTTTCTGACGTGACCGAAAAAGTTGAAATGAACAATGTGAACGCCGGAGGAAGTATGTTGAGCCGGGGTGATCTGAGTTACGTGATTCGCGGTATCGGTCTGGTGAAGGATTTGAAAGATTTAGGACGTATCGTTATCAAAACGGATAATGGAGTACCTGTGTATCTGGATGATATCGGAAAGTTGAAATATGGTAGCCTGGAGCGCAAGGGTGTACTGGGCTTTTATGATGGCAAACGTAATTTTTCTGACGGCGTAGAAGGCATTGTGCAAATGTTGCGCGGTCAGAATCCCTCTCAAGTGCTCGAAGGAGTACATGCCGCTATTGACGAACTGAATAACGAAGTACTGCCCAAAGGCACACACATCCATCCTTTTATGGATCGCACGAACCTGGTGGATATGACCTTACACACGGTTTCGCATACACTGTTTATGGGTATGATCCTGGTGATATTGGTACTGATTCTCTTTTTAGGAAGCTGGCGGGGTGCATTGCTCGTTGCCGTCACCATTCCCCTATCGCTGCTGATAGCTTTTATCCTGATGCACGTGACGGATATACCTGCCAACCTGCTTTCATTGGGAGCCATTGACTTCGGTATCCTTGTAGACGGTTCTATCGTGATGATGGAAACGATTCTGAAGAAGCGTGAACGGCATCCCGATGAAGTATTGGAAGAAGATTCCATCTTACGACGTACAACGGAAGTCGCCCGCCCTATCTTCTTCTCTATCCTTATTATTATAACCGCTTATTTGCCCTTGTTTGCCTTCGAACATATCGAGAAGAAATTGTTTACACCGATGGCATATACAGTGGGATATGCACTGATAGGCGCTCTGTGTGTAGCATTGTTTCTGATTCCGGGACTGGCATATATGGCTTACCGTAAGCCTCGGAAAGTATATCATAACCGTTGGTTGGAAAAATTGCAGATGCTGTATCACGCACAAGTGGTTCGTGTAATTGACTGCCCGAAAGCCGTATTGGGAGTATTGGCAGGAATCCTGGTTTTAGCAGGTGTTTTGAGCTACACGGTGGGAAAAGATTTCCTTCCTCCCTTAGACGAAGGGGCTATCTGGATTCAGGTACAATTGCCTCCGGGGATTTCCATCGAGCGTTCCAAAGAGATGGGAGCTGAATTAAGAAATAAATTGGGGCAGTTTCCGGAAGTGTCGTACGTAATGACACAGGTGGGACGTGACGATGAAGGTGCAGAAGCCTTTTCCCTTTCGCACATCGAGTGCGGTGTAGGATTGAAACCTTATGATAGCTGGACTACAGGACGCAATAAAGCCAAGCTGATTGAAGCGATGAATGATACGCTCATGACCATGCCGGGATATTCGGTAGGTTTCTCCCAGCCGATTATTGACATGGTGATGGACCAGATAGCAGGTGCGCACAGTGATCTTGCACTGAAGATATACGGGGAAGATATCACGGAAACGCGTCATATTGCCGATAAGGTTGTCAATGTCATCAAGCAGATACCGGGCGCGACGGATGTTGCCGTAGATCAGGAACCTCCCTTTCCCCAACTTCAGATTATAGCAGACCGTGACCGTATTGCCCAATACGGATTGAATGTCTCGGACGTGGCCGATCTGATAGAACTCGCCATTGGCGGTAAGGCTATTTCGCAAATCTTTGTGGGTAGTAAGTCGTATGACGTCATCTGCCGTTTCAGCGAAGAGACGCGCAATACGCCGGAACGCATCGGAAACCTGATGCTGACTTCGGGCACAGGCGCCAAGATACCATTGAGCCAGGTTGCGGAGATCAAACTGACCACAGGGGCAAGCACCATTTCACGCGAGATGAATAAGCGGCACCTTACAATCCGCGTCAATCTGCGTGGTATCGACCTGACTTCTTTCTTGCAGAAAGCGAACAGGATGATTGATGACCAGGTGAAATACAACCATGAAGATTTTCATCTGAAATGGGCGGGACAGTTTGAAAACCAGCATCGTGCATACAATCGTTTGGGCGTGGTAGTTCCGTTGGCATTGGGCATTATGTTACTGCTATTGTTTGCCGCCCTCGGCAAATTCCGGCAAGCGGCTTTATTGATGTGTATCATTCCGTTGGCACTCTTCGGAGGCATGCTTGCACTGAATGTACGGGGAATGACGCTGAATGTATCTTCTGCCGTAGGCTTCATCGCTCTGATTGGTGTAGCTATTCAGAATGGAGTGATTATGATTTCGCATATCAATAATTTGCGCGAACGGGGGCGCGACTTGCGCGATGCCGTGGTTACCGGTGTGCGCCATCGTTTCCGTCCCATTCTGATGACGGCTACCGTTGCTGTGCTGGGTTTGCTTCCGGCATCTCTGAGTACGGGAATTGGTTCCGATGTACAGCGTCCGCTGGCAACGGTTATTGTATACGGATTGCTGTTTGCTACTGTGGTGACACTGTATATTCTCCCCACTTTATATTATATGATGGAAAAAAAGGAAGATAAAAAGGATGAAAATGAAAAGATATAATATTGTGTTGTTTACCCTTATCGTCTGTGCCTGTTCTGTGCAGGCACAGACTGTAGAACCGATTACTTATAAGCAGTATATGCATAAAGTAAGTGCCGACAATCTGGAATATGCAGCGGAGAAAATGAATGTCAGTGCCGCACATGCAGATGTGATAGCTGCCAAGGTATTTGATGATCCGTCGCTCTCTTTTACTTATTCCAACAATGAAGACCATACTTTGCAAATGGGGCAAAGCTATGAACTGGAACTTTCGCAGAACGTAACTTTAGGAAGACGTACAGCCGGCATCAAGTTGGCACGCAACCAGAATGAACTGGCGGAGATTGTGCTGGATGATTATTTCCGGAATTTACAGGCGGACGCCACCATTGCTTATCTGGAAGTAATGAAGCAAAAACAACTCAGTGACATCAAGAGAAGTGCATGGAGCAATATGTACGACCTGGCGAAATCCGATAGTATTCGTCTGGCATCCGGCAAGATCATGGAAGTGGAAGCGATACAAAGCAAGTTGGAAGCAGACATCATGTATAACGAGGTGCTGCAAGCTGAAACGGACTTAAAGCAGGCATATATGCAACTGTCCCTCTTTGTCGGAACCACAGTTACGGATACGCTGTTTCATCCGGTGGAAGAACTGAAAAAGCCGGAACAGGTATTTGTGCTGAACGGATTGATTGAGGAAGCTATAGAACATCGTTCTGATTTACTGGCAGCTTTGAAGAATACGGAGGTTGCACGCCGTGAACTGATTCTGGCTAAGCGTGAAAAGCGTCCTGATGTGGAGTTTTCATTAGGGTGGAGCCATAATAAGCGTGTACGCAATGAAGAAGCACCTGCTCCGGCATTCAATGGAGTCAGTGCGGGGATTGCAATTCCTCTAAACTTCTCTTCTCTGAACAGAGGTGCGGTCAATGCTGCCCGTTTCCGTGCTCGCCAGGCAGAATTGCAATATGAGCAAATGTGCTTGCAGGTACAACGGGAAGTTATGGGAGCCTATCAGCAATTCCAATCGCAGGCCCTTCAAGTGAAACATTACGAAGGCGGAATTCTGAAACAGGCGCAGGATGTGCTTGAAGGGAAAATATACAGTTATAACCGGGGCGAAGTTTCCCTGTTGGAAATACTGAATGCACAACGCACGTATGATGAAGTTCAGGCGCAATATATAGAAACGCTGTTTAATTATAATGCGGCACTCGTTGAGTTGGAACGCAGCTGCGGAATTTGGGATATAAAGGGATAAATTGTTGATAATATAAAAATGAGGGTATGTAAACTTTTACAATATCCTCATTTTTTGTATCATTGCAAATATAATTCTCTAAAGAACATACTATTATGAAAACTAGATTTTTATTATTTGCCGTATTTCTATTGGTGTGCAGCACTGCATTCGGTCAAGACAGTGATAATGCGAAGTTTATTGAGGTTACCGGAACTTCGGAAATAACCCTTGTGCCTGATGAGATTCATTATCTTATCGAGATTAAAGAATATTGGGAAGAGGAATTTGACGGAAAGTCCAAACCGGAGAATTATCGGACTAAAGTGCCATTGGTAGGAATAGAGCGAAATTTGAGAACTGCCTTAGGAAAGATCGGGATTCCGGAAGACGCCATCCGTACACAAGAAGTAGGCGACTATTGGCGTGAACGTGGACTTGAACTCCTGGTATCCAAACGGTTTGATATCACATTGACCGATTTTAGTCAGATAGATGAGATTCTAAAGGTTATCGACACGAAAGGTATCAACTACATGCGTATCGGAGAACTGAAAAACAAGGATATGCAGGTCTATCGGCAACAAGGCAAAATAGAGGCACTGAAAGCCGCACAAAAGAAAGCTGAATATTTGGTGGAAGCATTAGGCAAACGCCTGGGAGATGTCATTCGCATTGTCGAACCGCAGGAAAGTGCAGGTTATTCCCGGTATTTTGCAGCCCAGAGCAATGTAAGTTCATCACAGGCAGAAGCTTACGATGCTTTCCGTACGATAAAACTGAATTATTCGATGCTGGTGAGGTTCGAGATAAAGTAGAATCGTACGGAAAGCAACGAAAGACTCTATTTCTTCATCCTCACCTCATACAAGTCATTCCTCCTGTCTTTCAGATTGCGCACACTGCCGTAAGTATGCAATTCATTCAATAAATCCAGATCCACATCGGATACCAGTATCATTTCTGTATTCGGTGTGGCTTCTGCACGCTTGCCATCCGTCGGGAATGCAAAGTCGCAGGGAGTAAATACACCTGACTGTGCATACTGAATATCCATATTGTGCACACGCGGAAGATTACCTACACTACCGGCAATGACAACGAAACATTCATTTTCGATGGCACGGGCATGGGCGCATACCTTTACACGTGAGTAGGCATTTTGCGTATCCGTCAGGAAAGGAACGAATAAAATCTGCATACCCTGGTCTGCCATAATACGGGATAATTCCGGAAATTCCACATCATAGCAAATCAGCACGCCGATCTTAGCACAGTCCGTATCGAATGTCTGCAAAGCCTTTCCGCCACTTAATCCCCAGCTTTTTATTTCATCGGGTGTGACGTGCAACTTCTCATACATCTCAAAACTACCATCGCGACGACAAAGGAAACCGACATTATACAAAAGTCCATCTTCTTTAATAAGCGGCATGCTACCCGTAATGATATTGATATTGTAACTGATAGCCAACTTTACAAATCGTTCTCTAATCTCTTCTGTGTAAGCTGCCAATCCGCGAATGGCCTGTGACTCCCCTTCATTATTGAATTTTGCCATCAGCGGGGCATTGAAGTATTCGGGGAAAAGAATGAAGTCACTCTTATAATCGGATACGGCATCCACAAAGAATTCTACCTGTTCAAACAGGTCATCCAGCGTTTGATAACTACGCATCTGCCACTGCACCAATCCTACGCGCACGGTGGTTTTCGGTGCAATATATTCTTCCGTAGGTTCCTGATAGTAAATGTTATCCCATTGCAACAGACAAGCATAATGCTTGGACTCTTCATCATTAGGCAGGTAATTGCGCATCACCTTGCGTACGTGGAAATCATTGGAAAGCTGAAAGGTCAATACGGGGTCGAAAATTTCTTTCTGCTTTACCTTATCTATATACTCTTTCGGGCGAAGTTGATCCGAGTATTTATAATAGTTGGGAATACGCCCACCGAACATAATAGCTTTCAGATTCAGAGTTTCGCAAAGCTCCTTGCGGTATTCGTACATACGGCGTGCCAGGCGAAGCCCACGGTATTGGGGATGAATAAAGACTTCAATACCATATAATATATTGCCTTTAGGATTATGGGTATTGAAGGTTTCTTTACCCGTCACCTGTGCATAAGTATGATCGTTCTTCACATCATCGTAATTCACAATGATGGAAAGTGCGCAGCCGACAATCTTTTCGTCTACCACGGTTACAATCTGTCCTTCGGGGAAAATTCGGATGAGTTTTTCAATTTGTTTGTGTGTCCAAAACACATCGCTGCCATCCGTATATACACGGGTGAATGATTGCGCCAGTTGCTCGTAGTCTTCTATTTGTAAATTACGCAACTGTACTTTGTTGATTTTCAATGAGTCCATAATGTCTCTTTTTTATACCAAAAGTTAAATCCGCTGCAAAGGTACGGTTTAAACTTATACATTGTCTCCCGGAATGCATATTTTTGTGAGAGACTGATTTTGCAATAAAAAAGAAATGAGGATTTAACACTTTAGGGATAAGAGTATTTTGCTTTTTTTATACTTTTGCATCGTTTTCTACAACTTTCTGTTTATTTCTTATTTAATTTTTTTAAAATCATGGCTAAAAAGATGTTATTCCTGTTTGTGCTTTTGCTTTCCCTTACAGGAATGCTCAAGGCACAGGTAACTACTGCCGGAATGAGTGGGAAAGTGATGGCTGACGAAGAATCTGTCATCGGCGCTACG
>ULTG01010812.1_pt1 | contig 11385 bp, 6 predicted proteins | sample 1957461 | NCBI WGS metagenome assembly ULTG01 (sample SAMEA4835730, study PRJEB28245) | human gut metagenome | biome: gut microbiome; material: fecal sample | place: Denmark | collected 2008
TGTAAGGAAGCCGTAGAGTCCCTGAGTACCGGGGAGGATCTGAAGGATAAGCACTTTACCGAACCTCGTGGGGTCTTCTGTGATAACGCCCGCTCCAGCCTGACCGACAAGGCCGACTCCCTTTGCGGAGCCCATACCGGAGAGGATAGCCGCAAGAGCGGCGCCGAGAACTGCTATTGACGTTCCGAGACTTGAAAAAATAGACATTATTGTATTTCCTCCTTGAATCTGAAGTGTTTTGTATCTGCTTTTAAGGGGGTGAAGGAGCGGCCTCCGCCCTCATAAAATTTTGAGAAGAATTCAACATACTGAAGCCTGTTCGTGTGGACATATGTGCCGATAAGATTTATCGCGATGTTCGCCGTATGTCCGAGCAGGAATACTATAATAAACAATATCAGCTTTGCGACTTTGTTGCCGGGCATCGTGCCGAGCAGGTTAATAACCGTCGCTATAACGCCGGTTGAAAGTCCGAGCGCCAGCAGGCGCGAATAGGATAGGATATCTCCGAGATATCCGGACGCCGTGTTATAAAGCCCGTAGAGTCCGCCGCCGAGCTTGCCGATAATGTTCTTGGCGCTTCGCCCGCTCGTCAGAACGGTCAGCACCGCGCCGACAAGGGCAACATATTTGCCTATTGTCGTCAGCGTCTGCGGCACGTCGATTATGATTCCTGCACCCAGCGGTGCGATACCTGCGACGAGCAGATAGACGGGAACGACATCGCAGAATGCGTCAAGCTTCTTGCCGTCCTTCCAGAGCATATAGAACCTGACCGCAAGACCTGCGAACAGGTGGATTATGCCGAACAGGAACGAATAAAGCAGCAGCTTCATCGGGTCGTTGACCGGCTCGAACCAGACCGCCGTCGACGCTATCTCCTTGCCGAAGAATTCACGCGCTATGACCTGCGGCGCGTCGCCGAACCAGCTGCCGAACATCGTGCCCCAGAACACGGTCGAGATTCCGCAATAGAGGAACATATTGACCGTCTTTTTCATCCTGGGCTCGAGCTTGAGTTTAGCCTTGGCTATGAGCATGGCAATGACCATTATCACGCCGTAGCCCGCGTCCGAGAGCATGATGCCAAAGAACACATAGTAGAAGAACGCCATAACGGGGTTCGGGTCGACATCGTCGCGGTTTGGCATCGAATACATTTCTGTTATCGGCTCGACTGGCGCGACAAAGGCGTTGTTTTCGAGCAGCACCGGCACATCGGCATCTGCGTCCGGGTCGGTAATTTCGATAGCAACCGTGTATTTCTTTTCGAGCGCGTCAATAACTTTTGCAGCCCGCTTCTCGGGGATATATCCCGTGAGGACGAAGATGCGGTTTGTCATGGCTATACGCTCAAGAGCCGCGTATTTTTCTTTCTTTATCGTGAAATAATCAATGACGAAGCTGATATCATCGTAGCAGCCCGCAAGCTTCACTATTTCGGCTCGCGCCGTTTCGGAATCTTTTTCGTTCTGCTCGATCTGCTTTTGAAGCCGCTCATATCTCACGCGCGGCGGATGCTTCGTCGGGTCGGACGGATAAGCGAAATTGAGCGTTCTCAGCGCTTCGAATATCTCTTTCTCGCACTCCTTGTGGCATATAACAACAGCGCAAGTGCGCTCGCTGTTCGCCGAGATTATCTGCGCGTCGACTTCGTTTATCTCCGGCGCTGCCGCCGCTATCGCTTCGAGCAGCGACTGCGCGTCATACTGCACCGGGAATGAGCCGATAAACATCGCAGACGAATCCGTGCCCTTGCATTTCATCGAGATATCGAGGCTCAGCCACGGCTCGAGCGTGTCCATCGCGGTGCGGCACCGGACATTGTCCGCCGCATATTCGCGCATATCCGCTTCGAGCGAGTTTATCCTGTAGCACTCGCGGAGTATTTCGTCCGCCTCATCGGCTTTTTTAAGATACTCCGAAACCTCGAGCTCCTTTCTGCCGCCGAACGACGACATGAGGCTCTGCATCAGTCCCTTTTTCTGCGGAGCATATTTGTCGAGCGTTTTCTGCGCGCTCTCCGCCGCCGCGAGGTACCGTTCAAAGGTCGAAACGGTGACGCCCGTTGACAGCTTGCAGAGCGATTCGCTCTCTTCGCAGTCGGTCAGCTCGACAGTACCCATACGCTGAAGGCAGTCGATTATCTCCTTGCTCTGTTCAAGCGGAGCGAGCAGCTCGATGCACTTCATTTTAAGCTTTGCCAACCTGACACCTCCTGACTTTTCTGTAATTTCTGAGCCGTTTCATCAGATCACCGTCTCCATAACCGCTCTGATTGCCTCGGCTCTGTGCGCTTCGGCAGCCGCAAGCACTTCGCGCTTGCGCTCCCCTGCCGCCTTTTCGGCTTTCTCCTCGTTTGCACGCGCCTGTTCGCGCGCACCCGCGATGATTTCTTCCGCTTTCTTTGCGGCCTCAGCCTTCTTTCTTGCAACTGCGCCCTCGCCCGCTTCAACCGCCGCGTCGACGGTTTTCTGCGCCTGTTCGTGCGCCGCTTTCTGCGCCTCTTTGTCCGAATTTTCGGCATCGAGCACCTTTGAAAGCATTTCGGACGCCATAGAAACACGCTCCTTTCATCGGCGAACATATATAAAGAATATTTTTACGCCGCATTTTCTGTTATTTTACCACAAAATTATGACCGAAAAATGAACAGATAGCACAAATATTTTATCTATAATGCTTATATCTATATGTCCACATCTTACCGGATATTTTATCACACTGCAAAGCGCGATTAAATACCCAACATTCGCCCGCTGTCGCAAAGTTGCACATTCGGGCGCATTTGTCCAAAAGGTTGTAAACTCGTGGCGCATTTGGTATAATGAGACATACCCAAAACGGAGGAAAAAGATATGACGGAAAAACTCTCGGCATTCGATCTTGAAACATTTATGTCTAAGCTCGTCGACGCGCTGCCAAAGCTCGCCGGGGCTGTGATAATAATCGCGCTCGGCTTCTGGGTCAGCTCGCTTATCGGCAAACTGCTGATAAAAGGTCTGACGCGAAAGGGCGTTGACGCATCCATCCACTCGTTTCTGCGCAGCATCGTAGTCTGGCTGCTGAGATTTGCGGTCATACTCTCCGCGCTCTCGACTCTCGGCTTCAATCTGAACTCGTTCATCGCCGCCCTCGGCGCGGCGGGACTGACCGCCGGCATGGGTCTGCAAAACAGCATCGCCCAGTTTGCCAGCGGCATACAGATACTCGTCAACAAGCCTTTTAAAAGCGGCGACTTCGTCGAACTTGAGAACATAAGCGGACGGGTTCACGAGATAAAGCTGATGTACACGGTGTTTACGACCGCTGACAACAAGCGCGTTATAGTCCCGAATTCGCACATCACGAGCAACAATATTATTAACTACAACGCCGAAGGGCGCCGCAGACTCGACATGACCTTCTCCGTCTCCTACTCCGACGACATAGCCCTCGCAAAGCAGGCGCTCCGCGCGCAGGCGCTCAAGAACGAACTCATCTATAAAAATCCCGAGCCGGAAGTCGTCGTCAAGCAGCAGTCGGCGAGCAGCATCGACCTTCTGCTCATGGCGTGGTGCTCATCTTCAGACTATCTGACCGTCTATTACAAACTGCAGGAGGATGTCAAAACAGCCTTCGACGAAAACGGAATCAACATCCCGTTCAACCAGCTTGATGTCCATGTATCTAACTCATAAGTTTTAAAATTGTCATAATTAACAAAAAACGTCCAATTGTCTGCGGCAGATTTTTTTCGAAAAAGTTCTTTTTGACTATCAATCGGGCGCTTTTTATTATATAATGTTAGATGAAGGTAAAAAAGACAATTTAATTAATCTGCGGAGGGAATTATTATGTCAGAAGCTTTAACTGCACCGGATTTTTCAACTATTCCGGTAGGACCGCTTGCGCTCATCGCCCTGCCCGGCTGTGAGGAGCTTGCCGCAAAGATCGACGCCTATCTCAAAACATGGCGTGAGATCCGCGAGAGCGAGCACAAAACAACCATCGCGTTCTCGGGCTATCAGCGCGACTCCTACCTCATCAAGGCGGCATTTCCGCGTTTCGGCTCGGGCGAATCGAAGTGCCACATCCAGCAGTCCGTTCGCGGCTACGATATCTTCATCGTCTGCGATATGTTCAACTACGGTCTGACCTATAAGATGTACGGCAAGGACAATATGATGAGCCCCGACGATCACTATGCGAACCTCAAGCGCGCCATCAGCGCGATCGGCGGCAAGGCAAGACGCATCACCGTCATCATGCCCATGCTCTACGAAGGAAGACAGCACAAGCGTTCAAGCAGAGAATCCCTTGACTGCGCCATGGCTCTTCAGGAGCTGAGCGCTCTCGGAGTGGACAACCTCATCACCTTTGATGCGCACGACGCACGAGTTCAGAACGCTATCCCGAACCACGGCTTTGAAAACATTCAGCCCGCTTACCAGATGATAAAGGCTCTCGTCAAGAACGTTCCCGATCTCAAAATTGACAACGATCATCTGATGATAATTTCCCCCGATGAGGGCGGCATGGGTCGCTGCATCTATTATTCGACCGTTCTCGGCGTTGACCTCGGTATGTTCTACAAGAGACGCGACTATTCGGTCGTTGTCGACGGCAGAAACCCGATAATCGCCCACGAGTTCCTCGGCGACAATGTTGAGGGCAAGGATGTTGTCATTGTTGACGACATGATTTCCTCCGGCGAGTCGATGATCGAAGTTGCAACGAAGCTCAAGGAGCTCAAGGCGAGAAGAATCTTCGTCTGCACCTGCTTCGGCCTGTTCTGCAACGGACTTGAGGCTTTCGACAAGGCATACGAAAGCGGCCTTATCAACAAGGTGTTCACCACCAACCTCATCTACAGAACCCCCGAGCTCAAACAGCGCGAGTGGTATGTCGAAGTTGATCTGTCGAAGTACATCTCCTATGTTATCGACACTTTGAACCACGACACCTCGGTCAGCAAGCTTCTCGACCCGAAAGACAGAATAAACAACCTTCTCATCAAGAAAGGCTTCCGCACCGCAGAAGAAGTAAAGTAAAAAAGTATAGTATAAAAGACCGCCTGAAATTCAGGCGGTCTTTTTATATCTACATCAAAATTGCAATCCGCAAGCCTTCATAAACTAAGCCGGAGCTGAAAGCCCCGGCTTTTGTTCATTTTATTTTCCGGCTTTGAGATCCTTCATCATCTCGGCATAAGCCTTGACGAGGGTCGAAGCAACCGTTCTGCCGAAGGAGATGGTCTCCTGATAGTGGTCGCCGAGCAGGTCGGAACCGTCGAAAAAGATCATGCAGTAGTCATTGTCAGGCACGACATATCCGCAGGCATCGTTCGCCTCGCCGAACACGTAGAGCTCAACATTCTTGCCCGCATAGTCGCTGACGATACTGTTGAGCGACGGATAGCCGAAGTCCTTGCCGCTGTAAGCGTTCTCGGCAAGGCAGGCGCCTTTTCCGTCGATAAGCTCGGGCGATACTTCGCCGGGCAGAAGAGCAATTTTAATGTTCTTGCCTATCTCAAGATAGCCTATCTCCGTTGTGGTATAGAGAGTCTCGTTCTTGTCGTAATATATCTTGTTGCCGACAAGTCTCGCCTTGCCGACAGCCTCGATAACGGGATTGGTTATCTCGACCAAGACTTCCTTGTGTCTGATGTTGAGTATGGGCTCAACTCTCGTCTCTTTGACGGGCTCCCAATTCTCGTACCAAACGGTTATCGCGTCGAGCTTCTTCTGCTTCTCTTCGTCGGTAAACTCGGTGTTGTTCTTTATCGCCTCGGCGGCGTCGGCATAGAACTTGTCGTTCGTGAGCCAGTCGCCCGCGCGCTTTATCTCATCCTTGGTCATGGTCAGAGCAACTACCATTCTGCCGAGCTCGTTGCCGTAGCGGGTAGCCTCTTCGCTTCTGCGGACGGTGTCAACGCCGTCGTTGGTGACTCCGCGGGCGGAATAGATGCCGCACAGAGCGCCGTTGATAAACATGAAGTTCGTGTTGTTGTTCTCCGCGCTGCTGATTATCTGCTCCATGTAGTAGGTGTAGTCTGCGGAGAGCTCCTTGCCGCTGCTCTTGCTGGTCTTGAGACCGGTGATATAGGGATGAGCGGACATGTTGACTATATAGGTCTCGGTGCTGCCGTCGTCGGGGACGAAGCGGAGTCTTGTGAGATTGTCGACAGCGTCGAACACGCCACGCTTGTCGTTGATGTAGTCCTCGCCGAGGTGGTCGAGGGTAGCCTCATACATCTCGCCGGACTTCATGCTCTTGCAGGCCTCAACGATAGTGTCGGTGGTCTTTTCAAAGAGGAAATTCATATACTTCGGGTCGGTGCCGGAGGAATACTCGCCCTTGCCGCTATAGGTGACGCCGATGTTTTTCGCAAGCTTGACGAAGAAGGGATTCCAGAGACCCTGCGTGTCGATGCAGCTGTGGCAATGGGTCGCAAAGACATTGACAGAGATTATGTTTTCGTCTTTGAGCTCTTTTGCAACGCGGTCGCGGATCTGCTTGATGTCCTCGCTCGCGATGCCGATGCACTCGATGGTCGAGAAAACGACCTTGCCGCGTCCGTCGTCAACAACAACAGTGCGAACCTTCATGTCATCGAGCACGGTTTCAACAGTGTTCGACGGGAAGTTCTGAAGCAGGTAGCCCGCAAGATAATAATGTCCGTTGAGAACATCGTCGGGGACGAGGCTCGCTTGGCTGTAGCCGAGCTGCCACTTCGCGTCCTTAGAAGCCTCGCTGACAAATTCCTTGCTGCCCTTGTAGAAGTTCTCGCTCTCGGGCTTATAGTCCTCAAGCTTGGTAAGTCCCCTCGGCAGCGGGACCATGTCCGCAATGAAGCTGATTATCTTTGTGAAGATGCAGTCGAGATAGGTCATGAGAATACTTGTCTTCTCTTTATCCGTCTCCATCTTCGCAAGAGCCGTAATGAGTCCCCACGGGGTGCTCACATCGTACTCCTTGCCGCCTATCAAAACCTTGAGCGGTTCGATTTTTGCCAGATTCTTGACCGCGCCGGCAGCGTCCTTGGCAACGGTAGAATTGAAGCCCTTTACCGAATCCGGGACATACTTGTCGTAGTACTCATAGGCTTTCTTGGCGACTTCAATGCCGATTTTCACAAGTCCCGCGATAATCTGCGGAATTTCCGAGACCGAGACGTCAGTCGGTGCGGCATTCGCGCTCGCCGCGCTTGCGGTCGAAGCGAAGGAGCACGACATAATCATCGTCAGCGCCAGAACGACTGCGAGAATCGATTTGAGTGCTTTTTTCATCGTTTGTTTCTCCTTTATCTTTATTTTTTCAAGCTGTATATTACAGGCGCGGACTCCACGCCTATATCACGAAGAACATATTCGTAGCTCCACTTGCTTTCCCTTGTGCGCCATGCATCCGGACCTATCCAGTGGCATTTGCGCTCATAGAGATGCACCGTGCCGAACGCATTTCTGCGGTTCGTGTAGAGCTTCACCGCTATCTCATGCCTGCCCGCGCCGATATTTTTGAGCTCCAGCTCATACGGCGGGAAGATTATCTCACCCGCGTGAACGCCGTCAACAAATATATCGGTCAGCGCACCGTCGTAGTGCGGGACGGTAATTTTGATATCCCCGCCGGGGCAGTCGACGCCGAAACGGTAGGTCACACAGCCGCCGTAGAACGGCAGACCCTGATTCACTATACTGCCGAATGCGAGCTTTTCGGGGCGCTTTACGAGCTTCTTGAGCCTGCCGCGCACCTCGACGCCGAAGTCGCCGAGCAGATAGCACCATTCGACATTCGTGCGCTTGCCGAACGGGAGGACGATATCGAGTATATTCTCTCCCTGCTCTATCTTCGGCAGTTCAACGGTCTTTATCGATTTGTCAACATACCAGCCGGTCACGGTGTTGTCGACCGCCTGACCGTTGAGCGTTATCTGCGCTTTCTCAGCGTCCTCAAGCGCGAGTGACACGCCGTCGAGCGCGAGCGCACTGTCTATAGTGAAACTGAGCTTGATTTTATGCTCGGGCACGGGCTCGTGAATGACCCACGGCTGCATCACCGCGCCACTTCGAAGCGGGAATCCGAGCTTTTCGCGGCAGATGTTATCGGCTCTGAGAAGCTCCTCCTCATGCTCGCTCAGCTCGTCGCCGTCAAGCGCGAATCGAGCCATGTCGAGCAACATTACATTCGGCTCGTCAAGCTCATATTCCGTCTCACAGGGGACTGCAATTTTCTTGTCCTCGCGCTCCTCCGGCTCAGTATACTGACCCTCGGAGCAGCCGTCATAGAGTCTGAGCAGCAGGCTGTCGTATTCATAGAGCCGTGCGCTTATCACGGTGTTGCCGTTGAGATAATCGAACTCCGCTGGCTTTATCTCGCCGCTCAAGGTGTCGTATATCACGGGCGAATATTCGCCCTTTACGGTTATTTTTATATCATTGAAATTCGTTATGTTGAAGTCATACGGTTCGACGGCGTGCGCGACAAAGAGCCACAGGCTGTCGGTATCCTCGCGCAGCTGATATATCAGCCCGTCCGAGAGATAGCCGTCATCATCGCGGATGCATACGGTTCTTGACGCGTCGAGCGCAGTCAAAAGCGACGCGCGCTGATAGGGTATGTGCTCGCTGTTTTTGAAGAGCCTCTCTCCCCTGTCGGACGGCTGCGCGTTTTCGAGCGTCGGAGCTTCGCCGAGGAATATTACCCTGCCGCCGTCCTCGCGGAATTTTTCGAGCCTGTCGAGCGTTGACGAGCGGAGCGTCTCGCACCCTGGTACGACTATCACGTCGTACTTCATCTCGCCGACTCTCAGCGGCGCGTCCGCATGCGGGCAGAGCCCGGGCAGCAGCGACTCGCTGATAAAATCGAAATCTATGCTGCCGAACAGCAGCCACTTTGTCAGATCCTGGAAATTCTTGTCAAGCTCCTCGCGGATGAGTCCCGATTTGTCGTTGGGTCCCCAGTGGAGCCAGAAGCTCTCTACCGGGTGGATAACGCCGACCTTTACAATCGGCACACCGCGGGTCATCGCCGTGTTGACTCGCGCGAAGTGATCCTCAACGCAGGAATATTTTTTGTACCACGGGGACTGATAGTTTATCGAGGCGGGATAGTCTCGCTTCGCCTCGCCTGCCATGGAGACCCACGACAGGTGCGGCACGCGTACAGTGACGCCGAGAGCCGCCTGCCAGTCGCCATTGAGTTTGTGTCCTCTGAAGTCAAAATCCCAGTCTGTAACGCCGTAAAGCTCGGAGAGCACGCCCTCATAGCCGAACTGATGCGCGGCGGACTGAGCCTGCTTCGCGGTCGTGTATTCCTTCCACGAGCAGAGCATATCAATACCGGGCAGCCCGAACGAGCGGTATGAGCGCATCGCTTCGCCGAGCGCGCCCGTCTGGCTTTCGAGCGTCGGCTCGTCCATCATGTGACCCGTCAGCGCGATACCGTTTTCGCGGCACCAGCCGCCGACCGTATCGGCGAATGCCGAAGAGAACCGCTCCGCAATATGATCGTGATAGCGGTAACGGGCGGCGGAAACCTTTCCGTCCGGCAGATCCCAGAATATCTCCGGCAGGAATTCCATGATATCCTGAGAATATGTATCTGAATATGTCTTTGCAAAATCGTCCGTCCACGGCATGATGAGATCATCCGTGTCGGTCGAGTTGTCCATGAGCGTCTTGCGCGTGAACTGCGGCTCGTCGGTAAAAATCGCGGGGACAGTTTCATCGAACTCGTCGCCGACGACCTCTTTGTACCGCTCGTGAGTGACCTCAACGAAGCGTTCGACCGCCTTTTTGTCGAGCGTGTTGAGATAAGCCTGACCATTATACCACGGGTTCGCGCCGCTTATTTCAAGATAGGCGTACCACTTCGTCCCCTCGGCAGGGTCGTTCTCACCGATGCGCTTGTAGCTCTTCAAATATCCGTCGGAATCGAGCACTATGTCGTAGCAGGCAAGCAGCTCGCCGTCCTCGGAGCGCACTCCGCGCGATGTTGAGTCGTCCGTGAAGCCCGCAGAGCCGTCATAGGGTCTGACGGTAAAAAGCAGGTGGCGCGCGCGAAAGCGCTTATCTTTCGTGACTATTCCGCCGGCGGCGCCGGAGGGCCATCTGTCCTCATCATAGAGCCACGCGAGCATTTTTTCGCTCTTCGCCTTGTCGGTGCAGGAGCGGATGAGATGCATGAACTCGTCGCTCAGATATTCCGTATCCATGCCGGTTCTGACATGCATATGAAATCCGCCGAAGCCCATCTCATGAAAAATTTCTATCTGCCGCAGAAGTTCGTCCTCTTCGAGCTTGCAGTTCCACGCCCAGAACGGCGCGGCGCGGTACTCGCTCGTCGGGGAGCGAAACAGCTCGTCGGACAGGGTGTTGAGATAATTCTTTTTATAAAGCATATATTCCTCCGCTAAAAATATCGAACCCCTTTTTGGTTATATAATTATACCATAAAAGCCCCTGTCCGTTGTCACAAAAATTGACCTCGAAAGCTGTACAATTTGACGAACGACGGGCGCTTTATAACGGTTGATTTTCCGTTTCGCGTGCTCTATAATGATGCACGATGTATATTTGTTTAGTTCAAAGCTTCGCAATATGGACATTTTCCTGCGGCGAAGAGCAAAAAAACGGGCGGCACAGAGCTAATCTGTACCGCCCGATTCTGTTTTATATCGGCTTATTCAGCCTTTTTGTTCTTCTCTCTGTTGCCGAGCACAACATTCGTCAGGATGCCGAGGATGAGTGCGCAGGCGATGGAGGTTATCGTGACCTTGCCGAAGGAGACGGTCAGGCCGCCGATGCCGGCGATAAGAATAACGGAGACAACGAAGAGGTTTCTGTTATCTTCGAGGTCAACTTTCTGGATCATCTTCAGACCGCTGACTGCAATGAAGCCGTAGAGCGAGATGCACACGCCGCCCATGACGCAGGAGGGAATCGAAGCGAGGAAAGTTGCGAAGGGTGAAAGGAACGCGATGATTATCGCGAGGACTGCCGTGCAGACGATAGTTGCAACAGAGGCATTGCCGGAGATAGCCACGCAGGCTATCGACTCGCCGTAGGTGGTGTTCGGTGCGCCGCCGAAGAATGCGCCGACCATCGAGCCGATACCGTCGCCGAGCAGGGTTCTGTGGAGACCGGGCTCAACAAGGAGGTCAGTTTCGACTATGGAAGAGATGTTCTTGTGGTCAGCGATGTGCTCTGCGAAGACAACGAATGCAACGGGGACATAAGCCACTGCAACAGCCGCTATGTAAGAACCGTTGAGTTCGCCGAAGGCACCGAAAGCCTTGAGGAAGGTGAAGTCGGGTATCGAAACAAAGGTTTTGACTCCCACTCCGTCGGCAACGAGTGCAGTGAAGCCGCTAAAGTCGATAACTTTGAGAGCGTCGTTTCC
>ULTG01035926.1_pt1 | contig 11378 bp, 10 predicted proteins | sample 1957461 | NCBI WGS metagenome assembly ULTG01 (sample SAMEA4835730, study PRJEB28245) | human gut metagenome | biome: gut microbiome; material: fecal sample | place: Denmark | collected 2008
TTGGCTCCGTAGAGAGAACGGGACTGTGTCCTGCCTTCTACGCCAGCGGTATCCAAAGCTCCTCTAAGGATGTGGTAACGTACACCAGGGAGGTCCTTTACACGACCACCTCTAACAAGCACGATTGAGTGCTCCTGGAGGTTGTGACCTTCGCCCGGGATGTATGCGTTGACCTCTTTTGCATTGGTGAGACGTACACGGGCAACCTTACGCATTGCTGAGTTAGGTTTCTTAGGTGTAGTAGTATACACACGTACGCAAACACCTCTCTTCTGAGGGCAAGCATCCAGCGCACGAGACTTGCTCTTCACAGCGATTGTCTCGCGTCCTTTGCGAACTAATTGTTGAATTGTTGGCATAAATGATTGTAAATCTTTAATTTATGTTACTTTCCCCAATTTTGGGGGCTACAAATTTACACATAATTTTTTAATTGACAATAAAATACTTGATTTTTACAGTTTTACGTCAATGATGTTCGGATAATGGTCAGTCAGCTTGACGGTGTACTCCTCCATGATGCAGTCGAAGACGCGGACCTCCACAGATGCGGAAGGGTCATATATGAGACAATGGTCTATCGCCCCCGCTTCACGTTCCGGGCCACGCCTGCGGCTCACAGTAGAATAGCCGTCCTTCGGGCTGCAGATATGATGTCCGTTGTGAGTGTCGCCATAGACCGTAGCCACCTTATAGCAAGGCTTGTAGCCGCCTTGAATCATCTGCTGAATCGGAACCGTGCCCTCCTCGCAATTCATGTCACCGACCACGAAAACCGGGACGTCACCGAACTTCGCACGGATAATCTCAGCTTCAGCCATCACAAGACGCAGCTGCGAAGCCCTCGCCATCGTGCTGCCGGGCTGAGCCTTGTCACTCTTCCACCACAGATGCGTGCCGATGACCGCGAACACCTTGCCGTCAGCCTTTCTCCTGAACACGGCCGAAGTAAATGACTTGGAACCATGATTGCACCACCTTGCCGGAGTGTACATATTATAATATACGTATATCGGCTCAAGAGTCTTCTTATTGTAGAATATAGGAGTATTGTTCCAGTCTTCCTTTGATTCCCAGGCTATTACATAACCTTTCTTCTCCACCAGCGGGTAAAACTCATTGTGCATATGCTCCGAATACTCCTGGAAAGCGAAAACGTCAGGCATATAATCCTTCACCAGACGAGCGAACTGCGGAGCCCTCCGGAAATCCCTCGGGTCCTCCCCTATTTCCTTCCACTTCGGCGGAATCGTATCTTGGCTGTAGTCCCAGATATTGTCATCCAGAATGCGGAGATCCGCGCCCTCGGCAATCTTGAACTTCACTCCGAAAGCCGGACTTTTCTGCGCCGATGCCGGCTGCCGGCTGCCCATAAAGGTCAATGTCAATGCAGATGCAACTAACAATCTGAGTATCCTGCTCATAGTCAATGAATTGATTTAATGGTGTATTAAAAAATGTGTCAGTCCGGGACAATCCATTGTCAAGGAAAGTTCCCCTACAGATAGGCAAAGTTATGATTTATTCCGTTTATTTTACCTAAATTTGGGAACCTTTTGAAAAACGACAGGATATTATGGCAAAAACATTGACAAACAGGAAATTGGTCTGTGCGGCAGCATTGACACTCTTGGCAGTCTCCGGAATGGCGCAGAGCCGTCAGGAGAGGATGGTGCGCACGCCGAACTACGAGCTGGCAGAGAGATTCTCCGCCAAGCGCATTGGCCAGATGGTTTTTTCCACTTCCGTAAGACCGGTCTGGTTCCGTAACGGAGATAAGTTTCTGTACGCATGGAAGACATCTGACGGGACACAATATTATATAGCGGACCCGAAAGCGGGCAAGACCGAGCCGGTATTCGACATGGACAAACTCGCGATGCAGATTACCGAAATCATGCGTGACCCGTTCGATGCCAAGCACTTGCCGATAAGCAACATCAGCATTGACCCGGAAAACGACGGCATCCTGAAATTCGATATCAAGAGCACCAAGGAGAAAACAGATACGACGGGAAAAGCCACAGGCGAGAAGCTGACATATCATTTCCGCTACGAAATCGCCGGAAAGAAGCTGACATACGACACCGCCGACAAGAAGGAAAAATATCCGGACTGGGCAAATGTGTCTCCGGACGGCCTGACAGGTGTGTATATGAAGAATTCCAACCTCTTCTATATGGACACCCTGAACCTGCGCAAGGCGGCCGAGGACCCGAAGGACAGCACGCTGGTCGAGCACAGGATAACATCAGACGGATACAAGGATTTCTGTTACGGCATAAACAACTACAGCGGAAACACCGAGACAGACACGACCAAGAGGGTATTTCCGTCGGAACTGGTATGGTCGCCGGACTCCAGGCACATTGCAGTGATGCGTTGGGATATGGCACCACTCAAGGACTTCTGGGTCATCAATTCATTGACACAGCCACGTCCGACACTGGAGACTTACAAATACCAGATGCCGGGAGAGCCGGGAGAGCCGGGACCTAAGGGCCACCTGTACGTATTCTCCACCTCTGACTGGACCTCCAGACAGGTAAAAATCAATGCGTTCAAGGACCAGGACCTCATCATGCAGCCGGATGTCCGTACTACCGACGACCAGTTCGATGAGTTCTACGGTTCGCGTTGGCTCGGAGATGACAACGGGTTCTACCTTACCCGTATGAGCCGTGACTTGAAACGCATGGACATCTGCTACGTGGGTGTGGACAGCGATTCGACCAGGACCGTTATTTCCGAGAGGATGAACACTTACGTGGAAAGCAGACAGACAAGGCTTCTGGACGGCGGAAGGGAACTGATTCATTGGTCCGAGCGCAACGGATGGGCGAATCTTTATCTCTACAATGCTGACGGAACATTGATAAGAAACCTTACCGAAGGGGCATATCATGTGGACGACGTGCTCGCAGTCAATGAAAAGGAGGGCTATGTCCTGTTCCGTGCCTGCGGTAAGGAAAAGGGCGAAAATCCATATCAGATGCATGTTTACAGGGTAAGCCTGCAAGGCGGTGAGCCGAAAATGCTCGACATCCCGGACATGAACATTGACGCGATAGCCTCTGACGACGGCAAGTATTTCATTGCCAATTATTCCCGCGTGGACTACAAGCCGGCTTCTGCGCTTTTCGATGCAGCCGGAAAGAAAGTGTGCGACCTCGGCGAGGCTGACTTCTCGCTTCTTTTCGCTGCGGGTTACAAGTTCCCTGAGAGGTTCAAGGTCAAGGCGGCAGATGGTATAACAGACCTCTACGGAGCCATCTACAAACCATTTGATTTCGATTCCACAAAGGTCTATCCTATATGCGATTACGTATATCCGGGCCCTCAGGTGGAGGCCAACAACATTTCGTGGAGCAGAGGATTCACGAGGACAGACAGGCTGGCTCAGCTCGGGTTCATTGTCATTACCGTGGGCAACAGGGGCGGCCATCCGGACAGGTCCAAATGGTACCACAACTACGGCTATGGCAATCTCCGCGACTACGGCCTCGAGGACCAGAAATATGCAATACAGCAGTTGGGGGCAAGGTACAGCTGGATTGACCTGAATAGGGTCGGCATCCACGGACACTCCGGCGGCGGTTTCATGTCCACAGCAGCGATGCTCAAATACCCTGACTTCTTCAAGGCTGCCGTTTCCTGCGCGGGAAACCATGACAACAGCATCTACAACAGGTGGTGGAGCGAACAGCATCACGGAATCACGGAGAAAGTGGAGGCCGGCGATACCACATTCGTATATTCTATCGAAACGAATCCGGAGATCGCTTCCAACCTGAAAGGCCACCTCATGCTCGTGCACGGTGACATTGACAACAATGTCCATCCTGCCAACACCATTCGCGTGGTCAACGCCCTCATCCGTGCGAACAAGCGTTTCGACATGCTGATTCTTCCGGGACAGAGGCACGGATTCGGAGACATGAACGAGTACTTCTTCTGGAGAATGGCTGACTACTACTGCGAATGGCTGATGGGCAGCAGCAAACGTGACGAGGTGAATATCAAAGAAATGAACAACGACTGATTATGAACAATATTATATCATCATCGGGCTTGTCGCTGTGTATCGGCGCGGCCCTTCTTCTCGCTTCCTGCAATGACCAGGAGGTGAAGGTAAACAGTGTCAATGTCAATGTGACAGAGGCGCTTTCTCCTGAGCGGAGCGACTCCGTCCGGGTCAATGTCAATGCAGAATATCCTGTAGATGGTCTTGTGGACAGTGTAAAGAACTCTATCTGCGAGATTATCGTGGAGGCCACTTTCGGCTCTGACTACTCGGGACTTTCTGTGGAAGATGCAGCCAACCGCTGGGCAGGCGATTTCGTGGCCGAGTACAAGAAGGCCAACCTGGAGCTGCTCAGTGAAGCCCAAGACGATGAGGCCAATGACATGGGAGCGGGTTTCTTCTCCTGGGAGAACAAGCTGGAAGGCTATTTTTCCGGAAGGCACGACAACATCATCACATACACGGTTTCCAACTACGTGTTCGAGGGTGGCGCACACGGCTCCACAGTAGAATCGTCAGTAAACATTGACCTGAAGACTGGCAAGCAGGTGACAGAGGAGGATTTCTTCATCCCTGGCTACAAGGAGGCTCTTTCCGCATTGCTCTCCGCTCATCTTCACGACGAGATGCCTGACCAGGAGTCTTACGACGCGCTCTTCATCAAGGACCTTGAGCCGAATGGCAATTTCAAGGTTTCGGAACAGGGTGTGACTTACGTTTACGGCCAGTATGAAATCGGGCCATATTATCTCGGAATCATAAAGGTTACCATTCCTTGGAACGAACTTGGGGACCTTGTCAGAGAACATCCGACGAAATAATCTTTCACAAACAAATAAACATAAAAATCTTTTATGAAGACATTGCGAATTTTTACAATGTTCGCCCTCTCTTGTGCGCTGCTCTCATGCGGCAACGAGAAAAACGGGAACATTTCTCAACTTTCGTCACCAAAGGTAATTCAGGACGAAGCCAAGACCACCAAGACATCAGTAGCCGCTTTCTGGACCGAAGTTGCAGGAGCAGCAAGCTACAATGTCATTTTCGACGACCGGGACGTAGTGTCCACTACGGAGAAGGAGATGGCATGGGACAACTTGGAGACCAACTCCACCCATACGCTCAAGGTTCAAGCCGTTTCTGCTGACAAGAATGCGTTCAAGGATTCTGAATGGAGTGTTGCTGTCCTCACTACCACAGAGGATACGGAACTCGACACGCCGTTCACCATGAGTTTCCACGACGTCACATTCTACAATGCGAAGGTGACCGTCAATGCCGGCAACTATACCGACAAGTATTTCTTCAATGTTACCCCTAAAGTGCTGTTTGACAAGGACTACAATGGCAACGCACGTGCATTTGCAGAGGATTATATCGCCCAAGTCAAGCAGTTGGCTGAACTCAGCGAGAAGACCTTCGGGGATATGTATCTCATCCTCAGCTATTCCGGCAAAATGGAAGGAACAGTACCTTCACTTGCTTCCGAGACTGAGTACATCGCCATAGTTTTCGGTGTGGACATCAACGGTCTTATCACCACGGGAGTAGCGTCAGAGACATTCAAGACAGAGAAGGACCCGGGCGTACAGAAATCCGATATGACATTTGAAATCAATGTCAAGCAGCCGACAGGGACCTCCGCAATAGTCGAGGTAACCCCGTCAAAAGATGACGAGTATTATTTCTTCACTGCGATAAACAAGTCCCAGTTATCTACGACTGTGGGTGGAGACACCGACGAAGCCATCTTGAACTACTACTCCAAGCTGTTCGACGCTCATCTGAAAGACGAATCCTTCGAAGAGTTTGCAAGCAAGAACTTCTCCAAAGGGAAGGATTCCTACAACTTTGCAGCTTTGCCTGACAACTGTGACTATCTGGTAGTTGCATTCGGCGTGACATACCACGGTGAAATATGTATGGCGACCACTGACCTTGCCAGAAAAGAGTTCAAGACAGGTGAAGGCGCGCAGAAGCCGGGCGAGAAGGACTTTGAAATCGTAGTGAACAAGCTCACAGCCACGGACTTGGAGTTCACAGTCGTTCCGTCTGACGACAACATCCACTTCGTATATGATTGGCGTTCTTATGACGAATTCAAGGGCCTCACGGATGAGGAAATCATGACAAGAGCCATAAAAGAAAGAAGCGGAGACGGTTATTTCTGGCTGACTGCCAGCAAGGGAGCCATGACTGGCCATAACGTCAATCCATTGACCACCGGCAAGGAATACATCATCTATGCTTTCTATGTGGAAAAAGACCCGAACAACGCATATAGTGCCGTTCCGTCAAGCGGTCTGTTCAAGAAAATCGTAGTTCCTGGAGAAGGCGAGGCTCAGGAGCCGTCTCTTTCTTTCACTATCTCTGAGGACGAAGTGACCACTTCATCGCTCAAGGCGACTGTAACACCTTCCGATGCGACAGCCAAGTATTTCAGTTATGTACTGGAAGCATCCAAATGCAGTGAAAAGACTGACGAGGAAATCGTCAAGGCTGTGAAAAACGGACTTGGATACGATATCTACGGATACGAGAAGACAGGTACCACCGTGGTTTCCAAGAGTGAACTGAAATCCAATACCGAATACTACGTGGTAGTCTTCGGAGTGGATCCGGACAAGGATTACGCTGCTACCACTTCTGTGACCAAGAGGCTGTTCAAGACCAAGGTCGAGAGCACCACTCCTCCTTCCGGAGAAAAGGCTATCGATATCAATGTCAAGGAACTTACAGCAACCAAGATCTCTGTAGATTTCATACCTGGAGATCCTGATATGGAGTACGCGGCAAATGTCTATAGGGCCGCTAAATTCGAAGGAATGAGTGACGAGCAAATCATCAAGACTGTCATAAATGATTATGCTGAGAACTATCTGATGTATCCTAAAGGCAACTATAACATCACACGTGATGCATGCAGCCCTAATACCGAATATGTCATCGTGGCATTCGGCGTAAAGAACGGCAGCGCCATCACCGGCCTCTTCAAACAGTCAGTGACTACCCCTGCAGAATAACATTTCGACACACATATTGAAAGATTCAGCCCGGCACGAAGATGTACCGGGCTGTTTTTTTTAGAAACGATATGCAACAAATCCGATTATTGCCCGTCAAGAGTATAGAAGATTTGATAGATTTGCAGTACAAGCGGTGAAAAGGATATGGGCATTGATGACAAAAAAGCGACGGAACTGTTCCGGCAATACGGTAAAAGGCTGTACAATACGGCCTTGCGCATCACATTGTCATCAAGCGAGGCGGAAGAAATCATGCAGGAGACATTGATCCGATTTCTTACGGGCGGCAGGAGACCTGACGATGAATGAGCGTGGCTGCGGCGGATGTGCATAAACAGGTCGATAGACTTCCTGCGCCGCGAAAAGCGCTTCGTGAATATCGACGACGCCTTCGCTTCCGCTGAACCTGCTCTTGCCGATGACAATGAAGAGGTCTGGTCCGGATTGGACGGAAAAGTGTTCCCGATGGTGATGGACCTGATGAAGGCAATGTCGGACGGATACCGGACGATATTGACATTGAAGCTTATAGAAGACATTGATTATAAAGAGATTGCGTCAATGCTGGGAATCAGCGAGTCCTCTGTCCGAAGTCAATACCTCAGAGGCCGCAGAAAACTTGCAGAGAGGCTAAGAGAAAAATTGAAAATCAATGATTATGAATGATATAGAAAAATATTTCGACAACTATAGAAGCCTTGCAGATGAGGCCGGAGCAGATCCGTCCGTCTCCGAGCAGGAATTTCTTGGGCGGCTACATAAAGAGCGTGCAAGGAAACGTTTCCGCAGACGTACAATTGCATTGACCTTTGTCGGGATGGCGGCAGCATTGACAATTCTCGTCATTCTGCGATGGCCGGAGGCTCAGGTCGATCCGGTCGAGGTCTATATGACGAACTATCGGGAAGGCGTGGCGCCGCTGCTTTCGGAGGTACGGGAGATGGAGATGTCTTCCGAGCTGTGCAGGGAAATGGACTTGTCGGAGGTCATTGAGGAGCTGCTTAATTCTCCGGACAGCATGATCGGGGGGCTTGACGGCCTTGGAAATGCTGAAAAACTGGAGGTTACGAGGAAGTATTGCGACAGCAGCTTGGAAGAAATCAGAGCCCTGTACGGCGAATGTTGCCAGGCATATTATTATACTGGTGCTCAGAATGTTAATGAAATCTAAATTATCAATGTTATGAAAAAGAATCTTTTTGTGCTGATATTGCTTTGCGCGATGTCCGTGATTCAGGTCAATGCTGGTGAAAATCCTGCTGTGAGACGGGAATATGATTTTACGTCTTTCAATGCTATCCGCACCGTGTCTGACGGCCAGACAGTTTCCGGAAGGGGCCGATTCGTCTCTACAAATTATAAAATATCATTGGTCAAGTCGGATCGCTATAAAGTCATTATGGAAGTGTGGGACAGGGATGACATCGACCTGTTCGAAATCAGGCAGACCGGAAGTGCCCTTGAACTGGTAAAGAAAATGAAGAAGTATCCGTATCGCAGTTCGAATGTAAGTATCCCGAGCGCGACCGTAACCATATATACGCCTGAGTTCCCGAGCGTTACGTTGAGCGGAAACTCTCAGATGAGCGTGTCCGGCGGTGCGTTTTCGGGTGAGAGCCTGGCGGTCAACCTGTCCGGAATAACTAAACTCGAAGGGCTTTCCGGAACGTGGGACAAGGCGACTATCACTATGAGCGGTTCCACCAAGATTGACAACCTGACCTTGACGTCCGGCTCTTGCCATATCACGTGCAGTGGAGTTGCTGAGATAGGCGGCATTTCCTCGATAAATTCGGATAATGTAGTCTTGTCCATGTCGGGCACGTCCAAGATCAGTCTGGAGAATTTCCGTTCTGAGTCCATCAATGCGACAGTCAGCGGCGTGAGCAAGTTCAAGACGTTAGAAGTCAATGCCGGTGAACTGTGCGCGACTCTCTCCGGCACGTCATCTTTCAGTTTATCCGGGGCAATCAGAAAGGTCTCTGCTGATATGCATGGCGCTTCATCTCTGTCCCTCAAAGGGACCGGAAATGAGCTGGCCGTCTCCGGCAGCGGAACTGCTGTTGTCAATGCCGAGAAATTTACGGTGAAGGATGCGTCATTGAATCTGTCAGGGGTGTCCGGGGCCTCCGTCACTGTTACCGAAAAGCTTGAGACCGAGACATCCGGGAACGCCCACATAGATTACTACGGCCGCCCTAAGTCCGTAATCAACAAATCAAGTAACGTGGTAAGTCATTAATTTAGTTTACATATATTGAGGCTCAATGCATCAGTTGAGCTTTTCTGCCCGCCGCATCTGGAGTGATTCCATATGCGGCGGTCTGCTTCTCGCGCGCGGTACACAATGTTTGCAAAAAATCTTAAAAAGGTGTATATTTACAGCGGATAAAATCTCGAAAAGGTGTATAATATGATGAAACAAAAATCTCAAAAAGGTGCAGATACTATCATTATGAAGCGTAAAATATATCAGCAACTACTTGACTGGAAGGAGAAAAGAAACGGAGAGGTGGCACTACTTATAGAGGGAGCGCGACGCATCGGAAAGAGTTATATTGTAGAGGAGTTCGGTAAGAATGAGTACGAATCATATATTCTCATCGACTTCAATAAGGCTCCCAAGATGGTTAGAGACTGGTTTGATCTCTATCTTGAGGATCTCGACACGCTGTTCCTCTACCTGAGCCAACACTATAAAGTGAGGCTTCACGAACGCAAATCACTCATCATCCTTGACGAGGTGCAATTGTGTCCCAGAGCGAGAGCTGCCATCAAGTTTCTGGTGGCTGATGGTCGATATGACTACATTGAGACAGGTTCACTGGTAAGCATCAAGAAAAATACGCAAGGTATCGTACTCCCCTCAGAAGAATGCCCCATTCAGATGTATCCGATGGACTTTGAAGAGTTTCTATGGGCCACAGGCAACGAAATGCTGATGGAGTTGATACGGAAGAGGTTTGCTGAACGGAAGCCAATGGGGCAGGCCTTCCATCGGCAGGCAATGGATGCTTTCCGACTCTATATGATAGTGGGAGGAATGCCGCAGGCTGTCAAAAAATATGTTGAGACCAAAGATTTTGATGCAGTAGATGCTGCTAAGCGCGACGTACTGACCATCTATCGTAACGACATTTTCAATTATGCGGGTGAGATAGCTGACAAGGTAGTATCAATCTTCGACCAGATACCATCTCAGCTCTCCAAGCACGAAAAGAAGTTCCGGTTATCTGCCCTTAAGCCTGGTGCGAAATATCGCGATTGGGATGACGCGTTCTTTTGGCTAAAGGATGCAAGAGTGGTCAATATCTGTTACAATTCGACCGAGCCGAACATCGGGCTGAAGATGAACGAAGACCGCACAACCTTGAAATGTTATATGAATGATACTGGCTTGTTAATCAGTCACGCTTTCGATGAAAAAGGGATTGTCTCGTCTGAGATATACCAAAAGCTGCTTTTTGGAAAACTGGAAGTAAACGAGGGAATGCTGATTGAGAATATAGTAGCCCAAATGCTTACAGCCAACGGAAACAAGCTTTTCTTCTATGGCAAGTCGTCAGAGGCTGTTGAGGAACGTATGGAGATTGACTTCTTGCTCCAAAAGAACAAGGTAACCAGCCGCCACAATATCCGTCCGATAGAAGTCAAGAGCGGAAAGAACTACACGTTATCTTCCTTAACTAAGTGTATGAAAAGGTTTGGCGAACACATGACCACGCCCACTGTACTTCATGCAGCTGACTATAAAGAAGAAGATAATATCACCTATCTTCCGCATTATATGACGCCATTATTGTAAATATGGCTAGAGTGGTATTGCGGCTCGGCCTCTCCGGAAATGAGCTGGCCGTCATTGAATCTGTCCGGGGTGTCCGGGGCCTCCGTTACTGTTACTGAAAAGCTTGAGACCGAGACATCCGAGAACGCCCACATAGATTACTACGGCCGCCCGAAGTCCGTAATCAACAAATCAAGTAACGTAGTAAGGCATTGATTTAGTTTACATATATTGAGTCCCCCACAAATGGGAAAATCATGGCCGCCGGATCAGGAGCGATTACCCATCCGGCGGTCAGTTTTTACACCTGTCCCACAAGTATCCTTGCCATTTGGTTCCGATGCTTTCTTCTCATTGCTACCACTCTTCCTCCACCCACCCTTCGTGCGTAGATCCAGAATAAATGGTGTCTTTACTACCTTGGCAAAATCCTCCCTCTATTTCGATGTCGATAACCTCAACATCGGGAGCTATATAATTATCCATTCTCATTTTAGTTCATTATTATAGTAACTTTCTCCTTACCATCAGATGTCATTGACTT
>ULTG01015501.1_pt1 | contig 11368 bp, 9 predicted proteins | sample 1957461 | NCBI WGS metagenome assembly ULTG01 (sample SAMEA4835730, study PRJEB28245) | human gut metagenome | biome: gut microbiome; material: fecal sample | place: Denmark | collected 2008
TTATAAATATCGTTTTGTGTGACATTGCCGGACTTGCATTCGATAAAGACCAGTTTCTGTTGGTTGTTCAATAATACGTCGACCTCGTTTTTCGGATGTGTGTCTTTTTCGTTTGTCTGGAAAATGACGCTACGCCATACTTCAGGCGAGTTCTCCTGCTGCATGCTCCAGTTACGGACCTGGTTGGCAACCAGCGTTTCCCACCAACGTCCTTCAAAATAGAGCTGGATCGCATTGCTTTGATGAAGGCGGAGTAAGACATATTCTCTTAAAGTGATCAGGATGGAACCGTTCCTTTGCTTGAACCGCAGATTGTTGGCAAAGATTTTGGAGGCTGGCAAACGGTTGAGTTGGCGTTTGCAGAATATACTAAAGAACTTTTGGATGCGGGCGTGTTCCTGCGGATACTGTTCGATGAATTGTTTGATACGCATGGAGGCTTTGACATCTCCGTCGCTTAGTCCCTTTGCATCGTGATAAGTAGTGAGGGTATTTCCGCTCAGGCTGAGAATTTCATCATTATTGAGTGTCGTTTGTAGCGGATGGTTCTCAAAGTGGCTGAGATGGACGACTTCGCCGTGTTGTGTCAGATAGAAAGCATCGGCTCCTGATTCTTTGGCAACGGTGAAAGCGGCGAATGCCATGACCTTCGTTCCTTCGGAAAGGTTATAGGTAAACTCCCCCTGATACTTTTGGTGAATCTGGCGGCAAACTTCGATCACGTTGTTCCCATTGTAAGGTTCAGTTTTGTAGCGGTTGCATCGGATGATCGGTGGCATCCGTGTAGAGCAGGTGAATATGATCTGCCCCGAACTCTTTGATACCGTGATAGACCGAAGTTATGTCTTTTCCAAGTAGTATTATCTGGTGTTTCATTTGTTTTATTTTTGATATACTTACAAAGATACTTTTCTCTTCCGGCAAAAGCTCATATTTTATCCTTATTTTTGTTCCGGTATCAACTAATTACATTATGAAAATGATAAATTGTTTTATTCCGTTCCTCTCTTTACCTCAAGCCGGGCAAACCGTAAGAGCGTTGAGATTGTGTGACCGGATAAAAAATATCTACTTGTTGGCAACGGAAAAGATTCCCGGTGAGGTCGAGGGGTGTAGTATTTTGATGATCGATTCGTTTGCCAGTACCGCCACTTATCGGACGATCGCTTTACATGCAGATACGGCCTATACATTATTATATACTAAATATACGGTTTTCGAACCGGGGCAGTTCGCCTTCGAACGTTTGTTGGCTATTGCCGGCGATACGAATGCCGGAATGCTCTATGCGGATCGTTACCAAGTAGAAGGTGGAAACAGAAAACTGGCTCCTGTCATAGACTATCAGAAAGGAAGTCTACGGGATGATTTTGATTTCGGTTCCCTTTTGTTCTTCCGTTCATCAGTATTGAAACAGGCGGTTCGGGCAATGGATGCCGATTACCGTTTTGCCGGATTGTATGACCTTCGCCTTCGTGTATCGGAACTATCCGAACTGGTTCATGTCAATGAATATTTGTATTCGGAAGTGGAGACGGATACTCGCAAGAGCGGAGAGAAGTTGTTCGACTATGTCGATCCGAAGAACCGGGCGGTACAGATCGAGATGGAATCTGTTTGTACGGCCTATCTGAAACGGATTGGCGGTTACCTTGCTCCGGGCTTTGAACCGATATCCTTCGATATTGATGGTTTTGAGCAGGAGGCTTCCGTTATTATTCCGGTCCGTAATCGTGTCCGTACGATAGAAGATGCCATCCGCTCTGTCTTAATGCAAGAAACGACATTCCGTTTTAACCTCATTATCGTGGATAACCATTCGACGGATGGAACTTCTGAAGCGATAGAGAAATATACTGCCGACAAAAGGGTGATACACCTAATCCCGGAGCGTTTCGATCTGGGGATTGGCGGCTGCTGGAATGTGGGGGTGCATCATCCTGCCTGTGGTAAATTTGCTGTCCAGCTCGATAGTGACGATGTATATAGCGGTCCTGATACGTTGCAGAAGATCGTGAATGCTTTTTACGAACAGAACTGTGCGATGGTTGTCGGAACTTATCGGATGACCGATTTCAAGATGAACGAAATTCCGCCCGGCATCATCGACCATCGGGAGTGGACGCCTGATAACGGTCGGAATAATGCCTTGCGCATTAACGGCTTGGGTGCCCCCCGTGCTTTCTATACGCCTGTGCTCCGGCAAATAAATCTTCCGAATACCAGCTATGGGGAAGACTATGCGTTGGGGCTGCGTATCTCCCGCACCTGGCAGATCGGGCGCATCTATGATGTCCTGTACCTCTGCCGCCGTTGGGAAGACAATTCGGATGCAGCGCTTGACGTTGTGAAAATGAACGGACATAATACTTACAAAGACCGTATCCGTACTTGGGAATTGCAGGCGCGGATCGCTTTAAACAGAAAAGATCATGAATGATTTGGAACGAGAAATAGAATCCTTGTTGATAGACCAAAAGCAGGATTGGAAACTGGCAAGGGAGAATTATGCTTCTTTGGCAAATGTACAGACGCGCTATTTCCAGGATGATTATAGGACAACTGTTCTTCAGTTTAATCCGGAACGGATTCGCTCTTCGGCAGCTAAGATCGACAAGGAATCTTTGCTGGCCCGTCCTTGTTTTTTCTGTCATCGACCGGATGAACAAAAGGGAGTGACATATAACGATGCATTTGAAATATTAGTTAATCCATATCCTATTTTCGAAGACCATTTGACGGTTCCTTTACGTTGGCATGAGAGACAACAGATAAAACCTTATTATGAGGATATGTTGGACATCGTTTCGGATTTATCCGATTATGCCTTGTTTTATAATGGTCCTAAATGTGGTGCTTCCGCTCCGGATCATATGCATTTCCAGGCTGGGAAGAAAGAGGAATTTCCGGTTGTGAGAAATTGGCTGAACTTCTCGAAAGGAGTCGTTTGGGAAAGTGAACGGACTGGTTTCTATGCTTCTGTCGATCACCTTCCGGTCTGTTTTATTCTGGTGTCGAGAGATAAGGGGGAGGCTGCGGCCGTTTTCGAGTTGTTATACGATAGGATGCCGGTTAAACCGGATGATTACGAGCCGATGATGAATTTGTTGGTTTGGAGGGAGGATGATATTTGGATTACTTGTATCTTCCCCCGGCGGGAATTGCGTCCTTCTTGCTATTATGCTGAAGGAGACGCTAATATCCTGATCAGTCCGGCAACAGTCGAGATGGCTGGTTTGTTTGTTGTCCCTTTGGAAAAGGACTTTAAGAAAGTGACATTTGCAGACTTGGAAAAGGTCTGGAAGGAGGTAAGTATCACAGAGGAAGAGAAGAATGAAATCATCCGGAAAATAAGAGAAGAAGTATGATATCACGTAAGCCTTTATCTGATCAACCATCTGTACGGTCTCCCTGGTTTTGGGTCCCTTCTCTGTATTTTGCGCAGGGGATACCTTATGTTGCGGTGATGATCGTGTCTGTCCTGATGTATAAGCGTCTGGGAGTTTCGAATACCGATATCGCCCTTTATACGAGTTGGCTGAATCTGCCTTGGGTGATCAAACCTTTTTGGAGTCCTTTTGTGGATTTGCTGAAAACCAAACGCTGGTGGGTGGTCACTATGCAGTTGTTGATCGGGGCTGGACTTGCCGGAGTTGCGTTTACGATCCCGACTACATTCTTTTTTCAAGCTTCATTGGCGGTTTTCTGGTTATTGGCTTTTAGTTCCGCCACGCATGATATTGCGGCGGACGGCTTTTATATGCTGGCCCTCGATTCGCATGAACAGGCCTTCTTTGTCGGTATCCGGAGTACCTTTTACCGGATTGCGATTATTGCCGGGCAGGGTGTCTTGGTGATGTTTGCCGGGTTTTTGGAAAATAATACGGGGAATATTCCGCTTGCCTGGTCTATCACATTCTTTATTTTAGGGGGACTGTTTTTAGGCTTGTTCTTGTATCACCGGTATATACTTCCTCTCTCGGAAGGGGATAAACCTTCAGTGACGGTGACTCCCTCCACAATCGTAAAAGAGTTTTTTGCAACTTTCGTTTCCTTTTTCAAAAAGAAACAAGCTTTTGTCGCGATCCTGTTCATGTTGTTGTACCGTTTTCCGGAAGCCCAGTTGGCAAAATTGGTAACCCCTTTCCTGGTTGATCCCCGCGAAGTGGGAGGTTTGGGGCTTTCTACGGCTGAAATCGGCCTTGTGTATGGGACAATCGGTACTATTGGGTTGACATTGGGCGGAATATTGGGAGGTATCGCCGCTTCGGCGGGAGGATTGAAGAAATGGATTTGGCCTATGGCATTGGCGATTTCCTTGCCTGACGCTGTCTTTATCTATCTGAGTAGTGCGTTGCCTGATAATTTATGGATCGTCAACATTTGTGTATTTGTCGAACAGTTCGGGTATGGCTTCGGTTTTACAGCCTATATGTTGTATTTGATTTATTATTCCGATGGAGAACACAAAACGGCACATTATGCGATCTGTACGGCTTTTATGGCTTTAGGCCTGATGTTACCCGGAATGGCTGCCGGCTGGTTGCAGGAACAGATGGGCTATGAGAATTTCTTCTGGTGGGTGATGGGATGTTGCCTGATAACACTGCTTGTCACAGCCTGCTTGAAGATCGACCCTGAATTTGGAAAAAAGAAGTAAATCATAAATTATAAATCATGATGTTTTTAATAGCGGATGGCGGCTCTACGAAAACGGATTGGAGTATTGTGTCCGGCAATCAGGAAATAGACCGGATCAAGACACGGGGGATTAATCCTTTTTTTCAGACGGAAGAAGATATTTCGGCTGAAATAAGGGATAACCTGGTTCCCAAGATAAAGAAGTATGGCTCTATCGAGGCCGTTTATTTTTATGGTGCCGGATGTGCGTTTCCGGAAAAGAATGAGATTTTACGCCGGTCCATTACGCATTATCTGCCGGTCCCGGTGGAGGTCGGTAGCGACTTGCTGGCGGCAGCCCGTGCCCTTTGTGGCAACAGTCCAGGCATAGCCTGTATTTTAGGGACTGGTTCCAATTCCTGCCTGTATGACGGAAAGGATATTATCAAGAACATCTCTCCGTTAGGCTTTATCTTGGGAGATGAGGGGAGTGGTGCCGTACTTGGAAAATTGCTGGTCGGGGATGTGTTGAAAAACCAGTTGCCGGTAGCCTTGCAAGAAGCTTTCTTTGCGGAGTTCGGGTTGACACCGGCTGTCATTATGGAAAAGGTCTATAAGCAGCCTTTCCCGAATCGTTTTCTGGCAAGTTTATCTCCTTTTTTGCTTCGGCATATAGAAGAACCGTCCATACATGATCTGGTGAGCAATAGTTTTCGGGCATTCTTTGCCCGCAATGTCATGCAGTATGGTTGCTTGGACCATCCTGTCCATCTGATAGGTTCCATTGCCTGGTATTATCAGGATCTATTGAAAGAGATAGCTTGTGAGTTCGGGTTTCGGTTAGGTACGATTGCTCAAAGTCCGGTTCAAGGTCTGATCAGATATCACAGTGTTTTATAAATAATAAATTATCTAATTCAGTTTTTATCATGAAAAAATCTTTATTCTTATTGTGTTTGCTTCTGGGAATGTTGGGAAATTGTGCATTGGTGTTGGCACAACCGGCTCAGAAGTTGATCAATGTGGTGGTTTCGCCTGACCGTATTGATTGGAAGTGTAAGGCGAAGGAGGAAGTGAAGTTTACGGTACAGGTTTTCAAGAATGAGAATTTATTGAAAGATGTAGTTGTCGACTATGAACTGGGGCCGGAATATTTTCCGACGGTTGTAAAGAAAGACATTCGTTTGGCAGATGGAAAAACGACACTGAAAGCGAAGATGAATGAACCCGGGTTCCTGCGTTGTAAAGTGACGGCCAAAGTGGACGGCCGGAAGTATGAAGGGATGGCCACGGTGGGCGTGGATGAAACGAAGATTCAGCCGAAAACAGCTGATCCAAAAGATTTTGATGCTTTCTGGACCGGTGCGATCGCCGAAGCCCGTAAGCAACCGCTTGATCCCAAGATGACGCTGCTACCGGAAAGATGCACTTCTACACAGAATGTTTACCATGTCAGTTTTCAGAATGAACGTCCCGGTTCCCGTATGTATGGTATTCTGATTGTTCCGAAGAAACCCGGTAAATATCCGGCAATCCTTCAAGTTCCCGGAGCTGGCATACGTCCTTACAACGGATTCAATTTAGGAGAAAATATCATTACATTGGAGATTGGAATACATGGTATTCCTGTAACGATGCCGCAAGAAGTATATAACAATCTGGCTGCCGGGGCATTGAACGGATATAATGCAATAAACAAAAATAATCGTGATACACATTACTATAAGCGAGTCTATCTCGGTTGTGTGCGGGCTGTGGACTTCCTCTATTCTTTGCCAGAGTTTGATGGGAATACGGTTGGTGTGACCGGTGGAAGCCAGGGAGGGGCCTTGTCTATTGTCACGGCCGGCCTGGACCCGCGTATTAAGTTCCTTGCCGCTTTCTATCCGGCTTTGTGTGATTATGCCGGTTATCTGCACAAACGTGCAGGAGGCTGGCCGCATTATTACCGGAATGCACAGCCGGTAGCAAACGAAGTGGAAACGCTTGCTTACTTCGATGTCGTGAATTTTGCCCGCCGTGTGAACGCTCCGGGCTGGTATAGCTGGGGATATAATGATGTGACCTGTCCACCGACTTCCATGTATTCGGCCTACAATGTTATTCCGGGAGCGAAGGATTTGCATCTTTACCTCGAAACCGGTCATTGGACATATCCGGAACAGCAGTCGGAGCGTATTGAATGGCTGAAAGGTAAATGCGGGAAGTAAATGCGTTTTCCGGTTAATTATAAATAGGTATGTCGAAATTAAAGTATTTTTTAGCAGGGTTGTTAATTATGGCAGTGACATCGTGTATGCAAAAGGAGAGTGAATTGTTTTTGTTTGTCGGGTCGTATGCGGATGCTACGGACCCAGGCATACACCTGTATCGGTTCGATGTGGAGAAAGGGACGGCTGTGCCGGTGAAGAGCCTGTCGGGTATCCAGGACCCTTCTTATCTGGCAGTGAGCCAGGATGGCAAGTTTGTTTATTCGGTAAGTGAAACCGCTGTTCCGGATGCAAAAGTATGCGCCTATTCGTTTGACAAACATACCGGGACACTTTCTTTGCTGAACGAACAGAAGACGGATGGGAGTGCTCCTTGCTATATCTGGGTGGACAGTAAGCGCCGAATGGCTGTCACAGCCAATTACAACGGCGGAAGTATCAGTGTCTTCCCGATTTCGGCCGATGGCACTCTGCAACCGGCTAAAGTATATGCGTATGAAGGAGGAACACCGGGTTCTGAACGCCAGGCGGTTCCACATTTGCATTGCGTGTATGCTTCGCCGGATGAAGCCTACCTGTATGCCAATGACCTGGGGACAGACCGGATTTATAAATATGATATCATCGCTTCCGATAAGGGTTTGGGCTTGCGGGAAGGAACGCCTGCATCTTTCAGTTTGCCGGCAGGAGAAGGTCCGCGTCATGCAGTTTTCCATCCGAACGGCAAATGGGCTTACCTGATCGGCGAGCTTTCCGGCCGCGTCGTTTTCATGCAGTACGACAAAGGCAATCTGACTCCGGTCCAGTCTGTAGAAGCCGACACGTTGCATGCCTCCGGCAGTGCCGATATACACATCACACCGGATGGCCGTTTCCTGTATGCTTCCAACCGTCTGAAAGGCGATGGTATCGCGATTTTCTCTATCGATCCGGCAAACGGGCAACTGACAAAGGTTGGCTATCAGCTGACCGGTGTTCATCCGCGTAATTTTGTCATCACTCCCAACGGCAAGTTTCTGCTTTGCGCCTGTCGGGACAGTAATGTTGTGCAGGTTTACGAAATAGACAAGCAAAGCGGCTTGTTGAGAGATACGGAAAAAGATATCCGGGTAAGCAAGCCCGTTTGCCTGAAATTCACTAACAGGTGAATGTGATATTTTTAGTAGCTTTGCACCTGCAAATTGTAATAAGCTATGTCATTCATCAAGATAACAGAACAGGATTCTCTCTATAACGACTTGGAACGGAAGTCCGTCCGGGAGTTGCTCGAAGATATCAATACGGAAGATCAGAAAGTGGCGTTGGCTGTCCGAAGGACCATACCCAAAATAGAAGAATTGGTTTTGCAGATCGTTCCCCGTATGCAGCAAGGCGGACGAATCTTTTATCTGGGAGCCGGAACCAGCGGACGGTTAGGGGTTTTGGATGCTTCCGAAATCCCCCCGACGTTCGGGGTGCCTCCCACACTGATTATCGGCTTGATAGCCGGTGGCGATACCGCCCTCCGGAATCCGGTGGAGAATGCCGAAGACGATGAGGAACGAGGCTGGCAGGAATTGTTGGAGTATCAGGTCAATACGAAGGATACCGTGATCGGCATTGCTGCTTCCGGGACGACTCCCTATGTGATCGGTGCCCTTCGCAAAGCGCGTGAACAGGGCATTCTGACCGCCTCCATTTCCAGTAATCCTGATTCACCGATGGCGATGGAGGCTGATGTCTCAATCGAAATGATTGTCGGACCGGAGTTCGTCACCGGCAGTTCCCGTATGAAATCCGGAACGGGACAGAAAATGATCCTGAATATGATTTCCACTTCCGTTATGATCCGATTGGGCAGGGTTAAAGGAAACCGGATGGTCAATATGCAGCTCACCAATCAGAAACTTATCGACCGTGGAACTCGCATGGTCGCTGAAGAATTGAGCCTTCCCTATAACCAATCCCGCCATCTGCTGTTGATGTACGGCTCCGTTCAAGCAGCTGTCGAAGCCTACCGTAAGGAGTAAGAAGAATTCTACCGGTGGAACATTCGTTCCCTCGGCATGGCACACTCGTTTCCTCGGCATGGCACAGCCGTTTCCCTTGCATGGCACAACCGTTTCCTCAGCATGGCACAGTTGTGCCACAGGAGTGTAATATTTGTGGCACTGGCAGCAGGAACCGAAAGGATGCTTGTCGCGTCTGTATTTTTCTGTAAGAAGATGGACAATATATGAGAAATATATGGAAAATATCGCTATATTTGTCCCATGTATTGTTCCTGCTTCGCCATCTGCGGAAAAGGATTAAAAGGGAATCGGGTGTAAATCCCGGACAGTCCCGCTGCTGTAAGCTTCAAAACGGATTGGGCAATTCTTTTATGCCACTGACGCGAGTCGGGAAGGCGCTCATACCGGAAGTAAGTCAGAAGACCTGCAACGCATATTTTTCGACGGCTTCGAGGAAAGGCCGGAAGAGAACAGTGAAGCCGTAGGCTTTTGTCTTTCTTAATTCCCGTTTCCCGTAGTCTGTTTACTTGTTTTTAATTATTTTGCCATAATAATTAGGAAAAGAGGCATGAATCTGTGTGCGGGATGAGCTCCGCCCCCGATTCATGCTTTCCTTTTACGGGGGGAGGCAACACTTAGGCGGTGATATTTGTTTATTATTGGAAAAGTGCGTTTATTTGTAATTCGTATTAACTAATTAAAGAAAAAGTATGAAGAAGATTGTTGGGCTTATATTGTTGGCTGTGATGGCGTTGATTGCCGTACCTGCGAAATCTCAGATTAAGTTCGGTATAAAAGGCGGTTTGAATATATCCTCTGTCCATTTCAACAAAGAGATTGTCGGAAAGGATAATGTGACCGGATTTAATATCGGTCCGATGGTGGAGGTGATGGCCCCGGTAATGGGAGTCGGTTTTGATGCGGCTATCCTGTATTCGCAAAAAGGGATAGGCGTGAAGAGCGAGAAAGATATTAAGAATGACTATATAGACGTCCCGGTTAACCTGAAATGGAAATTTGGTTTGCCTATTGTCAAAGGGTATCTGTCAGCCGGTCCGTATGTCGGTTTCCGGGTGGGCGGCGATAAGTTCTGGGATATTCCGGGATCGGTCGGAGACCAGTTGAAGGCAAAGAGTTTCAATGCCGGTTTGAACTTGGGCGCCGGTGTGGAACTGATCAAACATTTACAGGTCGGTTTCAATTATGCCCTCGGCTTGACGGATGATTATAGCGCATCAAAGTTTGAATTAAACGGTAAGAACCGAGGCTGGTCGATTACGGCTGCTATCCTGTTTTAAAAAGGGAATAAAGAAGATTTGCGATCAGATAAACAGAGGCCGGGCTTTAGCAGTCCGGCCTTTTTTGTTACTTTTGGCATCGCTATGAACATGGGTTCGTATAAAGAAGGATAAGAATGAAGTACGCAGACGTTATACTCCCGCTTCCGTTGGAGAACAGCTATACTTATAGCATACCGCCCGATCTGGAACAGACGGTAATACCCGGTTGCCGGGTGATCGTCCATTTTGGAAAGAAGCGCTATTATACGGCTATCGTCATGGATGTGCACGAGCGTGTGCCCGATAGCCAGTACGAGACGAAGGAGATTTACGCCTTGCTGGACGCTACGCCTGTGCTCCGTCGTCCGCAACTTCGTTTCTGGAAATGGATCGCCTCCTATTATTTGTGTAAATTAGGAGATGTTTATAAGGCGGCTTTGCCTTCCGGCCTGAAATTGGAGAGTGAAACGGCTGTAACCTATAATGAAGAGTTCGAAGCCGACGGCCCTCTGCGGCCGAATGAACAAGCTGTGCTGGATGCTTTTTCCGGCGTCTTGAAACTGACGGTTTCCGAACTGGAAAAGAAAACCGGACTACGGAATGTCGTGCCTGTGGTCGCCTCCCTGATGGCTAAGGGGGCAGTTGAGGTGAGCGAGGAGCTGAAACGGGGCTTTGTGCCGAAGATGCAGACCTTTATCCGTCTTGCCGAGGCGTATAAGGAGGAAGAAAAACTACAGGCTGTGTTTGCGGACTTCAAACGGGCGAAGAAGCAGGAACACTTGCTGATCTGTTTCTTGGAACTCAGCCATGCGCTTAATCCGGCACTGGTACGCGAATTGTCGAAGAAGGAATTGTTGGAGAGTAGCGGTTGTTCTCCGGCCATATTGGATGGTGTGCTGAAGCGAGGTGTGCTGGAAAGTTATGAGAAGGAGGTGGGAAGGTTGCAGGTTCCGGTTTGCCGTTTGCAACCCCTTACCCCTTTAAGTGCGGCGCAGGAGAAGGCTTACGGGGAGATACATGATGTCTTCCGGGAGAAAGAAGTCTGCCTGTTGCATGGCGTTACTTCCAGTGGAAAGACGGAAGTCTATATGCGGCTGATCGACGAGGTGTTGAAGATGGGACGCCAGGTTTTGTATATGCTGCCTGAAATCGCCATCACGACCCAGATCACAGAACGGCTTGCCAAGTTGTTTGGTGATAAGTTGTTGGTCTATCATTCCAAGTTCTCAGATAACGAACGGGTGGAAGTCTGGAACCGGCTGTTGCA
>ULTG01034679.1_pt1 | contig 11361 bp, 8 predicted proteins | sample 1957461 | NCBI WGS metagenome assembly ULTG01 (sample SAMEA4835730, study PRJEB28245) | human gut metagenome | biome: gut microbiome; material: fecal sample | place: Denmark | collected 2008
GCGTTTTACGCCGACTATCCACTTCGGTGACAAGAAATTTGTGTTCCGTCGTCCTGAAATGGAAGGAGTGGAAGGGACGGATGAAAATCCGGTGGTAAGTATGTATTCCACTTCTGTCCGTTCCAACTATTTGACGTTTCCGCTCGATGTGAAGTACAGCGCTTTTCGTGTGAATAACTATCGTCCTTATCTTATCGGCGGTATTTATGGCGCTTTCGACCTGGGGCGTAAAAAAGGAAATCCGATCCTGTTGAAAGGAACGGATTTCGGTGTCGAGTTCGGTATCGGATGTGATATTTATCTTCCGTTTTTCAAATTATGTCCGGAACTTAAGTTCAGTTTCGGCTTGGTAGATCTGTTGGAGAAAGACCGGGGTGACCTGACAGATCCGGAATTGATCAAGTATCCAAACTCCCTGTCCAAAGCAACTTCCCGGATGGTAACGCTCACTTTTAATTTCGAATGAATAATTCAATATAGATGTAGCTGGCGGGAACAGCCAGCATAACGCTGTCGAAACGGTCCAGCATTCCTCCGTGGCCTGGCAATATATGGCCGGAATCTTTTACACCGAGTGTACGTTTCAGAAGGGATTCGATCAAGTCTCCCCAAGTTCCGAACAGGACGACTGTAGTTGCCAGCCCTAACCAATTCAGTCGGCTTATTTCCGGAGCGAACCAGGCGAATGCCTGCGAAGAAGCCAAAACGAGGATCAATCCGCCAAAGAAGCCTTCCCATGATTTCTTGGGAGAAATCCGTTCAAATAATTTTCTTTTTCCGATCAGGGAGCCGACCAGATATGCTCCGGTATCGTCCAGCCAAACAAAAATAAAGATTGCCATGATGAAGAGCGGCGTGTAGCTCATGACACCGGGTGTTCCCGGCTCTGCTCCGATGAAGTTCAGCATGGAGAAGGAGCCGGCACAATAAATCTGGGCAAAGAGCGTAAACGCCCAGTTGTTGATCGGGTTCGGCGCCTTATAGTAGAGTTCGGCTATCATTGTCAACATGATAAATAACAGGTAGGGAAGGAATATCTTTCCGTCTGTCAACCCGTTTGCATAAACGAAGGTGGCGATAAACAGATATACTCCTCCGAGCACATTTACGGCTCGTTGCAGATTTGCATTTTCGTAATGTTTGACCAGACCACCGAATTCCCAAAGGGTCAATCCTGTTATAATACAAAAAAGAATAAGGAAAAAAATCGGATGGATACAAATGGCACTGACCAGTACCACGACGAATATAATGCCGGTTAACGCCCGTATAATCAAATTTTTCAAGACGATAGTGTTTTTTTATTGATTTATTCAGGTACAAATATAATTAAAAAATAAATTCCATGCCCATCTGTTTCAAATTTAGTGGACATGGAATTATTATTTATTGTGCGGACAGTTATGTATTTACTGCCTTACTGTCGGATGTCGTGACAATTGTGTCATCTTCCTGTTTACTTGCTTCGGTAACTTTCGCTTCTTCGGCCTTCTTGCCGTTTGCTTTCTCTTGCAGTTCCAGGATCTCTTCCGAGCGGGAAACCCAGGCACGCTTACCGAAGATATGTTCGACATCTTCAGTGTAGATTACTTCCCGTTCCAGCAATACCTGAGCCAACATGTTGTGGCCTGATGCGTGTTCTTTCAGAATGCTTTTGGCCCGTTCGTACTGTTCATTGATAATGGCCTGTACTTCCAGGTCGATCATCCTGGCTGTTTCCTCACTGTACGGTTTGGTGAAGCCCCAGTCCTGTCCGCTTGAATCGTAGTAGTTCAAGTTCGGCAGTCGGTCGCTCATACCGAAATAGACGACCATCGCATAAGCCTGTTTAGTTACCCGCTCGAGGTCATTGGATGCTCCGGTAGAGATTTTTCCTAAGAAAAGTTCTTCGGCAGCGCGACCGCCGAGGGTGGCACACATTTCGTCCAGCAATTGTTCACGGGTGGTGATCTGACGTTCTTCCGGCAGATACCAGGCGGCGCCTAATGCCTTGCCCCTCGGAACGATCGTTACTTTAACCAACGGATTGGCATGTTCCAACAACCAACTTAGGGTGGCATGACCAGCTTCGTGGTTGGCTATACATTGGCGTTCATCCGCAGTCGTTATTTTAGTGCGTTTCTCCAAACCTCCGACGATACGGTCGACTGCGTTCATGAAGTCTTCTTTCTGGACAAACTTTTTACCGTTACGAGCGGCAATCAAAGCTGCTTCATTGCAGACATTAGCAATGTCGGCACCGGAGAAACCGGGAGTCTGGCGTGCCAGAAATTCGGCATCGACACTTTCGTCGATTTTGATCGGACGCAGATGCACTCCAAATATCTCTTTACGCTCGTTCAAGTCAGGTAATTCCACGTGAATCTGGCGGTCGAAACGTCCTGCACGAAGCAGCGCCTTATCCAAGATATCGGCGCGGTTAGTAGCTGCCAGGATAATAACACCGCTGTTGGAACCGAAACCGTCCATTTCAGTAAGCAACTGGTTCAACGTGTTCTCGCGTTCGTCATTGCTGTTCATATTTACATTTTTGCCACGGGCGCGGCCGACGGCATCGATCTCGTCGATAAATACGATACAAGGAGCTTTCTCTTTTGCCTGACGGAACAGGTCACGTACGCGGGAAGCACCTACGCCGACGAACATTTCTACGAAGTCCGAACCGGATAGGGAGAAGAACGGGACATCTGCTTCTCCGGCTACAGCCTTGGCCAATAATGTCTTTCCGGTTCCAGGAGGGCCTACGAGTAAAGCGCCTTTAGGTATTTTACCTCCTAATTCCGTGTACTTTTCGGGGCTTTTCAAGAAAGAAACGATCTCTTCCACCTCCTGTTTCGCTTCGGCAAGGCCGGCGACATCCTTGAATGTCACTTTCCGGTCGTTGTCTTTATCAAAAAGTTGTGCTTTTGCCTTTCCCACACTGAATACACCGCCGGGACCGCCGGTCGCACCACCGGACATTCGTCGCATCAGGAAGATCCACACGACGATGATCAGCAAGATCGGGCCGAATGAAACAAGAAAATTCCAGATCGCGTCATCGCCTTCTTCGAAGCTGACTTGCGTAGTGATATGATTTTCGGCAACGGCTTTGTCATAGAAATCCGAGAATTTATCGGCCGACGGTATTTTGACATACACTTTCGGGTTGGTACCCAATGTCGCACTATCTTTTCTGAACACCAGACCTTTTCGTCCGTCTTTTACGGTTGCTTCAACCAGATTCTTCTTGTTGTAGACGACCATCCGGTCGAATACGTTTTCCTGTGCTAATTTCTGGAATTCGGTCCAGCCTAATTCTTTAGATGCCGAAGAGTCGTTCGTCAGATACAAAGCAAAAAGCATAAGAAAGATGAGTCCATACATCCAGTATAGGTTGAACTTGAACATCTTCTGCTTGTTATTCTTCGGATTTTTGTTAAAAATGTCGTTTTTATTTTCCATATGTGATTATCTCTATACTATGTAAGATCGGTCATCAGTCGAGGTTAGCAATCTGCGTCACTTTGGCATCCGACCAAAGATTTTCCAGATTATAAAACTCGCGAAGTTCCGGTAAAAATATATGTACAAGAACCGTGCCATAGTCCATCCCGATCCATTCGGCACGCTGTGCTCCATCTATCGACAGCGGTTTTTCACCAGCCTTACGATGGGCAAAATCCCAGGCTGAATCAGACAATGCGGAAACCTGGGTAGGAGTGCTTCCTTCGCAGATTATCATATATTGGCAGATTGAGCCGGATAATTGGGTTAAGTCTACGGTTACAATGTTTTTGCCTTTTTTTTCCTGTAGGCCTTCTACAATCGTTTTAACTAATTCTTCTGTTTGATCCATTATTTTTTATTGAGTAATATTCGAAGTCGCAAATATACTTCTTATATTTATTATGTGGGTGATTTCCCTCTATTAATATATGTATATACTTGCAAAATCAAAACAAGCAGGAAAAGAAAAAAGTTTATTAATGAAAAAAAATTACAGTATCGTTTGTTTATTTTGAAAAAGTATGTACTTTTGCACTCGCTAACAACAAGAGAGTTGACAAGCTTTATTGAAATTGTTCAATGGTGTAATGGTAGCACAACAGATTCTGGTCCTGTTAGTCCAGGTTCGAGCCCTGGTTGAACAACGAAATAATTGATTGTCATTTTTGTTGAACTGAAATTGTTCAATGGTGTAATGGTAGCACAACAGATTCTGGTCCTGTTAGTCCAGGTTCGAGCCCTGGTTGAACAACAAAAAGCCTGTCATTCTTTTGAGTGACAGGCTTTTTTCATACATATCTTTTACAATATCAGGGCGATTGTTACAATCGCCCTAACAGTGTTATTTATATTTTACCCATTTGATCATTTCTTTGATGCTCGGTTTTTTTCCATACATTAAAATACCTACACGGTAAATTTTGGCCGAGAACCAGATGATGAGTATGGCTGTGGCAAACAGCAAGGCAAACGAAAGCGCCAATTCCCATACCGGAATGTCGAATGGTAAACGGACCATCATCACGATAGGAGAGGTAAACGGAATCATCGAACACCAGAATGCCAGCGGGCCATCGGGATTATTCATGCTGTAGATTCCGGCATACAAGCTGAATGCCATTAAAAGCATAATCGGGGTCATGAACTGCTGAGCGTCTTCCTGCTGTTCCAGAGCACTTCCGATGGCAGCGAATAGAGCTGCATACAGTAGATAGCCTCCGATAAAATAAAGAACGAAGCTGGTACCGATCATCCCGAAGTTGATTGAATTGATAATTTCCTGCACTTGGATGCTGATATCGGAAGAACCGGCAGCCACATTGTTTACGCCCTGTGCTGCCATCTGAGCGGCCACCATATCTTCAGGTGACGTGTTGCCACCGAAAAAGAAAAGGCTTCCCGATACCAAAACGGTTGTCAGGATTCCCCACAGGAATACTTGTGTCAGGCCGACAAAACCGATGCCGATGATTTTCCCCATCATCAGGTCGAATGGCTTGACGGACGAAATCATCACTTCGATGATACGGTTCGTCTTTTCTTCCATCACTCCCTGCATGACCATCCCACCGTACATGATGATAAACATATAGATAATGAAGGTCAATATCATACCCAAGATAGAGGCAACCTCGGCCGAAGTGCTTTTCTCGCTTCCGTCTTCGTCCCATTTGATGGTCTTGATATTGAAGTTGATCTTGCTGTCTTCGATGATCTGTTTCAGGTTGTCTATATTGTAAGAGGCGAGTTTCTCGTCTTTCAGGTATTCAGACAACGTTTTGTCGATCGTATTTTTCAATCCTATCGGAATTTGCTTTTGCGAGTAGAGTGTTGCGGCGGTCGGATTTTGCAGCAAATCGTCTGTTATATTCAAGAATGCGAATATTTCCTTATCCGGATTTTTACGATATTCTTCCAGGCTGGAACCTTTTTCGGTGATGAAAGTGTATTCTTCCGTGTCTTTGAACAGCGAGGCGTATTTGCCTGTCGTGTCGATGATCGCCACCTGCTTGGCATCATCTCCTTTGATAGTGGATAGCCAAAGCGGGACGAATACCAGTGCGGCAAACAGGAACGGCGTCAGGAAAGTCAGCAACAGAAACGATTTTTTGCTGACACGGCGGAGGTATTCTCTTTTTATTATAAGTCCTATCTTATTCATGCTTGCGTAGTATTTGTACCGGAGACGGTGTTAATAAATATGTCGTTCATTGAAGGTATCTCTTCCGTAAAAGAAATAATTTCGGTCTGTCCCGCCAATGCGGAGAGGAGGGCAGAGTTGGTAATGCCCGGCTCTTTATGGATGCGTACCTCGCTTGTTCCGGCCAGGTCTTTTTCCGCCAGCAGGCTGAACATTTCCGGGATGGGTTGCAACTTCCCTGATCCAGTATGGAAACGGATGGTGAAATTGTTTGTCCGGAAACGACTTTTCACTTCTGTCACATTGCCGGAAAGTACAACTTGCGAACGGTTGATCAAGGCGATATTATCACAAATCTCTTCAACAGACGACATGTTGTGCGTGGAAAAAATGATCGTGTGTCCAGCATTTTTCAGTTCGAGAATTTCTTTTTTCAGCAATTCGGCATTCACAGGGTCGAATCCGCTGAACGGTTCGTCGAAGATCAGAAGTTTCGGTTCGTGGATGATGGTGATGATAAACTGTATTTTCTGTTGCATCCCTTTGGATAGCTCTTCCAGTTTCTTATTCCACCAAGGCATGATATCGAATTTTTCGAACCAACGTATCAATCTTGTGCGGGCTTCCTGGTAGGAGAGTCCTTTGAGCTGTGCCAGGTAGATGGCCTGTTCACCGACTTTCATTTTTTTATACAGGCCGCGTTCTTCCGGCAGGTAACCGATCTGATAGATATCTTCCGGCTGGAACTCACGTCCGTTAAAGCGGACAAGGCCGCTGTCGGGGGCCGTGATGCGGTTGATGATACGGATCAGTGTGGTCTTGCCGGCTCCGTTCGGCCCTAATAACCCGAAGACTTTCCCCTCGGGAACTTGGATGCTAACCTTGTTGAGGGCGAGGTGGTTGGCGTATTGCTTTACCACGTCTTCCGTTTCTAAAAAGTTCATAGGCATTACATTTTTAATATGATTCTTTCTCCCAATTCTTTACTTAATATATTTTTTATTTCATTCAGGCGTGTGAGCTTTTTCATCAGCTCGAAAACCTGTTCCATGTCTTCGTTGTTTTGCATGTTCTTGATCTGCGCCTGTATCTCTTTGATTTGCGAGAGGATATAGGCATCTTTGAAAGCATACAGTTCCCGGATTACCAGCTGGTCGAGTTTGTCTTCTTCCTGTTCCAGCTCCCGGTATTTGGTGTGATACTTGCTAAGCTGATACTTTTCGCTGATCAGGTTGGCGGCAAGGCGGCTCACGTTCGGGTCGGGATGGGCGAGGAAATACCGGTTTGCGATGAACCCTTCGGACTGGCAACGGTCGGCCGCCTCATCCATCATACTCTTGAAAAGCGGAGTATAAAAGGTCAGGTCATCGCGTTCCAGCTCGGAACGGATATATTCGGAAACGCGGATTATGACTTCCTCGTTCGTCTCTTCATCCGTATATTGAAACAGGATACGCTCGCCATAACGTACGATGTACCGCAGCAGGACGATTTCGTATGCCTCGTAAGGTGAACGCTTCGGTCCGGCCGGAATGTGTGCCGGCGGTGTGAAAGGTGCTGTCGGCGGTATGCTGCCTCCTCCGTCATCGGGACCGTATTCTTCAGGCGGTGGCGGCGGGATCGTATTGTCAGGAGGCAGGGAACTTTCCTGTGGTTGTTCCGTCAATGCCTCTTCCGGGTAAGGTTGGTAACCAGGGATATCCGGATATTCGGGGAGATTGACAGGAGTAGCTGGGATGGAGGAAGGTGAAGTATTTGTCTGCCTTTCCCCCTTGTTGAGACGGATTTTGTTAACTTCGTTCAACAGAAGCATCTCGTCTATTTCCATCATCGCACTGCATTCCCGGATATAAAGGGAGCGGGCGATATTGTCGGGGATGATGGCTATCGTCCGGATAATATCGGAGATCAGTGCCGACCGTTTGATAGGGTCTGTTCCCGCATCATCCAATAGCAGGCGCGTTTTGAAACGGATGAAATCGGTTTCGTTCTGCCGGATAAACTCGGCAAACTGGCTCGCATTGTGCTTGCGGGCGAAAGAATCCGGGTCTTCTCCGTCCGGGAGGAGCACCACTTTCACGTTCATACCGTCTTCTAATAGCAGATCGATACCGCGCAAGGCTGCTTTGATACCGGCTGCGTCGCCGTCATACAAGACCGTGATGTTGCTGGTGAAGCGGTGTATCAGGCGGATCTGCCCCTGTGTGAGGGCCGTACCCGACGAGGCAACCACGTTCTCGACTCCTGCCTGATGCATGGAAATCACATCCGTGTAGCCTTCCACCAAGAAGCAGCGATCAGCCTTTACGATCGCCTGTTTGGCGAAATAGATTCCGTAAAGCTCATTGCTCTTATGATAAATCTCACTTTCGGGCGAGTTGACATATTTGGCCGTCTTTTCGTCTTTCTTCAGGACGCGTCCTCCGAAAGCGACAACTTTTCCACTGAGCGAATGGACCGGAAAAATGACACGCCCGCGAAAACGGTCGTTTACCCCGCCGTTGTCGTAGGTGATCACCAAACCTGTCTTTTCGAGAAATACTTTTTTGTAGCCGCTCTTTGTCGCGGCTTTATACAAGGCGTCCCGTTGGTCGAGGCTGTAGCCTAACTGGAATTTACGAATCGTATCTTCGCGGAAACCACGTTCGGCAAAGTAACGCAGGCCGGCAGCTTTGCCTTCCTGGTGTTCGTAGAGCTGGGTCGTAAAGTATTTCTGTGCCCAGCTATTGACGATCAGCATACTTTCGCGGTCGCTGCGTACCTGCTTTTCGCGTTCCGACAGTTCTCGCTCTTGTATTTCGATGTTGTATTTCTTGGCAAGATAGCGAAGCGCATCATAATAAGAAAGCTGCTCATGCTTCATAATGAAATGAACAGCCGTACCTCCTTCGCCGCAAGCAAAGCATTTGCAGATATTCTTTGCCGGCGATACATAGAAAGAGGGTGACTTGTCGCTATGAAAAGGACACAACCCTACATAGTTTATACCTCGTTTCCGAAGGGTAACGAATTCGGAAACAACGTCCACAATGTTTGCAGCATCCAGTATCCGGTCTATGGTAGGTTGATCGATCATAAATCTTCTTACTTTTCGGTTGCAAAGGTAAAAAGATTTATGATTTTTGAATTATACAATGACAACCTGTTTTTCTATTTATAATTTTCCATGATAAGGCCCTCCGGATGTTGCTCGTCTATGTATAAAGCGGCCGGCCTGGTGTTTGGTTTGTTATTGAGCGGTTCAGAGTTATTTATTGATGACATTTTGGGGTATAGGTTTTTATATTCATTGTACATATCCGGATCCCATTCGTATTTAGGTAGGAATGTACGAGTCGATATCGTTGTTTCCTCTTTGCCTTCAAATTCGGTGACGGTATAAAGACTTACTCTCATAAATAGATTTTCGTAGCTGACTTGTGCTATTCCGTATACCTGAGCATTAGGAATGAAAACCACATTTGTGTCATATCCTATTTGTGCTTGGTAAGGAGCTCTGACGGTAAAACGTTGTTTGGAAAAATCAAAGTCAAAAATGCCTTTGCCTCCTGCATAGCTACCGGAAAGTAAATCTAAGTCGTAAAATGTCATCTGAAATCCTGCTCCATTAGAGCCAACACTTCCAAAATCTTTATAGCAATTCGGGATTTGCGGTATAAATGTATTTTTAGTTTCTTCTGAATTCGGGGAATCTAACCAATACTTAACAAAATCGATTTCAACCCATTGCTTTTTTATATGGGATTGTAAATCCGGGTTAATAACCAAATCATAATCGCATTTAGTAATTCCGCGAAGATGGTAAGTACGTTCTCCCAGACTGCTTATCGGTTGACTCGGATCGTAGTCTGCCAAAGGGTTTAGATATACAGTTGGCTGCTCCCGTAAATTCCAGGAACCGACTTTGCCGACTTTATCTTCTGTAAACGGAACTCTAAGAGAAGTATTAGAACTCAGGGCTGTAGAAATACCTGTAACCTCAAAGTTCCCTCTTGTTGTAATTTCAAGATCACTTTTGATGACTGAAGGTTTCTTATTTATCAATCCCGTTAATTTTCCTACTATTTTAGCTGCTTTTTTAATTACATCCAAGCTAATGCCACGGGTATTATTTACAACGTTGTTGGTAATATAATTTTCGGCATCTCCTCCGATAATGGTTCCTACATTTAAATTTATAGGAGTCGAAGATTGAGTGGATCCGTAAGTATAGTCCCATTAGAATATGCATAAGAAGTTCCGAAAAAGTTGTAATTTGTAGTATTTTCGGATTCACACAAGAGCTCCATATATTGTACAGAAGTATTATTCGGATTATATGCCAAAGCGACTTGGAAACAGTTCCAACCTTTAACAATGCCTTTGGCGTTTCCTTGTACTGCATTGGTGCAGGTCCATGACTTAAGTATTCCTAAATTGATCGGAATCGCAACATCGACTCCCATGTTCAACCAGGTTTGATCATTTATAAACTTGAGCGTCCATTTAGCTGTATTATTGGGAATATTAGCTTCTGAAAAGTAAAAAATTTTCATTATGCCAGTACGCTGATTATATAATACAATATATTTATCGATATCAATGACACTTTCTGTTAATGTATGTAGCAACATTTTCCAGCCATCTTCCTTTTTGATATCTCTTGCTATATCAAAAGGTATACTTTCTTGACTATTTTCTCTCCAAGGTAAACTTATACTTTTTCCTTCTGTAAGTGTTATTTCTTGTAAGTTCTCCCAATTTGTTTCAAATTCATTTCCAGTACTTTTTGTTAATGAATTCTTAAATTCCATAGAAAGAGGATAAATGATACTCTTATTCTCTGTAACCAATTGTTCTGTATTTATTTCCATATCGGTATCGGATCCGATAATTGATCGTCATTACAAGATAAAGCTAATGTTAAAAAACATACATTTGCTATTGCTAATGTAAAAATATTTGCTTTCATATAATTTATAGTTTTAATAGTTATTGATATTACCAAGGTGCATTTGTATATCCATATCCTTCTTTCTGAGGGTTTGTATACAAATTTAAATCACCAATCCATTCTGGATTGTTTAGTATCGAATCTGGGATGACCCCTGTTATTTTGTTATGTTTCATATAAAGATCACCTTTGAAACTAAGTTCTTCACGTTGTATAATGTATTCAAAAGGAAATTTGGTGTAATCATTGTAGTCTAAATCCAATCGAATGCCTTTTATATTGTTAGGCAGTTCCCCTCTTAAATGGTTTCTGCTTAAATCCACTATAGCAAGGTTCGAAGCTGTTTTCGTAATGTCTTTCGGTAATTCGCCCGAAAGTTCACATTCTGAGATAATGATTCTCCAAACTTTCGGTAATGATAGAATCCCTTCCGGTATTTGGCCTCTGATCGAGGTTCCTACTATACTAATCTCTTCCAGGTTTTTCAGATTGGAGATAGAAGCCGGAAGAGCTCCTCCGAATCCTTTCCCGTCTATCAGAAGTACTTTCAGTCCGGTCAGTTTTCCGATTTCTTCCGATAAGACTCCTTTCTGATCTGGCGTATTGCATACAAGATGGAGTGTTTCGACCCGATACTCGTTTGTGGCAGAGTCGGAAAGATATCCTCCTACTCCTGTCCATGTTGAAAAGTCGTTTAGGTCCCATTTATTATCCCAGAATTCTCCACCTCCGGCTTTATAGAGAGCTACGAGTGCCAAACTATCTTGCTGGCTTATATGTGGAGCAGGAGGGCCGACGG
>ULTG01041407.1_pt1 | contig 11281 bp, 8 predicted proteins | sample 1957461 | NCBI WGS metagenome assembly ULTG01 (sample SAMEA4835730, study PRJEB28245) | human gut metagenome | biome: gut microbiome; material: fecal sample | place: Denmark | collected 2008
CGGTGTATTCCTTATAAAGGAACTCCGTGTTATCGTAGATTTTGCAAACGTCGTTTTGCACAAAATCGGCATAGAGATGAGTTATCACCTTTCTATCTTCTTTTGTGATCTCATTCTTTTTGTTGCCTACGGCTTTTCTCAATTTGTGATAGATCTCCGCGGCATTGATGAGTTGCACCTTGCCTTTGCGCTCTTTTCTCTTGTTTTTGGAAAGTATCCACACGTACGTTTGTATTCCCGTGTTGTAGAACAAGTCTGTTGGCAAAGCGATAATCGCTTCAATAAGGTCGCTTTCCAAAAGCCAACGGCGAATCTGACTTTCTCCCGAAGCGGTATCGCCGTTAAACAGCGGTGAGCCGTTTTCAATAATTGCAGCTCTTCCACATTTGTCATCCATTTTGTCAACGGCGGACTGCAAGAAAATCATTTGAGAGTCTCCACCGCTTGGAAGCCCGTGTCCCCATCTTCCCATCTCGCCCTTTGCATACTCTTCACGCACGGCTTGCTCCTGTCCGTCTTTTGCGTCTTTGCCCGACCACGGCGTGCCAAACGGCGGATTTTCAAGCACAAAACGCATCTTTGTGTCCGCAAAGCAGTCTGTTTTAAACGTATCGACGTGGCGGAAATTGTCCGAGTCCTGATTTTTGATGAGCATTTCGGCAAGGCCTACTGCGTAAGACTGCCCCATAAATTCCTGCCCGAACAGTTTGACTTCCGCCGTAGGATTATAGTGTTTTATGTAGGTATACGCCGTGGAAAGCATACCGCCCGTTCCGCAAGCTTGATCGAGAACGGTGATAACCTTGTGGCTGTCAAAAATATCGTCGCATCCTTCCGCCATCAAAATTTCAACGAGTAGCTTGATAATATCTCTGCCTGTGTAAAATTGTCCGGCGTCCACATTTTGATAAAATCTACCGATAAGATTTTCAAAAATATAGCCCATCTTGATACTGTCGTAAGTTTTTATGGATAGGTCAAGCACAGAAAACGCCTCAACAACCGAATATAGACAGCCGTCTTTCTCCATTTTGTCAATGTGCTTGGACATTTCGAGTTCACCGAATATATCTTTTACATTTGATGAAAAACCACTTATATAATTCTTGAAATTTGCGGCAATATGATTTGGATCGTTGCAAAGCTCTTTCAAGTCATACTCGCTCGTATTGTAAAAAGAAAAACCCGAAATTTTGCATAACGCTTTCGCAGGATAATTCGGATTCTTTTTGTATGCGTCAACCACTTGCTTTTTCGTGTCGGCAAGCGCGCACTCGAAACGGCGCAATATCGTCATCGGTATCACAACATCGCCATATTTGTCCGGCATATATGATCCGCGCAATTTATTTGCAATTGACCATATAAAATTCGCTTCTTGTGTTATGTCAATCGGGCTGTCATCCCACATTGTGTCGAGTATCTTGTTTCCACTCATAATTCTTGTCCTTTGTATTGCACATTTGCTTTCCGATTTGCAAAATCGTAGCCGAGTCGGCATTCACGTTTATGATTAAATATTACAATAAATACTATCATAATTTGTGCGATAGGTCAATATACATTCCTTCAATCATATTTGTGTTTATCATTTCTATATTTCTCGTTCGCTTTTAAAAATCAGCACATATACACTCAAATTAAAAATCTGATGCTTCCCAAGAAATAATACTTTTCTTGTATTCTCGTTCTTCTGCGCCATATGGTCGTGCGGTTGACTTTCAAAAGGTTTGTTGCTTCGAGATAAGTCAATCCCGACATATAGGCGCAAAGAACGTCATATTCGCCTTGTGTTAAATGCATTCTTCCGATGATTGCGTCAACTGCGGTATAATCGTTGTTGGATTCATCGTCGATAAAAGTTATGTGCGACGATGCAATACTGTCGCTTATGGCGGTTGTGTGCGCCAAATGGCGAGTGAATTGTTTGTCTAAGTATCTATCTGTAAAGCGGAAGCACGCTTGCTTAATCGATATAACGTTTCCGCGAGTGGTCGTATAATTGCCGCCAAGCCTTTTACCGATGTGTTCGCAAAGGAAAAGCGTTGCGGTTTGCGCTATGTCATATCCGTCCGAGTATTCGTCGAGGGAATCGTTTGATTTATTACAATCTTTGATAAGTCCGTCATATAGACGATATAAATCTTTGCCCGAACGGCACATAACGGTTCTTATAGTAAGCAACGCTATCAATTCGCCGATTTTCTTGATGTTGTCGGCGGTTATAACAACGTCATCGTCTAATATGTACTGCCTTTTCGCAACGATTTTGACTTGTGATTGAGTGTCATCATCAACATCGATTACATTTTGATTTTGAAGATTGATTTGCGATTTCATATTGATACGCTCCGAGTTTTATTTGCCTTTCGGCAATACGACGGCGCAGCACCGAGAAAAACCAAAAGCATATCACTTCAAATCACAATATGCCTATGTCAACGAATCGCATAAAAATGTTGTGTAAAAAGCACATCAAAAAATCCCTCGCGCACGCGCGTGCGCACTTGTATCAAAGACTACGGCACGTCTAATCGTCATACTTGTATCAAGACTACGGCTCGTCTAACAGGCAAACTACTAAAAAGCATATAAAATGCGCATTAGATTTGAGATAGTTTTTGAAGCAATATTACAAGATTTTTATGCCGTTGATATAGGCTTTTCTCTGTGCTAAACCGCCGCGACGAAAGGCAATAAAACTCAGAGCAATTATGCAAGATATCATACATATTGGTTGCGCACAAATTATGTGCGCAACCTCTTTTCCCTAAGATTAATCAAATTACCTTATATTATGTTTTATTTCGCAATTTTTGCGTTTGACAAATTTTGCGAAATAAGGTATATTGACTATGAGGTGTTATTCTATGAAACTTATCGAAAGACCGACTTATCTTCAACAGCTTATCAATGTTATGAACACTCCGGACATCAAAGTTATCACAGGCATTCGTCGCTCAGGCAAATCAAAATTGATGGATGCATTCATTGATTATGTCAAAAATCAATCCGAAAATGCTAATGTAATCCGCATCAAACTCAATTTGAAAGAATTTGAATCATTGAAAAATGGTGATACATTATATGATTATATAGACAAACACTATTCTGCAGATAAAGAAAACTTTGTATTTGTGGACGAAATACAACTTTGTACGGGATTCGAAACCGTTATCAATAGTCTGTATGAAGAAGAACGTTTCAATATATTCCTCACAGGTTCAAACGCATTCTTGCTGTCTAGCGATTTAGCAACCCTCTTCGGCGGTCGAGTCTTTGAAATCAGCATGTTCCCGTTTTCTTTTGAAGAATATCTTTCCTACTATCCGCAAAACGATATTGAAGAGGCTTTTGACAACTATGTATCTGTCGGTGGTATGGCAGGCTCTTATTTATATAGCAATCAAAGCGACGCACGGAAATATCTTGCAAACATTGTACGCACCACTATTACAAAAGATATTGTTAAAAAATTTAAAATCGAAAACGAAGACTTGCTTAATATGATTGCGGATTATCTTATGGACAACGTGGGCAACAAAACATCCATACGCAACATTTCGAATGCGCTCACGTCAAACACCTACAAAACCAATGATAAAACTTGCGGTGCATATATAGATTATCTTTGCCGTAGCTTCCTATTCTACCCTTTTAAGCGTTACGACGTAAAAGGAAAGCGATATTTGGAATCGGATAAAAAATACTATCTTGCGGACCTCTCTTTCCGCTATGCAATTATTGGCACTAAAAACGCCGATTACGGTCATTTATATGAGAATATAGTAGCGATTGAATTATTGCGTCGCGGTTATGAGGTTTACGTGGGGCAACTAGGCGAAAAAGAGGTTGATTTTGTTGCCATAAAAGAAGGTTTCAAAACCTATATTCAAGTTTGCGACGATATGAGTCGTCCCGAAACTCAAAAACGAGAATTAGCCCCATTGCTATCAATCAAAGACGCATATCCAAAACTTATTATCGCACGAACGAAGCATCCCGAAAGCCAAATAGAAGGTGTTCGAATCATCGATATCGCGCGATGGCTCATTTCGCAAAATTAGCACAAACTTGATTTTGCGAAATAAAATATTTGCAATGTTATTAGGAAAAATAAAAGTCATATTACTGTAAATGCGCAGTTATATTATTGAATTTTGAGCGTCCTCCCCTAACACATTGGCACATTGATTTACGCATGAAAAGCGCACCCATTTGGTGCGTCTGCTATATGATCAATTAAATATTTTAACGCTTAACATTAATTGTCGTCTATAACATCATGGTGTTGAATCATTATGCTTATCCAAATAATACTTGCATATCTCCGAATATGCACCGCTAAGGTCAACAGTTTTAATAAGATTTTGCAGTTCCATTTCGGTAATGCGTTTTCTTACTTTTTGACGTTTATCTTTTGCATGCGCAGCTGTTTTTTGATTTCTGTTTTCGTGTATTTTAGAAAAAGCATGAGCGCTTTGTGGCAAAAAGCTTTGCAGTTGCGCAACAAAAGCTCCGTATTCTCCTGTTGGCTTATTATGTTTTTCATCAATTAATATCATCTCTGTAACGATTGAATTGAACAAATCAAGATTCTCTAGTGCCGTTTCGGGTATAACATCTTTGGTTTGTATATATTTCATAATATCGTCACAGCATTCTTTATAAAAATCTTCATTTTTCTTTATATTGTTAACAAAGAATTTAGATTTTGTCTTTGGAATATTAAACTCTCTTTTTAACGTTTCCATAATATAATTTGAGACTGGTATATTTAGAATATTATTTATAAAGTCATTATAGTCTTCCGCCTGTGGACTTTTATAATTATTTATAGTGTAATACCCCACTTGAGCAAGCGCATTTAATGCCAACATTGGGTTGTCATGTTTCAGCATATTAATTATCAACTGTTTTTTTGCTTTTTCTTCAGTAATAAAGCGACATTTGGCAATAAACAATTCTCTTTCTATAAAATAGTTATTCATATCATTGAAAATTGTTAAGACCATTTGTACATCCCCGCTCCTTAACAACCATTGAATGACCTGATACCGTATGATCCAAAACCTTTCAGATTCATTCGACATATTAGAAGAATAAATCATTTCATCAAAAGGAATGTTGTTACATTTCCCAAAAACCACAGCCTTGTCATGCTGATACAAGGCAATGTCTTTCTCTAATAAATTATGTATTAATTGCTCTACGTCTTTATCTGTAGAAAAATGCAAATCTAAATAGTATAAAACACTTTCTAGAAAAGGCTTAAGCACCCCGATGTTTTTTAACAACAGATCTTTAATTTCATTATCTTTATTCAATTTATATAAAGAGAATTTGATTATTGTTTTGTTTAGATAATTATCTTTATCATTTTCATTAAAACATTCCACTAGACTTCTTTTCAATTTATTGTGATTTTTTTCAGATAACCTTCCTCTTCTTTTGAAATCAGTTGCGATTGTTGAAAACTTCAAATTTGTACTATTTATATATTTTTCTATTGTGTCTTTTTTGAGTTCCACTATTCCTATTTTAGAAACTTGTGGAATTAAAGAAAAGTCACGACAAATTAAATCAAGATATACTATCGCCTTTTCACAATCGATTTTATTTTTTGCCATAACACGAATATCATCAGCATATCTCATATATCTAGTTTTGCCATCAAAGCTACTTTTGAAAATTTCATCAATCTCAAACAACAGCAATTCAGAGAGCACGGCAGAACACTCTGGTCCTTGCGGAATTCCACAACTCTTATTAAATTTGTATTTATCTGTTGCCGATATAACCCACTTATTTAAGCACTTCCCCAAAAGCGAGATCAATCTGTTATCTATCATTCGTTTTTTTAGAATAGATTCCAATATTTTATGATCAATTGTATCATAAAACGATGCGATATCAAATTCAACGACATATTGATATCCTTTATTGAACTGCGCTCTCATTGCTTTCTTAAATGCATTCCACTGGTCTTTCCATTTTGTATATGCAAAGATAGCATTTTCTGAATCTGTTTTAATTGGAATATTCCCAAAAACAGAAACATCAAAAGAGCTTTCTCTATAGTCATATGTACAATCTACTATAATATTGCAAATAGCTTGATATACTATTAAATCAATAAAACCAAGCAATGAAAAAGGACGTGCAAGATTTTTGTTTTTTGGAACATAATACTTGCAAACCGGGCGGGGTTGATATTTATTCTCTTTTATATCATTTATTAGCTGATTAATATTGGCATCTAAAAACGCTTCGAATGCTGAAATATCTTTATAATAAAACTCTTTATACTCATTCCTTCGCATAGTCTTAATCCTTAAGAATGCGAGCATAAAGTTTTCCTTTGACAAAAATCTATCGTATTGATCCATATCTATCCCTTTTTAAAACACAACTTGCAATGATAACGCAAGCCATTGTTCTTTTTAGCATGCGCCAAGATATGTCGATTAATTAATGGCTATTTATGAAATTAGCTTAATCGATATAAAGACTTATTGAACATCTGCACCGTTTTTATTATAATATAAATATATAAAATGTCAAATAGTAGCATTTTTTTGCAATATTAATTATTCCAACAAGTCATTAGAAATTCAAATCAATTGATGCATTATTTTGCTCACCAAAAGCAAATAATACGAACTCAAACTTTGGGTTCGTATTATTTTTTGCCAGAGAATTTTTCTGTGCCAAGTTGAAAATTTAGAGTACCCCCTTCTTTTGATATTCCACGTTTACCAATGAAAACGAATAGATTGTTAAAAGACTCTCATTTTGTAGATAAATTAAACTCTATTTTTTCTAATTTATAAAACTTCATAAAAACGTCTCCTTCTTTTTTGATGACGTCATTATAAAACAAGCCGCTGTCCCAAAAATCGGACAACGGCAAAAATGTTTATGTAAGATATTCAAGAAGTGGAGCGCAAGGTGTCGTCAGGCTATGCCCAATCCGTTGAAAAAGTCGGTTGCAAGGCGGGCGCAGCGCCAAGCGTTTTGTTTGACGTAGGATGAGTGTCCCTGCCACTTCAGCACGGCAACTTTTGCGCCGGGGATATTGTCTGCCAAAAACTTGGTGTCGGACAATTTGACTATATCGAACTCACCTGCGAGAATATATGCGGGAGTGGTGATTTTCGACAGTTTTTCCGCGGTGAAATCGGGCTCCTCGATCATAATTCTGTCAAGCGGTTTGTGAGTTGCGTTGTAGGAAATCTTCACGGACGTCGTGAAATAGGACTTCAACCCCTTTGGCGACGAGTTTGCGCCGCACGCGACGAAAGCGCCCAAAAGATCGGGATAGTCTATCGCCGTCTGAATTGCGATTATACCGCCGTCGCTATGCCCTATCACGAGCGGTTTTTCAAGCCCCATAATCTCGACAAACTGCTTGACGTCCTTTGCCATAAGCGCATAGGAGATCTCGTCCGTATATCCGCTCTCACCCTGCGATCTGCTGTCGAGCGCGTACACCGTATAGTGATTTGCAAGGCGGAGCATAAGGTCCGCAAGGTCCTTGTGACTGTTTCCGTTGCCGTGAACGAGCAAAAGCGGATAACCGCTTCCGCACTTTGCGTAATGCATTCTCACGTCTTGCAGTTGCACGTCGCCTTCTTCCGCCACGACGTCAAGGGGCGCGTCGTAAGACAGGTCGTTCACTTTGACAAGTCCGATATTTTTTGCCATAACGTCCACCGTGATTTGCCACACGCTCACACCGACAACCGCCGCCGCGAATATTGCGACGATGACGATGATTGCGATCTTCTTCCCTTTCGATTTTTCCATATTTCAATCATACTCCAACCGCAATATCAAATCAACCCCAAAAAAAGAAAAAGCCCGCAAAACGCGGACTTTTTATATTGCTCGTCAGATTTCAAAGCGGAAAAGCACGTCTTCTCCGACAAGGGATTTTACGCTGATTTCGTGCTCGTCCACGACGGCGTACGAGCGCACGGTGTCGGCTTTCGGCATTCCGATTGCGCCCACGCAGACGTATATCACTCCGTCGGCTTCACAAACGTTCGCTTTGTGAAAATGCCCGTAAAACACCACGTCGCCCCTTTTTGCGTCCTTGCAAGGAAGGTCGGGATTGCACTTGTGTCCGTGCGTGAAAAACAGCCTTCTCTCTCCCCATTGCAAAGAAAAGTCGGGGCGTATCTCGAACTCGGTTATCATCTGATCGACTTCGCTGTCGCAGTTGCCGTGAACCAACGTGACGTAATCTTTCGAGGCGTTGAGGCGCTCGGCAACCTTCATCGGAGCATAGCCTTCGGGCAAGGGATTGCGCGGACCGTGATTGTATATATCTCCGAGCAAAACGACCTTAGCGTCGCCGTGTTGCGCCCTGTACGCGTCAACCGTTGCAAAAAATCTTTCCACGTTTGCGCTCGAACCGTGCACGTCCGAGCCTACGAAAATGCGCATAATCTGATCTCCTTTTCGGATACAGTATAGCACGCATGCAAGATTTAGTCAAAATCCTGCGACACTTTTTGCAGGTTGGGTATTGTGGAAAAAAAATCGATGTGATATACTCTTTATAAAAGGTTGAATCCTAAAAATAAAAGAAATAAAGAAAAAGCACTTAATTTTGCCTATTCTGATCTCTTAGAAACTGGCAGAAAGGAATTTTTTGCCTTTGTGCCAAAGAAAAAAGGCTTGATACTGACCGAAATCATTGTATCAAACCTATGCTTTCAATATGGTGGGAAGCCCGTGACACAAGTTGAATAATCATTTAATTGTGCTTGCACTCCGAGTTTTACATTGCCTTTCGGCGTGGCGGTTTGGCACAGAGAAAAGCCTATATCAACGGCAAAATTATTGCTTGTTTGATATAGGCTGTTTTATTGTATGCGCAATAATTTTCGCTGTCCGTTGACATAGGCATCTTGTGATTTGAAGCGATATGTTTTTGAGTTTTCTCGGTGCTGCGCCGTCTTGTTGCCGAAAGGCAAATAAAAATCGGAGTGTATTTCCAAAATGAAAAAACATATCAAAAATTATGACGTTTTCAAAGAAACAATCTCGGAAAACAACGTTCTTGCAATGGCAGAACAACTATCTATGTACGAAACACGATTCCTTATAGGATATATGGGAAGCAAAATGCAAAAGATATATGCCGACCTATGCGTTGATATAAAGCGTAAAAACGATATTAACCACACTTTCAGCGACAGTTACGATTTAGTCCAAGAATGTGCGCTATTTCTTTGTAATCATTATGGAAAGCGATTAAACGACGTTTTGGCACACGATAAAAAGGGCAAGGCGATAACAGTCAAGATTGCGTGCATTAGAGCGATGTCTAAACTTATAACTCGAAAAACAAGCGATTATTTCCGTAGTGTAAGTTTGGAAGCCCTGACACCCGTCAGCGAGCCGTCTTGCGAGATTGAAGAAGATGTTGTCAAAGACTATACCATCTATGATTCCATCGTTGACAGCCTAAATCTGACAGACAACATGAAAATTGCGCTCGAATGTAGGCAAAGTGGGTTGAGTTATCCCGAAATTGCTGCCGTACTTGAACGAGCGCAATCCACCGTGTTTGAGTATTTCACCAAAATGCGGAAAAGATATGAATCAGTTTGTATTCATTGGCTCTAAATATTGGTTATTAAGCCTTGCGATAGATATCGTCATAAAATATCTTCTTTTGACCTATCGTCAAATAATGATAGACCACGTTGTTTTTCGCAACAGTTCCTTCTATATCAATGTAATGTCCGTTGAGATAGAAATTGATTCTAACAACCGTTCCTTTGTCCACTCTCACAAGGGTTTTGGACAATTCTTCTTTCTTTTCGTCGGAAAATTCGTGTTTAGGAACGCGCGTGCGCTTTTCAATTCTGCTTTGCAATTCTTCGGACAAGCCTTTAAGTGCATCGAATGGAAGGAACTGCGCCGCACGATTTACATCGTCATTGTTTTTAACCGCCATTGTGTCCTCCAATCAGTTTGTTGCGTTCTTTTTGCGTTGCGCCTTCTTGCAAGTCGAAACCTCGTAACATTGCATTCTTGCCAAACTTTTCTTTGATTTCCAACACCGCTTTTTCGACATTGCGCTCTTTTTGCAATGCGTCCAAATCCGTAAACAAATCATAGCCCTCGGCAGATTCGTCCACGAGTCCGCTAAAACATATAGCGAGTCTGCGGATAGGAACGTCTTGATGTGTGGTATCTTCAAAAATTCTATCAACGTATTCCTTAACCATTGAATAGAGATTGGTGCTGTTTGCCATTTTGAGCGTTCCGCCCGTAGCCGGAGCAGCATCTTTTGAATATCCAACGGAAATACCGACGTGGCTTGCAATCAAATGTTCTTTTAGAAGTCGCTGACAACCACTCAAAGCCATCTCTTGTATGACGATATGTGCTTTATCGTATGCGTAGTCGCTGAACAAGATTTGAGAATTTGAGATAGACTTTGACTTACCCTTGTAGTTCTTGATGTCCGCAATCGTACAACTTTCCTTGCCGTTTGCGTGGTCGATTAGCAATTTAGCGTTCTTACCGAAATTCCTATAAAGGAGATCTTCCGGGGCTGTTGCTACGCCTTTCATATCGTGAATTCCATATCGGGCGAGCCTTGTGGCAATACCGTTTGCGATATTCCAAAAATCGGTTATCGGTCTATGCTCCCACAAAGTTTCTTTGAATGTTTGTTCGTCAAGCATTCCAATATGGTCTTTGCAATGTTTTGCCGTGATGTCGAGTGCAATCTTTGCAAGATACAGGTTTGTGCCTATACCGCAAGTCGCAGGAATATGCGTGCGCTCGGCTATCTCGTTTATGATTTTCTTTGCAAGTTGCTTTGGTTCGAGTTTGTAAATAGACAAGTAGTCCGTAACGTCTATAAAAGCCTCGTCAATTGAGTATTGATGTATATCGTCCGGTGAGAAATAATCGAGATATATATCAAAAATGTCTGCGCAGTATTTGATATACAAACTCATGTGAGGGAGTGCAATAATATAATCGATGTTTTTAGGTATTTCAAACAGTCTGCAACGATTTTTGACTCCGAGCGCTTTCATCTTTGGAGTAATTGCCAAAGTTATAGCACCTTTTCCGCGAGATTCGTCTGCAACGACAAGGTTTGTTTCAAACGGACTTAACCCACGTTCCGCACATTCAACCGATGCGAAGAATGATTTCATATCTATGCAAAGATAAGTCCGTTGTTTTTCCATATTGCTCCTTTATACCAAGTCCTTTATTACTTTTACGGCTATGCCTTGAATTTGAA
>ULTG01031463.1_pt1 | contig 11260 bp, 7 predicted proteins | sample 1957461 | NCBI WGS metagenome assembly ULTG01 (sample SAMEA4835730, study PRJEB28245) | human gut metagenome | biome: gut microbiome; material: fecal sample | place: Denmark | collected 2008
GGACGACAAAATCCGCAGTACTATGAGGTTACCGAAGGATTAAAACCTGGTGATCGGGTGATTGTATCCGGATATGAACTGTTTGGCGATAACGAGAAACTGATACTGAAATAAGTCTATGATATGATAAATTACTTTTCACAAGTGATACGTAGTCAGCGGGTTAAAAAATCTCTGACACTGATAAATATAACGGGATTGTCTGTTTGTATTGCAACAGCATTGCTTATCATACTTTACGTATGGTCGGAGTTAAGCTACGATTCATTCCACAATACCGAACGTGTATATCGTGTTGAAAGCCGGTTGTATGAAGGCAAGACGCTGACAGATAACTGGGCGACTACAGCTTACGGCCATGCACCTGCAATGGCTCGTGAAATTGCAGGCATTGAGAAGTATGTCCGTGTAACAGCACAAGACCGCGAACAAGTGGTGAATTACTTCGACAGGAGATTTGCCGAAGCACATTATTGCTACACCGAACCTGCTTTTTTTGAGATATTTAATTTCCCGATAATTAGAGGAGATAAGACCGGGCAACTGGTACGTCCTAATACGGTGGTACTGACCGAAAGTGCGGCAAATCGTTATTTTGATGAAGAAGACCCGATAGGGAAGGTGCTGACTTTCAGTACGCCTTCATCGCAGCAAAACTTTGAAGTTACCGGCGTGATAGCAGATATGCCTGTTCGTTCCCATCTGCAATATGATTTTTTACTTTCATATAGTACGATTCCCAAAGAGCGACAGGACATTTGGTACATTCACGGAGTTTATACCTATGTCCGCCTGATGTCCGGAAAATGTCCGGAAGAGATTGAAGAGGCTTTTCTCAATATATCCGATAAGTACAAAACTGATGCCCTGCGACATAAGACTTGGGCGGTAGAACTGATACCGCTGAAAGACATTCATCTCACTCCACAAAAAGCTTATGAGAAAGAAGTGAAAGGGAGTCGGACTGCGGTTCTTATACTATTGGTGATGTCCGTTGCCCTGCTACTGATAGGTTGGGCTAATGCCTTGAATCTGACCGTGGCACGTTTCTTGGAACGCGGACGTGAGTTCGGGTTGCGTAAGGCTTTTGGTGCTTCGCGCCGTCAGATTATTATCCAGGGACTTCTTGAATCAGGTTTCATGAATCTGTTGGCTACGCTGATAGCTCTTGGTTGGCTGGAACTTCTTTTACCCCTTGTTTATCGCTGGGCAGGGCAAAGCTTTGGGACGGATATACTTATGTTGCCTGCTTTTTGGGGAATTGTAGCCGGAGTGGTTGTTATCGGTACGTTTGTTGTAGGCTTCTATCCTTCTTGGCTGATGGTTACTATACGTCCGTCGGAAATTATGAGGGGGAAACTGTTACACGGTAAACGTGGTAACCGGATAAGGAAAGTGCTGATTGTGGTTCAGTTTCTCGCTTCTTTTGTTCTGATTACTGGCACGTTCACAGTGATTCGGCAAGTGTGTTATATGCAAAGTGAGGCTTCCGTCGATTCTCATTCACGTATGTTAGTCATTAAGTACCCCTCTTTCACCGAGGGATTGGCACTACGTCTGGAAAGTTTCACCAAGCGTCTGAAGCAACGGGCAGATGTAAGCCACGTAACCGTTTCAGGAGCTGTTCCCGGGGTGGAGGTAGCCAATTATTTTACCAATCGTCCTTATGGAAGTGACCCTTCGCAAGTGAAACTGATGCAGATGTTTGCCGTAGATTATGATTATCTATCTGCCTATATGCCCGCTATGATTTGTGGGCGGTACTTCTCTGAGGACTTTGGCGGTGACCTCAACCGGATAGTGCTCAACGAGGAAGCAGTCAGGTTATTAGGTTATGAGTCGCCCGAAGCCGCATTGGGACAGCAGGTTAAAATGGAGGTGGTAGACGAACCGCTCGAAATTATCGGGGTGGTGAAAAACTATCACCAGCAATCGCTTTCCGTGGCTTACAAACCTATTATCTTCTTTATGAAAGAGCGAGTACCATTTATTGCAACACCTTATATTTCAGTCCGCTTGACAGGCGAAGGAGAAGATAGTGCTTTGATGGAGATTGAGCAGATGTATCATGAATATTTTCCGACTTCTTTATTTTCTTATTTCTTTTTGAGTGATTTGAATACTTTCCTTTATAAATCAGACCGTAATTTCGGTTGGATATTTGCCAGTGCTTCTTTAATTGCCATATTTGTGGCATGTCTCGGTTTGTGGATTGTAACATTGTTTTCAACCTTATCGCGCTTGAAAGAAGTGGGTATCCGCAAGGTGCTCGGTGCAAATAAAAGCAGCCTGTTTTTTATCTTGACCAAGGAGCTGATGTTGCTCACTATATTGGCATCTGCAATCGGTATACCCGTATCAGCAGTGTTAATGAATGGCTGGTTGGAGACGTATGCTTTCCATATTTCGCTACCTTGGTGGATATATGCAGTCGTTTTTGCGCTGTTGATGCTGATTGCGTTCCTTACTGTTTTTCAACAAGTGTGGCGCATTATCTGCTTGAAACCGATGAGTATTTTAAAATATGAATAACTAATAAATATTGAACTGATTATGATTAAGACTGAAAAACTGACAAAACTCTTCGCAACCGAAGAAGTGCAGACAAAGGCATTGAACGAAGTCACTTTACAAGTGGAACAAGGGGAGTTTGTTGCTATAATGGGTCCTTCGGGATGCGGTAAGTCAACACTGCTGAATATTTTGGGTACACTCGATTCTCCAACTTCCGGCTCTTATTTCTTTGAAGGAAAACAGGTGGATAAAATGAATGAGAACCAATTGACTGCCCTCAGGAAAGGTAATCTCGGCTTTATCTTTCAGAGTTTCAACTTGATTGACGAGCTGACCGTATGTGAGAATGTAGAATTACCCCTTATCTATATAGGCGTCAAAGCCAATGAACGTAAAGAAAGAGTAAAGAAAGTACTCGAGAAAGTAAACCTGCTGCATCGTGCCAACCATTATCCACAGCAATTGTCCGGTGGACAGCAACAGCGCGTAGCTATTGCTCGTGCCGTAGTGACGGACTGTAAATTGCTTCTCGCTGACGAACCTACCGGAAATTTGGATTCGGTGAACGGTATAGAAGTAATGGAACTATTGAGTGAACTGAATGCTCAGGGAACTACTATCATCATCGTTACCCACTCTCAACGGGATGCAATGTACGCACACCGCGTCATTCAATTATTAGACGGACAAATCGTAGCCGAAAACGTCAACCGCCCGCTGGGAAAAAATATGTCAGCTAAAAATGAAACTGTATGATAGGAAATTACTGGAATAGTGCTTGGCGGAATCTGATGAAACGGAAAAGGTTCAGTTTCATTAATATATTCGGACTGGCGATTGGTATGGCATCGGCACTGCTGATTCTTACCTACGTGACTTTTGAATTCAGCTTTGATAAAATGCACACAAAGTATGACCATATCTACCGTGTGCAAAGTACGTTTCACGAAGGGGAAGTGCTGACCGACTACTGGGCAAGCAGCTCCTTCGGATATGGTTCGGCAATGAAAGAGAACCTTGCCGGAATAGAGGATTATACCCGAATCGGCTCCCTACTCCAGCCGGAACAAATAGTGAAATACGGTGAACTGACCTTGCGGGAGAATCAGATAGCGTATGCCGAACCCAGCTTTTTTCGCCTTTTTGATTTCGAACTTTTGAAAGGCGATAAGAAAACCTGTCTCTCCATGCCGGGGCAAGTGGTAATCACCGAACGCATTGCCAGTAAATATTTCAAGGACGAAGACCCTATCGGGAAGATATTCATCTTTACCGGCGCATACGATAAGATATCGTGTGAAGTGACCGGAGTGATGAAAGAAATGCCTTCCAACTCGCATATACATTATAGTTTTCTGATTTCGTATAAATCTCTGCCTAAATATATGCAGGAATATTGGTACAAACACGAGGCTTATACCTACGTCCTGCTTGACTCTCCCGAAAGGAAAGCGGAAATAGAGAGAGAATTTCCTGTAATGGCGGAAAAGTACAAGACGGATGAAGCCTTGAAAAACAAGACATGGGGAGTCTCTTTAATCCCTCTGGCAGATATACACCTCACTCCGCAGGTAGGATACGAAGCGGAGACGAAAGGAAACCGTTCTTCTATGATTGCCTTGATTTTTGCTGCTATTGCTATTTTGGCTATTGCCTGGATAAACTATATAAACCTCACCGTAGCCCGTTCAATGGAGCGTGCCAAAGAAGTGGGAGTTAGGCGGGTAGTGGGAGCTTTCCGCAAGCAGTTGATTCATCAATTTTTGTTTGAAGCATTAGTGATGAACCTGATAGCTTTTGTACTCGCCGTTGGCTTGATAGAATTGGTTCTTCCGTACTTTAATCAATTGGTAGGCCGTACCGTTACCTTCTCCGTTTGGCTGATAGATTATTGGTGGATTTTATTGATTCTTGTTTTTATCGTCGGGATATTCCTTTCTGGATATTATCCGGCATTGGCTTTGCTGAATCGGAAACCAATTATGTTGTTGAAGGGGAAATTCTTGCATAGTAAATCCGGAGAACGGACACGGAAAGTTTTGGTTATCATTCAATATATGGCTTCAATGATATTGTTGTGCGGCACATTGATTGTCTTTGCACAGTTGAGCTTTATGCGCAGCCAGTCTTTGGGAGTTAAGACCAATCAGATATTGGTGGTCAAGTTTCCTGGGCATACCGAGGGACTGAATACGAAACTGGAAGCTATGAAAAAAACGATAGTACGTCTTCCGTTGGTATATCAAGTCACTTTCTCCGGCGCTGTGCCGGGCGAGGAAGTAGCGACTTTCCTTTCCAATCGCCGTACCAATGATGCTCTGAAGCAGAATCGCCTGTATGAGATGCTTGCCTGCGACCCCGATTATGTGGATGCCTATGGATTGCAAGTTGTGGCCGGAAGAAATTTCTCGGAAGACTATGGAGATGATGTAGACAAACTGGTGATTAACGAAACGGCTGTACGTAACCTGGGCTTTACATCTAATGATGAGGCTATAGGGGAGTTGGTGAACGTTGAATGTACTGATGCCCCGATGCAGATTATCGGAGTAGTGAAAGATTATCACCAACAGGCATTGAGCAAGAATTATACACCTATCATGTTGATTCATAAAGATAAGATTGCCTGGTTACCACAACGTTATATCTCTATCGTAATGACTTCCGGTGATCCTCGTGAATTGGTATCACAGGTGCATGAGATTTGGAATCAATATTTTGCGGATTCCAGTTTCGATTACTTTTTCCTCGACCAATTCTTCGACCACCAGTATCGTCAGGATGAGGTGTTTGGTGTAATGATTGGCGCTTTTACCGGTTTGGCTATTTTCATTTCCTGTTTGGGACTTTGGGTACTGGTCATGTTTTCATGTTCCACACGTACCAAAGAAATGGGGATACGTAAAGTTCTCGGGGCTTCCCGTTGGACACTCTTCTATCAGTTGGTTAAGGGATTCTTTCTGTTAATTCTGATAGCAGTTGTTATTGCTTTGCCACTAGCTTGGTTTAGTATGAATGCCTGGTTGAGCCATTATGCTTTCCGCACAGATTTGAAAGCATGGTTCTTTATTATGCCTGTATTGCTAATGTTGTTTATCTCATTTATAACAGTAGCTTTCCAGACCATAAAGATAATAATGAGCAAACCTGCCCGCTCTTTACGATATGAATAATCTCTGAATCACTCAATAGGATATTCGTTAATATCCTATTTGATTTATGTTAAATGTTAACGAGACTATTACTTTTATTAAACCATGTTATAAGATGCGTTGCTTTACTCCGAAAATTTGGAGATATGCTGAAAATCCGTATCTTTGCAATGTGTTTTTCATAGTATTAGATTTAAGGTTAACAAAAAGATTGGCTGTCTGGGATAGATAGCCTTTTTTTATGCTTTTTAGTTTCCTTCTATTTTTCACAAGTATATCTAATTTCCTAATTCTTTTTCGTTTGTGTTCTAAAGTATGTTTTTCAACACATATGCTTATTTTTCTATTGTTTTCTTCTTGCATTCTAAAAAAAATCTCTTAATATTGCATTTGTATTATTTGTCGGACAAATAATACAAATAATAAAAATCCAATGATATGAAGATAGAAATCAATCAAACAACGTTAATTGATCAGGTAGAAGACAGCCTGCTTACCTATTTCAAAAAGAATGATTTAGGACGCGGGGATTCTATTCCTAATGAGAATAGTCTGGCTGCAGAACTGGGAGTTGCAAGGAGTGTTGTCAGAGAGGCACTGAGCCGTCTGAAGATGATGGGGTTGATTCACGCACGTCCCCGTAAGGGGATGGTTCTGACAGAGCCTTCCATTTTGGGAGGAATGAAAAGAGTGATAGATCCCCGTGTTTTAAGTGAAGAAACAATTTTGGATTTGTTGGATTTCAGAATTGCACTTGAAATAGGAATATCAACTGATATTTTCCGTAAGATAACTCCTAAAGATATTGAGGAACTGAGCGAAATCGTAAAAATGGGAATCGTTTTTGAAAATAACGAATACGCGTTAATTAGTGAATCGGCTTTTCATACGAAACTATATAAAATCACCGGGAATAAAATCATATCTGAATTTCAGGAAATCATTCATCCTATACTTGTCTATGTGAAAGAGAAATTCAAGGATTATTTGAAACCTATAAATATAGAAATGAGCAAAAGCGGTCGGATAGCTACTCATGCTGATTTGCTGGACTTTATCAAGAAAGGGGACGAGAAGGGTTACCGGGATGCTATCGAAAGGCATTTTGAGGTCTATAAAATTTTCAAGGTAAACCGAAGTCAGGAATTGATGGCTGAGAAGGCAGAAAGTGAAAAGGTAGAAGGTATATGAAAAGGCGGCATCTGATAATTTTATGTTTATCCTTAATTTTATTGCTAATGAATACATCTTGTTTTAGAAAAGAAGAAAAGAGGATAGAGGCACAATGGGAAAATACATTGTTGCTTCCGGGATGTGCCGGCATGCCGGAGAACATCGGATTAGCAGGTGCATATTCCGGGATAGTGGAAGGCAAGTTGCTTGTGTTGGGTGGAGCTAACTTTCCTGATAAGTATCCTTGGGAGGGAGGTATTAAGACTTGGTGGGCTACTTTATATAGCTACGACTTGGATACAGAGGAATGGACTGTATATGATGATTTCCTTGACCGTCCGCTTGCTTATGGGGTTTCAATAAGTTTGCCGGAAGGTTTATTGTGTATCGGTGGATGTGACCATGCGCGGTGTAGCGATAAAGTATTTCTGATAAAAAAAGAAATAGATTCATTTGTGATAGATTCTGTCAGTTATCCTTCTTTACCGGTTCCATTGGCTAATGCAGCGGGGGCTATTTGTGATAATTGCATTTATATTGCTGGGGGGCAGGAGTCTATGGTAAATGAACGGTCAACTCATCATTTCTATATGCTTGATTTGCATCATAAGGAGCAAGGATGGCAGGTAATGCCGGGTTGGGATGGTCCTTCTCTTTCTTATGCGGTAGGCGTCGCTCAAAGAGGACGGTTTTACCTCTTTAGTGGAAGAAGCTATGCACCGGATGAGTTGATGACGGAATATACGGAAGGATATGTATTTGAACCGGGTACTGGGAAATGGAATAAAATGACCGGTTCTTTCCCGGTGATGGCGGGTACGGCCATACCTTATGGAGAAGACAAGATTTTGATACTGGGAGGAGTGGAGGAAATTTTGCCGACATCTCCCAAGCACCCGGGATTTAGCCGTAAACTTCGGGTGGTCAGTACGGACATGAATGCTTTGGTAGCTTTGTTCGATTGTTCATACCCTATTCCCGTTACAACGAATGCTGTTTCTATTGGAAATCAGGTATTTGTAGTAAGTGGCGAGATACAACCCGGCATACGGACACCGTTAATTTTGAAAGGAACTTTCCGAAAGTGAAATATAATAATCTAATTAAATGCATTATGAACAATTATGAAAGACTGGAAGGTATGGTTGCGGCCACCTTCACCCCAATGGATGAAAATGGGGACGTGAATTTATCTGTTATTGATAAATATGCTGATTGGATAGCATCAACTCCTGTAAAAGGGGTATTTGTGTGTGGTACGACTGGTGAATTTTCTTCGTTGACTATTGACGAGCGTAAGGCGGTTCTTGAAAAATGGGTAGCCTCTGCTGCTAAACGTTTTAAAGTGATTGCACATGTCGGTTCAAACTGTCAACGAGACGCAATGGAACTGGCAAGCCACGCGGCACAAACTGGAGCTGATGCTATCGCTTCAATAGCACCTTCTTTTTTCAAGCCGGGAACGGTAGATGAACTGGTCGATTTTTTTGCACCGATTTGCCGGGCCGCCAGTGAGTTGCCTTTCTATTATTATAATATGCCGTCAATCACAGGGGTTAACTTGCCGGTAGATAAATTTTTGATAGAAGGCAAGAAGAAAATACCAAATTTGGTAGGAACGAAGTTTACTCATAATAACCTGATGGAGATGGGGGCTTGTATCGATTTGGAGCAGCATAAGTTTGAAGTATTACATGGCTTTGACGAGATTCTGATTGCCGGTTTATCTATGGGAGCAGTGGCAGGTGTGGGAAGTACATATAATTATATCCCTAATGTCTATCATGCCATTTTCGAATCAATGAAGAAAAATGAGGTGGAAACAGCACGTGCCTGGCAGATGAAATCGATACGTACAGTGGAAGTGATTATTAAATATGGTGGCGGCGTACGTGGTGGTAAAGCTATCATGAAACTTATAGGTCTTGATTGCGGCATTTGCCGGTTACCGATAAAAGCTTTTTCAACGGAAGAGTATGAAAAACTAAAAGGTGATTTGGATGCGATAAAATTCTTTGAATTTTAATGATAAGAAAGAGGAGATGACAGTAAAAGTGTATTGCTGGGGTTTAGCTACTTTACTTCCTGTCTATCTCCCCCTAATCTAGTTAAATGCGTTCAAATTTACCTAAAATAAAGATACTATGAAAGTAAGTAAGAAAATATTTATCATATTTTCGATGATTTTGTTATTGATACCGGATATATCTTTGGGTAAAGATATAAGGTTGGAACTGGAAAGACCTGTTATCCCTGTTTTAGTCAAGAAGCAGATTAATCCGACTATTAAGGCAACTTTGATTCAAACAGACAACAGTCCTTATACCATTCGGCAAATTGATGTTAATTTGCAGGGAAGTACGGATTTGTCTGATATTGTTTCTGTTGCAGTGTACGGAACTCATAAAAACGGGCTGATAGATGAATCCCGTCTGATATGTAGACCGGTACCTGCTGAACGGAAAATTTCTTTTACAGATAATATACAAGTGAAAGATGATTCCTTGTCTTTCTGGGTAGCAGTGACATTGAGAGATACGGTTTCACTGACACATCGTATTAGTGTGAATTGTAGCCGGATAAAAACGAGCCGGGGAGAGCTGAAAGTTTCGAATAAGGATGTTGTCCCCTTGAGAGTGGGAATGGCATTAAGACAGAAGGGACAGGATGGTATCGTTTCATCACGTATTCCTGGACTGGCTACCAGTAACAACGGAACGTTGCTGGCTATATTTGATGCCCGTTATGATTTGACTCGTGATTTGCAGGGGAACATAGATATCGCTCTTCATCGTAGCTTTGATAAAGGACTGACGTGGCAACCCATTCAAACGGTATTGGATATGGGAGAATGGGGAGGTTTGCCGCAAAAGTTTAATGGAGTGAGTGATGCTTGTATCCTTGTGGATAAAAATACAAATGACATTTATATAGCCGGATTGTGGATGCATGGTGCATTGGATGACAATGGCAAGTGGATAGAGGGCTTGAATGAAAATAGTACTTACTGGATACACCAGTGGAGGAAGAAAGGATCGCAACCTGGAATCGGTTTGAAAGAAACCTGTCAATTTCTGATAACTAAAAGTACGGACGACGGACTGACATGGAGTTTTCCTGATAATATAACAGGTAAGACTAAACGCCCTGAATGGTGGTTGTTTGCTCCGGCTCCCGGACAAGGGATTACATTGGCAGACGGTACTTTGGTTTTTCCTACGCAGGGACGTGATGAGAAAGGAACCGCATTTTCCAATATTACATATAGTAAAGACCATGGAAAAACTTGGATGACCAGTAATCCGGCATATTCGAATGTGACGGAATGTAATGCAGCACAATTAAGTGACGGTACGGTGATGCTGAATATGCGTGATAATAGAAACCGGGGTAATAAAGAAGTAAATGGCCGGAGAATTTGTACGACAACAGACTTGGGTGAGACATGGAAAGAGCACTCTACATCACGGAAAGCATTGGTGGAACCGACGTGTATGGCAAGTTTGCACCGTCATGATTATACTGTCGGTGGAGAAAAGAGAAGCATATTATTATTTGCCAATCCCAGCGATTATGAGACACGGGATAAGTTGACTTTGAAAGTTAGTTTTGACGATGGAATGACATGGCCTGAGAAATACTGGATTTTGTTTGACCAGTATCGTAGTGCCGGTTATTCCAGTATCACGTCAATAGATGAAAATTCAATAGGGATATTATATGAAAGCAGTCAGGCAAATATGGCTTTTATTAAAATTGATTTGACTGAAATTCTAAACAGGTAAGCCATGAACAGTAAAACTTCAAATATATATCCATGGGTGATAGTCGGATTACTATGGGGAGTTGCTTTACTCAACTATATGGATAGACAAATGCTTTCTACTATGCGGATTCCGATGATGGCAGATGTCCGTGAACTGGAGTCGGCTGCAAATTTTGGCAGATTGATGGCGGTCTTTTTGTGGGTATATGGGTTGATGAGTCCTATTTCCGGGATTATCGGTGATCGTATGAGTCGTAAATGGTTGATTGTAGGCAGCCTGTGTGTATGGTCTGGAGTGACATATTTGATGGGGTATGCCACCACTTTTGACCAGCTTTATTGGCTTCGTGGAATTATGGGAATAAGTGAGGCATTGTATTTGCCCGCCGCTCTGTCTTTGATAGCTGATTTTCATCAAGATAAGACACGTTCGTTGGCAGTGGGAATACATATGACAGGGCTCTATGTAGGTCAGGCGATAGGTGGTTTCGGAGCTACTTTTGCAGCCATGTATTCTTGGCATAGTACCTTCCACTGGTTCGGTATTATTGGGGTAGGATATGGGGTCATTCTGGCCTTTTTCTTACGGGATAAGGAAAGAGGAACGATCTCTGTTATGCAGGAAAAGGTGACGAAGATACCGGTTCTGAAGAGC
>ULTG01015541.1_pt1 | contig 11255 bp, 9 predicted proteins | sample 1957461 | NCBI WGS metagenome assembly ULTG01 (sample SAMEA4835730, study PRJEB28245) | human gut metagenome | biome: gut microbiome; material: fecal sample | place: Denmark | collected 2008
AGGGATTTTGCCCCCCCGACGGGTCGCCATTATCAATCCACACTGATAAATCATCATTTATGACTCGAAACTGACAAATTTTGAAACAAAACAATATATAATAATTATGGTAACAGTTAAGGATTTAAAAGATAAAGACAACTTCTTTCTGATGGCAGGCCCCTGTGTGATAGAGGGGGAAGATATGGCATTGCATATTGCAGAGAAGGTAGTCGGCATTACGAATAAGTTAAATATACCGTATGTATTCAAAGGCTCATACCGGAAGGCCAACCGTTCGCGACTAGATTCCTTCACAGGCATAGGCGATGAAAAAGCGTTGAAAATACTCCGCAAGGTAGGTGAGACGTTCGGCATCCCGACTGTAACCGATATTCACGAAACGACTGAAGCCGCAATGGCAGCCGAATATGTGGATGTCCTACAAATCCCAGCTTTCCTCTGCCGGCAAACAGATCTGCTGGTCGCCGCCGCCAAAACAGGGAAGATCGTCAATATCAAAAAGGGACAGTTTCTCTCGCCGGGAGCCATGCAGTTTGCCGTACAAAAAGTAGCTGACGCCGGAAATGACAACGTCATGATTACGGAAAGAGGCACTACATTCGGATATACGGATCTGGTTGTTGATTATCGGGGGATTCCTCAAATGCAGCAGTTCGGCTATCCTGTTATCATGGATGTAACCCACTCCCTGCAACAACCTAACCAAACATCAGGCGTAACAGGCGGACTCCCTGCTCTGATCGAAACAATAGCTAAAGCAGCCATTGCCGTCGGAACCGACGGACTATTCATCGAAACCCATCCGGAGCCTTCTAAAGCCAAATCCGATGGCGCGAACATGCTACAACTGGATTTATTGGAAGAGATGCTGACAAAATTGGTGAGGATACGGGAAGCAGTCAGGAGCAATTGACAATTGAGAATTGACAATTTTTTGTTTTTACTCTTTAATTGTCAATTCTCAATTCAATTATATCACCCCATCTTACTTATTTTTCTGAGCTTGTCCTCGTCTATCAACTTGATCTTCCGACCGTCGATTGCGATAATACGCTCAGCAACAAATGTAGACAATGTACGGATTGCATTAGATGTCGTCATATTCGAAAGATTAGCTAAATCTTCTCGAGAGAGATAAATACTCAATGTCGCCCCATCTTCCTCCAAACCGTAACTGTCTTTCAGGAATAACAAGGATTCTGCCAAACGACCCCGGATATGTTTCTGAGTAAGGTTGACTGTACGCTCGTCTGCAATTCCTAAATCGAGAGAAAGCTGGCGGATAAAAAACATGGCAAGATGCGGATTGCTCATCAAAAGATTCCGGACAATCGTCATCGGAATCATGCATACCGTCGAAGCTTCAAAAGCGGATGCATTCGTCAGGTAATTCTCCTGAGCAAAATTTGCCCGGTAGCCAAAATACTGCACCGGTTTAATCATTCGAATGATCTGGCTTCTTCCGCCAACACCTTCTTTAAAGATTTTAACCTTGCCTTTTAATAAGCACATCATGTCTCTCGGTTCGTCGCCCTCGCAATATATCAACTCATTACGTTTGAAATGCTGGATCGTCGAATTATTACGGAGAACATCCCGCTCCTTTTCGGTCAGGACCCTCCAGACTTCTGCCAAACTGGCCGATAGATCGACCTCTTCTTTCTGTTGTTTAACCACGACTGCTATATAACATACTTATGAAGCACAAATGTAATACTTTTCTTTTAAAAGCTGAATAAGTTTAATACGATAAATGAATAAAAATTCGATTTTATTCGTTACGTTTGTAAAGAAAGAGACGATAATTTGTTGAAAAAGTATTCTTATATAATCATTCTGCTTTTTATCGCAGTAAATGCCTTAGCTAACCTTGGCGGTAGTTATGGAAACCTTTTATTGCTGGGCCGGTCTCCCAAAACGGAATCATCCCAGCAAGGGGATTCTATTATGAGGAAGGTAATCGAGCAGGCCGACAAATACAAAACAGTCGTTTCCCGTTACGAGGCCGAAATCTATATCAAAGGCAAAACGGAAATCCTCAAACAAAACATCCTGATGCGTTTCGCCCATCATCTTTTCCCGGTAGACAGGAAGAACAAGGATATGATCTTCGAAATGGTCAGCCACTCCAAGTTCAACGCCCCGAACAACTACCTGCACAGCTTCGAAGCGATAAACGGGAACAGTATCCCCAACGGCGCAAAACAGCAGGAAGTATTGACATTCCTGAACCTGAATGTTTATTCGCCGACCATCTACAACGAAGGGATCATCATGCCGGTAGCCCATGAAGCATTCAAATATTACAACTTCAACTTGGAAAGTGTCGAAATAACCGATAACCTGAAAATCTATAAGATACGTTTCATGCCCAAGCTATGGAGCCAGAAGCTCATTTGCGGAGACTTGTACATCACCGACAAAGACTGGCACATCGACAAAATCGACGTAAACGGGCGTTTCTCCTTTGCCGAATTCAACTTGGTCATGACATTCGGACGGGATTACCGCCATTTCATCCTGCCGCAAAAGGCAGACCTCTTTCTCCGGTACCATGTGCTGGGAAATGCCATCGCCAGTTACTATCATACATCATTCAAATACGAAGCCGTCGAATGGGTTGAAGAAGACAATGAAGACAACAAACACCATTCCCTCGACCTGACCGGATATTACCAGCTATCATCCGATACGATCCCGATCATCAGTGACAGCAGCTATTGGAAAAACAAAAGAGATATCCCGCTGACTCAGGAAGAAGAGAAAAAGTACGAAAAGACAATCATCAAGACTACTCAGGCCAACGACACAAGCAACATTCAGAAATACCTGAAAATAACAGAACGCCTGACCAACACCATCAATCTGGATTATAAGACAACCCGTCTGAAATATTCCGGCATCTTGAATCCCTTCCAGTTGGGCTATTCAGGACGGAACGGCATTACCTACAGGCAACAACTACGTTTCAGCAAGACCTTCAAGAAGGACCGCCAGCTACGTTTCCGACCTGAGATCGGTTTCGTGTTCAAACGAAAAGAGTTATTCTTCAAGTTCGGAGGAGATTGGGAATACCTTCCGGAGAAACAAGGTGCCCTAAGCCTCAGCCTCGGAAACACCAACCAAGGATATTCCTCCAAGATCATGAACGAAATCAACGAACAACTGAAAGACTCCACTTTCAACTTCGAAAACCTGGACCTGGAATACTTCAAGCACTATTACATAGAGCTCAAGAACCAGATCGAACTGTTCAACGGTTTCCAGATGACCACCGGAATCTCCTACCACCGCCGCATCCCCACCCGCAAAAGCGCAATAGATCCGGGAGACGGCGTTACGGAGATCATTAACGAAAACTATCACGATTTCATTCCTACGATCGGTTTTTCCTATACTCCCAGACAATACTACTGGATGGACGGCTATCGTAAAGAGTACCTCTACTCCTACTACCCGACCGTCTCCATCGAGTTCGGGCGAGCCATACCGGGCGTATGGAAAAGCAGCGGCAATTACGGACGTATGGAAGCCGATATCCACCAAAGCATTTACCTGGGCCTGTCACGCCGGTTCAACTACCATATTAGCGGAGGGCTTTATACAGCCCAGAAATCGACCTATTTTGCCGACTACAGGTATTTCACGCGGCACAACTTCCCCGAATCATGGGGAGGTGACGATTTCGGGGGTGTCTTTCATCAGCTAAGGAGCGTGTGGTTCAACGCATCCGACAAATATGTCCAGGCTCATGTCATGTACGAAAGCCCGTTCATGCTCTTCCAGCTATTCAAGCCGGAGGCTACCAAACACATCATCTCCGAACGTTTTTACCTCAGCCAGTTATGGATGCCGGTCAAACCCAGTTACACAGAAATCGGATACGGTTTCGGTAACCATATCTTCAACGTTGCCGCCTTCATCGGGTTCGACAAATTGAAATATGACGGGATCGGATTCAAATTTGCGTTCGAACTCTTCCAGTAAGTTCAGAATTGCGGACGGACAATCATAATACCGCAGTTACGTTTGATACCCTGCACATACTCCTGCAAAGGTTCTTCGTTCACAATCACTCGCTTCTTCGTGGTCGAGGCATGGATAAAAGTGAGTTTATCCCCTTCCCGGCAGATAATGCCAACGTGCGAGATATCCAGTCCTTTCACAGTCGTGACGAAACAGACGATATCGCCATTCTTGATTTGACCGGCGTGCGCATTGATTTCATCCTGCGGAATATAGTAATGCGAACGGGCATTTATTTCCTTTTCCTTCGCCGCTATTATCGCGATGCGCTCCGGGTTGCCTTTCAACTGCTTGTAGCTATCGGGATGTGTGGACATAAAGGACAGGTCGAGTTTAAGCGGTTGTCCCCCGATTTCTTTCGTGACATCCTTCAGATACCCTCTCTTTTCGTTTTCATACATCCAGTCGGTCGTATAATGGAGGCGATCCGTATAATCGAGTGTCACGCTGCCGGAATCCCGGTAACGCATATTTTTTAAGACAGAAGCATATCCTTCATATCCGGGACGTTGCCTGACAGACCAGGCCAAAGCAACTGTATTCTCAACCAAAGTCATGCAATCCAAGCCATGCAAGTTTATTACCAGGCTTTCGGGTTCTTCCTCCAATGTCCCAGCCACATAAGGAGTCCCCAAGAAAAAACGGGCAGTTTCCACCATCAGGTCACCTGTCGGAAAAGTCGCTTTTTCCTTCACTGCCTCACAATAGCGTTCGTAAATCACCTTCTCCTCCCGGGCTTTCCCGGACAGAGAAAGAAAGGCTAAAAAGAGCAAACAAAATAACGTCCGTTTCATCTCTTGATCTAATTTCAATCCTTCTTTGTCGCTAACAAGTCTTCCAGCTTCACCAACTCATCACGGAACTGCGCAGCTTCGATAAAGTCCAGCTTCTTGGCCGCCTCCATCATCTGCTTCTTCGTCCGTTCGATCGCCTTTTCAAGCTGTTTACGATTCATATACTGAACTACCGGGTCTGCAACCAGGCTGGGTTCCGGTTCCACATAAGCATACGGCTCACCGGTAACCGGCTGTTGTTTCTCCGCTACCAAGGAAACACTGTTTTTGATAACCTGCTTAGGTGTAATGCCATGTTTCTCGTTATAAGCGAGCTGTTTTTCACGTCTGCGTGCCGTTTCGTCCATCGTCAGGCGCATACTGTCCGTTATCTTGTCGGCATAAAATATCACCTTCCCATTCACGTTTCGGGCAGCACGTCCGGCTGTCTGCGTCAGCGAACGGTGCGAGCGCAGGAAACCCTCCTTATCGGCATCCAAGATAGCGACCAAAGAGACTTCCGGCAAGTCGAGCCCTTCACGCAGCAGGTTGACACCGATCAGCACGTCGAACAACCCTTTCCGCAAATCATCCATAATCTGAATGCGTTCCAACGTATCGACATCGCTATGGATATAGTTACAACGGACTCCCATGCGTGTCAGATAAGTAGTCAGTTCCTCCGCCATGCGCTTCGTCAATGTCGTCACCAAAACACGTTCATCCACAGCGGAGCGCTGCGTGATCTCCTCCATCAGATCGTCGATCTGGTTAAGCGTCGGACGCACCTCGATAACCGGGTCAAGCAAGCCTGTCGGACGGATCACCTGATCCACCACGATCCCTTCGCTCTTCTCCAACTCGTAGTCGGCAGGCGTCGCACTCACGTAAATCGCCAACGGAGTCAGCGACTCGAACTCGTCGAACATCAACGGGCGTTTATCCATCGCCGCCGGCAGACGGAAACCGTACTCCACCAGATTTTTCTTACGGGAATAATCGCCTCCATACATCGCCCGTATCTGCGGGATCGTCACGTGGCTCTCGTCGACCACCAACAGAAAATCTTTCGGGAAATAATCGAGCAGACAGAAAGGCCGTTCACCCGCCTGACGACCGTCGAAATAACGGGAATAGTTCTCAATTCCAGAACAATGTCCTAACTCGCGTATCATTTCCAAGTCGAACGTAACACGCTCATACAAACGTTTCGCCTCATAAGGCTTGCCGATCTCCCGCAGGAAATTCACCTGCGTCCCCAGGTCGACATCGATCTGCCCGATAGCGGTATTGATACGTTCCTGGGTAGTTACGAAGAGGTTGGTCGGGTAGATGTTCAGTTCATCCTGCTCGTCTATTTCCTGCCCGGTCTGCGGGTCGAACGAAGAGATACGGTCTACTTCGTCGTCCCAGAACTCGATACGGTAGGCTGCCCCATCAAAAGTTTCGATAGCCGGAAAAATATCGACCGTATCGCCGTTTACACGAAAACAGCCCCTATTGAACTCTATCTTATTATTGACATAAAGGGCATCCACAAAGCGACGCAACAGTTTATCCCGGTCTATCCGCATCCCCTTCTCCAGATGCACCACCTTCTCGGCAAAGGCAGTCGGGTCCGCCATACCATACAGGCAGGAGACAGACGAAACGACAATGACATCCTTCCGTCCCGACAGAAGCGAAGCGGTTGCACGCAGACGAAGTTTATCGATCTCGTCATTGATCTGCAAGTCCTTTTCTATATAGGTATCCGTCGTCGGAAGATAAGCCTCCGGCTGGTAGTAATCGTAATAAGAGACAAAATACTCGACGGCATTGTTCGGAAAAAATGCCTTGAACTCGCTGTATAACTGTGCAGCGAGCGTTTTGTTATGACTCAAAATCAAGGTCGGTTTCCGCACTTCCTTGATCACGTTGGCGATAGTGAACGTCTTTCCGGACCCAGTCACCCCTAACAAGGTCTGGAAAGGCACACCACTCTTTATTCCATCGGACAGAGCCGCAATCGCTTCCGGCTGGTCGCCCGTCGGACTAAATGGGGAAGATAGTTCAAAGTTCATTCTTTATTTTATAGGTTACACAGTTATGCATTCAGGAAAATCCGATCCTTCGCAAAACGTCCGCTTTACCGGAGCAACTCATCCAACGGGAGATAACCAAACTGCATCTCGTCGTTCATGCTCAACAGCAAACGTTTGTTGTGGTCGTCATAGCAAAGCCTGACCACTGGACGACCGACATCGAGCGTCTTCAGATAATTGCCTTCCAAATCGAATACCAGCAACAGAGAAGCCGTAAATCCGTCTTTCTTCTGACGATGTTTCCCGGAATAAGCCGTCACGATCTTGTCACCGCAAAATACGCCGTCAATATGCCGATAAACATCATTCCACTCGCCATGCCGCCACTCCGGGCCATAAACATTGTATTTCAGATTTCCATCCAAGTCGCAGATCGTCAGCAAGTCGTCCCGCGAATAGACATCCACATAGATACCATGCTCCGTCGAGACGATGCAATCCGCTCGTTTCTTTTTAATCTCCGGATGTTCGTAGGGCATCAGACGGACCTTCCCAGTCTGCATATTCCAACATCCGACAGCCGTCTTGAAATCATTTGTCCCGATCGGGACGACCGTCCCACCGATACAAAGCGTGTCGGAAACATAAACGACATCGCTTGGTACGCGGTCTTCTGGGAAGGAGCATTTGACCTCAGGTATATAGTCAGGATCAGCCAGCAGGCTATCCAAGACATAGGTGTACAACTTCATCCGGGCATTATCAGGAAAGTAAAAACACCCCTTTCGTTCATTCATAATCAACACTCCGGGATTGGCAATCTCTCCCGGCCCCTGCCCTTTGTTTACCGTACTCAAAACAGGCTTATAGGTAAACCGATCGAACAGGTGCACGATCTTATCAATCGCCGTCCAGCTATACTCGACGACAATTAAATAATCGCCCAGCACATACAGCAAGTTGTTATTACCGACCAGCACATCTCCGGTCCCGATCTCCACCACCTTGTCCTTCACATCGACCACCTTGTCCCGGCTTTTCTGATATTTTTCCTGTACCGGCGGTTGCGTACAAGACAAGCCCAGCACCATCAAGCCCAAAATCACCCCGCTCCATCGAGTCATTCCGCCTCTCCTTTCACTATTTAGATTGTTTCGGTATAACCATCCAGAGGATCAGGTAAGCGATCACCCCGGAAAACATCGTAAAGATGCTCAATAATATATATCCGATGCGCACTAACGTAGGGTCCCAGCCGAAATAATCGGCGATACCCGCACAAACACCTGCTATCATCCCGTTATTCGAACGGTAAAGTCTTTTAGGTTCTTCCATTATTCTTTCGTTTTTTATTGTTTATCCTTTATTTATGTTACAAATATACTTATAATACTCGATAACTATACAATACATAGCTGTTAGGTTCCGAAAGGGAAAAACGAATCCGCCCATCCTTTCCGGCTATGCTGCGGAATGCTTTTCCAGCACCGAGAACCGGAGTAAATTCAACTTGTTCGTCCGGTTCGAAGAACGTATCCATATCAAATGACTCCTCCTCGTTAGACTCCCTGAACAACAGGAAATATCCTTTCCTGTCCTTCACAGACTGGAAACCACACCATGACTTGCCCGAAGGTTCGTCCCCCACTGGGAAGACATATCCGGTATGGAAATCATGCTGTACCGTTTTATATTTCTGGATCACTCCACCCGTCGGAAATGCCTCATCCGGCAAGTTAGACGCTTCAAACCAGGCCAATGGCTGGGCTGCCATCGTTATTGCAAACAAATAATCGAATGAATAAGTTGACGGAGCGAATTTATCACCGGCATATTTCTCCTTGTTACGCCATTTGTTCAGAAACTCGATCTGCAGCGACTGGGGAGCTACATAGCGCGACAGCATCCACAAGTTACGCAGCGACCAGTACGGATAATAGTTGCCCCAATCCGTATAACGATTTTCCAAAAAGATGTTTCCATATTCATTAAAGAAGAAATATCCTCCCCTCCGTCCGGCTGTCGCATCCAGGTTTAAGACAGCTTTCCATCCAGTCGCTTCCATCACTCGGTTATAGAGACTGCGCAGACGGCTTTCCGCCAATTTGTTATCAAAAAAAGTACCGTCAATCTTGAAAGTACGGATACCATATTTTTCATACAAAGCGATCAACGCATCGGCATCTTTCTGCCAATCGGCATAATCGTGCTGTATGCTGGGATTAAACCAAAGACACACTTCGATCCCCAACTCCTTACCACGCTTCACGATAGGCGCCAGGCCATTCGGGAAACGGTCCGGATCGGGTGTCCAGTAATCCGGGTTATCCCAGATATTCTTAAAACTGCCACCATAAGCCGAGTTCGCACTACGTCCGGCCTGCCATCCGTCATCGATCTGGAAATGAGTGACACCCAACTTGGCTGCCAGTTCCAATTCCTTCAGACAAAAAGCCTCGTTCACACGCGTGTCCTGTCCTCTGTCTCCCCAGGTATTCAGCATCACCATCTCGTCGCGGTCTTCGAGGAACGGGCGGATACGCATCTGGTAATTACGAAGCGCCATCCGTTTCTGTTTCTCACCCGAACGAAATGTTCCGGTCACATAGCTATAAGCCTTTGTCCACTCGTCAGTCTTTATATCCGCACTGTCGACACCCAAACCGACCATTCGGAAAGTACCCTCGCTCACCAGATAATCACCTCCCGGATAGTAGAGTTGTACATTTGACGTAGGTGCCTCTTTCAACATGAAAAAGCCAGCTTCCTTCTCCGTATTCTCTGCAAAGAGCAGATTGCCACGATAGAGACAATCCCGGTAAGAAAGCGCATGAACAGGACGAACCAGCGTATTGAAACGGTCGGTGACGTCAAAGAACTCCACCGCCTCCAGCTGCCAGTGCTTTCCTTCCAGCATAAGCTGTTCCATCACCGGGACATTTCCGCCCTGCGAATTTTGCGTCAGTTTTTCTATATTCTGCAAGTCGGCAGGATTATCCAATGCCTTTATCCATTTCTGCGAAGCCTGTCCTTTCAGATACAATTCGCAAGCGATGGCAGGACAGTCAGGATAGATCTTGAGAATTTTCCTCACCTGCAAATTGCCGGCTTTATACTCCACCGTAGCACGAAGATGGTGTGTATATTGCAAAGAAGCAGGTACTTCCTCTATCCGGATAGAAGCTTCGCTCCCCTCCTTTTCCTCTCCGGGAAGGGAAAGGTCCGGCTGATTGTTCCGAAGCTGCCAGGCTAAGCCATTTCCCTTGTCTTCCAGTTTACAAGTAATCAGATTACCGTTATTCCAAAGCCAGCTACGCTTGATCAGATTGTTTTCGATCGTCAGCGTATCTTGTTTCAACTCTATCTTACAATCTCCCGCCGCCTTCCTATATGGTTGAACAGCAGAGACCGGAGCGGTCAAAATTAATGAGAACAGGGTTGCCCCTAACAACTGTTTTTTCATATTGATATTGAAGTATTATAAATGATTTCCTTACAGGTAGGCAGCCACCTTATTGCGGTCCGTTTCGACCGTCTCAAACTCGGAAGAAACGATACTGCTGCCCATCGGGACATTCTCGTTCCGGTATTCCATTTTGCTGTAGACGATGCTGCGGGCGGATGTATGGAACTCCTTTGCCCCTGTTTCCGCTTCGATACGGGAGATGTTATTTTCCCGAACTCCGCATCCCGGCATGATTATGATGCGTCCTGCCGCACGTTTCACCAGTTCGGCAATGAGAGGAATCCCTTTCACGGCATCAGACTGCTGGCCGGAAGTCAGGATACGGTCGCAGCCCAGCTCGATCAACTGTTCCAATGCGGCAAAGGGATCGCGGCAGACATCAAAAGCCCGGTGACAGGTGACAGACAGCGGCTTGGCTGCCTCGATCAGACGGCGCATCAAAGGGACGTCGATATCCCCGTCTTTCGTCAGGCAACCAAAGACTACGCCATGCACCTTCAACTGCTTGCACAGTTCGATATCCAGCAACATCGACTGAATCTCTGCCGGTGTATAAAGGAAGTCGCCTCCACGCGGACGGATAATCACATTTATATCGATAGACGAAGTGAGTGCCTGCGCCGTCCGGATCTCCCCGTAGCTGGGTGTCGTTCCCCCTTCCGGAATTCCGGCACAAAGTTCCACACGTTTAGCTCCTCCGGCTTCTGCTTCCACACAGCTTTGTGCGGAGTTGGCACAAATTTCGATAATACGAGTCGGTTTCATACGATTTTTACCTTTATTGTTTCTACTATATACAAAGATAAAACTATTATGCGAAACTTCCCTATATTCCCAGGAGAGAGATGCCGAATTGCATGGGCATCCATCTCAAAACGGATGCCTGTCAATGCGGAAACGGATGCCTGTCGAACTTCAAACGAATACCAACCTGAATAAAATCTTTCGCCTCCAACCTGAACA
>ULTG01000140.1_pt1 | contig 11163 bp, 6 predicted proteins | sample 1957461 | NCBI WGS metagenome assembly ULTG01 (sample SAMEA4835730, study PRJEB28245) | human gut metagenome | biome: gut microbiome; material: fecal sample | place: Denmark | collected 2008
AAGATTGGTATACCTGGATATACAGAGGACTAAGCTTTTTGGTTGTTTCGTGTCCGTGTGCGCTTGTCGTGTCAGTGCCGCTTTCCTTCTTTGCGGGCATCGGCGCGGCGTCGAGATTCGGTATTCTCATCAAGGGTAGCAACTATCTGGAACTGATGAGCAAAGCAAACATCTTTGTCTTTGACAAGACCGGCACGCTTACAAAAGGCAACTTTGCCGTCACCGACGTATCTCCTGTCGACAAAAAAGACGATATACTTCGCCTTGCCGCTATTGCCGAAAACGATTCGAATCACCCCATTGCACGCTCAATCGTTGCTTGTTATGACGGCGAAATCGAGGGAGGTTATGCTCTCACAAACGTTGCGGGATTCGGCGTTATCGCAACAAAAGGTGACGATGTGATATATTGCGGCAACGAGAAACTTATGAAATCTTACGATATTCCGTATGTCGCGCACAACGGCGTAGGCACCGTCGTTTATGTCGCCCACAACAATGAATATGTCGGTTCGCTTCTTATCAGCGACGAAATCAAGGACGAATCGGCGTCTGCTGTTGCGGAGCTTAACAAAATGGGATGCAAAACGGTTATGCTTACAGGGGATAACGAGGCAATTGCATCCGATGTTGCTGCAAAAATAGGTCTTTCGGGCTACAAAGCCTCGCTTTTGCCTCAAAACAAGGTTGAAAACGTCGAGCAAATGCTCAAAGACAAGAAAAAAGACGAAGTTTTGTGCTTTGTCGGCGACGGCATCAACGACGCACCCGTGCTTATGCGCTCGGACATTGGCATCGCAATGGGCGGTGTAGGGAGCGACGCGGCAATCGAAGCGAGCGACGTAGTGCTTATGCAAGACGATTTGACGGGTATATCCACTGCAAAACGTATTTCTAAAAAGACGATGAGAGTGGTGTACGAAAACATCGTCGGCTCTCTTGCGGTCAAATTGCTCATCATGGCATTGAGCGCAACGGGTGTGCTCGGCGCGGCAACCATGTGGATTGCCGTCATCGGCGACGTCGGCGTTGCAATCGCCGCAATCATCAACGCAATGCGCGTCAACAAAGGCTACAAAACAACCGTTAAAACACAAAAATAACCGATTAGATAGCCGAAATATGTTTATAATCTGACATATACGGCTTATCAAATCTCGCAAATAGTCATAATTTTCACTATTCTATAAGAAAAGCGGATTTGCAATTTGCAATCCGTTTTTCTATTATCGTCGTTAAGTATTGTTTCGATTAAGTATAAATAGAAAGAACTTGAAATGATTGCGAGAGAGCGATTGTGATATTCGCCGCTTCGTTTTGCATATTATATAGTGCGTAGAGAGGTGAATTATGCATTTTATGGCACTTATGCTTGCAATACTCGGATTGTTCGGTATGTTTGGATTCTTCGGCGGCTTGTGGTTTTAACCGCTTCGGATTCTAATAAAACAGCGTTTTCGTTTGGGTCAAAACGTTCGTTCGATTCCGTTAAATCGATTTGAAATGAAAAAACACATCTAATAGATGTGTTTTTTTTACTTTGATATTACGTTCAACGTCAGATTTCCATTGCAATTTTCAATGCGGCGTCAAACGTTGCTTTTTGAATATCGTGTTCCGCTTCGTTGCCGAGATTCGCTTGTTCCCAAGAATCGTCGTTCAACAAATCGCCCGAAAAGAAAAACGTATACAATTCAAATCCGTAATAATTGCAAATCGCTTGCAATCCCGATGATTCCATTTCAACCGAAATGCAACCATCGCTTTTTCTTCGTCTTGCTTTATCTTGCGTTTCCATATACAAGGCGTCAGTCGTCCACGACCTTCCGACAACGTACGGCAAATTGTATTTTTGAAAGATTTTTGCAATCTTGTCGCAGTTTTTTATTTCGATATAATCGGACGGCGGCATATAGTGATAAGAAAGCCCTTCGTCGCGATAGGAATAAGAGGGGACTATCAGTTTTCCGCTACATTTTTCCTTATCCAAAACGCCGCACGAACCGTATACGATAAACTTGGTTGCGCCCGAAACGTAATTTGCTTCGTACATAACGGACGCGGCAACGCACGAGCCGATTGGACTCATATAAAACAAAAGTTTTTTCCCGTTGACTTCAAACAGATAAATATCGATGTGTCCGTTTGCCGTTGCCGAGTGACCTATGGGGTGGCTTTCGTATTTTTCCAAAAACATTGCCAAAACGTGCCTTGAAAACGACACAATGCAAACGTCGGCAAAAAACTTCTTTTCGCCGTAAAAAGCACTTATATCAATCAATGGTTTCGATTTGTTGTCAAATGAATCGATTATGCTCATACTTTTTCCTATTTCCGTACAAGGTTATGCAAGGTTTTGTGCTGTTTTTCGGATAATCCGATTGTTTCGGTCATTATATCATTTATCCTACGAGATGTAAACGCCAAAATTCTTTTGCATTTATGAAATGTGCGGAATTAGAGTATGGCGCACAATTCATTGGATTTTCAGTTTTCCCGCCCGTTCGATTCCCTAAACTTGATTTGAAACGAAAAAACACATCGTTGAGATGTGCCTTTTCTTTGGTACCCCCATAGGGAATCGCTCCGCTTGACCTATGCAAATTGCCCGCACGACACAGGCACACATCTTTATTGGTTTCTGCACGACTTTTTGATAGGTCTGCGCTATCTCGCCGGGGCGGGCGCACAATTCACAGGATTGTGCGCTTATCCGCCCGTTCGATTCCCTAAACTTGATTTGAAACGAAAAAACACATCGTTAAGATGTGTTTTTACATTTGGTACCCCCATAGGGAATCGAACCCTAGTTTCCGCCGTGAGAGGGCGACGTCTTGAACCGCTTGACCATGAGGGCAAATCGATATTGCTTTGTGATAATAGCATAATTTTATGCTCTACGCAAGCAAAAATTTGTATATTTTCTCAAAAAAACTGCTTTTGGCGATCAACAACGGTTTTATTCGGTGATTATGATAAAAAAATATCAAATTCGGTATTGATTTTTGATTATCGATATTATAAAATACATTTGTATTTAAAATATAAGGAGAGAATTATGGATCCCAAATATCAAAGTTTGTTTACGCCTTGGAAGATCGGCAATTGCGAGATTAAAAACCGCATTGTTCTTACGTCTATGGGCGGAACTTCAATCTTCGGTTGGATGGAACCGCATCACTTCGACAAAGAAGCCGCAAACTTCTTGCTCGATAGGGCAAAAAACAACGTCGGCCTTATTTTGCCGGGTATCGCCCCCATCAGAAACGTTATCGGCGGAAATTGGCTTTACAAGAGCAAAAGCTCGTTCAGACATCTCAAACCGTTTATGGATGAGCTTCACAAAACCGGTGCAAAGATGTTTGTACAGCTTACTGCCGGTTTCGGACGCTCTTTTGCAATTTCATCGATGATGGAAATGCTTGCAACAAACAAAGTGCTCGGCGCAATCGCAAAGCCCTTCATCAACATCGACCAACTCACCATGAGTGCCAGCCCCAATCCTAACCGTTGGAGTGACAAAGTGCCTTCTCGCGCAATGACCGTCGATGAGATACACGAGTTTATCAAAGCGTTCGGCAAAACTGCGAAGATGTGCAAGGACGCAGGCGTGGACGGCGTTGAAATCCATGCGGTGCACGAGGGCTATCTGCTCGATCAATTCACGATGAAGTACACAAACCAACGCACTGACGAGTATGGCGGATCCATTGAGAACAGATATCGTTTCCCGATTGAAATCGTAAAGGAAATCAAGAGAGTTTGCGGTGACGATTATCCTGTTTCTTTGAGATATTCGGTTGTTTCAAAGACGAAAGGTTTCCGTCAGGGCGCACTTCCCGGTGAAGAGTATGTCGAAGTCGGGCGCGATATGGAAGAGAGCAAGATTGCGGCAAAGATGCTCCAAGACGCAGGCTATGATATGCTCAACTCCGACAACGGCACATACGACGCATGGTACTGGGCGCATCCTCCTGTATATATGCCTCAAAACTGCAACCTCGAAGACTGCGAAGAACTCAAAAAAGCGGTGGATATTCCCGTTGTTTGCGCAGGCCGTATGACTCCCGAAGTCGCGGCAAAGGCGATTGCGGAAGGCAAGATCGACGGTATGGGCGTTGCACGTCAATTCCTAACCGATCCCGAATGGGTGACAAAACTCATGCAAGGCAGAGAAGACGACATCATGCCGTGCATTTGCTGCCACAACGCATGCTTCAATATGGCTCACTACAACGGCGTTCCCAACGATCAGGATTTGTCGGACACCGCAGGCATGGCTCGTTGCGCACTCAATCCACACACCATGCAATCCAAGAAGTATAAGATCGTTCCCGCAACCAAATCCAAGAAGATTGCTGTCATCGGCGGTGGTATCGGAGGTATGGAAGTCGCAAGAGTTGCAACTCTTCGCGGACACAAAGTCACAATTTACGAAAAAGGCAACGACCTCGGCGGCATCTTCGTCGCTGCGGCTGCTCCGTCTTTCAAGGAAAAGGACAAAGAACTTATCGAATGGTACAAAAAACAAATCAAAGATTTGGGCATCGAAGTGAAGTACGGCGTCAAGGTTGACGACGTGACCAAGCTCGGCGCAGACGAAGTCGTCGTTGCAACGGGCGCAGTGGCAAGACGTTTCAACGTCCCCGGCGTAGAAAAAACAATCGAAGCGTGCGACTTCTTGCTCGGCAAAAAGCAAGTTGGCGACAACGTCGTTATCATCGGCGGTGGCTTGACCGGTTGCGAAATCGCATACGAATTGCAACTTCAAGGCAAACATCCCGTTATCGTCGAAATGAAGAACGACCTTATTGCAGTCAAGGGCGTGTGCCTTGCAAACTCTTCCTATTTGAGAGAGTACTTTGCCCTCCACAAAGTGCCCGTACATCTTGAAACGAAGCTCGTTGCTATTACGGACAACGGCGTCAAAGTTCAAGACATGAAAACAGGCAAAGAGTTTGAGATTCCTGCCGAATCCGTCATTATGTCCGTCGGATACAAGCCCGCACCCGTCGCGCAAGAGGGCAAACACGTTCACGTTGTCGGCGACAGCGCGAAAGTCGGCAATCTCCGTACGGTCATCTGGGGCGCATGGGATGTCGCAATGAAACTGTAAAGCGTAAAGCGCGCTATTTAGCGAATAACTGCGTCAGAGCCGTCCGTCCGTCAACTCATTTACGACAAGTAGATTATGGTTGCCGTTCGGACGGCTCTTTCTTGTTCTTCATCTAAATATTGCGCTTTACGAATATGTGCGGTTTTGTTGAGGATTGATTCAAGATGTGCCTTTCTTGTTTGACGTTCAAATATCGCACTTAAAACCTTTGTTGGCGTAATGCGCAAAATGTTGTTGAAATAACGACGAAAGATGATATAATATTCACAAAATATGAACGCACAGAGGTGTAGTGTATGAAAAAAACAACTATGCAAAAATATGCTCGTCTTATCGCTCGCAAGGGCATAAACGTGCAAAAGAATCAGGAAGTTATCGTCAATGCGTCCCTCGATCAGCCCGAATTTGTCAAAATGGTTGTTGAAGAGTGTTATCGCGCAGGCGCAAAAAAAGTCACGGTGGAATGGAGTTATCAACCTTTGACGAAACTCAATTACCGCTATCGTTCAATGAAAACTTTGTCCACAATCGAAAAGTGGGAAGAAGAGAAATTGGCGCACAGATGCGATGTTTTGCCTGCGATGATCTATATCGATTCCGACGATCCCGACGGACTCAAAGGCATCGATCAAAACAAGGTTTCAAAGGCAAGCCAAGCAAGATATCCCGTTTTGAAGCCGTATATCGACAAAATGGAGAACAAATATCAGTGGTGTATTGCCGCGGTTCCCGGCGAAGCGTGGGCAAAAAAGGTTTTCCCCGGCGAGAGAGTGGGCAAAGCGGTTGAAAAACTTTGGGACGCTATCCTTTACACTTCCAGAGCGGACGGCGAAGATCCCGTAAAAGCATGGGAAGATCACAATGCCGACCTCAAAGCGAGATACGATTATCTCAATTCTCTCGGCATCGAATCTTTGCATTATACGGCATCTAACGGCACAAATTTCACAGTTGGTCTTATTTCGGACGGACTTTTCCTTGGTGGAAGCGAAGACACGCTCGGCGGTGTGGAATTCAATCCCAACATTCCCAGCGAAGAAGTTTTCACATCGCCTATGAAGGGCAAAGCAGACGGCATCGTGTACGCAACACGTCCGCTTTCATATCGAGGTGAAATCATCGACAATTTCTCCGTGCGTTTCGAAAACGGCAAAGCGGTCGAAGTTCACGCCGAAAAGGGTGAAGAGCTTTTGAAACAAATGATTTCAATGGACGAAAACGCCGCATATCTCGGAGAGTGCGCTCTCGTTCCTTACGATTCGCCTATCCGCAACTCCGAAATCACGTTCTTCAACACCTTGTTCGATGAAAATGCGTGCTGCCACCTCGCTCTCGGACGCGGATTTGAAAACTGCCTCAAAGATTACGATAAATACACGCACGAAGAGTGCCGCCAAAAAGGCATCAACGATTCCATCATTCACGTTGATTTTATGATCGGTTCGCAGGATCTCGATATCGACGCCCATACGGCGGACGGTAGGGATGTGGCGATATTCCGCAACGGCAACTGGGCCTTTTGAGAGCGCACCAAATTGCGCCTAACTTTGTCAACGCCTCTCGGCTATCAACCCGTGTACGTTTTAGTACACTGGGCTTGCTATCCAAGGGGGCGTTTTCGCGTTATCCATCAATTTGGAGTGCTCTCTGTATAAGTATTTCGTAAAGATCCGTTCAATGCTCCTTTGCTCACCCGTCATGTATCACACATACATTAGGCGGATTCGCAAAAGGGCGATTCCTTGTTCTTCATCTCAATCAGACGGTTTTACAAAAAAACAAAAGGTCGATGTTTTGTCAACGCTTTTCCGCTATCAAGCCGTTTAAGTACACGGAGCTTACTTTTTGAGAGGCGTTTTTTAGTTATCAGTCAAATTGGAGCACTTTCGGTGTAAATATTTTATAAAAATAAGATTAAACAATAAATCCGTTATCAAAAAAACAGTCGCTCGATTGAGCGACTGTTTTTCTCTTGATTGTCCCGCACCGCCGTGTGATGCCATTTTATAAACCCGCCGTATAGCAGGGTGGGTAAAGACTGCCGTGCAGTATCTGCCTTCCACTGATATGATGAGGCCTGGCATCGCTGCATTTTTGTCGGACGCGTCATCCCGTATAAAATTTGTGGTTCAAAATAGAGCACCATCACAAACATAGCAGGAATCTTTTCCTACGTTTAATATACCATAGCTTTTTGCTTATTGCAATACCCAATTATCAACTTTGTTTTCTTTTTGTTGATTTAAAACCGCGAAACTCTCTCTATACGAAAGATTGTTTCGGGTGGGGAATAGCGACTTTGACACCGCAATTTCTTTTTTGATACCGCAATTTCTTTATCGATTTTTAATAAAAGTATTTCAAAAATTGTCAAATTTTATAATACTTTTTGACGCTTTTTATCTTTTGAGGTGTTTTGGCAATACTTTTTTCAAGATATGTATTGATAAAACACTTTGCGTATGCTAGAATATATCGGTAAAAATATTTATAGGGGTTAAACTATGAAATCTCTTACTATCAAATCAAAAACAATCATCGCCATATACTTGTTTGTCGTTTTGTTCGCAACGCTTGTTGCGGTTGCGTCGGTTTTCGATTATCAAGTGAGCCAAATTCTCACCAAAAACGCATTGAAACCCGGTGAATATCTTGCAGACGACATCTTCGGCGTTGTGGGAGAAGCAATCGGAACGTCGCCCATTTATATTTTGCTCGGCGTATGCACCGCAATCCTTTGCTGGTTCTTTGCAAAAAACTTCAAAGACAAAAAATGGGGCATAGTTCTTGCCGTAATTTTCGGTCTTGTAGGCACGGTTGCGTGGTGGTATTATATCAAAGATATAATGAAATACATCCTCGAACATGCCGCAAACGAAGTCGGTGCTATCGGTTCTGTCGTTTACGAGTATCGTCACAACGGTGCCGTGGTGGCATGCCAAGTCCTCGTTGCGCTCACCCTTCAAGCTCTTACGGTGCTTTCCGTTCGTCCTTTGAAAGCCGAAACCCTCAAAAAACTCGTTTGGTGGGTTATTGCGGCTCTTGCGGCGTGCGTTTTGGCAAATATTCTCATTATGATTATCAAAGAACCCGTCGGCCGTATGAGATTTAGAGCAATCAACTCCGAAGTCGGTCAAAGACTTATTAACGCGGGGTTGGTGAAGGGCTACACTCCTTGGTATATCTCCAACGGTCAACCCGACGAGGGCATAATCAACTCGTTTATCGACGCATATCCCGGTGCAGGCGACGCATTCAAGTCGTTCCCGTCCGGGCACACTTGCGCGGCAGGGATGTCGTACGCACTCATCATGCTCCCCGACGTTGTGGATTTCAAGCACAAAAAAGCGGGCAAAATCGCATGCTGGGTTACGCCTATTGCAATTACGATGCTCGTTGCAATCAGCCGTATAGTCGTCGGTGCGCACTATATGAGCGACGTCACTTTCGGCGGCACATTTGCGTTTATTTCCTTTATTATCATGCGTGAAATCTTCATTTGCAAGGGAAGTCATTTCTTTGCATTGTTCCCGCGCCTAGCACCGAAGAAAGCGGTTACGCTTCCTGCCGACATCGAAGTCGAAAATGCAGTCGAAACGGTTGAAAACGACGTCGAAGAAAATCTCGTAGACGAAAGCGAAGTCGAAACCGCTTGCGACAACACTGCCAAACTTTCCGACGATTTGAACGAAGAAATCGCACTTTGCAGTGAACAAGCCAACCAAATCGGCAAGGAAATCGCCGACAATATCAAAGACGGCGTAGTTATCGAATAAAACTTGCTTGCGGCGTATGCCGCCGCAAAAGCTATTGCTTCATTGTCAAAAAGCCCGACAAAAATCGGGCTTTTTGCGTATAAAATTGACATATAGCATTTTCAATGCTACACTCATCGTTGCAACTATGTTGCGCAAAAAGATATCTATGGAGATCTACTATGAAAGCGGTTGTGTCCGTCATCGGAAAAGACCAAAGAGGCATCATATCGGGAGTCAGCACGAGGCTCTACGAGTTTGCAATTAACGTGCAAGACATATCGCAAACCATTATGCAAGACTATTTTACGATGATTATGCTTGTCGATTTGTCAGAAGCAAACGCAGACTTTGCCACGATAAGCAAATCTTTGAGCGAACTCGGCCAAGAACTCGGCGTTGAAATCCGCATCCAAAACGAGCAGGTTTTCACGTCCATGCATCGCATTTGAGGTGGGTATGATAAACGCAAACGAAGTTGTCGAAACCAACAAAATGGTGTCGTTCGAACATCTTGACGTACGCACGGTTACGATGGGAATTTCCCTTCTCGACTGCGTGAGCGACAATATTGACGTGCTTTGCCAAAGAGTGCACGACAAAATCGTGAGCAAAGCGAAAGATCTCGTCAAAGTCTGCGACGACATTGCCAATGAAATCGGAATTCCGATTGTCAATAAACGTATAAGCGTTACGCCCGTCAGCATAATCACCGCACGTACCGGCAATGCCTTGAAGGTTGCAAAAACTCTTGACGCTTGCGCAAAAGAAATCGGAGTCGATTTCGTGGGAGGATATTCCGCACTTGTGCAAAAGGGAATGACTGATTACGAAAGAGAGTTTATTCGATCCATTCCCGAAGCTCTTGCTTGCACCGAAAAAGTATGCTCGTCCGTGAATATCGGCTCGACGAAAGCCGGCATAAACATGGACGCGCTTGCCCTTATGGGCAAAGTAATCAAAGAAACCGCTTATCTGACGAGAGATAAGGACAGCATCGGTTGCGCAAAGCTTGTCGTTTTTGCCAATGCGGTCGAGGACAATCCGTTTATGGCAGGCGCATTTCACGGCGTAGGCGAAAACGATTGCGTCGTCAACGTCGGCGTAAGCGGTCCGGGGGTTGTGGAAGAGGCGTTGAAACACGTAAAAGGCGAAAATCTTACCGTCGTTGCAGAAACCATAAAGAAAGTTGCGTACAAAATCACGAGAGTAGGCCAGCTTGTCGCGCAAGAAGCGTCAAAACGCCTCGGCGCAAACTTCGGAATAATAGATCTGAGCCTTGCTCCTACACCCGTAAAAGGGGACAGCGTTGCGCATATTCTTGAAGAAATCGGAGTTGACACCGTGGGCGGATACGGCACGACCGCCGCTCTTGCGCTCTTGAACGACGCTGTTAAAAAGGGCGGAACTATGGCTTCGTCGCACGTCGGCGGACTCAGCGGTGCGTTTATCCCCGTCAGCGAGGATATCGGCATGATAGAATCCGCACAAAAAGGCGTTCTAACTCTTGAAAAACTCGAAGCAATGACCGCAATTTGCTCCGTCGGTCTTGATATGATAGCAATCCCCGGCGATACGTCCGCAGACGTTATATCCGCTATGATTGCAGACGAATCCGCAATCGGAGTAGTCAACAACAAAACGACAGCCGTCCGCGTTATCCCCGTTTACGGCAAAAACGAAGGAGAGGTATCATTCGGCGGACTTCTCGGCACTGCGCCGATTATGCCTATCAACCAAACCTCGCCCTCGAGATTGATTGAAAGGGGTGGGAGGATTCCTGCGCCGATTTGGGCAAACAAAAACTAAAACCGCGCCAAACCGCGTCTAACCGCGCCTAACTTCGTCAGAGTCATACGTCTGTCAACTCATGTACTATTTGTACATTAGGGTTGCCATTCGGATGACTCTTTCTTGTTATGCATCTGTTTGGCGCGGTTTTTGCTGTTTCAACGAGTGAATAGTATTTGAAGATATCCGTCTGTCAACTCATGTACGCTCTTGTACATTGGAGTTGCCATTCAAGGGGTGTTTCCTTGTCTTTCATCTAAATCAGACGGTTTTATGTTTTCGCTCTAAAATGGGTGTAGGGGGGGGGAAAAGATAATTTTAATTGAAATTTTCCCCCTTCCTCATGTATTTGTTCGTCCTCTACAAGAGTGGAGAGGGTGAACCTTGAATGCAACATCACCCTTTCCCTTCGGGCATTGGACTTCGGCGTTTGCAAAGCAATCCGCTTTGTTCGCTTTGACTACAACACATTCACAGGATGTGTTGCTTAACGCTGCCCAT
>ULTG01009586.1_pt1 | contig 11114 bp, 9 predicted proteins | sample 1957461 | NCBI WGS metagenome assembly ULTG01 (sample SAMEA4835730, study PRJEB28245) | human gut metagenome | biome: gut microbiome; material: fecal sample | place: Denmark | collected 2008
TTGTCGTGTCAAATACGGGCTATGCAAAGAGAGTCATCGCATCGCTCATCGATCCGAGTTCGAGATACCTCAAAGGCGTAAAGATTATCGAGCTTGACAAATCCTACGTCAAATACGTCGGCACGGTGAAGATGCCCTACGATCTTGCGTTTGTAAGCGGCGGTCAAACGAGCATCGTCAACACCGAAAACATCCGCATAGACACCAGAACGACAAAGGGCAAACAACTTTTCAAACAAGAAGTCACGCTCGTAACTCCGGTGAACGAACCTGAAGAATAAATTGCACCTAATAAAAATAACACTAAGGAAATCAATATGAAAATCGGTTTTGACAGCAACATGTATATGCAAAAACAGTCGGAGCACATTCTCGAACGTATAAGTCACTTCGACAAACTCTATTTGGAATTCGGCGGTAAACTCTTCGACGATTTGCACGCGGCAAGAGTGCTCCCCGGCTTCGACAAGGCGGCGAAAATCAAACTTTTGCAAAAACTTCGCGATAAGGCGGAACTTGTCATTTGCATAAACGCAAACGCAATCGAGCGCAACAAAATTCGCGCCGACTACGGCATCACATACGGAAGTGAAGTCGAGAGAATGATTGACAACATTTCCGCAATGGGCATATACATCAACTGCGTCGTCATCACCATGTTCACCGACCAGCAAGGCGCGCTAGCGTACAAACAAAAACTCGAAAACCGCGGAATAAAGGTTTATATCCACCGTCCGACAAAGGGCTATCCTCACGAAATCGACACAATCGTTTCGGATGAAGGCTACGGCGCAAATCCTTACATCACGACGACAAGACCTCTCGTGGTTTTGACCGCGCCCGGTCCGGGAAGCGGAAAACTTGCAACTTGTCTGAGCCAGCTCTATCACGAAAACAAGAGAGGCGTGAAAGCGGGATACGCGAAGTTTGAAACTTTCCCGATTTGGAATATTCCTCTCAATCATCCCGTCAACGTTGCGTACGAGGCGGCAACGGCAGACCTTAAAGACGTCAACAAAGTGGACAATTTCCACCTCGACGCTTACGGCGAAATCACCGTCAACTACAACAGAGATATAGAAGTTTTTCCCGTCGTCAAGAGCATTTTGGAAAAGATTACGGGCGAGGAGTGCATCTACAAATCCCCGACGGATATGGGCGTAAATATGGCAGGGTATTGCATCGTGGACGACGAGGCGTGCCGAGAGGCGTCCAAGCAAGAGGTTTTGCGCAGATACTTCAAAGCTCTTTGCGATCTCAAAACGGGCACGGGTACGCAAGACACCGTCAGCAGACTTGAATTTTTGATGTCGAGATTGGGCATAAACGTAGCGGACAGAAAAATCGTCGAAGTCGCAAAAAAGAAGAGCGAGGACAACGAAAACTGCGGAGCCGTTGCGCTCGAACTTCAAGACGGCAGAATAGTCACGGGTAAGAATACAAAGAGAATGAGCGCGTCCGCTGCATGCGTGTTTAACGCAGTCAAAATGCTTGCCGGCATAAAGGACAATCAAAAACTCATCTCGCCTTACGTCATAGGTCCTATCATCGACCTCAAAACGAAGATTTTGAAGGAACACAACAAGACGTTGACGCTCGAAGAGGCACTAATCGCATTGTCCATATGCGCGGCATCCGACGCAAACGCCGCAACGGCAATGGAACAACTGCCTTTGCTCGAAGGCTGCGACGCACACTCTACGCACATGCTCTTCAAAGCGGACGAAAATCCGTTCAGAAAACTCGGCGTGCGCCTCACTTGCTCGCCCGAATTTTTGGACAATACTTTGTTTATTGAATAAAAAACGGACAATCCGTTCCTATCGTCGCGAAAGTCGGCGGCGAAACAAAAAGTAAAATACGGCGTAAAAACATAAGGAGAACGATATGCTTTACGAATCAAGAGATCAAATACCCGAGCAATACAAGTGGCATCTTGAAGATATCATCAAGGACAACGACGCATGGGAAGAGTTGTTTTTCAAGTGCGAAGAACGCATAGGCCACTTTGCAAAATACCAAGACAAATTGAGCGACGAGGACACTCTCTTCGACTGCCTGGAATTTATGACGAGAATGATGCACGACATATCCTATCTCTACGGATATGCAAAAATGCGTCTTGACCAGGATTCGAGGGATGCAACATATCAGGGCATGTCCAACAGAGCGGATATGCTTTACGTCAAGTACGTCACCGCAACGTCCTTTATCACCCCCGAAATCAGCGAGTTTTCCATGGACAGACTCAACGAGCTTCAACGTAGCAAACGCTTCAAGGACTACGACGTTTTCTTCAAGGAAATCATCAGAAACAAAGATATCATTCTATCCAAGAAAGAGGAAAAACTGCTCGGAGAAGTTGGACTTTTCTCGGACAACGCAAGGGAAGTGTTTTCTATGTTCGACAATGCGGACGTGAAGTTTGCGCCCGTCAAGGACGAAAACGGAAAAGAGGTTCAAATGAGCCACGGCGTGTACGGCATGCTCTTGCAAAGTCCCGACCAAAGAGTGCGTAAAGACGCTTTCGACAGCATGTTTACAGCTTACAAGGATCACATCAACACCATTGCGGCAAACTATGCCGGCAACGTCAAAAAAGATTGGTTCTATGCAAAAGTGAGAGGCTTCAAAAGCTCGCTCGACTATTCTATGTACAACGAAAACGTGCCGTCCACTTGCTACCACAAACTTCTCGAAGCAGTCGGCAAAGGCACGAAACCTCTGCACGGATACATTGCGTTGAGAAAGAAAGTTTTGGGACTCGACACTCTCAATATGTACGACCTTTACACCTCCATTGTCAACGAGCAGGAGCTTGCACTCGAATACGAAGACGCGGTGAAACTCGTCAAAGAAGCGTTGAAAGTCACCGGCAAGGAATATTCCGATATACTTGCAAGCGCATTTGAAAGCGGTTGGGTTGACGTGTTCGAAAACAAGGGCAAGAGAAGCGGCGCTTATTCCTGGGGCGTGTACGGCGTGCATCCGTTTGTTCTTCTCAACTATCAAAAGACAATTCACGACGTGTTTACGATCGCGCACGAAATGGGACATGCGATGCACTCCTATTTCAGCAATTCATCCCTTCCCGAACAAAAGGCGGATTACGTCATTTTCGTTGCGGAAATCGCGTCCACCGTCAACGAAGTATTGTTGTTAAAGCACCTTCTCAAAACGGCTACGGGCGAGTTCAGAAAGTATTTGCTTTCCTACTATCTCGACATGTTCCGTACAACGCTTTTCAGACAAACAATGTTCAGCGAGTTTGAAACGATTGCGCATAATATGGTGGAGCAAGGCGAGCCTATCACCGCAACCGCGCTTTCGGATGCTTATTACGAACTCAACAAGAAATACTACGGCGAAGCCGTCGAACACAACGACCTTATCCGCTACGAGTGGGCAAGAATACCGCACTTCTACACAAGCTATTACGTCTACAAGTACGCAACGGGTATCACGACGGCTGTTTCGATTGCAAACAAGATTCTCGAAGGCGGAGAAGAGTACTTTGCAAAATACAAAAAGTTCCTTTCCGCAGGCGGAAGCATGGCACCGCTCGACATCATTCGTCTTGCGGACGTCGATCTTGAAAGCGACGCGCCTTACGAACTTGCAATGAAAGAGTTTTCTCAAACTCTCGACGAGCTTGAAAAGTCGTTCGAGCTTCAATAAAAAAAAGAAAGTCCGAGTTGCAAGCAATCCGCTTGCAACTTGTCGAAAAATATGAATCGTATCAAAAAAATCACACTCTTTTTGCTTGTTTTTACGCTCGTGTTTGCGAGTGCGTTTTTCCTTGTCGCATGCAACGAGCAACAAGAGGACGAGGGCGATATAACGCGTGATTTGTACGTATATGCAATAGCGTTCGAGGACGCAGGCGAAACGGAAGAGGAAAGCTCTGCTAAAGTGCAAGCCGATGCCGATTCGTCCGCGGATAAAACCGCAATCGTCTATCTGACTTTTTCAAAAACGGACAGGAAAATCGAGGGGGCAAATGCGCTTTGGCACAGCGAAAAGCGCAAGGACGGCGAGTTTTATTTTGTCACGACAATCAAGATTTCGCTTAGCCCAGAATCGATATTTAGTGCCGTCAAAGAGAGCATACCACAAGAAGACCTTGTCAAAGACGAGGTTGAATACAACCGCTTGAAAGTGGTTTTGAGATATGATACAATCTATAAATCTATAAAAAGCAACGGTGAAATCACGCGTAGCGGGCGCATTTACACGCACGCTTTCGCGCTTGACGAGAACCTTCAAAACGACGTTTTTACGCTTGAAATGCGCTCGGCAAATTCTGCAAATTGGTATGCGGTTTTGGCGGCTTGCGCGTTTGGGGTCGTGTTGATTTCGATAATCGCAACCCTTGCGGTTAAAGGTGCAAAATGGCAAAAGACGAAAACAAAAGAGTGACAAGGGGCATGCCCAACAACGTTGACGCGGAAGCGTCCGTTTTGGGTTCTATCCTCATTGACAACAAAGCCGCGGACATCATTATCCCGACTCTCAAAGCGGAGGATTTTTACCTTTCGCAAAACAGGTTGATTTTCGAGGTGATGAAACAGCTTCAAAACGAAAGCAAGCCTATCGACACCGTGTCCGTTTGCGACGCGCTCGAACTTAAAGGCAAACTTGACGAAGTGGGTTCGATTGCGTATTTGAGCGAACTTGCAGAGGGAGTCGTGTCCGCCGCAAACGGTGAGTATTATGCAAGCATAATAAAGCGTGACAGCCTTACGAGAAAAGTTATCGAAGCAGGTAACGACATCGCAAAATTCGGTTATGAGTGTCAAGACGGAAAAGACGCTCTCGACAATGCCGAAAAACTCGTTTACTCCATAGCGGAGCAATCAAGCGAAAAGGCTCTCGTAAAAGTCGACGATGCCGCCGCGCTTGCGCTCAAAAACATTCAGGACGCTCAATCGGGCAACGTGCCCAAAAACACGATATACACCGATTTTCCGACTTTCGACCGAAAAACGCACGGCTTGAAACCCGGTGAAATGGTGCTTATTGCGGCTCGTCCTTCCGTGGGTAAAACGGCATTTGCACTCAATATCGCGGCAAACGTTGCGCTCAATCACGGCAAAAAAGTTGCGATATTCTCGCTTGAAATGCCTGCCGACTTGCTTGCAACTCGTATGCTCGCATATATCTCGAAAGTGTCTCTCACAAAGATGAAAACGAGAGGTGCGCTTACTTCGACCGACATCAAAAAGCTTTACAACGGCTACAAGGCGTTGCTTGCTTCGGATGTGTACATCGACGATTATTCGATGAACGGTCCCTCCGACGTGCTTTCAAAATGCCGTCGATTGAAGCGGGAAAAAGGACTCGACCTTGTTATTATCGACTATTTGCAACTTATGACCGCTCAAAAGAACGGCAGGGCGGCAGAGAGTCGTCAGGTCGAAGTCAGCGACATGTCGAGAAAAATGAAAATTTATGCAAAAGAACTCGAATGTCCAATCATTCTGCTTTCTCAAATGTCGCGCGGTATCGAACAGCGCAACGACCATACGCCGCAATTGTCGGACTTGCGAGAGTCGGGCTCAATCGAGCAGGACGCCGATATCGTCATGTTCCTCAATAAACCGTATACTTACAACAAAGCGCTTCCGCCAAACGAAGTTATCCTTGACGTTAAGAAAAACAGAAACGGTACTATCGGCGAAATCAAGCTTGACTGGGACGGCGACACCACAACATTCAAAGAGTGCGTGGACGAGAATGCAAATATCACAGAGTACGTCTATGACGAGCCGAAGAAGCGCGATGACGACGAAGAGGGCGGTGTGGATATGAAATCCATATCGGACGTTGCCGAGGATTTGCACGAGGTTGCCGCTGCCGATTCCGATATGCCCTTCGATATGCCGTTCGGCTCCGACGAGGGCGAACAAGCACCTCCGCCCGACGACAACGATATCCCCGACGAAGACGACGAATATGTTGACGACGGCGATGAAAGTATAGACGATGACGGAGATATTCCTTTTTGATTTAAAAACCACCGAGAAATCGGTGGTTTTTAAATCATGTACAAAAATACAAATACATTAAACAATGTCGGTGAACATATAATTTGATATGTTTAAAGACGAAGTTGGAAGAAGATTGAACGTGGCAGGGAAGATTTTTCCTTTTACGCTCAATATGCTGTCAAGAAACAAGACGGTTATATGCGGTGTGAAAAGAGTGGTGTCGTCAAGCGATACGTTTGTGAAAACGCGTCTTGACGGCGGAAGCATAAGCATAAGCGGCGTCGGGCTTAAAATCGTTGAAATCGGCGGTGGCGACATGTTTTTGGAAGGGGAGATAACGAAAATTGAGTTTGAAGATTGATTATCCGAAAAATCGTAAAGAAAAATATGCAAATAAAGGCGTTGAAAAGGTCGCTTTTTTAAGCAAAAAACGCAAAAAAAACAACAAAAATTCAATAAACGAAAAACGTGACGAACAAGCAAATTTCGTTTATGAAAACCGTGACGGCAAGAATAAGCAAAATCGCAAAAGAAAGCGTTTAGAACACCGAAACGGTGAAAGAATTGAAAAACGAAAATCTGAGAAAGAGGCGGTTAGAAAGCAAAAAGAAGAACTTGCGGCGCAAAAAAGAAAAATAAGGGAAGAAAGAGAAGAAATTTTTGTGCGAAAGTTGATTGCAAAAAAGAATAAGTACCGCAATAGAATATCGAAAATCGAGAGAAAATTCGGAAAAACGCAAATCGAGATTTACGGCGAAAACGCGGTGAAAGCACTCTCGGCAATATCAAAGATTGCAAAAGTCGAAAAAGTTGCGGTCGGCAAGCAATCGACGTCGATTTTTGTGGAGAGCAAACAATGTCACAAGATTATTGCATTATTGCAAAACTTATGCTATGATTATAAAATAATTAATATAGGCGGAGTGTCGCCTGCAATTTTCCGCTCGTTGACGAGAGCGGGATTGATTGTCGGAATTGTGCTCGTGGCGGTTGCCGTTTGGATTTATTCGTCTTTCGTCACGCGCGTGAGCGTAAGGTGCGAGGGCGCGAGCGACTACGCATTAAACGCCGAGATAAGCGGCATACTGAAAGAGTACGGGCTTAAAGAAGGCGCAAGGCTGAAATCTTTGGACAAAAGCGCACTCGAAAAGGCAATCATGTCCCTTGAAGGCGTTGCGTTTGCAAGCGTATCGGCAAACGGCACTCATGTAAACGTATCATACAAAACCGCACTGAAAAAAGAGGGTTTTGTGCAAGGAAACGGCAAAGGTGTGATAGCATCCAAGCGCGCAGTCGTCACCAGAGTGATTGCAGAGAGCGGCACTGCGGTGAAAAAGTACGGCGACGTGGTGGACGTCGGTGACACGCTGATAGAGGGCTATATAGAGTACGGCGACAGCAAAATTCCCGTTGAAGCGAGAGGGTATGCTTTCGGAAAAGTTTATCTCAAACGTACGAGGTTTTTTGCAAACGTCGAGAGCGTCGAAGAAGTCGTGTCGATCAAAAAATACACTCGCTACGGGATGTTCGGCAAAACTCCGAAAACGCCTAAAAGTCCGTTTGAAAGGTATAGACTGAAAACGTCGGTGAGCGATTTTTCATATCTGATACCCCTCAAAATCTATTCGTACGAGTTTGAGGAGATACGAGAGGTCGAAAGGAAAAATACGCTTGACGACGAGCAAATGAAAAGAGCGGTTTATTCCGACGTCGTTGCGTCTTTGAGCGAGAGTGCAACCGTGCTCGATGCCTACTACGAAATAACCAAGACGGAGGACGGCGCATACGTCACCGTTACGCTCGAAGCAGAGGAAATCATATAAATGAAAACTCAAAAAGAAAAGCATTTTGAAAACTACGACGTTATGATGAGCGTTTTCGGGGAGCTTGACGAGAATATCGAAAGGCTTACCGACGCTTTCGACGTTGACGTTTTTGCCATGGGCACGGGCGTAAAGGTGAGCGGTGAGGAAAAGGACGTCGAAGGCGCGATCAGAGCTATCGACGCGCTTGAAAAGCTGTGTAAAAAGCAACCGCTTTCTTCGCAGACCGTAAACATGGTTATAGGCTATGCAAAGGCGGGCAAGGATTTCGACGTTGAAGATTTGATGGGTACGGTGGCAATCACCGCGCGCGGAAAAATCATTCGTCCCAAAACGCTGGGTCAAAAGAAGTACGTTGACGCAATCAAGCGATCGAGCATAGTTTTCGGCGTAGGCCCTGCCGGAACGGGCAAGACATATCTTGCGGTCGCGCTTGCCGTATATGCGCTCAAAAACAAGGAAATCGACAAAATCATTCTCACTCGTCCGGCGGTGGAAGCTGGCGAAAAGCTCGGATTTTTGCCGGGAGATATGAACGAAAAAGTCGATCCGTATCTTCGTCCGCTCTTCGACGCGTTGCAAGAGATGATGGGACAAGACGCATATCTTCGCCACATAGAAAGAGGCAGCATAGAGATTGCTCCGCTTGCTTATATGAGAGGCAGGACGCTCTCAAACAGCTTCATCATTCTCGACGAGGCGCAAAACACAACAAAGGAACAAATGAAAATGTTTCTCACTCGTATGGGCGAGAACAGCAGAATAGTCGTCACGGGCGACGTAACGCAAATCGACCTTCCCAAAAACGTCAAAAGCGGTATGATCGACGCAATCGAGGTGCTTGACGGAGTGGAGGGTATCGAAATCGTGAAACTCACCGCAAAAGACGTGGTGCGTCACGAACTCGTAACGAGAATTATACAAGCATATGCAAAAGCAGAATCGGCAAGAGCAAAAGTCGCAAAAGAAGAAAGCGACGACTGATCTTGCGGGAGTGAATTATGATAGATGACGTAAGAGATCTTTCAAGAGCCGAAAAAGAAAAAGCCATTGCAAGAAAGGACATAAGCGGTTATATCGGCAAATGTTTTGTTACGGCGATTGTCGCAGTGTTTGCGATGACGCTTTTCGCGCTCTATATGATCGGTAATTTCATGGACGCTTTCACGGCGAAAAACGCACTTGCGACGACGGCGATTTTTATCGCGTCGGGCGTGTTGACGGTTTTCCTTATGGCAGGCATTTATAGGTTTACCCACCAGAAAGGAACGAGCGTGAGAGATTTCCACCTGACGATAATTCTTGTGGTTGTCACGTTTATGGCGTCAATAGCGACTGCGACGAAGTTCAACCTTTACGCAATGCCTATCGCACTTGCAACCCTCGTGCTTATCGAGCTTATCGACAGACGCAGCGCAACGCTTTCCACTGCCGTGGTTGCGATTATGATTGCGGTTGCGTTTATGCGCGACGCCGTGACTTACGATTATACCACCGTGATTGCGTCCGTCGTTTGCAACAGTTTGTGCGCGATAATCGTCAATTTCTATGAGAAAAAGCATCTTTCGCGCCTCAAATTTTTGCTTGTATCCATGGCAACTCCGCTGTTGATGCAACCGCTTGTGGTTATGTTTACGCTTGCAAGCGGCGATACGAGCATGAACCTTTTGTGGCACGTTGTGTGGTCGTACGGCGCAAATATCGCGGCGTCGTTGGTGTTTATGCCTCTCGTCGCAATTTTCGAAGGTATGTTCAATATTGCGGACGATTTCCGTCTGAACGAGCTTTGCAACTTGTCGAATCCGCTTTTGAAGCGTCTTGCAAGCGAAGCTCCCGGCACTTTCAACCACTCGCTCGTCGTGGGCAATCTTGCAGAGGCTTGCGCTTCGGCTATCGGCGAAAATCCCAATATGGCAAGATGCGCTGCGTATTATCACGACATCGGCAAGCTGAAAGCGCCTATATATTTCAGCGAAAACCAATCTTCGTACAATCCGCACGACGAACTCATCCCCGAAGTCAGCGTCAGTATGATAACTTCGCATACGCTCTTCGGCGAGATTTTGGCAAAACAAAACAGACTTCCGAAGGAAATCGTCGCAATATGCAGAGAACACCACGGCACTTCGCCCGTCGGCTATTTTTATCGCAAAGCGTTGACGCTCAAAGAAGAAGGGGATCTTGCTGTGGACAAATACACCTACGCAGGTCCTAAACCGCAAACCAAGATTGCGGCAATCATCATGATTGCGGATACAATCGAGGCGGCAATGCGCGCGTATATGCCCGACACCAAGGAAGAGTTCGAGGCAAGAATCAACAAGCTCGTGGACGAAAAAATGGAATTGCGCCAATTTGACGAATGTCCCATCACCATGGGCGATATTGCGGTCATAAAACGCACGATCATCGAAGTGTTGCCGTCAATTCACCACAGCAGAGTTAGTTATGAAAAGAAACGCTCGGCAAACACCTTTAACAAATAATATCACCACAAAAGGCACGTATGATAAAAATTACCGGCGCAAATTTCAAAGAAAAACAACTCGTTAAAAAAGTCGAGAAAGCGTGTTTCAAACATCTCGGGCAACCGGATTTCTTCCTTATCGACATGACGGTCGTCGACGAGGATACCATTCGCGCGCTCAATAAAGAGGCGAGAGGGATTGACAAGGTTACGGACGTTTTGAGTTTTCCGTGCTTCGACAAGCTCGATTTGCCTGTGAGCGAGGACGACTTCGAGCCTTGCGATTACGACGGCAAAAAAGTGCTTTTGGGCTCGATTATGATTTGCAGACAGCGCGCTATGGAGCAAGCAAAAGAGTACGGTCATTCGTATGCGAGAGAGCTGGGATTTTTGGCTTGCCACGGTTTTTTGCACATCCTCGGATTCGACCATATTGAACCCGACGACGAAAAAGTGATGATTGCTCACCAAAAAGCAATTATGGACAAAGCAGGCTTGAAAAGAAACTAAAACAACGACAATAAAAATTCGATGCGGATAGCCGCTCGAAAACAAGACGGAACGAAGGAAAAATATGGATTTCAAAAGCGGATTTATATGTATAGCAGGGCTTGCAAACGCCGGTAAATCGACACTCACAAACGCACTTGTCGGTGAAAAAGTGTCTATCGTATCGTGGCGGCCTCAAACGACGAGAAACAAACTTCTTGGCATCATCAACGGCGACGACTATCAAATGGTGCTTATCGACACGCCGGGTATCCACAAGGTGCGCAATCATCTTGGACAATACATGATGCAGGCAGTTGAAAACTCCCTCAAAGACGTTGACGG
>ULTG01017130.1_pt1 | contig 11113 bp, 7 predicted proteins | sample 1957461 | NCBI WGS metagenome assembly ULTG01 (sample SAMEA4835730, study PRJEB28245) | human gut metagenome | biome: gut microbiome; material: fecal sample | place: Denmark | collected 2008
TGCCGCTTTTCTTGCCAACAGCCATGAATATACCAAGTCCAATGAACTGCTTCACCGGGTTAGACGGCTGATGCCTATGACCGACAACTATCCCATTCTGCAGGTAATCTTTGCTGAAAACTTCCTGAACCTTCATCAGTTGGATTCTGCCCGTTACTATTGGGAGCAGGCGTGGAACAATGAATTGAAGCAGGAAGAAAAGAGAGCCGAGGGCTTTTCTGTACGCAGTGCGCTGGCACAGTTGAAAACAATTCTGGACTATACTTCCGGGGCACCTTTGGACATTGTCACTTTCGGTAGGTTTGCTGATTCTGTCAGGAATGAGATGAGGGACCAGAATAGCGTGATAGAGCAACAGCTGGTGACCAGGAACAAGCTTCAACAGTTGAACTATGAGTTGATAATCAAACGGCAGAAGACACGGATGTATTCGATGCTGGTTGTTGTTGTGTTTGTCGGGGTACTTGTTTCCCTTACCTTTTATATCCGTAACAGACGGAAGCGCCTTGCCGAAGCCGAGGAACGTATTGATGCACTGACCCGCCTGCTGGAAGATGCCCAGAAGGTATCGGACAATCAGGAAGAGAATAGCGGTGCTTTCTTCAAGAAGCTGCTTCTTCAGCAGCTGGGTATCATACGGCTTGTTGCCAATACGCCTACCTCACAGAACCAGGCGTTGCTGAAACTTATTTCGGGCATCGGCAATAAGGAGATTCCGGTGGAAGGACTTCTTGCCTGGGCAGACCTTTATCCGGTAATTGATAAACTATACGATGGCTTTTATTCCCGCATGATGGAAAAGTTCGGACAGGTATTGTCTGATAAGGAAGTGCAGATATGCTGTCTGCTCTGTGCCGGTTTCTCCACGAAAGAAATCGGTGTGGTCACCCAACAGACAAGTGCAACCATCTACGTGCGTAAGACTTCCATCCGAAAGAAGATAAATGCAGGCGAAAAACAGGATATTGTGGAGTGCATAAGAGGCATTTAGACCGGAAGAGGCCGGATTAAGACTTTTATAATATGTCATTGTTGATAATCAGTGCTTTATGTGCTAAGTATTAAGACTTTTAATAGTGCGATTTAGTAGGAGTTAAGAGACTTCTTGCCTTAACTTTGCATCAAATCAAAAAACAGAAAGTCTTATGAAAAGTACATTCAGAACAATGGCAATCGCAGCGTGTTTCGCACTTGTATCTCTTACTTCATGTTACTTCCCCGGAAGCGACCAGTATAAAATAAAGTCGGCAACTAAGGAATATGTTAAGTCGCAGTTAGGCGAAGGTGAGAAATTCCGTTACGGATACCTGGAGCGTAAATGTGGTCGTAACGTAGACGGCAAATTTTGCAAGTATGCCGAAGTGCACTATGAGGTAATAAGCGCGTCGGGCGAAACTTCAGAGAAAATGCTCTTTCTGCTGATGTCGGAACATTGCGATTCCGTATTGGATATCTCGGAGGAGAGAGACAAGGAGTGGACCAATAAAGAAACTCTTTCGTCAGAAGAGATAAAGGCAATCATCGAGTCAGCTTTAAAAGACAAACTCTAAACACCGGCATTTATGAAAAAGATTCTTGTTATAGCTATCGTATGCCTGTTGGGTAGCTTTGCCGCAGCGGCACAAACAGTGAAAGTAAACGGTACAATTGTAGATGAACAGAACCGTCCGGTGGAATTTGTCAATGTAGCCCTGATTTCCTTGCCCGACTCTTCATTCGTTACGGAAAGCACCACTGATGGCAAAGGTAAATTTGCTTTGAGAGCCACTGCCGGTTCGGATTTCCTGTTAAGACTCTCTTATATCGGTTACGTCGGCGAACAGATTGTCATCAGGACTCCCCAAGGCACTGTGCAGATGGGAGACATTATCTTGAAAGAACAGTCGGTAGCACTGGACGAGGTGGTAATATCGGGCAGCAATATCACGCAGAAGGTAGACCGCATGGTTGTAGTACCCACCGCTACTGCCATGAAGAATTCCTATAATCCCTACGACCTGATGCTGAACCTTGCCATTCCGCACTTGAAGGTGGATGCTCTTGGTAAAGGCCTGGAAGCCAATGGCGGCAGCGTACAGACACGTATCAACGGTATTGTGGCTACCTCCACCGAAGTGGCAGCCCTCCTGCCCAAGGAGATTGTAAGAATAGAATTCATCGAAAATCCGGGAGAGCGCTATGGCGACAGCAGCCTGGGCGCTGTGGTGGACATCATTGTCCGCCGCCGCGAAACGGGTGGACTGGTCAATATACAAGCCACTAATGCTCCCCACATGTTGTTTAGCGAGGACAATGTGGTGGCAAAGTTCAATCATAACAAGTCACAATGGGGATTGTTCTATAACTTGTCTGCCCGTAACTTCAAAAAAACATATACGGATATAGACGAGACATATGTGTTGGAAAATAAGACGATACATCGTGTGCAGGAGGGGCTTCACGACCAAAACAAGCACTTTACCCACAATATCGACCTCTCTTACAATCTGACGGAGCAGGATAAGTACGTATTCAACGTCGTGTTCCGCAACAGTGTCTATGATGCCCCTTGCCTGAACCAGTCGAACAAGTTGTATGATGCTGCGGATGCCGATAACTATATCTTCTCCAGACTGAAGAACAAGCAGTCCAGCTACACTCCTTCGCTCGACCTTTATTACCAGCGTACATTACCGAAGAATCAGATGCTTACGATGAGCGTGACCGGTACGCTGATGCACACCGACAATAATAGGCTCTACCACGAATATACGCCTCAAGCCGAAGACCTGGCGATGATTGAAACAGATGTGACGGGGAATAAGCGTTCCATTATCGGTGAAGCCATCTACGACAAGCGTTTCAAGTTCCTCGTATTCAGCGCCGGATTGCGCCACTACCAGATGTATGCCAGGAACGAGTATGCAGGCTCTTCACCCGTCGTATCGGAAATGAACCAGGCAAAGACAGCGGCGTTTGCCGAGGTGCAGGGTAATATCAGGAAAGTGAGCTATGGTGTGAGTGCCGGACTGACCCGCTCTTATTTCAAGGAAGGAGGGGAGGAACATACCTACTATACCTTTACTCCCACTGTCCGTCTGAACTTCTCTCCGCACAAGAACGGCAACATCAACTATCGGTTCAATGTCGAACCCAAGATTCCTTCGCTCAGTGCATTGACCAATGTGGAGCAGGCGATAGATACCATCCAGATAGTACGCGGTAACCCGGCATTGGAGACTTACAGCGTTTTCAACAATACGTTGAACTATTCCTATATGAAGAAGAAGTTCGTCTTCATGCTGAATGTGACACATGGCTATCACAAGAATATCATCATGGAGAGTGTGTTTGCCGAGGGAGACAAGTTGGTTTCGATGAACGAGAACCAGCGTTCTGCACAGTTTCTGCGCTTTGGCCCTTCTTTCACATTCCGCGGACTGAACATTGGTAGTCTGAAGAATTTCCTGACGCTGAGTATAGATGGTGGATTTACACGTTACTGGTCTAACGGCAATACCTATACCCATACGTATAATGATTTCTATTACAACCTGGGTGCCGTGTTCAATTATAAGCAGTTCTCTCTGTTGGGACAATTCAGTAAAAGGGCGAACGAGCTGATGGGCGAAACGATTTATAAGGGTGAAAACCAGGCTGCTGTTTTAGCCACTTATACCCACAAGCGGCTGCAATTAGGAGCAGGGATGATGTTCCCGTTCACCAACAACTACAAGACGGGCAAGGAACGGGTGAGCAAAGTGGCGCCCTATACCTCGTGGAGTCATGCGAAAGAAATAGGACAGATGGCGGTTATCAAGCTGAGTTATAACTTCGAGTTTGGTAAGCGTTACAAATCATCCGGCAGACGCATCAATAACAGCGACAATGAATCGGGCATTCTGAATATAGATAAATGACAACTGTTCCCGTGCTTCGGAGGTGTGGGGTGATAAAAGAACGAAGGGCTTCCTCGCGGGAGTCCTTCGTTCTTTTTGCAGGTAATTATTTGAGAGAGAATTTAGTTTAGGTTTATAGTCATCAATCTGAGAATCTATGTTTTCTATGTTAGAGTTTATACAGTCCTTTCTTGGGATAGTCCAGTTCCGGATTACCCTTGTAGCCTACACTGCCGCTTCCGCTGGTGCGTACTTTCAGGAAATCTGTGGCATGGCACTTGATGTCGCCTGAACCGGCAACACTGGCAGATGCTTTCTTGGCAACGAAATCGGAAGCAAGCAAATCACCCGAACCTGCCACGCTGTATTCAGCTTCTTGGGTACTGCCGCTCAGGATGGCGGTACCCGAACCGGCAACGGATGCTCTGGTGAAGTTGGCGGTTACGTTATTCAGCTTCATGTCACCTGAACCTGCAACGGATACTTGGAGGTCATTGCAAGTGATGTTGCTGCTATTGATGTCTCCCGAGCCTGCGATGGAAATATCGAGGTCTGTGCAGGAGATGTTGTTTCCACTGATGTCACCCGAACCAGCCACAGAGATTTTGAGGTCATCCGTCTTCAGTCCGTTTTTCAGTTCCACGTCTCCCGAACCTGCCACGGCAATGCCGTTCAGCTTTTCTGCGGACAACACGTACTTCCAGTTTATTATAGGATACGCTGACGTTCTTCTTGAAGCCGATATAGAGGGTATTGTCCTTGACACGGATATCCAGTAAGTCTACAATGTTGTCCGAGGTGTATACTTCCACTGTCGGTTTGCCGGACTTCTGCGTGTAGGTCACGTCGGGGCTGCCGGCTACACTCAGCTTGGTGAAGTTGTCCACTTTTATGTCTTTGGTTACATAATTCTTGCTTGCCTTGACCGTCTTGCTGCCGAAGCCTCCGGAACGGTATGTGTGTTGTTGTGAACAAGCGGTTGTACTGAATGCCAATAAGGCGATTGCGATAAATGTTGTTAGAGCTTTCATATTCTTTTGTTTTTTGTGATTCAGTATTTATTAGTTAGACGTGATCTACCTTGAAAAAGTTGCATATAAAAATGCTTTTTTCAAAGGACGCTCGGTCATCATACTTTAATCAATTATTGTGCCATAAGTGTAAAATGTTGATTATTAAAGGATAGTCGCTTTTGTGTAGTGTTCATTATCGGACACTCCGTCCGCTTTTGTCAGGTATTTGCTTGCGTTTTTGGACGATTCTTTGTTCATTTGCAAAGCCTCTTCCCGCCCCTTTCCTATGGGAGAGGCTTTGATTTATGACAGTAAACCGCATTATAGAAGATAAAGAGCTTGGTCCTTTGTTTGTCCGGGTCAATGCCCGGGCACGGCGCCTCACTTTCCGTACAAAGGAGGACGGAATTTACGTGACTGTGCCTCCCCGGACTTCCCTTGCCGAGATAGAGAATGCCATCGAGCAGCTTCGTCCGCGTCTGAAGGCTGCCATACAGAAGCAGGTCAGAAAGCTGATTGATTTGGATTACCGCATTGATACGGAGTTCTTTAAACTGACATTGGTCAGCGGACAACGGGAACGGTTCTTGTCCCGTTCGGAATTGGGGGAAATGCAGATAATCTGTCCTCCTGATGCCGATTTCTCGGATGAGAAGCTGCAGGCTTGGCTGCGCAATGTAATTGAGGAAGCTTTACGGCGAAATGCGAAAATTGTTCTTCCGCCCCGTCTGTATATGCTTTCCATGCAGCACAACCTTCCTTACAAGAGTGTGAAGATAAATTCCAGCAGCGGGCGTTGGGGAAGCTGTTCGGCACAAGGCAATATCAACCTTTCCTATTATCTGGTACTTCTTCCCAAGCATCTGATAGACTACGTGCTACTGCACGAACTGGCACATACCCGCGAGATGAATCACGGGGAGCGTTTCTGGGATTTGCTCGACCGGATGACTGATGGAAAGGCACAAGCATTGAGAGCGGAGCTTCGGAAATATCAAACGAAAATAAATGGTTAGAGATTAGTATGGACGGTAAGTAGTTCCTTGTTTTACAGACAGTGATACTGCAAAACTACTGCATACCTCTTGCACTGTCACTGCACTCCTTTTGCAGTGCTGCTGCAACACCTTTGCAGTGACACTGCAACTGTTTTGCAGTAACGCTGCAAAAGGAGTGCAGTATCGCTGCAGTGTCACTGCAGGAGTTGTGTAATGTCTTTGCAGTAGCACTGCAAAAGTTATGTGATGTCTTTGTAGTGGCTGTTGGTAAGCCAGGAAAAAGCTTGTTGACTCCGAAATATGAGAGCAAAATGCTTCACAACTTTTTATCCCTAATTTTTTGCCAGCTGCTTCACCTCTTCCCCTTCCTTCTCGAACCGGTATTCGCCCCCTTTTTCGCTTAGCTCAAATAAGGAAAGCTTTTCAGTTGCATTGTTTACAATCATGAGTGCGTTTTGCTCGGCAAAACGTTTCACTTCGATGGTGAAAGGTTCTTCTGCAATGGTGCGGTTCACTAGCAGGCTGTCGTTGATGAATATGGAAGTGGAATCTCCGGCAAATCCTTTCGTCAGTGTGATGGTGTATGTCTCGATGAAGTTGCGTTCTCCTTCTTTCCGTTGTTGCAGCCTCATGCTCATGTAGACAAAGATGACAACTACAAAAATCACGGCGAAAGCAAGGATGCCGTTGCCTATCATAAACTGCTTGTTGGTATTCAGTCGGTGTGCCATGGATAAAAAGGTTTTTTAAGAATGGTACAAATGTAATGAATAAATTTGAACCGACCGGCTTTTTACTTGCTGTATTCGCTCGGCGTCGTCCCAAATTGTTTCTTGAAGCTGGTCGAGAAATGGGACAGTGTACTGAATCCCGTCATGTCCGCTATCTCTGAGATGGTATATTTCCCTTCCTTTATCAATTTGGCGGCACGGTTCAGCTTGTAGGTCTTGAAGAATACGCTGGGGTTCTCACCCGTCAGCCCCTTTACCTTGTAATAGAATTTGGTGCGGGAGATTTTCAGCAGCTCGGTCATGCGCGCCACGTCCAGTTCCGGATTGGAGAGTTCGTTTTCCATCAGGTGGTAAAGTTCGGTCATGAAGGTGTTGTCTTGCGGGGAGAGCACGTTCTCCTCAATCTCATCCGTTTGGGTGGAACGGCTCAGGAGACTGCGCACTTTCTCACGGTTCTTCAGCTGGGATTTGATAAGCGCCAGCAGGTAGTTGGGCTCGAAAGGTTTCGTTACGTAGGCATCTGCACCGGTATTCAGACCTTCCACCTGGTTCTCTACAGTAGCTTTGGCTGTTACCAGTATCACGGGGATGTGGCATAGTTGCAAGTCTTCCTTTATCTGTCGGCAGAGGTCGTAACCGTTTCTTCCGGGCATCACTACATCGCTCAGTACGAGGTCGGGAGCTTCTTCGCTCATGGCTTTGAAGGCGCTGTCGGCATCGAAGCGGCAGACAACTTTGTAGACGGGAGAAAGCAGGGCCTTCAGGTAGTGGGCCACTTCCGTATCATCGTCTACCACCAGCAGGGTTTGCTTTTGTTGCCGGATGCTCTCTGTGTTTTCCAGTTGATACTGTTCTTCCGTTTGTATCGGAAACGCCTTGTTCTGTTCTTCTTCGGGGAGGGTACATTCTTCGGGGGTATAGGAGAGGTCATTCACCGGCAGCAGCAGGGTGAAGACGGCTCCGCTTCCTTCGGTACGGTTACCGGCTTTCAGATAGCCGTGATGCAGCAGCGCCAGGCTGCGGGCATAGTACAAGCCGATGCCGGTTCCCCAGTTATAGGTGCCTTTGGATTGATTGTCCAGTTGGTAGTAGCGTTCGAATACCTTCTCCAACTGTTCCTCGGGGATTCCGTTCCCGCTGTCGGCCACGGCAACTTTGACGTATTGCGTGTCGATGTCTTTGTCGGTCAGCGTAAAGAGACGCGCAGCCTCTTCGCGGGTAATGACGTCGAAGCACAGTTCCACTTTCCCACCGTTCGGAGTGAACTTCAAGGCGTTTGAAAGCAGGTTTCCTACAATCTTGTCCAGCTTGTCCACGTCCAGCCACATGAGGAAAGTATCCTCCAGGCCATAAGTGTTCAGTGCGATGCCTTTCTCGTTGGCGTTGATGCGGAAAATATCTACAAAGCGTTGCAGTTGCGAGATGATGTCAGTCCGTTTCACTCGCAGCTTCAGGGTGTCATTCTCCAGTTTGTTGAAGTCCATCAGCTGGTTCACCAGACGGAGCATGCGCCCCACACTGCGTTGTACGATGTAAAGCAGTTGTTTGTTTTCTCCCTCTATTTTGGGACTTTCGCAAAGTTGTGTTACCGGACCCGAAATCATGGTGAGTGGGGTGCGGAACTCGTGCGAGATGTTGGCAAAGAAACTCATGTTCATGCGGTTCACCCGTTGTTCCTGCTCCTTCTCCTGTTTGGCGCGTCGGGCGGTTTCTTTTTCCTGCTTAATGCGTAGCCAGGCACGGATGAAGATACCGATGATGGCGGCGGCAATAAGCAGATAGATACACCATGCCCACCACGTTTGCCAAGGGGCGGGCTTTACGATGACGCGTATGGAATTCTCCCTTTCTACAATGCTCTTGTCGTTATTGGTTATTTTAACTTTGAAGGTGTAGGTACCGGCAGGCAGATTGGCATAGTAGGCCTCGCGGTTGTTGCGGGCATCAATCCAATATTTGTCGAAACCGTCCATCTTGTAATAATAATGTACGCGTTCATATTCGCAGTAGTCCAGTGCGGCAAAGGAGATGCTGAAACCATTCTGATTGTGGTCCAGGCAGATGTCCGGTCGGTAGGAGAGGTGCTTGTCTATACTTTCGCTGTCTTGTGGGCGTGCCAACCGGTTGTGTATCTTCAAATCCTCGAAGAGCAGTGGAATTTCCCGTTTGGTACTTACGTCCATAGGGTTGAAGAAAGTCAGCCCGTGCGTACCGCCAAAAACAAGTGTCCCGTCGGGCAGGCGGCATGAAGAACGGTCGTAAAACTGATTGCCGCCTATGCCGTCGGCGGCATAGTAGTTGGTAAATTTCCCTACGGTGCGGTCATATTTGCCCAGCCCGTATTGTGTGCCTGCCCATATATTGCCTTGTGCATCTTCCTCAATGCAAGAGATGTCCCGGCAGGGTGTACCCTCTATGGTCTCGATTTTTCCGGTGGCGGCAGAATAGTGCAGCAGTCCGTTGCTGACGGTTCCAATCCATACATCTCCACGACTGTCTTCGAAGATGTCGGTAGGGATGAATACTGAACGTTGGATACAAGCTTGCCAGTCGGTGTTCTCGAATGGTACTTCAGCGCTTTCCCAATTGTCGGGATTGATTTGCATGACTGGGGTCATGAAGGCAGTGGCCCACATCTTTCCGTTGTTGAGTGGAAGGAGTCCGGGTATGAAGGTTCCCGTCCAGGAAAATACTTTTGTTTGGACAAATTCTTTTTCTTCACGCTTTTTGGCGTAAAGTTTGGGGCTGTGTGTACCCACCCAAATTGTTCCACGGCTATCTTGTGCAAACGACAGTGGTAGGAAGATGTCATGAATAGCCTCTGTCTTCAATATGCCGTTTTTATAGCTGCATTTCATCACCTTGCTCGCATAGAGGGCCGCCAGCCAGATGTAGCCCTCATCATCTACGAATACGCGTGTGATGTCCGGTTTGTCGGTAGCGCTTTTTCCCGGAAGTCCAGCCGAGTCCACTTCTTTCACTGCGTGGCTGTCCATGTTGTAAACGTACAGCCCGTCTATCATGGTGGCCATCCAGAGATTTCGCTCCTTGTCCACTGCCACGGACAGCACTGACTTTCGGTTCAGGTATGAGCTGAGATGATTATTGGTGTTGAAACGTTCTTTATAGTTGTAACGCACGACATAGCCTTGGTCTACAGAGCCTATCCACAGGTTTTTCTGTGAGTCGGTAAACATGGTGCTTATCTTGAAGTGAGGCACTTCGAAGGGAAAACCGTTTTCGCTCTGATGTATCACGTATCCTTCCACGTAGTTGTAGAGAAACATTCCTTGTTGGTCGGTATTCAGCAACAAGCTGTTGCTGCCGTAAGGGTGGATGTAATTGACGTTGGCATGCAGCAGCGGATGGCTCCGGAGGGCTTGGGGTGTTTCCTTGAACTTGTGCGTATGTGTGTCGAACAATGTTATCTGGCGGTTTCCCGCCAGCCATAGGATTCCGTTAGCCTGCATGAAGAAGTAGGTGGGAGAAAAGCCCTGCATTGGAATGGAGTCTTCCAGTGCCAGTGTGGAGGAGTTGTAGCGGCGCAGAGACAGCGGGGTCACTGCCCACAGTTTGTTGCTCTGGTCTATGAAGCAGCGGTTGTTGAAGGTATAGTTCGGGTCGAATATCTTGATGGGTACGTCAAATTTATGTGTTTGCGGATTATATACGGCAAGGTTGTGCATCATGTTCAGAAAAATCTTTCCGTCTTTGTTTTCAAGTATCTGGATGCCGTTCTTGTTGGGGAAGTCCAGTGGGATATTTTGGAAATTATCTTTGTCCGTGTATAGGCTGGTTCCATTTACGGTGACTACCCACAACCGGCCTTGTGAATCGCGGAAGAGGTCGTTGATTTGATTATCGGGTATATCCAGTGAGTCATCCGTACAGTAATACTGATGATATTCATGTACATTATATTTGTTCACCCCTCGTGAAGTTCCTATCCAAATGTGTCCTTGTGCATCTTCGGCAAAGGCGGTGACCTTCTGGTTGGAGAGGTCATTGGTGATGACCGGGCTTTCGATGCTGCCTTCCGGTGCGGTCTTTGTGTCCGACGGGTTGCATGCGGTGATTAAACACAATAGAAGTAGGTATTTAATGTATTTCATAATATATAGTGTAGACTAAAAGCATTGGCATGTCATCCATTTGTTTTGTTCAACGAATCTCTGCATTACGATGCGAAAATACTCATAAAAATTGAGAGAGAGACTGCCGGAGAGCATGTTTTGAACAAATCTGCAAACATTTGAACATTGGAGAAAGCTGTTTTGAACATCGGGGAAAGCCGTTTGGATAACGTAGAAAATCCTTCTGGGGAGAATGTGCTAATATTGCAATCATAAAAACATAAAACTAATACATAATATGAAAAAGCAATTCTTGTCAGTGTTAGCATTCACCGCCATCCTACTTTCCTCGTGCGGAGGGACAGCTAAAATAGAGAAAGCATCTGCTTGTGGGCAGGAGGGGGAGATTACGGCTTTTTT
>ULTG01016890.1_pt1 | contig 11053 bp, 10 predicted proteins | sample 1957461 | NCBI WGS metagenome assembly ULTG01 (sample SAMEA4835730, study PRJEB28245) | human gut metagenome | biome: gut microbiome; material: fecal sample | place: Denmark | collected 2008
TCCCAGCATGGCCAACGGTTTTGCAGGAAAACGCGTGGATGAGTAACGGGCGGGAATGATTCCTAAAAACTTCAACATATTTATATTTACTATTTTATAGATCCGCGTTCGTCCGCTTTATCCGCGTCGTCCGCGTACCCATTTTAAATTACTCTATTTCTTTCAATCCCCGGCAAATATAGTCCCTTTTTAAATCATCGGGTTTATAGACTGTGTCATCACATGATAATAAGTCCAGATCCAACCGGACTATTTCTTGCTTTTTCTCTTCAGGCATCCGCCCCGCTTCCCGTTCAATAGCTTTCAAACAAGAAGTTATTTCCGCCGCATCGCTACTGGAAATAAAACGTGCCACCTGATTGGAAAATAAGGATGAACGCCGGAAATAAAGCGGTTTAGTCTCTTCTTCCGTAGAAAAACGAATACCAGGAAACAGTTCTTTCAACCGCTTCCGCGCCAACGAAAGATTCTCTTTCTGTTGCTCGTTACTACCGATGCTGATTGTATAAACCACTTTCGAAATCAAGAATTTAGACCGACACTTGAACTTTAATCAAAGAAGTCATCCAAACCAGTTTCTGATGCCGATTCAAAATTAACGTCCCCATTATCCTTACAAGGATCGAAACCTTCCGGAAGTTGGAATGTCTCATTTTCATCATATCCCAGTGTCTTGTCTCCAAGCACTTTTACCATATATTTAGACCAGATAGGCAATGCCATAGAAGCACCTTGCCCATGCAGCATAGTATCGAAATGAATATCGCGCTCTTCTCCACCAACCCAGCATCCGGATACCAGTGAAGGAGTAAAGCCCATAAACCAACCATCTGCATTATAGTTAGTTGTTCCGGTCTTACCACCCATATCAGCTTTCACACCTAAGCGACGAACACGTCCACCTGTTCCCTCATTAATAACGGCACGAAGCATAACCAACATCTTATAAGCGCTGGAAACACTGATAACCTCTTCCATTTCCGGAGAGAACGTAGCTAATACATTTCCGTCATTATCTTCAATGCGAGTTACAAACAGTGGAGCTACACGGATACCTTTATTGGGGAATGCAGTATAAGCACTGACCATTTCTCCTACCGAAATTTCGCAAGGACCAAGACATAAAGAAACTGACGGCACAATTTCACGATTACGTACACCAAAACTTTCAATCAAGCGTTTCAGAGAATATGGGTTGAGCTTACTCATCAGATACGCTGTGATCCAGTTGTCAGAGTTAGCCAATCCCCACTTCACAGTTACCATTTCTCCATAACGTTTAGTATTGGCATTACGGGGCGTCCACGGTTTGCCGTTTTCATCAATTAAAGTATATTCCACATGACGCGCTTCATCACAAGGAGAATAACCACTCTCCATAGCTAATGTGTAGACATAAGGCTTAATGGTGGACCCCACCTGACGGCGACCTACCATTGCCATATCATATTTAAAATAATGATGATTAGGCCCTCCGACATATGCTTTCACATGCCCATTATGCGGATTCATAGACATAAAACCTGCACGGAGGAAGTGTTTGTAATAGCGGATAGAATCCATAGGTGTCATGATTGTATCCTTTTCACCATTCCAGGTAAATACCGACATTTCTTCAGGTGTATTGAAAGCTTTTTCAATTTGGGCATCCGATGCCCCGGCTTTCTTCATGATACGATAACGGTCGGACTGTTTCATGGTGCGGGTAAGAATTTCATCTACCTGCTCCTGCGTAATTCTGTTACTGTAAGGCGCTTTTTTACGTCCTTTCTTTTCTTTGAAGAAATAGCCTTGCAATTCTTTCAGGTGCTCTTCTACCGCCTCTTCTGCATATTGCTGCATACGAGAGTCAATAGTGGTATAAATTTTCAGACCGTCTGTATAAAGATTATATTTAGAGCCATCTTTCTTAGTATTCTTTTCACACCAACCAAATAAAGGATTATTTTCCCAGTCAAGAGAATCTTCATAGAATTTTTGCATCTGCCAACCACGATAATCTCCCTTTACAGGTTTCTTTGCATTCAATACACCACGCAGATATTCGCGGAAGTAAGTTGCCATTCCTTCATTATGATCAACGCGAGTATATTTCAGAACAAGCGGAAGGGCCTGCAAAGAATCACATTCTTCCGCTGTGATATATCCGGCTTTACGCATCTGATCAAGCACCACGTTACGACGCCCGCGTGAACGTTCATTATATCGTACAGGATTAAAATAAGATGGATTCTTGCACATTCCTACAAGCATAGCGGCTTCTTCTATCTTTAAATCATTTGGATCGCAACCGAAATAAGTATTGGCAGCAGTTTTAATACCTACTGCATTGTTCAAGAAATCAAATTTATTAAGATACATGGTAAGTATCTCTTCTTTAGTGTAATAACGTTCCAATTTCACGGCAATCACCCACTCGATGGGTTTCTGAAACAAACGTTCCATTACATTATCCGCACTGGGCGAATAAAGCTGCTTGGATAATTGTTGTGTTATCGTACTACCTCCACCTGCATTCGTCTGAAATAACAAACCACGCTTCACGATAGCGCGGAACAATGCGATGGCATCAATTCCGGAGTGTTTGGCAAAACGCACATCTTCCGTTGCAATCAAAGCATTGATAATATTAGGAGACAGATCATTATAGCCTACATACACACGATTCTCTTTACTAAAAGAATAAGTTCCGAGCACCTTCCCGTCTTCTGAGAAAATTTGTGTAGCAAACTTATAATTGGGGTTTTCCAGATCTTCGACAGGAGGCATATAGCCTATCCAACCTTTTGCAATGGAGAAGAAAACAGTGACGCAAGCCAATACTATGACGGCTAAGAATATCCAAAGGATTTTTATGATGTTCTTTATCATGTTTATTACTGTAAATTCACTAAATCAATAAAATAGATTACCTGTAAAAATAACAAGGCAAAGGTACGGAATTATATTGGAACACCCTTATAAATTCTATAGAAAACTCTTAAAACGCCACACTTTATCATCGGAAATGCCACATCTTAATGGGTAAAATGCCACACTTCAGCAAGCACAAAGTGTGGCATTTCGGAGAATGAAATGTAGCATTTCCAATGACAAAGTGTGGCGTTTGGGGTGATGAAACCTGGCATTTTGGAGGCGTTTTTTGTTTAGGAAACGGCCGATTCCAAGCTGTTTTTTGCAAAAAAACGCATTTTTTTGCTTAGGAACAAAGTGTAGTCAAGAAGGACAAAACACTATTATTCAGCACTTTCACTAAAACAGACAATGCATTTTTCTTTCTTATATATTCTTTATATAACAACAACAGCAGAAAAGAAAAAGAAAAGCTACTGCTGATGCTGGTAATGATCCAAATAAATTCCGGCATTCAGCTCACCGCATAAGAAACCTCATCCCGTAAGATTGTTTTTTCGCCCCACGAGATATTTTTTTCAGCTCATAGGGCAAAACTCTTTGTCCCATAAACTGAAGATCACCGGCTATGGAGACGAAAAAAACTTCTAAATTTTCTCCCGTCTTTCTTCCGTACTCCGCATCTTTTCCGTACCTTTGAACTCTCGAAAAGAAATAAAATAACGAACGATATGGAAAACAGAAGTTTAGTCACCATTGCCGAGCATAGCAAGGAAAAAATCCTCTACATGATCGAGATGGCGAAGCAGTTTGAAGCCCGTCCCAACCGTAGGCTGCTGGAAGGGAAAGTGGTTGCCACCCTCTTTTTCGAGCCGTCTACCCGCACAAGACTCAGTTTTGAAACAGCAGCCAACCGCTTGGGAGCCCGTGTAATCGGGTTTAGTGACCCCAAAGCAACGAGTTCTTCGAAAGGCGAAACCCTGAAAGATACCATCAAAATGGTGAGCAACTACGCCGATATCATCGTGATGCGGCATCATCTGGAAGGAGCCGCCCGCTATGCCAGCGAAGTAACCACAGTGCCTATCGTCAATGCCGGAGACGGAGCCAACCAGCATCCTTCACAAACGATGCTCGACCTCTACTCCATCTACAAAACCCAGGGTACACTGGAGAACCTGAATATTTTCCTCGTTGGCGACCTCAAATATGGCCGCACCGTACACTCACTGCTGATGGCAATGCGCCACTTCAACCCGACTTTCCACTTCATAGCTCCTGATGAATTGAGAATGCCCGAAGAATACAAAATTTACTGCCGTGATCATGGCATCAAATACGTGGAACATACGGATTTTACGGAAGAAACCATAGCAGATGCCGACATCCTCTACATGACCCGTGTGCAGCGTGAACGCTTCACTGACCTCATGGAGTACGAACGGGTGAAGAACGTTTACATCCTGCGCAACAAGATGCTGGAACATACCCGTCCCAATTTATGCATTCTGCATCCCCTGCCCCGCGTCAATGAAATCGCTTATGACGTAGACGATAATCCGAAAGCTTACTACTTCCAGCAAGCTCAAAACGGTCTGTATGCTCGTGAGGCTATCCTCTGCGATGTATTAGGCATTACACTGGATGAGGTGAAAGCCTAAATTGTACTTTGTAAATTGCTAAATTGTAAATTGAAAGATGAGCGAAAAAAAACAAGAATTACAGGTTGCCGCATTAGAAAACGGTACAGTTATCGACCATATCCCCTCTGAAAATCTGTTCACAGTAGTCTCTTTGCTGGGACTTGAACACATGAATAACAATATCACCATTGGCTTTAATCTCAAAAGCGGAAAGCTGGGTACTAAAGGCATTATTAAAATTGCGGATAAATTTTTCTGCGATGACGAAATTAATCGTATCGCCGTGGTAGCACCTAATGTGAAGCTGAATATTATTCGGGATTATGAAGTGGTGGAAAAACGTGAAGTTAGCCTTCCTGAAGAACTTCGCGGCATTGTAAAGTGTGCTAATCCCAAATGTATTACGAACAACGAGCCCATGGCGACGTTATTCCATGTAGTGGATAAGGAGAATTGTGTGATCCGATGCCATTATTGCGAGAAAGAACAAAACAGGAACGAAATTGAAATAATATAAGAGCTCGTAACTCTTTAGTCATGAAACAAGACTGGAAGCCCGGAACAATGATTTACCCGCTTCCTGCCGTATTGGTAAGCTGCGGAAGCATTCCGGAAGAATATAACATATTAACAATTGCATGGACGGGAACGATTTGTACGAACCCGCCCATGTGCTATATTTCAGTACGTCCCGAACGCCACTCCTACGAAATCCTGAAACGGAATATGGAGTTTGTCATCAATCTCACTACCAAAGATATGGCGCGTGCAACGGATTGGTGTGGCGTACGTTCCGGGAAAAACTACAATAAGTTTGAAGAAATGCATCTGACACCGGGAAAAAGCACTGTGGTCAATGCCCCTCTTATTGAAGAATCCCCTTTGTGTATAGAATGTCGTGTAAAGGAAATCATGTCACTCGGCTCGCATGATATGTTTATTGCCGATGTGGTAAACGTGCGTGCCGACGATCGGAACCTGAACCCGGAAACCGGGAAACTGGAGCTGGCGGAAGCTAATCCACTGGTTTATGTACATGGAGGATACTATGAATTGGGTGAAAAGATCGGTAAATTTGGCTGGTCTGTTGAGAAGAAAAGATAGTGATTAACGGTTAGTGGTAAGTGATGAACAAAGTTTTGAAAATATTTATCCTGTGCCTTTTGTTTTTCCCCGCTACAACGTGGGGGCAATCTCATCTTGTGCCCGGTACAGCGGTTGAAGAACCACTGAAGAAACATCACCATGATCGTCCGGTGAACTTCGGTATTAAAGGTGGTTTCACCTCTTCCCTCTTCCTTGTATCTAATCTTACATTAAACGGAATCACCATAGACGAGGTGCAGAATAACTACAAGATAGGCTATTTCGGCTCTGTCTTTATGCGTATCAACTTTGAACGTCATTTCCTGCAACCGGAAATATCCTACAATATCAACCGCTGCAATATTACTTTCGAAAAACCTGCCGCAGAGGATGCTCCTTTGGAAATGGCATCTATAACTTCTGAAATCCACAGTGTAGACATTCCTGTGATCTACGGATATAATGTTATTAAGGAGGGGCCCTATAGTCTGGCTGTATTCGGCGGTCCTAAATTTCGTTATATCTGGAATAAAAAGAGCGAAGTTACTTTTGAGAATTTCGACCAGCAGGGAATCAAAGAAAGGCTGCGTCCGCTGAACCTCAGCTTCACCCTTGGAGTAGCCGTCACTATCTCCCGCATTTTCTTCGATTTCCGCTATGACATAGGAGTACATAATATATCCCGCAAAGTGACTTATGATGACGGCGTCGTCGAAGGTGATCCACCCGCTGACGAAATACGTTTCCACCGGCGAGACAATGTTCTCAGCTTTTCCTTTGGAGTATTCTTTTAGAAAGTAAATTTCTGTCTTTTCTGACAGTTTATTCATTTTTTTACCGTAAATTTGTGCGCTTAATAAGAGAACACAGATTTATCAAACTTATCTAAGTAAGCAAAATGAAAAGAGACGATTTAATTTTCGATATCATCGAAAAAGAACATCAACGTCAGCTCAAAGGTATTGAACTGATTGCATCAGAGAATTTTGTAAGTGACCAAGTAATGGAGGCAATGGGCTCCTGTCTCACTAACAAGTATGCAGAAGGTTATCCCGGCAAACGTTACTACGGAGGTTGCGAAGTAGTAGACCAGAGCGAACAAATTGCTATCGACCGCATAAAGGAAATCTTTGGTGCAGAATGGGCTAACGTGCAACCCCACTCAGGCGCACAAGCTAATGCAGCTGTATTCCTCGCTGTATTGAATCCGGGTGACAAATTCATGGGATTGAATCTGGCTCACGGCGGTCACCTCTCACACGGTTCTTTAGTAAATACTTCCGGTATCATCTATACTCCCTGTGAATATAATCTGAATAAGGAAACCGGTCGCGTAGACTATGACCAGATGGAAGAAGTTGCTTTGCGCGAAAAACCCAAAATGATCATCGGTGGTGGTTCAGCATATTCCCGCGAATGGGACTACAAGCGTATGCGCGAAATCGCAGACAAAGTAGGTGCTATCCTGATGATCGATATGGCTCACCCTGCCGGACTGATTGCAGCCGGATTGCTGGAAAACCCTGTGAAGTATGCTCATATCGTTACTTCTACCACACATAAGACTTTGCGTGGTCCTCGCGGAGGTATCATCCTGATTGGCAAAGATTTCCCTAATCCTTGGGGCAAAACGACACCGAAGGGTGAAATCAAGATGATGTCTCAGTTGATCGACTCAGCTGTATTCCCGGGTATCCAAGGTGGTCCGTTGGAACACGTCATTGCATCAAAAGCTGTTGCATTCGGTGAAATCCTGCAACCCGAATTCAAAGAATATGCTGCCCAAGTGAAGAAAAATGCGGCCGTACTGGCACAAGCATTAATCGACCGTGGCTTTACAATCGTTTCCGGTGGTACGGATAATCACTCTATGCTGGTCGACCTACGTAGCAAATATCCTGATCTCACAGGTAAAGTTGCTGAAAAGGCATTGGTATCTGCCGATATCACTGTAAACAAGAATATGGTTCCGTTCGATAGCCGTTCTGCATTCCAGACTTCCGGTATCCGTTTGGGTACTCCTGCCATCACTACTCGTGGCGCCAAAGAAGATCTGATGCTGGAAATTGCAGAAATGATTGAAACGGTTCTGTCCAATGTAGAAAACGAAGCGGTTATTGCCGAAGTTCGCGCACGCGTAAATAAGACAATGGAGAAATATCCGCTGTTCGCATATTAAGAAATTTGTTTTTACGAGTCAGCCGGTTTTGTTTTTTCCGGCCGACAGGTATATACATTTTTGAGAAAAAATGTATGTATATAAATGATTAAATATATAGTTAAATTGTAAAATGGTCCGTAGCCTTTGTGATAAAGGCTACGGACCTCTTTTTTTTACGCATTGACACTATTTTTGTTGTATTGAAAGGATACTCCTGCTTGCATTTCCCTATTTTTGGAAACTACATTTATTATTCACTTTAAAACTTTAATTACTATGTCAGAAAACATTGGAGTAGCTACAGGTAAGATTATGCTGAAAATTGTTATCGCTCTTTTTAAAGGTGTATGGAATGTACTGACCTTCGGGTTTAGAGCTTACAAAGGTCACCGGGACAAAAAAGACGCCGAAATGCGTGAACAGTTAAGACAGGTACAAGCAAACAACAATTCCCAAACTATTTAATTCTGCAATACTATGAGCTCAGCAAACAAGAAACACATGCAGGGTGGTATGAACACCACATACAGCAATGTAAATACTGAAGACGAAAGAAACAAAAAAGCGGAAGAACTATTGTTCCAGGCATGGGAAACAGCCGGATATCATGGACAGCCGGATGAAGATTATTATCCTCGAACAGCCCAGGAAACAAGGGATATGGAAGATCTGCTGACACAAGCGGAAGCAGCCATTGATGACCCGTCGGATACCGAACTAATGGAGGTAATGGCTGATACGCGCGAAGTGCTGGAATGGTCCAAACAGCGGCATTGGACATTCGCATGGTGGATCATCATCTGTGTAGCCATTATGGGATGTTATTATTTCTATCAGGCCGGAAGCGAACAGGATTATGTAGCAAAGAGACAGGCGCTGACTGATGAGCAAGTGCAGACTGAACTTAGCGAAGCCATCACCCGGCAACAAAGTTACATTGATACTTATAGCCAAAAGCTGGCAGTAGATACCATTTCTGAAGAAACACGCAGTCTTTATGAAAAATATATGGAAAATGCCACTGAAGAAATAAAAGAACTGAAAGCATATAATGTGGAAACTTATAAAAAGCATCTGGTAGATCGTGCCGATGCCGGAGTATGGCGTGAAAGATGGGAAGCGATCTGGTGTTTTATCTGGATCGTGCTTTATATTTTCGCCTGCCGTCCACGTGGATATATGATTACTAAACGTCGCCGTGAAGACAAAATGGCTACCGGCCTCAAAAAGATATTATTCGGCATTGCAGGAGCTTTAGTGGGTGCTGCCGGCGCTTTATATGTGACCACCACCATAACTAAATGGAGCGATGGAAGTAAAACCCGTGATGATGATAGCATGATTATCTATGCCATGAAGTTCGGTCTTATTGCACTGGCTGTTATCATCGTTCTTTGGGCAGCACGTATTGTTATCGTGATTGCTACACTTCTAGGACTATTGAGAAACTACGACTGGAAACAGTTAGCCAAAGACCCGAAAGCCATGTTGAATGATTTGAAATAAATGGAAAGGGGATGCAAGTATATACCGGCATCCCCTATTTCTATATTTGGTTAGCTCAATCCTTCTATATTTCCATCTACAATGTCGATGTGCATAGCTTGCGGCTCTTTGGGAAGCCCCGGCATGCGCAGAATTTCTCCGGCGATGGCAACAATCATTTCCGCACCGTTATTGATTACAATATCCTTGATATGAAATTCAAAGTTGTTCACCGCACCGTATATTTTCGGATCGGCAGAGAAAGAATATTGTGTTTTGGCAATGCAAACGGGATAATGACCAATGCCCATCTTCTCTATCAATTTGATGATTTTACGTGAATGGATACTGTAAGTCACCACACTGGCACCGTAAAGATTGCAAGCTATCTTCTCTATCTTTTGTTCTACACTGTCATTTTCACTATAACTGAAGTTCAAGGGTTCAGAAGGTTTCTTCTCAATAGTATCCACTACCAGATTAGCGAGCTCCACAGCCCCCTCTCCTCCTTCTGCAAAGGCATTATTGACAGCGAACCCTACACCTAACTTCTCTTCGCAATGCCGGCGGATTGCTTCTACCTCCTCGACCGTATCACTGGCAAAACGATTGAAGGCAACCAGCACCGTCTGACCGAATGAACGTAGATTGCGTATATGTTTATCGAGATTGCCGAAGCCTTGTTGCAATCCTTCCATATTGGGTTCTTTAATACGATCCAGACTGACACCACCATGCATCTTCAAGCCTTGTGCAGTAGCCACAATCACTGTCAGTTTAGGTTGCAACCCGCTTTTGCGACATTTGATATTATAAAATTTCTCCGCACCAAGATCGGCACCGAAACCAGCTTCCGTTACAACATAATCTCCGAAAGTCATTGCCATTTTCGTTGCAAGAATAGAGTTACAACCATGCGCAATATTTGCGAAGGGACCGCCATGAACAAAAGCTGCCGATCCTTCGGTTGTCTGAACCAAGTTCGGATTGATAGCATCTTTCAGCAAGACAGTGATGGCTCCTGCTACTCCTAACTCCTTCACAGTGAACGGGCAACCATCAAAACGGAAACCAAGGATGATATTCTCGATCCGTCGTTTCAGGTCGTCTATGTCCTTTGCCAGACAGAGAATAGCCATAATTTCGGATGCAGGGGTAATATCGAAGCCGGATTCTTCGGTAATACCGTTCGTACTGGGGCCTAAACCGGTGACAATGCTACGCAAAGAGCGGTCGTTCACATCGAGCACGCGCTGCCAGATGATTTCTTTCAGCCCGAATCCGTCCGCCTGATGCTGATAAAGATAATTGTCGAGCAATGCGGATATCATATTGTGCGCCGAAGTGATGGCATGAAAATCTCCTGTAAAGTGCAGATTTATCTTTTCCATAGGAAGCACTTGGGCATAACCGCCACCTGCCGCTCCACCCTTCATGCCGAAACAAGGTCCTAACGAAGGTTCACGCAAAGCAACGATGGCTTTCTTGCCGATCTTATTCAACCCCAATGCCAGACCGATGGAAACCGTAGTCTTACCAATACCTGCTTTGGTAGCAGTAATGGCAGTTACCAAAATCAGGTTACTTTTCTTCACTTTTTCTTCATCAATCAGATGTGTAGGGATCTTAGCAATATACCGTCCGTAGTTTTCTACTTCTTCACGTGGAATACCTACATTCTCGGCTACCTGCTTAATCTTCTTCAGCTCTATGCTGCGGGCTATTTCAATGTCTGATTTCATACAGAGAACTTCTTTAAATAAAACTTTCTTTTTGAAAGCTACAAAAGTACGAAAAAGAGTGCAGATAGCAAGATTTTAGGGAA
>ULTG01022458.1_pt1 | contig 10673 bp, 9 predicted proteins | sample 1957461 | NCBI WGS metagenome assembly ULTG01 (sample SAMEA4835730, study PRJEB28245) | human gut metagenome | biome: gut microbiome; material: fecal sample | place: Denmark | collected 2008
AAGGATTTCGTGAACAAATATTCGCTGGTGACCATTATGAAGTGGATGTTCACCTACTCGTTCATATGCATCCTGCCATTTTCTGCCAACAGCCTGATGCGCACGGACTGGAGCAGCCTGCATCTTCCCGAACTGGGTGACTTGTCCTTTATTGTCGTGGGAGCTACCTTCATCAGCTACATGCTGATTGTGGTCGGACAGAAGAATCTCCGTCCCACCATGGCGGGCATGTACAACTATATCCAACCACTTGTTGCCTGCATTGTTGCCGTTTGTTGGGGTATGGACTCTTTCAATTTCATCAAGGGCATGGCTGTTATCTTCATTTTCGGCGGTGTCTATCTGGTTACTTCGAGCCGGAGCAGGAAGGAACTGGAATCCTATAAGACAAATGGCAGCGAGAAAATCTGAAAGTATTCTTATTAAACGTTGTCACAATAAGTAGATATGCATAATGCCGGATTTGAAGATATTCCTTTCAAATTTCACTATTCCGGAAATTATAATGTAATCATAAACGATGACCCCAAGGTGAGCATATTCATATATTCACCGCTATTCCTACTATGTGACGGAAGCAAATTGTAGTCGAGGAAGAAACGGATGCCGTAATGCTCTTTTGCCTTGAACGTCAATGAGACCCCGCTTCCCAAAGAAAAGCCGCCTCTTGCGGAAATCATACGGTCTGCCAGTTTCAGTTGGGGATAATGCACATAGCCGCCCAACAGCTTGCTGCCCAACAGCCAGCGCGACGACAACGGATAGGAGAAGTAGCTTCCTCCGCTAACCGATACCGCATCGAAAGTATTATTCTCCGCCCGGTCTTTATTGACTATTATAGAGGTATTGGAAACAGCAAACCGTCCCCCGGCACCAATATACGGATTGAAGAAATAGGCACCCTCCACACCTGCCGTGCTGCCTGACGAGGTGCTGAACTCCGTTTGCTCATCGATGTCATAACCGCTCAGAGGTATGTTCAAACCGAAGTACAGACTCACGAAGGAAGGCTTGTCCAACCGTTCGAACACGTTTTCATTGGCAAAGCGGGTAATTCCCTTTTCCTTAAATATCAGGTCGGCAAGGTAATAACCAATTTCTGTCGAGAGTATTCCTATGCCCGCGCCGGTCAGCACGTCACTCAGCCAATGCTTGTTATTTGCCATCCGCATAAGGCCGGTTACGGTGGCCATGCTGTATGCCCCGACACCGATCCACGGACTTTTATGTCCGTACTCCTTATTGAACATGGTAGCGGTCATAAATGCCGTGGCAGTATGTCCGGAAGGAAAAGAATGGCGGTTGGAACCATCCGGACGCTCTACGTTGGTCGTGCGTTTCAACGTGTTCACCACACTTCCCATAAGGATGGCGGAAAAAGCGTCGGAGACAATCATCCTGCCCCATGAACTGCGGCTTTGCACACCGGCGACTTTCATACCGAGCATTATCGCGGCAGGGGCATACTGCATATAGTCGTCCGCATGGCGGTCGAACCGGGGCATATAATCGTTGCGCAGACTCCGGAAATGGTCGTCCTCACTTTTTACAATCAGGCCTCCGACAACCAGCGGAACGCCGATGTATGTCATCTGATAGAAATGGGAAGACGAGAACCGGTCAAGTCTTCCGCTGAAATTGCTTGTTGCGGAGATACGTAAACTGTCCTTTCTCTCGGCAATCAGGCTGTCTGCCGAAGTCCGGGCCGACAAAAGGGTAAAGCTGTAAATGCCAACGATACATAGTACTATCTTTTTCATGCTGCCATAATCTTTTTGAATTACGGCAGCAAAGATATCAGGCGATTTTGGGGAAAGTTTGAAGATTTACCGGAATATCACCACAAACTGATGTTTTCCATCAGCATAGGCGTATAAAATCTTCCAGCCGTGATAATCGCATACTGCCTTGACAATGGAAAGCCCGAGACCGTTGCCCGTCGTCTTTTCCGAAGGACGATAGAAACGGTTGAATATCTGGTCTGCATCCAGTGCCGCGTCATCGGACGTATTGGATACCATCAGCCGGTTGTCCGACAAGGATACGGTTATCTCCCCACTCGTCTTATTGTGGCGCACGGCATTCACGACGAGGTTGTTTACCATGCTTTCCAACAGAGAACGGTTGGCCTTTATCGGCAAGGAAGCCGTTGAAAAGTTTTGCTTCAAGATCAATCCTCCGGAGAGACTTTCGAGATAGGGCTGAAGGTCTTTTATCACCGTTATGACATCGACGGACTCCGTACGGCTGAACTGGTTGTTCTCCATCTTGGCCAACAGAAGCAGGTTTCGGTTCAAACGCGACAAACGGCTGTTCATTTGGTATAAATCCTGTATGATGGCGGCTTGCCGTTCGGTTAGCTCCGGCTGTTGGAGCAATAGGTCGAGCTTGCTTTGGAATACAGCCAATGGCGTTTGTAGCTCATGTGAGGCATTTTCCGTAAACTCTTTCTGTAACCGGTAGCTGTGAAGACTGTCTGTCATCAACCTTTGCAGGGCGATATTTAGTCTTACAAATTCTTTGGTGTCACTTTCCGCTAATTGTGGACATACTCCGTTTTCCAGCTTGAAATGTTCTATCGCCTCCAGTGTTTTATCAAACGGTTGCCATAACCGGCCGGAGATAAAACGCATCGTCAGCACGATAGCCACGCCCAATACCGTAACGATAAGTGCAAACTGTATCATGATACCATGCAGGATATCCTCTTCAAGGTCGAGGGCCGGAACCGGTTTCCCTTGCTGTACGGCTTCGATAATATCTATTATGTCCTCGGCATAGAAACTCTTGGTCAGCCAATAAAACAGAGGGGTTGCCAGCAGCAGGAGTATTGCCACGCAAACGATGAACTGCGTGAGCGATTTGTACATCAGGCTCTTCTTTTTCATAGTTCCGTCCATTTATATCCCGTTCCATACACATTCTTAATGCAATCTTTACATCCCGCAGCGGCAAGTTTCGCTTTCAGGTTCTTGATGTGGGTATAGACAAAATCGTGATTGTCCATCATGTCCGCCATTTCGCCACTAAGATGTTCAGCCATGGCGCTCTTCGATATGACACGGTCTTTATTTCCAATAAAAAACAATAGCAGTTCGTATTCCGACTTGGTAAGTTCTATCGGCGTTTCATTCACTACAGCCGACTTGTTCAACAAATCAATCCGTACTCCATTGCTCTCCAAGATATTGTTTGCCGCGAACTCCTTACGGCGGATAATGGCATAGATGCGCATACTGAGTTCGGGCAGGTGAAAAGGTTTGGCAAGGTAGTCATCCGCACCTATCTCCAATCCTTTCACTTTATCACCCAGCGAGTCTTTGGCCGATACGATAATCACACCTACCGGGTTACGTTGCTTCCGGATGTCACGCAGGATGTCGAGACCGTTGCCACCGGGCAGCATCAGGTCGAGCAACACGCAATCGTACTCATACAGGTTTACCTTCATCTTGGCATCGTCATAGGTGAAAGCCTGTTCGCACAGATATTTTTCACTACTGAGGTAGGCTACGATGCTATCCGAAAGACTTCGTTCGTCTTCTATGATCAATATCTTCATACTTTTCTACTTTATTAACATTACAATACTGCCACCCGTAATGAGCAATGCCCCGATGATAACCCGCAGACTGGCCGGCTCTTTCAGAAACAGAAAGGAAAGGCAGATGGTAATCACCACGCTCAATTTATCTATCGGTGCCACACGCGACACATCCCCCACCTGCAATGCCTTGAAGTAGAACAGCCACGAGAGACCTGTGGCAGCACCGGACAGAATAAGGAATATCCATGTATGTCCGCTGATGCCTTTCACCCCAGCAGTATGGTTTCCGGCAAGAACGATTCCCCAAGTGATAAACAAGATGACTGACGTGCGGATAGCCGTAGCCAGATCCGAATTGATATCTTTTACCCCGATTTTAGCAAACACAGCCGTCAGTGCGGCAAAGAGGGCCGAAAGTAAAGCATAATATTTCCACATAAATTTCTATTTATCGCAAAATTAGTGATTTACTGTTATTTCATTTACTCTTTTTATAAATCAATAGCATGATACTGGGCAATACTAACAGCAGCAAGGGCAAGCCGACAATAAATCCGCCGATGACAGCTACCGCCAACGGTTGTTGCATCTGTGCGCCGAGGCCGATACCGAGTGCCAATGGCATCAGGGCAAGTACGGCGCCGATAGCCGTCATCAGTTTGGGACGGATGCGCAGGGCGATGGCGTAATCTACAGCTTCGGACACATCGCCACCCGTGCGGCGGTTCATTCGATATTGCCATACGGTGAAGATAGCATTCTCCGCAATGATGCCCACCACCATGATGATGCCTGTGTAGCTGCTTACATTGAGTGGAACGCCCGTCAACCACAAAGCCAGCAGACAGCCGCAGATACCCAGCACGGAGATAAACAGTACGGTAAGCGAGATGCGCCATTCGCGGAAAAGGAACATCAATACGGCGAACACCAGCAACACGGCGAGCGAGAGAATCATCATCAGTTCACGGAACGACTGTTGCTGTTCGGAATAGGCCCCTCCATAGGAGATGCTGTAGCCTGCCGGAAGATGAAGCTGCGCATCGAGAGACGTTTGCAAGTCTGCTATCGCACTGCCCAAATCCCGGTTCTCCAAGCGGGCGGTCAGGGTGATGTTACTCTTCAGGTCTTCACGTCTCTGCTCTATCTCCCCCGGAATAACACGAACGTCGCAGAAGAAGCCGAGCGGACGGGTGCTGCCATCGGGCAGGAATATGGGCTGCTGTTCCAGCCATTCGGGAGAGTTGTCTTCGAAGTCCGTGAAACGGAGCAGGATGCGGCGCATCTGCTCGCCTTCCTGAACGGAACCTATTTGCAGTCCGCCCGTCATGACTGCCTGTGCCGGGTTAGGCTCTATCATATTGGCAGGCTGACAAAGGGGAACACCGCCCGTATGTGCCGTGAGCTGTTCCTGAAAATCGATCAGCGAAATGCCGAATTGCGAAAGGCGTTCCTGATTCGGGGTGAAGACCAGTGAGGCTCCGGCGGGTATCAGTCCGTTGTCAATGTCCACAATGCCCGGTACGGCTTCCATAACCTTCTCCACCTGTGCTGCTATCTTCTGCAAGGTTTCGTAATCGTTTCCGAATATCTTCACTTCGACGGGTTGCGCGGTACTCATCAAGTCGCCCAAAAGGTCGGCAATCCGTTGCCCGAAGCCGATGGTCATCAACGGAACGGCTTGCAATATTTCCCGGCGCAAGTCGCTGATGACTTCGGGGGTACTCGTTTTCCGGTCTGTTTTCAGCTGAATCAGATAGTCGCCGAAATTGCTCGGTCGTGTCTTGAAGGACATGCCGAGCGCCGTGCGGCGCGAGTAAGTCTCCACATCGGGATGTGCCATGATGATACGTTCCATCTGCCGGCAGAGGCGGTCGGTCTCCTCGATGTCCGTTCCTGCGGGAGAATGGTAGTCGAGCACGATGGTTCCTTCATCCAAATCGGGCAGAAAGCCCGAAGAGAGCTGGGAAGAAGCATACCAGCCGCCCAAACCTAAAAGCAGGACGAACCCGGCGGCAACCAGCGGTTTGCGATAGACGACGGTCAGGAAATGAACTTTCCGGATGGAGTTCTCCTCAAGCGTTTTCACGTCCAGGTCTTTCGGGCGCAGTTGTTTCTTATAGCCGATGACGAGGTGCAGCACAGGAAGCAGCAACCATGTGACGAGGAACGAGGCGACAAGCGTAAGCTGCATCGTGTCGGACAGTTCCTTGAAAAAGCTGCCTGCCAGCCCGCTCATCAGCCGGAACGGGAAGTGGATGACAATTGTCGAAAGGGAGGAAGCCACCATGGCGGGAAAAAGATTACGGATGGCATGGCGCACGACAGTGAAGCGGTCCATGCCGGGACGTTCTTCGTACTCCCGGTAAATCTGTTCGATAACGACAATGGCATCATCGATAATCAATCCCACCGAAGCGGCCATCGCACCGAGCGACATGACATTGATGGTGATTCCTGCCAGATAACAGAGCAGGATACTGAAAGCCACCGTAACGGGGATGGTCAGCATCACCACCAGACTCGACCGCCAGGAGCGAAGAAACAGCACCATCACGATGATGGCGAGGAACAATCCCTCGTAGATGGTTTTCAGTACGCTGTGGATGCTGTCGCCTACGAAGGCACTCTGATTGTAATAGGGCTTGAGTTCATAGCCTGCCGGAAGCTGCTGCCTTATCTCGTCCGCCTTGCTTTCCACCTGCTTCGCGAAATCGATCAGATTCACGCCCGATTGCTTCACCAGATCGACAAGTACGGCATCATTGCCATCAGCATTGATTTTCAGAAACTCCTGCTGTTCCTGTATCTCGACAGTCGCTATATCGCCCAGACGGACAATGCGCTTGCCGTCGTTGCGGACAATCACATTCCGCAATTCTTCCATGTCGTTGATACGTGTATCGGTCAGCGTCAGATACAGGCGGTTATAGTCCGCCACGTTGCCGTTTCCCAATACATAATTCGTCTGTGCGAAAGCGGTCTTTATCTGTGCGGGAGTAATGCCGAGCGCCGTCATCTTCGCGGCATCGGGCTTCACGACGAACTCCTTCGCCTTGCCGCCGCGTACCACTACATTGCTGATACCATCTACTTGCGAGAACATGGGACGTACCACGAGGTTGCCCACATCGCGCAGGACAATGCGGCTGTGTGTCTTGCTCTCCAGCGTGAATCCATAGACCGGGAACAACGACTGGTTCATCGCCTCGGTGGAGATGACCGTACCGTCGGGCAGAAATCCCTTTATCTCATTGATACGGCTCTCCAGCTGGGTCTTCAAAGCATAGATATCCAGTCCCCACTTGAAGTAAACGTCTATCACGCAACTGCCCCGGCTGGTGCTGCTCTTGACGACCGTCGTACCCTGCACCTTCTTCACCGCGCTTTCCAAGGGTTTGGTGACGGTAATCATCATACGGTCTACGGGCTGCTGTCCGGCATCGGCTATCACCGTGATGCGGGGGAACAACACTTCGGGAAACAGGTTGGTCTGCATCTGCGTGTAGCACCACGCTCCGGCAAGCAGCAGAAGCAGCCCTACGAACAGGATAGGGCGGCTGTATAGCTGATGAAGGCTTCTTTTCTGTATCGTGTTCATAAGGCGGCCTCCTCTTTTGTAACGACAACTTTCGCCCCGTCCTCCAGACCGTATCCACCCGTGAGGATAATGCGGTCTTGCGGTGACAAGGCATCTGATTTGATTTCGATTTCTGAAGCGTTGCTGTTGCCTATCTCAATGGGTACTCTGACTGCCGTACCATTATCTGCCAATTTCATCACCCAATGCTTCGTGAGCGTTTCATCACTTTGCACGGCGCTTTTGGGAAGTATCAAGCCTTTAGAAGAGGAATCGTTTTCTGTAAATACAGCCTTGACATTCATGCCTTCCGGCAGGAAAGGCGCTTTTGCCCGTGCAATTACCCGCTCCGATTGCGATACCATGTTCATTGTTACCAACGGGGCGTGGACGGTTGCCATCAGCCGGGTTCCGTCGGGCAGTTCCAGCATACATTTGCTTCCGCTGTGCGCATACCGTTGCTGTTCGTAAGGGACATTAATTTCGAATACAAGGCTTCCGGCTTCGGCAACGGAGCAAAGCACAGCGCCTTCGGTGACATAACTTCCCGCCTGCTGCTGCACATCGAGAACAATACCGTCGCGTTCTACCTTTATGGGAATGACTGCATGGTTGCCATTTCCCAAAGCGTGCTGTTCTTTACTCTCTATCCGGTAAAGTACATCTCCGGCTTTCACCCTTGAACCGGGCTGTACAAGAACTTCCGTGATGAACGCCGGAATCGGGGCGCTGACCACCGACTTGTTCTGGTACATCGTAGTGGCTGATAATATGATTTCCTTCTCGATTTTGCCGAAAGCCGTATGAGTCAGCGTGACTGCCGTTCCGGGCTTCTCTTCCTGCATGTTTCCGTTAGATGTGCCTCTTTGCCCGCATCCGCCAAGGCTTACTATAAGCAATAATAAAACGATCTGATATTTCATGACTGTAATGATTTGATATTACCAATTCCAATAATTATAGGCGGCTATGACAAGCTGCTTGTTCGTGCGCAGCAGCAGGCGGTCTTTCTCCGTCTGAATCTTATTGCGCAGTACGGTGATATAGTCCAGTACGGATACTTGCCCGGCATCCATTTCCCTGCCGTAATCGGACAGTACGGATTCGTATCCGGCAAGCTGGTTGTCCAAGGCCCTCTCTCTTTCGTCATACTTGCCCAACTCGGAGAGGCATTGTTTGATTCTCATGTTCCGCTGATATTCGGAGTTCTCCTTGTAAGTCCGTATGGTGTTCTGTTGCCACCCAGCCTGACGTTCCTTCAGGCGCTTCTGCCTGCCGTCGAAAATGGTCCACGAGAATGTCACCCCTGCACTCAACCCGAAATGGCGATACCAGCCGGAAAAGTCACCGACTTGAAGACCGCCGTTTACGAACAGGTCGAGCTTGGGCTTGTATTGAAGGTTGAAGGAGCGAAGGGCGACTGCCGTATTCAGGCTGTCTAACCGGTATTGCTCGGTAAAAAGACTCGATTTCCCGTCGCTGCGCAACCGAACGGGCTGGCTTATATCCGACAATGCCACATCGGTCGTTTCATCGATGCCGCAGAGCAGATTCAGATCCATCAGATGGGTATGGTAATCCTGACGGGCGGCGGTATGCAATTCGGCATTAGCCTCTTGTTCAATCATCAGCAGGTTCAAATCCGACTGTTTAGATAGCCCGTTTGCTACTAACTTTCGAACGATTTCTATTCGGTGTTCGATGACCGTCCCGACAGAATCCGTAAAGTCTATCTGCGCCTTGTCAAGCAGGCAAAGCAGGTATTGTTCCGTTACAGAACGCTCCAGTTGGTGTTCTTCCATACGGACACGGTTATTCGCCATATCCGTGTTAATCTTTGCCTGCTCTTGCGCTATCTTGTAGGAACTCCTACCCAAAAGGGGCTGCGTCCAAGTCGCTCCGGCATGGAAAGATCCACTGCTCTCTCCCAAATCGTAACCGTAGTAATCCGTAGCCGACCGCGCATTCCATTTGAAGGCGGTTCGTCCACCGTCCTTCGAGATAACCGGCACGAACAGATAGTCGCCGTTCAGCTCCAAACGGGAGTGTGTGTACATGGCTTTCAGCCGTTTAAGTTCCGCTTGTTCTATCTCCGTCTGATTCCGGTAATCCGTTATCAGCGGACTGTTCTCTTTGGCTGTTTCTATATAGTAATACAGAGAACATTCTTGTATCTTCTGCCCATACGAATACAGCCAAACTAAACTAAATGTAAGGGATAATAATAATCGGTTCATATTCTACTTTTAAGTTTTCGGCAAAAGTAGAACAGAACTTTGAAGAAATTTGGGAGAAAATGAAATTCAATGATATTCATATCTATATATTCGTTGCTTAGGCACTTATATCTCATACCGTATCCTTTCCGTAAAGAATGGAAAATCACCATATTTTCACTACACTGCCAATGATTTTATAGAAAATCAATGCCTTTCGCAATTTAGATTAGACTTGTTACGATGAAAAATATAAAGGGTACTGTAATTGAGTGTCTAATAAAAGAAATTAAGCTATTAGAAGAAAGCAACTAATGGCCTTTTTAAAAAGGATTATATATATTGAATCTCTGTTCTCTATAAGTTTCTCTCTAAATAATTGGTGTATACTTTTAAATAAGTATTTAGGTAAATAAAAAATAAATGAGAATCATATTGCTTTCAATGATTTTTTGTACATTTGCGTTTAAGTTTAGGCGTTCTTTATACTTAATGCAAAATATGACTAATACGAGCAATTTGCTCGTTTCTAAATCGTTACCTATTGTAGAATATATGTTTTATAATCCATTGAATTTCAATCAGGAAATAGATTTTGAATATCTTGCAACGTGAGTCGTCAACCGTTTCTGTATTCCGCAAATATCGGCTATTTCCTTTAGGTAAGCATTCATCTTTTGGTTGCTCAGCACAGGCAGGAGCACATTTTTTGCTACGCAATCCGGTTGGTTAGAATACTTGTCTATCAGCTTGGGGGCAGGGGATATGACGGAGATGTTACACATCTGTTTTATTTTTTGGCAGGCATTCCGAATCCACAGATTATCCTCATTATCCCTTACAAGATGCTCCTTGCTAAGCTGCTGGACATCCGCAAAAGCCATGCCGGTCAGGCAGCAGAAAGCAAAGACATCCCGTACCTGCTCCAGTTGTTTGATATCGAAATCCTTATCCATCAGCCTGTCGAGTGCCTCCCCGTTTTTCAGCAGCGTCTGTCGCTTGATGTAAAACAACACACTCAGTGTACTACGTCTTTTTTTCAACTCCCATACTTCTTGTATTTTTAGTGGTACAAAGTTAAATCGTATTGTTCCAAATCAGACTATGCAAAATATTGAGAATCAGCGAAAACAAAACTAAATCGTTGGACTTTTTTCTTCCCCGAAAAATCCAACGGATAAGCCAGTGCCAACTGCGTTATTCCGCTGCTTTTAGATGTGGTGTTGGGCAAAAAGAAAAGTCCTAAAGTATAATACTTTAGGACTTTTCTTTTATTTTGCTTCATAAGAAAGCGGTGCGTACGGGACTCGAACCCGTGACCCCATGCGTG
>ULTG01021368.1_pt1 | contig 10411 bp, 7 predicted proteins | sample 1957461 | NCBI WGS metagenome assembly ULTG01 (sample SAMEA4835730, study PRJEB28245) | human gut metagenome | biome: gut microbiome; material: fecal sample | place: Denmark | collected 2008
ATTTTCATTGCCTGTCACGATAACCTCACAGGGCTCTGTAATGCGATAAACTCGGTTTTCCCCAAGACGAAGAATCAGCTCTGCATAGTTCATCAGATCCGCAACAGCTGCAAGTTCGTACCGTACAAGGATCGTAAGGCAGTATGCGCTGATCTGAAGAAAATCTACGGCGCCGTGAACCTCGATGACGACGAATGCCGTCGAAGGCTACCATAGAATGGTCAGGAAATTCACTAAATCCAAGTCGATTTTTCCGACCGATGACGCTATCCGCAAGGTCGTTTATATGAGCGTTTCCGAGATTTCGAAGAAGTGGACCATGCCGGTTCGCGACTGGGGGCTTGCTTACGCTCAGTTCATGATTTACTTTGAGGACAGATTCGCAGCCTAGGAGCAATTCGGGGCTCTGGTCTGTCGTTAGTTTGGCGCAACACGAAACAAATCGGTTAAGCAATCACGCGGCTTTTGCGCCAAACTAACCCCTCTGTCACTCCGTGACACCTCCCCCACTGGGGGAGACACCCCAAACCCCCGGAGTTTATCCGCCGGAAGATACCGGTGAAGTATGAAAAGCAGCGAATTAGCTCCGCTGCTCTTCACCGTATATCTTGCAGCCGCATCGGGTCGCTCTCCAGCGTTGCCCTGTTTTGCTGCATTTTTAGCTTTGGTACGTTTTTCGGGATTATTCGCGTTTACACAGTTGTTTTTTCGGACCCAGCTACTGCACATAATGCAATAGCTCATTTTCGTATATTCCAAATCAACCTAATTGTTCTACAAATCTTGAAAATGCTTCTTTTCCTTGTTTATCTCTCTTAAATACTCCGGCATCTTCAAGTACCTGTTCAAAAACTCTGCCGACTTCATAACGAATAATATCCATTGCATTATCAGCGTTAAAATCAGGATGTTTTTTTAGAATTTCGCTTGCCCAAATTGTATGAGATGCAATTTTATCATCTGTAGCAATCTCTTTGCCGGACAGCATTGCATCTTTTAAAAGTGTCAGTTCATCTGCTAAACGCGCCGGAAGAACAGCAAGTCCCATCACTTCAATCAATCCGATGTTTTCTTTTTTGATATGATGTAAGGTAGGATTTGGATGGAACACGCCTAACGGTCTTTCTTTCGTTGTAATATTGTTTCTCAATACCAAGTCGCATTCAAATCCAGAAGAAGTTGCTCTTGCAATTGGAGTAATTGTATTATGCAGAATTCCGTCTGTTTCTGCAAAAATTCCAACCACTTCATCCGTATATGTTCTCCATTTTGATAAAATATCAGCACATGCAGCTGTCAAAGCCGTCCTGTTTTTTGAAGAAAGACGTATCACAGACATCGGCCATTTTACAATGCCGGCACTAACATTCATATAATTTTTCAAAAGAAATGTTCTTTCAATCGGTGCTTTTGCCATTGCAAAATTATAATTGCCGCCTTGAAAGTGTTCATGCGTTAGAATGGAGCCGCCTATAATAGGAAGGTCTGCATTTGAACCGATAAAATAGTGTGGAAATTGCTCAACAAAATCAAACAGTTTATTGAATACCTGTGCATTGATCGTCATAGGAATATGCTGTTTATTAAAGACGATGCAGTGTTCATTATAATATCCATAAGGAGAATACTGCATGAACCAATCCTGGCTATTGATATTCAACTTTACCGGACGAAGATTTTGTCTTGCAGGGTGTGTCTGGTGACCTGCGAATCCCATATTTTCAACACAAAGCTGACATTTAGGATAGGCTGATTTTTTTTTGCAATTTAGCAGCAGCAATATCACGAGGATCTTTCTCTGGCTTAGAACGGTTTATAGTAATGTCAAGTGTTCCATATTCTGATTCATATGTCCACTTTAAATCTTTCGCAATTCTTTCAGCACGAACATAGTTCAGGCTTTTACTAAAAGCATAATACCATTCTGTAGCTGCTGATGGCGAAGCAGAATATTTTCTTTGAAATGCGGCATTAACTTCTCTCGGCATAGGTGTGAAAACACCCATAACTCTTGTATCGAATAGATCACGTTGTACAGAAGTGTCTTCAATGATTCCTGCTTTTACTGCATAGTCGATCAGGGGTTCAAGAAGTTCTTCAATATTTCCCGTGAGTGGTTCTTTATCATTCCAGTCAGTCAGTTTTAGTATATCCATGAGCTGATTTCTAACAACGAAAATATCGTCATTTGTGATCAAATCAGCTTCTATTGCATGACGGATTAATCCGTTTATTGCCCTGTATATCATGATAACACCTCTTTTCAAAAACCATCTGGATGATTCTTATGCCAATTCCATGCGTCAGATATAATTTCTTCAAGGCTATCGTGTACGGGATTCCAGCCAAGAATTTTTCTTGCCTTTTCACTGGAAGCCACCAGTCGTGCAGGATCTCCGGCACGCTTTGGCGTTTCAATTGCCGGAATCGGGTGCCCTGTCACTTTTCTTGCTTTATCAATTACTTCTTTTACGGAATAGCCGACACCATTTCCAAGATTGAAAATATTGCTTTCGTTTCCGTTTTTTAAGTACTTTACAGCGAGAATATGTGCCTGAGCCAAATCGGTAACATGGATGTAGTCTCTGATACAAGTTCCATCAGGAGTATCATAATCTGTTCCATAGATGGAGATACTTTCTCTCTTTCCATTTGGGACTTGAAGAATCAAAGGAATCAAATGACTTTCCGGATTATGAGCCTCGCCGATTTTACCTGATTTGTCTGCTCCGCAAGCATTGAAATAGCGGAGAGAAACGTATCTTAGACCATGAGCTTTTGAAGTCCAATAGAACATCTTCTCCATAGCAAGTTTGGTTTCACCGTATGGATTGGTTGGCTGTGTTCTGTCTGTTTCAAGAATCGGAATATTTTCCGGTTCACCATAGGTGGCAGCGGTTGAGGAAAATACAATTTTATCAATATGGTGTTCAACCATGGAATCCAAAAGAATTTTTGTTCCGCAGAGATTATTGTCGTAATACTTGAGTGGATTGACAACGCTTTCTCCAACAAGAGAATATGCTGCAAAGTGAATCACTGCATCTATCTGTTCGTTTTCAAAAATATTATCAAGAAACGCCTTGTCATGCAAATCACCCAGATAAAACTTCGCATCTTTCGGAACAGCTTCGATGTGTCCGGTTGCAAGATTGTCTGCAATAATAACGCTTTCTCCGGTGCGAATCAACTCTAAAGCTGTGTGAGAACCGATATATCCTGCACCGCCTAAAACAAGTATACTCATTACTTTTTCCTCCTATTATTTGATTTCAATACCGCCGAACGGTCTGATCGTCATAATGTAGCACGAATTTTGTCCAAATATTCTGTCCATTTCCGATCTATATGCATTGACAAGATCATTTGGTACAAATGCTTGAATAGTACCTGCGAAACCACCTCCGTGAACTCTTACAGCACCATTGCCTTTTAATATTCGTTTCCCCGCCATAATTGCAAGTGGAATACCTTGTTCCGTTGGCTTTCTGCATGAGTATAAATTTTGCAGATAGTTCATGGAGGAATCTCCCGATTCGTTTACAAGCGTGAGAAAATCCTCAAATCTGTTGTTCTTGAGAGCTTCCGTTTCTGCCTTTGCACGATAATTGTCGCCAAAAAAGTGAATTGCACGCAAGGCGGCTCTGTCAGAAATCTTCTTTTTAATATCAGGGAGATTATCCCAAAATTGATTTTCATCAACTTCACGAAGAACCTTTTTGCCGAAATATTCTGCAACTTCGTCCATTTCTGTACGAACGGCTACATAATCATCTGTCAAATCAGAATGATCTCCTTTGGTGTCTGTGATGATCAATGCATAGCCGGTTTTTGAAAGGTCAAAATCAATTTTTTGGATACCTGGATTTTGAATGTTTTGAAAATCAAGAAAAACAAATCCACCAACGGAGCAAACCATCTGATCCATCAATCCGCTTTTCTTGCCAAAATAAAAATTTTCTGCATATTGTCCGATTTTTGCGATTTCAACCGCTCCAATCTGATTGTTATTGTAATAGCTGTCAATTGCCGTTGCAATCAATGTTTCAAATGCAGCAGAAGAAGAAATACCGCTTCCAGCAAGTACATTTGAAGTTGTATACATATCAAATCCGGAAATTTCTACGCCTAAATCCTTAAAGCGAGCTGCAATCCCTCTGACAATTTCAGAAGAACCTTTTTCACCGATATGAACATCCAAATCGTCCAGTGAAACTGCAAATTCATCGTATCCCTCTGATTTAATTCTGATGATGTTTTCGTCATGAAATGCTGCAACACCGATAACATCTAAGTCAACTGCTCCTGCAATGACACAGCCATGTTGATGATCGGTATGATTACCGCCGATTTCTGTCCTACCCGGAGCAGAATAAACGTGTATATCATTTCTATTCGGATACAGTGCTGTGAATTTCTCCACAGCACTCATATATCGTGATTTCTGACTTTCTATATCCTGTGGCTTATAAATATTTGCGAAGATATTATCAAATCCACCACAAGTAACATTGTCTTGAAAATTCTGTATTTTCATTGCTTTCCTTTCTTCTTACGATCTTAAGGGCATAATTACAAATTCCAATTTCATCGGCTGATCTGCATGGATTCTGTACTCCTCATGCACCGGTGCACCCCAGGAATCATCGCCGCCGACACCCATTTGCTTTGCAGCGATTCTGACCCATGTGCAGCGAACGCTTGGAAGTTCATCCAGATGCATTGCGTTTTCGAGTTCATAGGCACTGTATGGCAGTACGCTCATTTCAAACGGAGCAGACGCCTTTTGGAACGTCAGACCATGCTGCATATCATCATGGATCGAGAGCGTTCTTACACCGGTACGGTTGCCGCATTCCTGCGGATTGAGATAGCCGGAAAGATTTTCTTTTGCCGTAGATTTCCATAATCCCAGTCTTGCCCCTTTGCATCGGTCACTGTAATTTTCATCAGGACCGAGTCCGTAATACTGGAAATTGCAAAGCTGTTTTTTCATCTTGAAGTCCAATGCAAGAACCGGCATATCGGACATTCCGCTTACTCCTGCATAATTTACACTTACGCCCAGCTTTCCGTCAAAGTGTGCGGTATAGGTTACAGTAAACTCAAAAGTCGGAACACAGGCAGCCTGATATGTGAATGTGATTTTCAAAGCATCTTCCTGTTCCAGCCATGAAACGGTTTTATACTTTGCAAATTTGCCTGCGGCATACCACTGTGCAAGATTGTACGGCTCGGAAGCACCGGCGTCATTGTCCGTCATTGCTCTCCAGAAGCTGACCTTTGGTGTGCGTGTGATATATTCAAAATCATTGTATTTCAGAGAACTGATGCCGCCCTCTTTTTTGTCGAACATCATGGAGAAGTTTTCTCCGTGAACGCCAATGATAACATCGCCGTATACAATCGTTGGCTTTTGCAATGTTGTTTCCGGAATCTGATTATCTTTCACTTCAAACACTTCCTGAGCAAAGGCAATTTCGTACCCTGCATCTGCCCATAGTGTCTGATCTGCGGTAACGGCGGAAACATGATAAACATATTCTCCTGCACTGTCTATTTTGTGAAGTGTCAGTTTCAGTGTCTTGCTTTCTCCGGCAGGAACATTCAGAGAAAATGTATCGGATTTCAGAACAACGCCGTTCTTTTCCAATCGTACAACAAAGGACAAGTTATTTGTATCTGCAAAGAGATTTCGATTTTCTACGGTAAGCATTCCGTTTTGAATAGACATTCTGATGTTGGAGTAAAGAGCCTTCATTTCCTGAACCTTTGGAGAATAGGTGCGATCGGCATAGATCACACCATTGGTGCAGAATCCATAATCGCTTGGTCTGTCCTCAAAATCTCCGCCATAAGCCAGAACCGTTTTCCCGTCGTCATTTTTGGTTTCGATTGCCTGATCGATGTAGTCCCAGATGAAACCACCCTGATAAGCCTCATATTTGTCCTCAAGGTCAGTGTAAAGGCTCAAACCGCCAAGAGAATTGCCCATAGCGTGCATATACTCACAGCTGATATACGGTCTGCCGTTATTCTGTTTCAGGTATTCTTCCACTTCCTGCGGTTTTGCGTACATACGGCTTTCCATATCCGTGATAGAATCATACTGATGATTCGGAACTCTTGTAACGCCCTCATAGTGCACCAGTCTTGTCGGGTCTACACTTCTGAAATATTCCGACATTGCAGCAATATCTTCTCCGCAGTAGGATTCGTTTCCGCAAGACCAGATGAGAACGCTTGCGTGATTCTTGTCACGTTCATACATCGATTTCGCTCTGTCCAGTACAGCTTCTTTCCATTCTGGAAGTGAACCCGGTACATTCCAAGACGGATCTGTTGCACCAAGCTTCTGCCATGTACCGTGTGTTTCCAGATTGGTTTCATCAATCAGATAAATGCCATATGCATCACAAAGCTGATACCAAAGAGAATTGTTCGGATAATGACAGGTACGAACGGCATTGATATTGTTCTTCTTCATGAACTGAATGTCAAACAGCATATCTTCCTTTGTGATTGCCCTGCCTGTTTTCGCATCAAATTCATGTCGATTGATACCCTTGAAAATGATACGTTTTCCATTCAGGCACATGATTCCGTTTTTCAGTTCAAATCGGCGGAATCCGACTTTGGTTCTGCTGATCTCGATTTCATTTCCGTCTTCGTCTGTCAGAATCACTGTAAACGTATAGAGATTCGGTATTTCGGCACTCCAAGGCTTGCTATTTTCAATTGTCCAGTTTACTGATTCCTTTTCATTGGATTCTGCAATGACCGTTCCATTTTCATCTGTCAAGATCGATTTCACAGAACACTTGCCCACAATATCCAGCGTTGCAGAGAAGATACCGTTTGTACCGTCATAATCTGAAATCACTTTCATATCACGAACATGGGCAGACGGTGCCGCATAAAGGAATACGTCACGGAAAATGCCGGAGAATCTCCAGAAATCCTGATCTTCCAGCCAGCTGGCAGAACTTCTCTTGAACACTGCAACAGCAAGTTTGTTGCCCTTTTCACGAATATATGGTGTCAGTTCAAATTCAGACGGTGTAAAAGAATCTTCGCTGTAGCCGATAAATCCGCCGTTCAGCCAGACATACATAGCAGTTTCCACACCCTGAAAAGAAATGAATACACGCTTGTTTTTCAGAGCATCGTTCAAGTCAAAATATCTGACGTAGCTGCCGACAGGGTTGTCCTTTTCAGAGATAAACGGAGGACGGAGATGCTCCTGTCCCTCCCAAGGATAAATGGTGTTGACGTACTGCGGTTTGCCGTATCCCTGCAATTCCATGTGTCCCGGAACCTGAATGTTGTCAAAATTGTCAGTGCTGTCGCTTTCTTCATAGAACTTTTGCTGCCATTCAGATGGATTCTTTGCCCACGCAAATTTCCATGTGCCGTTCAGATTCTGAATCAGAGAGGAATTGTCTGCATCGGCTTCCAAATGGTTTGCATAGATTCTGTGGTCGGAATGTGCTGCGATTCTGTTGACTGCAAACACTTCCGGATTGGTCAGCCAGTCGAGTGTATATTTCATATTGTTCCCCCCATTTTAGTTCTGTGATTCCATCACAACTTCATTTTCGGATATTCCAAGTTTTTCTTTGATTTCCGCATTTGCCTTTTCAACATTCATCTTTGAAAGAATAAATGTGATGATCAGATCCAGTGCAAACGGAACGATCAGATACATAATGTGAAGCATATTGATAGCAGAATCAGGCTGTACTGTCAAAGTGCCCTTGAATCCGCTAATGTCGAGCAAAAGACCGACAATTGCCGTTCCAAGTCCACCACCAATTTTTACGCCAAGTGATGTGCAGGAGTACATGATTCCATCAACGTGCTTGTGTTTGGTAAGCCAGCTATATTCAGAGCATGATGCGATGACTGCATTCATATCACCTTGCCATGGACCTTGACCGAGTGCTGCAAGTGCTGTAAATGCAAGCATCAGCGGAATGTTTCCCATGTATCCGGCAACTGCTACCAGAAGTCTGCCAACTGTTGCTACCATGTAGCTGTATTTGTTCAGCTTATACATGCCGTTCCATTTTTGTACGATGGTAGGAGTGAAGATCAAGGCGATAATCAAAGGAATATTGATAAACCACGCAAATGTGCCGAACATATTCTCATCTGCGAGAACATATTTTGCATAGTATGTTCCAACACCGATCATCGCACCATAGAACTGCTGCAAAATGTAGGTTACTGTGATCATCACATAATATTTGTTGTGTACGAGAATTTTGAATGCTTCACCAAAACTGTATTTGGTTTCTTCTGTTTTGGTTTCACTGGCTGCAAGTTCCTCATCAGAAAGTTCCTTTACAGAAAGAGCGGAAATTGTATTTACAATAAGACCGATAACCGCATAAATAATTGCGACTGTTCTCCAGCCATTTGCACCACCGCCCATTGCTTCAACAAATTGGAATGTAACAGCCTGAATCAGGAGGCTTGTTCCAAATGCGAAGATAAAGCGATAAGAACCCATCTGGACTCTTTCCTTGCTGTTCTTTGTAACAAGAGCGGTCAGAGCAGAATATGCGATGTTGTTTGCCGTATAAAATACACTGTTAAGAAGTGTGTAGCAGATAAAGAACCATGCGTACTGAGCAAAATTATCCATGTTCATCGGGATTGCAAATACACCAATCAAGGTAATTGCACAGCCGATAAAACCATAAAGCATCCACGGTTTTGCCTTGCCCATTTTCGTATGTGTCTTATCAATCAACGTACCAAAAATGATGTCTGTTATTCCATCAAAAATCTTCGATACAGCAATGAGAACGCCAATAACACCTGCGTTTAATCCAATCGTGTCGGTAAGATAGATCATTACGAATGATGTCAGCAATGCATAGACAACGTTCCCTGCAACATCGCCGAAACCATAACCGACTTTGTTATACCACTTTAAGTATGTTTTTTCTTTGCTCATAATAGAGCTCCTTTCATTGTTTGTATGCCCACATGGACAGAATTTTCCCATAATGAATGATACGAACTGCTTTTCATCTTGCAAAAACGAAATAATGCCATCGTCAGAATAGATGATTATTTTTTGAGTATAAAGAATTTTTATTGAATTCAACATGGAATTACAATGAAAGACGTCTTTTTTAATTCTTTCCTCTCATTTCTTAACTCTATTATACCACACAAAACGGCTTAAAGAATACACAAAGTTATAAAATATATGCACAAAGTTTAGGTTTTTCTTGCAATCAGTGCTCAGGTGTGATATACTATAGTTATAGAATCAAGGAGGTGCTTTTTATGTTTATGAATGTTGCCTATTTAAACAACTCTACATCTACTGTAGTGGATAATACGAAACCTTTGATTGTAACAAGCTGTGGAAATTATCGTGTGAAAAATCGCTCTGAAGTAGTAACACATCGTCCGAAGGGAAGAAAAGATTATCAGCTTTTATATATTGCCTCCGGAAAAGGACATTTTTTCATTCATGGAGAAGAAAAAACGGTTTCAGCCGGAAATATTATTGTATATTTGCCGGATCAACCACAGGAATATGTTTATTATCGTGCAGATCAAACCGATGTTTATTGGGTGCATTTTACCGGAAATGAAGTAGAAGAAATTTTAAAGTATTACAATATCAACCTGCAAAATAATATTCTCTATATCGGAACATCTCCAGATTATCAATGGTTATTTGGTCAGATGATTCAGGAATTGCAGCTTTGCAGACCACGATATGATGAATTGATTTCTTTGCAGTTGCGAAATATTTTTGTTTTGATAAGCCGTGCAATCATTAGTGCAAAGAAATTCAGCAGCACCAGTGAAAAAGAAGTTGCTTTTGCGATGCACTATTTTCGCAATAATTACAACACAGAAATCAGCATTGAGGAGTACTCCGAATCCAGAGGGCTTAGCAACTGTTGGTTTATTCAGTGCTTTAAAGAAATCACAGGTTCCAGTCCGCTGCAATATATCTTAAAGCTGCGAATCTCCAACGCACAAAGTTTGTTAGAAAATACGGACTACACCATTACTGAAATTGCCAATATGGTTGGATACACCAATTCGCTTTATTTCAGCAGACTGTTTCATAAATACATTGGTATGTCACCAAAAGAATATCGAAAAGTTAAACTCAAAGAAAATCTCAGAGAGTAAAAAGCAAAACTCGTTTGGCTAAGACTAAACCAAACGAGTTTTGTTGATTTGATGTTGTATAATAAAACTTGACACCCCACGCTCAAAAAAATATACTAAAATCAGGAGGGTGAAGGACATGTCAGAAGCAAATAAATACGACAGAAGCTACAAGGAGCAGTCAGTAAAGCTGGCGCTGGAGATAGGAGTAAAGCGAGCCGGCGAGGAACTTAAGGTACCGTACGGAACGTTGTACGGGTGG
>ULTG01036833.1_pt1 | contig 10344 bp, 7 predicted proteins | sample 1957461 | NCBI WGS metagenome assembly ULTG01 (sample SAMEA4835730, study PRJEB28245) | human gut metagenome | biome: gut microbiome; material: fecal sample | place: Denmark | collected 2008
CCGCGCCATCATCGCTGCTCGCCAGGGCAAAGCTGCTGACGTGAAGACATATATCGAGAAGGCTAGCAAGGATTCTGCTCTCAAGGCTCGCGCCGAGAAAGACATCGAGTTCGCTCAGTACAGATAATAATGTCAATGCCGGTTAACCCCGGCTAGTCATAAAATATCACTCCCCGAAATCCGACATGGATTCCGGGGAGTTTCTTTATGTCCACGGTGTTCTGCACCGACACCTGCCGCATCTGACCAGTGCTCACGCCATATATGATGGCTCGGATGACCGGCCCTGACGTTGAAATTACCCACCAGAAACGACGGATAACCAGCAGGGTGGGACTGTGCTCCATATCCACCAGAACATGGGCTTATTTGAGGTTTTATCCTGTTCGGTAGCCCCGATGATTTATGAAGTAGAACTTCCTGGAAAGATATAATATTCGAGAAACAATGCCATATATGTAAAATGCCCCGGCGGATGTTCTCCGTCGGGGCTTGACATATTCTAAGGCGTCAGAGCGCCAGGTTTATTTCTTTGTTGCGGCTTTCTTGGCTTCTTTTCTCTTCTCGTTCCACATGTAAGCATCGAACATTACAGGAGTACCGATGAAGATTGAAGCGTATGTACCGAAGCAGATACCGAGAATCAAGGCAACTGACAGACCGCGGATAGACTCGCCACCGAAGATTGCGATTGCAAGCATTGTCACGAGAGTAGACACGGATGTGTTGATGGTTCTGGTGAGGGTACTGTTGAGCGCAAGGTTTGCATTGGACTTGAAGTCGGCCTTAGGATGCATTGTCTTGTACTCACGGATTCGGTCGAAGATAACCACATTATCGTTGATGGCGTATCCGATGATGGTCAGGATAGCGGCGATAAACGTCTGGTCAACGTCCAGGTTGAACGGAAGGATTCCGGAGAACAGGGAGAAGAAACCGATGACGATGATAGCCGTGTGTGCGAGTGAAACCACACCACCGAGACCCCATGTCCAGCCATTGAATCTTACTGCGATATAAGCGAAGATTACGAACAGCGCGATGAGGACTGCGAATACAGCTGATCTCTTGATATCGTTTGCGATGGTAGGACCTACCTTGTCGGAAGAAATGATACCGTTAGGGTTGTCAAGAGTAGACGTAAACTCGTCGAGGGTAAGGTCTTTCTCTGCGAAGAAGCCCTTCATGGCCTCGTAGAGTTTAGCCTCTACCTCTGAATCCACCTCGCTTGACTCATTTTCAACCTTGTACTTGGTAGTAATCTTCATCTGGCTCTCACCACCGAACTGCTTAACCTCCACAGACTCACCGAATTCTTTCTCAGCAGCCTCACGGACTGACTCGGCAGTAACCGGCTTGTCGAATCTAACGACGTATGTACGACCACCTGTGAAGTCAACACCATAGGTAAAGCCCTTGATGCAGATGGATGCAATCGCGATTACGATGAGCGCTCCGGAGAACATATAAGAATATTTCTTCTTGTCAAGGAAGTTGAACTTGGTATGCTTGAGGAAATCCTTTGTAAGATTGTTCTCGAATGATACGCTCTTGCCCTTGGAAACTCTGTCATCGAAGATGATTCTGGTGATGAAGATGGAGGTAAGAACGGATGTGATGATACCGATGATGAGGGTGGTGGCGAAGCCCTGTACAGGACCTGAACCGAAGATAAACAGCACGATACCGGTAAGGAGGGTGGTTACCTGACCGTCGATAATTGCAGAGTAAGCATTGGAATAACCGTCAGCAATAGCCTTTGACAGACCCTTGCCGGCAGCAAGTTCCTCTTTCACACGCTCATAGATAATCACATTGGCATCGACCGCCATACCCATTGTAAGGACGAGACCGGCAATACCTGGCAATGTCAGCACAGCTCCGAATGATACGAGAGTACCGAAGAGGAGAAGGACGTTGCACAGAAGTGCGATATCAGCCACGAATCCGGCGCCACTGTAGAAGAATATCATGTATGCGAGCACCAGAAGGAAGGCGATGACGAATGATATGAGACCGGCATTGATGGACTCTGAACCGAGTGTAGGACCTACGACCTGCTCCTGGATGATCTTGGCAGGTGCAGGAAGCTTACCTGAATTCAGGACGTTGGCAAGGTCAGTAGCCTCTTCCACGTCGAAGCCGCCGGTAATCTCTGAATTTCCGCCAGTAATCTCTGAATTTACGTTAGGATATGAATATACACGGTCATCGAGTACGATTGCAATCTGCTTGCCGATATTGTCCTTGGTAAGACGGGCCCAGATGGAAGCACCCTCGGCGTTCATTGTCATGGAAACTGAAGGGTTACCCTTGTTCATGCCCTGTCCGCTGTAAGATACGCGGGCATCGGTAACTGCTGAACCGTCGAGAGGAGCCTTTCCGTCTCTGGTAGCAGCCTTGATGGCAACCAACTCGAAGTAATTGCCGCCCTGGATGTAGCTTGAAGGCTTGACGGTCCAGATAGGTTTGAGTTCTGCAGGGAGAACACCGCTCAACTCCGGAGCTTTAAGGAGTTTGGATACAGTCGCTGTATCGCTGCCAAGTGCATAACCCATGCAAGCACCTCTACCATAGTTCGTAGGGTGGAGCACTGCGAAGAGAGGATGAGCTTTCTTGAACGCAGCCTGAGCCTTGGCATCAGCAGCAGCTGACTTGCCGATTTCGCTGTTAAGCAATGAATCAGAAGCGGATTCCACTGTCTCTGCCACTGCTGTAGAGTCTTCTCCAGATGTTTCAAGAGTCTGGGCGAGAATAGCATCAGCATTCTGGAGGTCCTGTGCGATTTCTGAATAATCGTAAGTGGTCCAGAACTCAAGGGAAGCAGTTCCCTGCAGGAGATTTCTGACACGCTCAGGTTCCTTTACGCCAGGAAGCTCGACGAGAATACGTCCGCTGTTACCAAGTCTCTGGATAGAAGGCTGTGTAACACCGAAACGGTCGATACGGTTACGGAGGACATTGAATGAGTTGGCGACAGCGCTCTCAGCATTCTCTCTGATGACAGAAAGAACCTCCTCGTCGGTAGACTGCGGGTTGATGAGTTTGGCGAGGTCATATGTACCGAATACCTGTGCAAGTCTCTGGCCGTTTGAAACCTCTTTCCACGCCTGGGCGAACAATGTGATGAAATCATCCGGGGACTTCACGCTGCGCTCTTTGGCGAGGCTGATTGCCTTCTCGAACTCAGGAGTCCTGTTCTCTCCTGCGAGAGCCTTTACGAGGTCTTCGAGCTGGACCTGAAGCATGACGTTCATACCGCCCTTCAAGTCAAGACCGAGGTTGATCTCCTTAGACTTTACATCTTTGTAAGTATATCTGAAGTAGACCTTCTCGCTTGAAATCGAGTCAATGTACCAACGATTCTCTTTCTTGGCGATAGAATCGAGCACATAGGCTTTATCCACCTCAGGGATTTCAGCAAATTCTGCTGACTGCTTGTACACTTCTACAGCATTCTGGGCGTATTTCGCTGCCTTGTTCTCCTGAATACTTGTTACAAGAGTGAAAGACAACTGCCAGACGCAGGCGAGAGCGAGCAGAACCGCTACTAGTTTGATTGCACCTTTGCTTTGCATTTGTTTGAATATTTTAAATTTATATTAATTTCCAATAGTGGCAATAGAGTGCAAATTTATCTAATTTTTTCGTACAAAGAAACTTTCTGCAAGTAATTTCTTATTTTTGCAGTCCATGTTATGAAAAGAGTGAAGATTATATTTTCAATATTTGCCGTCGTTTCCGCTGCATTCACCATGCAGGGGCAGGACGTGACGGACACATTGCATGTGAACCGCAGAAGCGTGGACATGCGACGTCTGAAGGTCGTTACTGATTCATTGATACGTAGTTACAAGTTTGCGGAGGCTACCGGAGCCTTCGAGAGCGCGAAGGCTGATGCAGATTCTCTCACGTCAATCCTCATCGACGAGGCGATGGTACAGGCGCAGAACGGGAACAGCATGAAGGGCTTTTGCAGCAACCCGGTCGCCGTAGCGAGGAAACGTTTCTCGCTGAAAGATTTTTTCCTGTACTTCCCTCTCCCGGACAAGAGCTGGCGGGCAATCCCGAACCAGCTGGATTCTTCGGCGCATGACCGTTTCGTGAGAGCGACATATGTCCCTGAAGGATCTGGACAAATATACTGGTCGGCGAAGGACCAGGAGGGCATCCGCAACATCTATCGCACTGAGCATCAAGACTCTCTGTGGTCCGTTCCGGAGCTTATCAATGAGCAGGTAACCTCTTCTTCAGACGAAATTTACCCTATGCTCTCGCCGGATGGAAAACAATTGTTCTTCGCATCCAGAGGTCTCTATGGCATGGGCGGATACGACCTTTATGTCTCGGATTGGGATGAAAACCTGAAAGATTGGGGCATGCCTGTCAACATGGGCTTCCCTTATTCTTCTCCATACGATGATTTTCTGTTCATCAATACCGCTGACGGGAAATATTCAATGTTCGCGTCCAATCGCGCCTGCCAGGCGGACAGTGTGGATATCTATGTGCTGGAATTCGACAGCATGCCGGTGAGGAAGGCCATTGACAGTCCGGAGGAATTGGAAAAATTATGTCGTTTGGAACCGGCAGACGACCCTGAAAGGGTTGGAAGCAGCCCTGCGGCGGCTGATGATATGCAGGACAATGCCGACATGCGGAGATATTCCGACAAGTTGTTACAGGTAAGGTCTTTACGGGATTCCATCTATAAGCACAGCACGGATCTGGACAAGGACCGCAGCTGGCTTACAGAGGTTTCCGGACAGGAAAGGAGCAAACTCGCCGCCTCTATTCTGAGTAAAGAGGCATTGATCCCTAAACTGAAGGATTCATTGGCGGTAGCCAGCAGGGAATTGCAGAAAATCGAATTGGAATTCCTCCAGAGCGGCGTCGTCATTGACCCTGAAAAGCTTCAGCATGAAGCTGACAGGGAGATTGTCGGCGGGTCGGCGGGCTACACTTTCGCGAAGATGAACATGGGTGCGCCGCTTCATCTGGAGATGCAGAAGCCGAAGCCGTCGTTCGACTACACGTTCCAGGTACTTGAAGAGGGGCGTTTCGCAGAGGACAACACATTGCCGGGCGGACTGGTTTACCAGATACAGATATTCCTGATGTCCAACAAGGCTACTGTAAAGCAAATCAAGGGATTAAGCCCTGTATTTGAACGTATCGGCAGCACCGGGAAACGCATTTATTCCGTCGGATTGTTCCATAGCTACAAGGATGTCCTGGCTAATCTGAACAAGGTCAAGAGAGTCGGTTTCAGAAGCGCGATAATCGTCGCGTTCCTGGACGGCAAGCCGATTACCGTACAGAAGGCAAGAGCATTGGAAAAGACGATACACGAGCTGTTCCAGGTGAGGATTTTCCCGGCGGACGGTGCGGCGTTGAATGATACGGAAATGGCTACTGTCAAGGTGGTTACGGAGGCCGACATGGCGCGTACTACGGAAGGCGGCGTCATATCCTTCATCTTGGGCCCTTATGACAGCCGTGCAGAGGCGGATGCCGTCATCTCGGCATTGAAAATATCAGGAATCACGAACGTCCGTATCGAATCTGCAGGCCTGTCGGAAATAAAATAGCTCTTCATTGACCGGGTTCTTCAGGAAAATGCTTATCTTGTGGGATGGATATTAATTGAAGATAATATGGGACTGGTCATAACACTCGTAATCGCAGGCATAATTCTTATCCTGGCTGAGATATTCCTTATCCCGGGCATCGGCGCCGCAGGAATCTTGGGGCTTCTGGCCCTCTGCGGGTCGTCTTATTACGCATTTGCCTGCCTGGGCACAGCCGCCGGAGTAATCACGACATTGGTCAATATCGTATTGATTTCCGTGCTGCTTTTCTACGCATTGAGAGCGAAGACGTGGAAGCGTCTGCAACTTGATACGGTAATCGACAACAAACCCGAGGAGGAGTCTGTCGGCGTGGGAGACCGCGGAAAAGCCGTCACAAGGCTAGGTCCTGTCGGCACGGCAAGAATCAACGACAAAAGCTTCGAAGTCACGGCATTGGAGGGAATGATCGATGCCGGAACGGAAATCGAAGTCGTGCACATGGAGAACAAAAAGATCTATGTAAAGCCGGTAATGCCGGATGAAGCATTCTAAAAATCATTAAAACACAATAACATTATGGGAATTCCAATGATTCTGTGGGCAGCTATCGCTTTAGTAGCTCTCATCGTCCTGTTATGGTTCTTCCCGGTAACCTTATGGTTCCAGGCGGTGCTTTCAGGAGTACATATTCCGCTCGTCCAGCTTGTGCTCATGCGCTGGAGAGGCGTAAATCCGAACACCATCGTAATCGCAATGATTACCGGCACCAAGGCAGGCCTGTCGCTGAAAGCCAATGAGTTGGAGGCGCACTATCTCGCCAAGGGCAATGTCGTAAAGGTGGTCAATGCCCTTATTTCCGCCGACAAGGCGAACATTCCTCTGGATTTCAAGACGGCTGCAGGAATCGACTTGGCCGGACGTGATGTTTTCGAGGCTGTCCAGATGTCGGTGAATCCCAAGGTCATCAACACTCCGCCTGTAACGGCCGTGGCCAAGAACGGTATCCAGCTTATATGCAAGGCCCGCGTGACGGTTCGTGCGAATATCAACCAGCTTGTCGGCGGTGCCGGTGAAGAGACGGTTTTGGCACGTGTAGGCGAAGGTATCGTATCGTCAATCGGTTCTGCAGAGAGCCATGCAGAGGTTCTGGAGAAGCCGGAGTCAATTTCCAAAGTGGTTCTGGCCAAGGGTCTGGATGCAGGTACTGCATTCGAGATTCTGTCCATCGACATAGCGGATATTGATATAGGAAAGAATATCGGTGCAGTTCTCCAGATGGACCAGGCTGATGCCGACAAGAACATCGCACAGGCCCGTGCAGAGGAGCGCAGGGCAATGGCCGTGGCTCTGGAGCAGGAGATGAAGGCAAAGGCCCAGGAGGCCCGCGCAAAGGTTATCGAGGCCGAAGCACAGGTGCCTCTGGCAATGGCCGAGGCGTTCCGCAATGGCAATCTCGGTGTCATGGATTACTACAAAATGAAGAACATCCAAGCCGACACCGACATGCGCGAAAACATCTCCAAGCAGTAGAAGAAGTCCCATCAGGGACCACAAAAGAAAAAGTCCACACGAAAGTGTGAGCACAATCAAGCCATTTTAGGGACGATACATTGTGCGTGATGCGTAAAAGGTTGATTATTAGATAGTTTGTTGATTTCAGAGTTTGCAAAACATTAACTCTGAAATCAACTAATCTATTATGAGACAAGAACTTACGCGCCACACCTTCTAGAATAAGAGGAGGGGCATATGGGGAGACTAGAGAGCTGAAACAATAGAATCCGTGGAACTGAAAAAGTTCGCATGAGAAATCGAGCGAAAAAATAGCCCGGAGGGCAAACTTCCCCCGTAATGGGGGACCGAGGGGGAAATAAGAAGTCCCACTAGGGACCACAAAAGAAAAAGTCCACACTTTCGTGTGGGCTTTTTCTTTTGTGGTCCCAACAGGGCTTGAACCTGTGACCCTCTGATTATGAGTCAGATGCTACTAACCAACTGAGCTATGGGACCAATATTGCAGGACCGGCCGCAAGAACCGGTCTTGCAAATATAATTATTTTTCCTGAGTTCCGAAACAATTCAGCACTACAGGATGCTGATTTCTATCAGACTTTGATTTCAACCTCAACTCCTGAAGGCAGCTCAAGCTTCATGAGAGAATCAACTGTCTTAGCATTAGACTCGTCGATATCCAGAAGTCTGCAATAAGAATTGAGTTCGAACTGCTCACGTGACTTCTTGTTAACGAAGGTAGAGCGGTTCACAGTGAAAATCTTGGTACTGGTAGGAAGTGGAATAGGACCACAAACCTTAGCACCGGTAGAAGACACTGTTTCAGCGATCTTTTTAGCTGACTTGTCAAGCAGCATATGATCGAATGATTTGAGCTTTATTCTGATTTTCTGACCCATGTCAAAATACTCCTTTTTACCGTTAATAATTATTCGTCGTCATCGGATGCCTTGTAACCGCTCTTCTCGATAACCTCCTTAGCCAAGTTAGCCGGAACCTCTGAATAGTGGTCGAAGGTCATTGTGCTGGTAGCACGGCCGGAAGAAAGGGTTCTGAGGACAGTCACATAACCGAACTGCTCTGAAAGAGGAACGTATGCCTTGATGATTCTTGCGCCGTTGGCGGTGGAATCCATAGCATTGATCTGTCCTCTACGACGGTTAAGGTCGCCGACGATATCACCCATGTATTCTTCTGGGGTCACAACCTCAAGGCTCATGATAGGCTCAAGAAGAACCGGATGTGCCTTAGGGCAAGCGTGACGGAATGCATTGCGGGCGCAGATCTCGAATGAGAGCTGGTCTGAATCGACCGGATGGTAAGAACCGTCGAGGAGAGTAACCTTGAGAGAAGGAACCTCGTAGCCTGCAAGAACACCATTTGCCATTGCTGACTCGAAACCTTTCTGTACGCAAGGAACGTACTCCTTAGGAACGTTACCGCCCTTAACCTGGTTATCGAACTGAAGTCCGGTAACACCCTCGTCTGCAGGGCCGATTTCAACGATGATATCTGCGAACTTACCACGACCACCGGTCTGCTTCTTGAAGAGCTCACGATGCTGAACTGTAGTTGTGATAGCCTCTTTGTAGTTAACCTGAGGTGCACCCTGGTTAATCTCCACACCGAACTCACGACGGAGACGGTCAACGATGATATCAAGGTGAAGCTCACCCATACCGCTGATGACGGTCTGGCCTGTCTCGTGGTCTGACTTGACTGTGAAAGTAGGGTCCTCTTCAGCAAGCTTGCCGAGAGCAACACCGAGTTTCTCAAGGTCAGACTGAGTCTTAGGCTCTACTGCGATACCGATAACCGGATCAGGGAACTCCATTGCCTCAAGGACAACTGGATGATCCTCAGCACAGATTGTATCACCGGTACGAAGGTCTTTGAAACCTACTGCTGCACAGATGTCACCTGCCTCTACGAATTCGATAGGGTTCTGGTGATTTGAGTGCATCTGGTAGAGACGGGCAACTCTCTCTTTCTTGCCTGTACGTGTGTTGAGCACGTATGAACCGGCATCGAGATGTCCCTGATAAGCTCTGATATATGCAAGACGACCTACAAACGGGTCTGTTGCAATCTTGAACACAAGGCCTGCAAACGGCTTGGCTGCTGTAGGCTCAACCTTAACCTCTTCACCGGTCTTAGGGTCTGTACCCTTGACGGCACCTACATCGATAGGTGAAGGCAGGTAGCGGATGACAGCGTCAAGAAGGAACTGCACGCCCTTGTCCTTGTATGAAGAACCGCAAGTAGCAGGAACAATCTTCATCGCGATAGTACCCTTACGGATAGCTGCAATGATTTCGTCCTTGGTAACTGACTCCGGATCCTCGAAGTATTTCTCCATAAGAGCATCATCGCACTCGGCAGCAGCCTCGATAAGTCTGTCTCTCCAGAGCTCAACCTCACCCTTCATATCTTCAGGGATAGGAATCTCGTGGTAGTTTACAAGCTTGGTGTTGTCGGCCTCGTACTCGATAGCTTTTCTGTCGATAAGGTCAATGATACCGACGAACTTGTCCTCAGCGCCGATAGGAAGTGCAATAGGAACTGCGGTAGCTCCGAGTTTGTCCTTGATATCCTTGACGCAACCGAGGAAGTCGGCACCTACACGGTCCATCTTGTTGACATAGGCAATCTTCGGAACACCGAATTTGTCTGCCTGACGCCATACGGTCTCGGACTGTGGCTGAACTTTACCTACTGCATCGAATGTAGCGATAGTTCCGTCAAGCACACGGAGTGAACGCTCTACCTCAACGGTGAAGTCCACGTGGCCCGGGGTATCGATAAGGTTCAGCTGATAAACATTCCCGTCATAATGCCAGAAGGCTGTGGTCGCAGCAGAGGTAATGGTAATACCACGCTCCTGCTCCTGAACCATCCAGTCCATTGTAGCACCACCATCGTGTACCTCACCGATCTTGTGTGTCTTACCGGTGTAGAAAAGGATACGCTCTGACGTGGTCGTCTTACCGGCATCAATGTGAGCCATGATACCGATGTTTCTGGTAAATCTAAGATCTCTTTTTGCCATCGTCTGCGGGAATTAGAAACGGAAGTGAGCAAATGCCTTGTTGGCCTCTGCCATTTTGTGCATATCTTCTTTTCTCTTGTATGCGCCACCCTCATTGTTGTAAGCGGCTACAATCTCTGCACAAAGTTTTTCTGCCATAGAGTGGCCGGAACGTTTACGTGCAAAAAGAATCAGGTTCTTCATCGAAAGTGAAATCTTTCTCTCCGGTCT
>ULTG01030810.1_pt1 | contig 10279 bp, 9 predicted proteins | sample 1957461 | NCBI WGS metagenome assembly ULTG01 (sample SAMEA4835730, study PRJEB28245) | human gut metagenome | biome: gut microbiome; material: fecal sample | place: Denmark | collected 2008
CCGCCACGGCTATCGCGGAGTACTTCATGAAACAGGGCAAGGACGTCCTGCTGATGATGGACAGCCTCACGCGCTACGCGATGGCGCTGCGCGAGGTCGGACTTTCCACTGGCGAACCGCCGATAGCAAGAGGCTACACGCCGTCAATTTACAGCAGCATGCCGAAGCTGCTCGAGCGCGCCGGGAACTTCCCGGAAGGCTCGATAACCGGTATCTACACCGTGCTCGTTGAGGGCGACGACACCAACGAGCCGATAGCGGATACAGTCCGCGGTATCATCGACGGACACATCATTCTTTCGCGTAAGATCGCGGCGCAGAATCACTACCCCGCGATAGACATACTCCCGAGCGTCAGCCGACTGATGTCGGAGATAGACACTCCCGAGCACAAGCAGGCGGCGGGCAAGCTCAGAAACCTGCTGTCGCTGTACAACAACAACGCCGACCTCATTTCGATAGGCGCGTACAAGCACGGAACAAATCCGGCGCTGGACGAGGCTATCCGGAAGATCGACAAAATAAACGAGTTTCTCATGCAGCGGGTGGAGGAATCCTACACGCTGGAGGAAACAGTGCAGCTCCTGATAGCTGCCGTTGGCGATGAACAATAAGAGGTGACAGGCTTTGAAGAAATTTCAGTTCACTCTGCAAAAGCTGATGGATTTCCGTCAGCAGGAGCTTGACCGACAGAAGAACACGCTGAGCGCGCTCCAGGCCGATCTACAGAGAATCTACGCAGAGAAGGAACAGCTCATAAAGCAGGTGGAGGAGTTCAGCGCTGAGCTTGAGACCGTCTGCCGCCAGGGAGCGCAGGCTTTTGAGATCTCCGTACGCAAGCGCTACATCGTAACTCTCCAGCAGGAGATACACGCGAAAGACACCAGCGCCGCCCGCAAGCAGGAGGAGATCAATAAGCAGCTCGGAGTCGTAGTCGAGGCAACGAAGGACGTCCGCACGCTGGAAAAGCTCGAGGAAAAGCAGCTTGAGGACTACAAGGCGGCGGCAAACAAGGAAAACGAGCAGTTCATTGAGGAGTTCGTTTCCGGGCAGTCGATACGCGCGGCTCAGACCCAGAGTGTCTGATAAGTTTGCATATCCGGGCGCAGACCCTGATATAGATACATTATTAAAAGGAGGTGAGTAAATGGCAGTAGCATTCAGCACAGGCGGTTCCGGGTATACCCGCAGCGACTTCATGATATCCGACGCGGCTATTCCGGCAAGGGTAGAGGAAGCGGCAAAGGCAGACCAGAAGGAACAGTTCTCCAAGGTGCTGAGCGGTATCGGAAGTTCCAGGAACGCTTCGAATACTTCAAATGCTTCGAATACTTCGGGCGCAGGCAGCGCGAACAATGCGGTATCTGAGAAGGAAACCCCTGCAAGTTATGAGAAGTTCGAAATGCTTCGCAGCGAACTGACGAAGTCTGATGGAAGTCTTGACCTTCGCAAGGTCGTTGCGGCGATCGCGGACGGAAAGCTCACTTTTGCGGATATTCCGCAGGAGTATATAACCAAGGCATTGCTGGCGGAGCTTATCAACACTGTTGAGAATGTGGACAACGCCAAGTCCGACAAGGACGGCGACTCGGAGCAGAACAATGATCCGGCAGTACAGCAGGTCATGACCGAACTTGCGGCAATGATGAATCAGACGGCGATCCCCGATGATATCAGCGACCTCAGCGACGAGATATCCGCGCTGACGACCAGGATAACCGGAGCCGACGAGGTTCAGACAGAGCAGCCGGCAGTTCAGCAGAACGTTCCGGAGCAGGCGGTTCAGACCGTTCAGAATCAGGCGGCGGAGCAGGCAGAGGCTACAGGCGAAGCTGTGGAGTTCACGGTCAAGCCCGAAACAGAGCAGAAGCCCCAGGCACAAGCAAAGCCCGTTCAGGAAATCCAGCCCGACGCGAAGCAGGCGGCAGTCCAGACCGCTGAAAACACCGGCGCACAGAGCGAGGCTCAGACGGACGCAGGTCAGTCAGGTCAGCAGGACGGCGCGGCTCAGGTTCAGACAGCTCAGGCGGGACAGACCGAACAGGCACCGCAGGAGGACGTTAAGTTCCGCAGCGATGTTCGCAGCGTTGAGGTCAGAACGGCTGAGAAGCCGCAGGAAGCTCCGCAGCAGGAGCAGACGCAGGTCTTTGCAGACCACACGGCGCAGCGCAGCAGGGTAGTTTTCAAGTCAGACGAGCTTGAGGCGATAAAGTCCGGCGGCGAAAAGACTGACGACGCGGCCCAGGTTCAGCCCCAGGGTATCCCCGCTGAAAGTCCCGTGATATTCACACGGCAGGACGGCGCGGAGGTCACAGTAAAGCCTTCCGAGGTCGCACAGCAGGTGTCCGGGAAGATCACAGAGCGCGCGGCAGACCTTAAAGAGGGCGATGTTGAGTACAGCATAACGCTCGACCCTGAGGATCTCGGCAGGATCACGGTCAGAATGACCAAAACGGCGGACGGCGCAGTTTCAGTGTCCATCGCGGCGGAGAATTCCAAGACCATGAAGATCATCGAGGACAACGGTTCCGCTATCCAGAACACGCTCAGACAGAACGGCGTTCAGCTTGAGAACTGGCAGACCGTCAGCGAATCCCGTCAGGAGCCGCAGGCTCAGGACTACCAGGGCAGCAGCAAGAACCCCTACCGCGAGAGCGAAAATCACCGTCAGGACGACGACCGCGACGGCGAGAGCTTCGCAGAGATAATCGCTTCGATGTAAGCGGGAAAGGAGAGAAAATGGCAGGAACTTCAGGCATTCTTTCATCGTCAGAGCAGATACAGGCGAATTACGAGAAGTACAAGAGCAAGTTTAAGGACGCCACCGAGAAAATGGTGAACTCCGACACCTTTCTCAGTCTGCTGGTTGCCGAAATGACGAACCAGGACCCGATGGAGCCTACCTCCAACACCGAGTTCGTTACACAGATGGCACAGTTCACGTCGCTTCAGTATTCCAAGGACGCTGCGACCTATTCCCAGTCGAACTACGCTTCAAGCCTGGTCGGCAAGACTGTTACCGCTTCAAAGATGGACGGCAGCAATCAGGTCACAAAGACGGGCGTTGTGCAGTCGGTTATGAAGAACGGCGACAGCTACACCATCAAGATAGACGGCGTCAGCTTCGAGCTTTCGAACATCACTTCCATTGCACAGACCGATTCTTCGGGCAGCAATGACCCGGGAACCAAAACTTCCCTTGGCGAGCTTATCGCGAAGGCTTCCATGATGATCGGCATGAGCGCAACTGTTAATCCTAGTGTAGAGGGCGGTTCGGTGCTCGATTCGGGACTGATAAAATCTATCCAGGTCAAGGACGGTCAGGTAAGAGTAATCATCAACGACAAGGGCTATGCGCTCGATGATATCGTTGAGGTCGCTTATCCCACCATCTCAGGCGGAGGTGGTTCCGACAGCACCGGCGGCACAGACAAGAAGCCTTCCACGGACGATAAGACCGAACCTCCTTCGGCTGACAAGACGGCTGACAGCACGGAGACCCACACGATTTCCGACGAGGAACTAGACAGAATAATCGAGAGCCATCGTCAGGAAAAAGAGAACGAAGTATCCGCTGATGTCGTAAGCGACATGATGGCGGCAGTCGACAGAATGAACGAACAGGCAAGAGAAGATACCGAGCGCCTTTACAGCGAGGATCTGCACGAGGTCACGGGCGAGATAACCCCCGACAGCTATGCAGGCGAGGATATCCAGGATCTTGAGGACTTCGTTTGAACCTAAGTTGAATAAAGCATGGAGGCTTTAAAATGCTGATAAGCGAATACCTGGCGCTTCGCAATCAGATCAGCGTTACCACGGGAAATACGGTGGTTCAGCCCGCGAACGGCACGGCAAAGGACGCGGTGCAGGGCGGTTCCTTCGCAGAGGCTTTACAGGAAAAGCTAAACGAAAAACACGGCGTGGAGTTCTCAAAGCACGCATTGCAGCGGCTTGAGGAACGCAGCATAGACCTTTCCGAAAACGAGACCCTCGAACGACTCAACAAGGGCGTGGAGTTAGCGGCAGGAAAGGGCAGCAGTGAAACGCTGGTCCTTGTGGGAAGAAACGCTTTCGTTGTGAGCGTTAAAAACAACAAGGTGATCACGACCCTCTCAGACAACGAACTGAACGGGAACGTATTCACGAATATTGATTCGACCGTTATCGTATGAACGGACCTGAATGGAATTCATGCCCCGGCTGCGACTGAGACGGGGCGGCGGTCAAGTCAATGACAATTTATTCTGGAGGTCAATAAAATGGTTAAATCCCTTTACACCGGCGTATCCGGTATGAAAACCCACCAGCAGAAGATGGACGTAATCGGCAACAACATCGCCAACGTAAACACCACTGGCTACAAGACGAACGTTGTTACCTTTGCCGACGTATACTATCAGACCAAGAAGTCGCCTTCCGGCGCTTCCACCACCCTGGGCGGCGTTAATCCGACTCAGGTAGGCTACGGCGTTAAGATGAACACCACCACGCCGAACATGACGCAGTCCGGATTTACCTTCTCCGACAGCATCTACGATATGGCTATCGACGGCAAGGGCTTCTTCCAGGTAATGGACGGCGCTGGAAATATCCTCTATACAAGAGCGGGTATCTTCAAAGTCGACGAGGAAGGCAACCTCGTTAACGCTTCCGGTTACAAGGTGCTGGGCGTTTCCGGCGATTTCGACGGTCAGCCCGCAGGAAGCCAGCCCATCAAGATAACTATTCCGGCTACCGACGCGAAGTGCTCCAGCGCTACCAAGACTATCAGCGGCTGCGATGTCACTATCGCCGTTTCCGACCCTTCGGACAACACTGATATGTCCGTTACATTCAACCAGGCGGAGTTCCCGTTTGCTACATACTCCTCCGGCGTGCTGAATCTCTACTTCGACAAGGAGAAGCAGTTTGAGTCCGCGCAGGCTTTCGAGGACGAGATCCAGAAATGCCTCGAGGCAGGCGGCGTTACACTCCCGGACGATGTTTCCATCAAGTTCTCCTTTGAGAACCTCCCGGCAAGCACCTCTTCAGTTGTTGCCAAGGCTACCGTTTCCGCAGGCGTGTGGGATAAGGCGCTCGACCAGGCAAGCGCTGACAAGCGTTTCGTTTGCCCCGCTGGCGCCACCACATATGCTAAGATCGGCTTCGCTACCAACGACGCTACCGATACAGAGTACAACAAGGCAAAGATCGTATTTGCTGACGCTGGTACTGCCGGCACTTCCGCTTCCTATGCTCCCGCAGCGGACGGCGGCACATGGACTATCAATATCGACGCTTCTACTACCATGGCTGATATCAATCAGGCTATCAAGAAGGCTATCGCAGACGACGCTGCGCTTGCTGCTCCTACATATCCCACCGGCATCAACCTTTCCTGCACATCTTACACTATCCCGTCCGCAGCTACTGTTGCTGATGTTACCGGCGGCGTAGGCGCCGATTTCGCGCTCGTAAGATCCAACGCCAAGGTCGGCTCGGTTTCCGCGACGGCAGGCCAGGCGGGCGAGTTCGCTAACGACTACAAGGTCGTTTTCAAGTATGTTTCCAACTACGACGCTCCCAGCGCTCAGTGGGACGACAACACGCTCACCATATCGGTTACTAACAAGGAGTACACCGACGACGCTGACTTCGTTGCTGATGTCAACGCTGCCATCACAGCGGCTGCGGGCGGCAATTCCAAGAAGCTGTTCACGTTCGACGCCGGCAGCTTCGAGGGCATAAAGGATCTCACCAATGGTCAGAGAAAGCAGCTTTTCGGCGGCAATCCCTCACTTTCTTTCGGCGGAGGCGAGGACAGCTTCTACACCACGGTAGCTAAGAACCTTTCCACCTTCAACCTTACTGATGGACGCAAGGGCGGCGAGCAGACCTACAAGAATCTTGAGAACGTGACCGTTCAGCAGGACGGCACCATCATCGGCAAGCATGCGGTACACGGCTACCTGAAGCTTGGCCGTATCGACATTGCTACATTCGATAACCCGAACGGTCTTTCCGCTGTTGGCGGCACTTTGTTCGAACAGACCGTAGCTTCCGGTGAGCCGAAGGTTGCTATCGCAGGTCAGGAAGGCGCGGGCGAGGTCGTAGCCGGCGCGCTTGAGATGTCCAACGTTGACCTTGCTCAGGAATTCACCGACATGATCACCACCCAGAGAGGCTATCAGGCGAACTCCAGAGTTATCACAACTTCCGATACAATGCTTGAGGAGCTTCTCTCCCTCAAGAGATAATGACTGAATGACAACAGCTCCCCCGCCTCAGGCGGGGCGGGGGAATATCTGTTTCTGAGGTAATTTATGATTTTTCTTACCAAACTTGACGGCAAGGAGATACTGCTCAACGAGCTGTTTATAGAGACCGTCACAGAAACGCCTGACACGGTTATAACCATGTCGAACGGGCATACCTACATCGTGCGTGAAAGCATGAAGGAGCTCCAAAATAAAATTCTCGAATACAACAGGCGGCGCAGACGCTTTGGCAGACAGTCCGCAGCAAAGAGCGGCGAGCCTTTGACATAACGTATACCAACCGGAGCAGGAAGCTCCGATAAAATTTGAAAAGTGAGGGATCATTTTGAATATCACGATTATAATTGGCTGGGTCATCGCATTCGGCATGGTCGTTTTCGGTATCTTCCAGGGCGGTCAGATTGACTGGTTCATCGACCCGCCGTCGCTTGCAATCACCATCGGCGGCACGATAGGCTGCCTTATCGCTTCCTATCCGCTGAGCTACCTCGCGGGTCTGGGCAAGCGCTTCAAGCTGGTGTTCATGCCGAAGAAGTTCAACCCTGAAAAGTACATAGATGATATCGTTGAGTATGCCAAGATCGCAAGAGGCCGCGGTCTTCTGGCTCTTGAGGAAAGCGCCAACCAGTGCACCGATCAGTTCATGAAGTCCGCGCTCATGCTCATCGTCGACGCTAACGACACCGCAAAGGTACGCGGAATGCTGGACGACGCCATCAGCTTCATGTGCGAGCGCCACGACAACGGCCGCGCGTTCTTCGAAAAGGGCGTAGCAGTATTCCCGGCTTTCGGTATGCTGGGTACCGTTGTTGGTCTGGTTAACATGCTCAATACGATGGACTCCAACCCGGAGGGTCTGGCAGACGGTATGGCTACGGCGCTTATTACTACGTTCTACGGCTCACTTTTTGCGAACGTTTTGTTCAACCCTATGGCGAGCGCGCTTCAAAATGCCCACAACGACGAGCTGCTGTGCATGCAGATCATCGAGGAGGGCGTCCTTGCCATTGCGGACGGCTCAAACCCGCGTTATATCCAGGAAAAACTTGAGTTCATGCTTCCTGCAAGCAAGAAGCGTTCAGACAAGGCTGGCGGTTAATTTACCGCTTTTTCAGAAAAAATACAATTTTTGCAGAAAAAAAGTAAAAAAGTATTTGCATTTTGAGCGGATTTATGCTACAATAATATAATGGCAGGGGTGTGATGTCCTGCAGTATGATTTTTGCATTTGATGCTCATGTGAGTTATATCTGAATGTAAGGGAGGGACAGCAGTGGCAAAGATCGAGAAAAAGGCAAAGGAAGACCATAGTAACGACTGGCTGTCGACTTACGGCGACATGGTAACGCTGCTGCTGACGTTCTTCGTTCTGCTTTATGCTTCATCATCACAGGATGAACAGAAGTTCCAGTACATATATCAGGCGTTTACGTCCCACGGCAAATACCTGAATGAGTATGTGGATTCTCCGAACCCCGTTCCGGAGGACGGCGAGGGCACCGTCAGCGAGAAGCCGGACAGCAACGGCGGTCAGGGAAATCTTCCGCAGACCTTTGATCAGTTATACCAGTACATTTCGCAGTATGTTTCCGACAATAATCTTGAGCAGTCCGTTTCAGTTGAGAACGGAGCGGCTCACCTTAATATAAGGTTCGACAACAACGTGTTCTTCGAACCAAACAGCGCAGTGCTGACGCAGCAGGGAAAGGATCTGCTTGACGGAATAAGCCCCGGCATCAAGGCAATGAAGGCCGCGATAAAGACCTGCACCATCAACGGACACACCGCAAAGGCAATATCCGAGGTGAACGACTGGGATCTGTCGGCGGGTCGTGCCGTAAGCGTTATTAAATACATGGATTTCCGCAAGGTGCTTGATACGGAGCAGTTCCGTGCGAAGGGCAGCGGCTACGCGGAGCCTATCGCCGATAACGATACCGCAGAGGGTATGGCGAAGAACCGACGCGTTGAAATGGTGCTTTTAAAGGCAGACATAGATACAACGGATCCCGAGGTTATAAAGGATATCCTGCTGTATGACTACGGCATCAAGCTCGACGACTTCGACCCGGACGGCGACAACAGCGGCGATACCGCCAAGGTGCCGAACGATTACGCTCAGTCGATCATTGATTCCCTCGACCAGAAGTATCCGGATCACAGCAGCACTTCGACAGCGGTAGGACCGGTGATCCCCGGTGACTACGATACGTTCATGATAACCACCGAGGCTGACAGCAATAGCTGATCCAATGGGAAACCAGACGCAGTGGGCGCTGGTAAAGTAATGGGGGGATACAGATGGCTGACGTCCTGACGCAGGCGCAGATAGATGAAATGCTTAAAAACGTCGCTGCCGGCGCAGTTCCGGAGGTGACGCAGAAAGAGGAAGAAAAGGTCAAGGAGTACGACTTCCGCGCTCCTAAGAAGTTCACAAAGGAACAGATCAAGGTTCTCGACGGTATATTCGAGAACTATGCGAGACTTCTCTCGTCGTACCTCACAGGTCTGCTCAGACTGTACTGCCGCGTTTCGCTGGTGAACATCGAGGAGCAGAGGTACAGCGAGTTCAACAACGCGCTTCCGGATTACGTCCTGATGGGCATGGTGGACCTGGGTATCAAGAACGAGGAGGTCAGCGAGACCAACGTTATCATTCAGATATCCAACACGATAACCTTTACGATGATAGACAGACTGCTCGGCGGCAGAGGTGAATACCGCGATGTCAACCGCGATTTCACTGAAATAGAGATCACCATTATGAATGACGTCATGAATTCGATGGCGAATCTCCTCTACGAGCCGTGGGCCAGCCATATCGACCTTGAGCCGAAGCTAATCGGCATCGAAACGAATTCCAGGGTTGTGCAGACCATAGGCCACGAGGATACGGTAATAATCGTAGCCCTCGAGGTGGAGATAAACGGCTCCAAGTCGATAATCTCGGTGTGCATTCCTGCGATAAATCTGGACGAGATAATGAACAAGTTCATTTCCCGCTACAATGTTTCCAGAAGAAAGCTCGACGCTAACCGCGAGGCAGAGCGCCGCGACACTATCATGACCGGTATCAGCGATACCGACCTCAAAATCACCGCAGTCCTCGGCGAGATCAACCTTGACCTCTACGAGGTGCTTACGCTCCAGGTGAACGACGTTATCCCGCTTGGAAAGAGCATCACAAGCGATGTTGACGTGAAGGTCGGAAGCAAGCACTGGTGCACCGGAAAGCTTGGAACCTACAATAACAAAAAGGCAATAATGATAGATAATTTTATAGAGAATTGAGGTAAAATGTCCAATGGCTAATGAAAAGGATGCAAACGTTGAATTCAGCTCATATGAAATAGACGCCGTCGGCGAAATACTCAACATAAGCATGGGTTCCGCTGCGACCGCTGTTTCTGAGCTTCTCAACGCAAAAGTCTGGATCACCACACCGCAGGTGAGCGTGGTCAAGGCAGCCGACCTGAATTACGACCGTCTGGAGCCTGCTATCTGCGTTAAGATCGTCTATGTTTCCGGTATTTCCGGTCAGAACATGATGGTCCTCAAGCAGGACGATGTTCAGCTTATTCTTAATCAGCTCATGGGCAACCCGCTGGTAGTTTCTCCTGATTTTGAGTTCGATGAGATGAACATAAGCGCAGTTTCCGAGGTCATGAACCAGATGATGGGGGCATCTGCAACAGCGCTTTCCGATCTGCTCGGAATTTCGGTCGACATCTCCACGCCGACCCCGTACCTTATCGAGCAGACCAACTTCTGCCAGCTTGCAGAGCTTGATCCCGATGAGACCATAGTTGCAGTTACGTTCAACCTGTCAGTTGACGGCGTTATGAACAGTGAGTTCATGTCGGTTATGTCCGTTGATCTTGCTAAGTCTCTGTCCGACAAGATGATAGAGAAGTTCCACGGCGACGAGGCAGAGGCGCAGCCCGACAAGCAGCCTGCGCCCGCTCCGGCGGCTCAGCCTGCTCCAGCAGCTCCGCAGTCTGCGCCCGCTCCGGCACCCC
>ULTG01044306.1_pt1 | contig 10258 bp, 10 predicted proteins | sample 1957461 | NCBI WGS metagenome assembly ULTG01 (sample SAMEA4835730, study PRJEB28245) | human gut metagenome | biome: gut microbiome; material: fecal sample | place: Denmark | collected 2008
CTCTTCGTGAGCGACTTGCCAATCGCAGTTGGGATGGAAGCTCAGAACGGTCATCCGCTTTAGGATTATCACTCGATGGCAGTTCTGCAAATGGATTCGGTTATGGTAACAAAGTACATGACTCTTATGGTAACATTGAGAATGGTCCTTTAGCCGATGGTACCAGTAATCATGTGTCGTCTGATGGGCTTTGGATCCGCTGGGATGATGTTGATGAGAAGTCGATGGAGTACCTTTCAAGAATAGTGAAGAGTCAGCTGTACATCGGTTCTCCGGTATATTTCTTCTTCAATCTAGCCAGCACAAACCTTACAGACAAGTCTCAACTGGTTAACCTGGATGCCATTGTGGAATTGTCAAGACAGTGGCATCTTAAAGTTAGGGTGACAGGAGCAGCAGACTCTGTAACAGGTACTGCCGATGGCAACGTCGCCTTATCTCAGGCACGAGCAGATTACATCTCGTCGATCCTACAAGAAAGGGGAGTGCCATCAGATATGATTCAAACTGTGGCAATTGGAGGAATCGAACAATTAAGTCCGGCAGCTCTGAATAGACAATGTAAAGTTGAGATTATTCTATAAACAATAAGGGCAAGGTGCTAAATTTACCTTGCCCTTATTGATGTTAAGGCTGAAACAATTCCTTGAACAAGAATCGGTTTTCTGCATCAGTGATGCTTCTGCCTTTAAGAACATTATCATCAATATATGCTTTGAATGAACCTAGACGTTTTGGACTGTTTATGTAACCGTATATTAAATCAAAGAATATGAATTCCTTATTATTCAAAGGGTATGTGAGTTTGACGAGAGTATCATAATCTAGCAGGATAGGTACCTGAATAAACACATTCTCTATTTTGTAATTCGCAGACAGTATATTTGAAAATTCTGTTATGACAAGTTGATTCACGCCATTGCAGTTATATACAGTGTCTGTCGTGATAACAATTGGGGCAATGTACTTAATATTGCTTATTTGTGGATCTACTTTGTCATAATCTTTAGAGTTGATGATCTTATTCATGACCTCTAACAGTTGGCCTGCTCCTTTAATTCGGGTTTTGCCTTTATCGTTAGTTTTATGACAGCATACTCTATCAAGTATCGTATCTTTTATAAGATCAATGTCTTTAGACTGCTTTACATCGTCAGCCAATGTAATATCTTTATACTCGAATAGGTATAATACCTCTCCTTGGCGCACATAGTAATCAGGTTCTCCAACAATTCCGAGAGCTTTCAAATCTTCACCAGAAAACTTTGCGCTACAATTATTGTCAAAGATTCTATCCATTAATGGATATAGGAGATGTTGTTCAGAAAAGACGTTTCCAATCAAGCCTTTGAAGTCTCCATAACTCTTAAATGGCTTTTGATTTGGTTGAAGTAGGCCGTTTTTGATTATGCTATCATAGAAATCAAATATTAATCCCTGATAGATTTTATCCACAAGAAAATTGCTGGATAATAATAGATATGAATCTTGGTCAATAGGGAAGATAAATTTATTTCTAAAGTAATTATTCTTTGTTGGTGAATGCCACAACCCTTTTAATTGAGGATCAGATGTGTCTATAATAAATCTACTTAAGAATGTTGATAATTCTCTTTTCATTGTCAGTTGCCTTTTTTCGATGGCTTCTGCCAAAAAAAGGAAAAGAATAAAGATATATTCATTCCAAACACCAGTACCCACATCTTTCAGGAATGCAGATAAGTAGTTTTTGAAGTCAGGATCTTTTTCACAAAAAGAAAAGAACTGTATTGCTTTAAATATTTGTGGTCTGAAATCTTTGCTGAATTTGTACTCACAGATAGGAATATCCATGAGTATTGATAAATCAATCACGTCCTTATTCGACAAGTCATCTGCGACCTGACTATCTGACCAGAGCTGGTTACAGTAAAGAATCGCCTTAAATGAAGATGATTCTTCCTCTTGAGTCAACTCTAAATCAGTGTCTTCAAAATCATCCATTGAGCAGTAGTTTGACAATGCTAATGAATAAAAATAGATGGCTGTATCGTGTGATATCAGGAATGGAAAATCATGTCTTCTGATGAATTGAAAGACTTTCTGCCTGTCTTTTACAGGAAGATAACTAATCAGATCGCGAATGATCTGCTTCTGAGTAGCTGTGTCTGAGTATGCATATTCGACCATTTTGTGAATATCGACCATGAAGTTTAGCAAAGCGACTGTAGGCATGTCGTTGATTAAAGCCAGAGGGTCGATAGATTTATAATCTTTCCAAAGATCATTATAGCATAGTGCTATGTGCATCTCTGGTAAATTCGGATTATTATTCGTAGGATCTTTATGTTTACTCATGTTATTATAGGGATTGAAGTTTATTGATTATGATTCATCAGATTTCTGCAATTTCGACGAGATGAATTTCTCCGTTGGTTTTATAGTTACCATGGTTTGAACCTCTTATTACACATTCTGCTTCAAGTATGGAACCTTTCTTGATTCTATGTGTGAACTTCCCCTTTTTAGGACAGCCTGAGATCAGACTGCAATATAGTGTTTTTTTAGTTTTTCCGCCACATATTGCAGTTCTTGATTGATTTTTGATATGCCACCTCGAGCGTGAGACGGAGATATTTGCAAGGCTGCCCGTAGGGCACTTGTCTTGGCCTTGCAGATATCGGAAACGAAGCTATCTTCGCATATCAGAACATCAATCATCATCCTTTTCTTGCAATGCCCTGTATTCGTAGGGCGTCATATTGTTCAAAGACTCGTGGGGTCTTTCGTTGTTGTAGTAGTTTCTCCAAGATTCTGTCTGCATCCTTACCTCATCGATGGTTCTGAAGATGCAAGCGTCCAGAACCGATCTGAGATAGCTGCCGTTGAAGCGCTCGATATAACTGTTCTGTGTCGGACATCCAGGTTGCGTATATAACAATCTAATATCGTTGGCAGCACACCATTCCTGGAACTCCTTTGCGATGAACTCAGGGCCGTTGTCACAACGTATGTTGCGCGGCTTGCCATTGAGATATCACTTTCTCAAGCACCTTGATGGCCCTATGGGCATGGAACGACATTGACACTTCCTGTTCAACTGCAACCCTGTCGCTGTCATCGATGATGTTGAGAACGCGGAACTTACGGCCGCACTCAAGGACATCGCTGACAAAGTCGATTGACCACGTTACAAAGGGCTCCATAGGTTGCTCAAGCGGGTTCTTTACTCTAGCTGGCAATCGCTTCTTGAGTCGCTTCCGCTTCTCATAGTGCATTGCCTTGTACACGCGATACACCTTTTTATGGTTCCATGCGTAACCGTCACGCCTGATTATCTCAAAGATCTTCCAGAAGCCGTCACCATGTTCGGATGCTTTGCGTATGGCCTCCTCCACGGCACTGTCATCCTTGACCGACTCGTAGTAGAAGTAAGATCTGTGGATGTCCATCATCTTGCACGCCCGAGAGATGCTCACTCCATATTCTTCTACGATACCGTTCGCAAGGTCCTTTTTGATCTCGGGCTCTAGAGTTTTTTTTCGATGACCTCCTTGAGTATCCGATTATCCAGCACTAGATCCGCATACATCTGCTTAAGTTTGCGGTTCTCTTCCTCGAGTCCCTTCAGCCGTCTGACCTGGCTGACCTCCATACCGCTGTACTTGCTCTTCCAGTTGTAGTGTGTGGCTCTGGATATGCCATGTTTTCTTGCGATGGTCTCGGCATCAACGCCGCTTTAAAGTTGCTGGACGGCCTTCACCATCTCAGACTCACTGTGGATCTTCTTTTTCATACTGTTCTTCCTAAGATACAGTTAAGACTTTTGTCTAATTCAGAACTGTCCTACTTATAGGGAAGGCTACAAAAAGGGGAAGTTCACAATATTACTTGCTCTTTTTCCTTAACTCATCCAAATATGCCGATGTAATGATACCGGACGGCAATGCAATCAAAGCGATACCCACAATCGCTGATATCATTCCAATGATTCTTCCTGTCATCGTTACTGGATATACATCTCCATAACCCACAGTAGTCAATGTACATGCAGCCCAGTATATTGCATCAAAGAATGTCTTGATCATAGGCTCTCCATCAACATTATATATCAGCAATGCAGTACAAAAGACGTATGACAAAGCCATAACCAATACAGTCAGCAAAGTTCTGGATTCTTGCCTTATAACCCTAAGCATTATCTGTAGCGGCTCGTAATAACGCAAGAATTTCACGACCCTAAGTATCTTTGTCAATCGGGCAATTCTCAGGAGTTTGAACGATGGGGTCAATAGACTTAATGTTGGCAGGATTGAAAGCAAGTCTGTAATAGCCCAGCCATTAAATGGATAACAGATGAAAGCAATGCTCCGTTTCCTTTCGCTTCGGAGATCCGCAGTCATCCACCTTAATACATAGTCTATTATGAAAATAGCACAACATCCCACATCGATAACATCAAATAACCGACTGGAAGTCCTAAACATTAACGGAACAATACTTAGGCATATGACAAACAACATGAACCAATCATAGATTCTGCTTGACAAATTATCCTGTTTAGGCTCTAGAATAATATTGATTATTTCTCTCACACCCATCTTTTATAACCCCCAATATCTGAAATATAAATCTGATTCAACAATCTCTTCATATCTATCATCGACGCTTGTAAACAAGTCTAGTCCAATCAGTAGCTCTAAATCATTCACAGACATAGCATAGTCCTGAACTTTATGGTGTTCGGGGCCATTCGGCATAACAAATGCAATAGTATTGAAAACGTTATCCTTGACAGTCAAGAAAGCCTTGAAAAAGGCATCCGGCACAACGACCCCCTGAGGACCGATCTTACCATAAACGTTTTCGTCTATGATAGGCCCGCAAATGATATATACACGATCAAATTTTCTTGCCCATTCCCTTGCCAACTTCTCAAGAGTGAGCCAATCTGTAGAATTCAGTTCATGATTCTGAGGACAAATATTAGTCAGATAAAAACTCTCATACATTGTCTTTTCCGACCATTTCAAATCTGCAGCTGGACACATATGACCTTTGTCCCATCCCGAATTACTATAGTCTTCTCTCATAGCTTGTCGCCCCCGAAATGAGAAATCTTGCCCAAACTGTCCCTTTCGTGGATATTGCCCTTCTACTTCAGTTGCAGTCAACTCATAAGCGACCCAGTTCGGAATCAAGGTTGACGTATTATATGAGACTGTAAATCCCGTATAAATAATTACATTATCCTGTGCAGTAATCTTTGGCATCTCCAGTAAGTTACCAGAGATCTTTTTTGCAGACTGGCCATATCCAATATGACAAATCAAGCATACCAATATAATCGTTATTCTTCTCATAGGCATTCATTTAATATAGGTTTCAATCCTTTGCTCTGCTTACGTGAAGTAGCAAACAAACCTCCGCACTTGCACTTCATTATACACATTCATCGCAGAACTCGGCATACTCATTCTTCCAATCCGAAATAGACTTGACGGAGAACTTCCATAGACTACGTTTGATGACACAATGAGGCAAATTAAATATTGACACATTCAGTCCCCAACGGCTCATCTCTAAGGTTGCAGTTTCGAGTTCGTCTTGATAATCCACTGGATCAATCCAAACTAAATCGTGGTTCTTAATCGTAAATCCGGTATACTCCAGTCCCATCAGCGAAATATACTTTACAAAAGGTAGGTTGCGATAAATGAAGATCGCCATCTTTGGGAGTCTTCTAATAGTGACTTTAGTCAGCACAACCCTTAATTCGACGTCAAAGCCAAATCTTTCAAGATTATACAATCCTTGCAATGTCTCATCAAATGCGCCTTTTGCCTGAGCAATATAATCATGATCTGCAGCACAGTCAGAATGCAACGGAATACCAATCAGAATTTTCTCATTGCCGCACTGTTCATAAAACCTCCTTGCATATGATATATTCGAGAAAGCACGTCCGTTAGTAAGTAAATGGACCTCTGTTTCTGGTAAAATTTGCCTCAGATGAGAAATCAAGGAAAATAACTTATCTTCCAGTAAAGTTGGCTCACCTCCTGTTATACCCAATGACGGCAGATCTTTTGGAGCGCTATCTATCAGTTTGATATTCTTGTCGTAGTTTCTATCTAAGTCATTGACATTGATAGGAGGCTGACAGCACATAATGCATCTATTGCTACATTGTGATGTAACAAACAGGACATTATCATTAGAGTTTATATCAATAATATCTCTCATATTATTCCACTCCTGTAATCCAACGCTGGAATATCGGCATTAACTCTTCCCTTCTTGTATCCAGCAATGTGAACACATGTTCAATTATAGTTTTATTCTTCTTGCACAAATTTGATTCTGGTCTATATCCATACTCATCACCTTGGGTAGAATAATTTCTGACTGGATCTGCCCCACAAATTGATTGGTACGCACAATCGGAGCATCCGGCTACATATTCTGTAGCCCAAACTCTTGACAGTTCCTGTACACGTTTGCCATAGAATATATCCTCATAACTATCAGTGATCTTACCCAATCTAAAAGTATAATCGCCATTCTCTGCTAACATTCTGGATTCATCCGATGCATATACATAATCATCATAATTATAGACTACAACACCGTTAACGATTCCTGATGGGGATTGAAGGTCAACGAATCCTATTGAGAAAGGCGTCAAAATCTTTTTGAGAATCATCGTGGTAAGCTCCTCAATAAAAGTTTCACCAGACTTATTAATCTCAATAATATGCTCAAGAGCCTCTTTATAGAAATCTATAAACCTATCAAAATATAACGGCCAATCATCATTATCTTTAGCCAAGCCGTATGGATTCAAAGATCTGATGAACATACTGTTGAATCCATTTGCGCGATATGCATCTACGATCTCTTTAGGATAATTTAGCGATAACTCAGAAGTGGTCATCAATGCAGACACCTTATAGTCTCCTACAGCTTCCCGTACTCGTTTAATTCCAGCAATTACTTTCTCATAGCTATCCGTTTTGCCCCTATTGGTATTATGGAGCCATTCCGGGCCGTCTAATGAAGTGGAAAACACGACATTGTAATTTGAGCAAAACTCCAAAAGCTTTTCTGGTATATTGACACTATTGGTACAAATAACGTATGTAACCTTCTTATTATTAAATAGTTTCTTTTCCTCCGAATATAAGATGCCTTTCATTATTAGGTCTGATACCAATGTCGGCTCTCCGCCTTGAAATTCCATTGTGACATGAGGAGAAGGAGACTTATACATAAGATCGATAGACTTGAGCAAATCTTCTTCACTCATATCAAATCCCTTTTTGTCACATACTCTACTTGATGCCTGACAATATACACAGTTCTGATTACATCGTAATGTTACCACAAAAATGTGCAAAGCAGTATAATTATCAAGGAAACTCTTTTTTGTAGCAAGTCTGACGGAAAGATTATCGAGTAATCTTGGAATTGGAGAATCACTTATGATAAACGAAGCCTGCAAGTCCTTATATAGATCTTCGTCTTCCTTTACCTCTCTGTTCACGATTCGTGATACTGTACCTCCGGGCACAAACAGATAATCACCAAAATCATTGGTAATTAACTCCTTCCCATTTATTGGAGCAAACTTAAATGGCAGCAGATAGTACACTAATCCTTGAAATCAAATTCAACAAAATCATCATTGTTTGCAAAGGCTTTTGCAAAGAACAATTCCCTGAGATTGTTCGTCTCATCCTGCACGACTTTGCGATTCTTATAATCTACCAGCTTTTGGCTCAAATCAGCGATAACACTCGCCCATACTATTTCAGAGGTAGAATCCTTTCGTCTGAGAGTAACTTGTTCTATGGACGAATCTGCTACCTTTTTGCGAAGGATAATGTAACCTGACGAATACCAATAAAGAACCTTATCAATGACTACATCGGGATGGATGTTCGTATCAATCTCAATCATTAGTGCGTTCCCGTTCTCAATTACTATTGCCTCAGTCATCATATTTCTTCTTTAAATAGAATATAATATCAGAGTCAGTCTGTCCTGCCCATTCCAACCCTACATCTGCAAGGAATGCCTTCAATGCATTCTCTATTGTGGTGTCAAACAATATAACCCCTTTGACAATTGTTCCCTGCAAGTAGCCCTTGTCAATGAGATAATTCTTCATTTCTGCCACATCGGTGCCGCTCATACCGACTTTTAACACTCTGTCTCCTAATTTATAATAACTTGTAGCATAGGATTTTAACTTATCTACAGTCGTACTACCTGCGGAGCCATCTACTGTAATGCCCATATCCTTTTGGAATGCTTTGACAGCATTTACAACAGCATCATCATATACTACATAATCTAAATAGTTTTTTGAAACCTGAGTGGATTTCAAATAGTCGCATTTTACCAACCAATCAGTTAACTGTTTAACATCCGCGCCATACAAATCTTTCTTCATAATGCGAGACCCAACAGTGTACGAGGATGGCGAAACGTATGTTGATGTACTGCTTGATGAAGTGGTACTTCTGGTAGTCGTTGTAGAAGAATAATGAGACGAGTGGGAATAATGGCTTGAACCTGACCTATGGGAACTATGACTTCGGTGGCTACTATGCGAACTATGACTACGATGTCCTGACAATGAATAAGAATCATCATCGTTAATCTGCAGCAGTAGTTTATAGCTTAAGTTCTTCTTGGCCTCTCCGTAAGCGAACTTGTCAGAATCTGTGTCAATATCATTAAAGGTTACCACAGGGGCAGCATCTGCTCCATGTGTTCCGGCAATCGCTGCCAGAGACGAGGTAACAATACCTTTAATCAAATCTTTGAAACTCTTTTTCATAGGCTAGAAATAATAAGTTAAACCTGTACCTAAAACACCGTCTTCTAACGTGGTAAAAAATGGTGTTGTGAACATTCTATAATAGAATCTCCAATCCCAATGGCGCCCTCCAAAACCCATTTGGAATACCCAAGATCCCGGACAAGAATTTACATATACACCTGAATAAGCTATATTAAATTCGTAACCTATTCCGAAATATGCACATACACCTAATAAATCGCCTGGTAGATAATTTAGGTTTACTGTAACTGGGATAGTGAGTGCGTTCACTTTGCATTTATATGGGTCGCTATCATAGCTCCAACTATAATCTGAATATCCAGACCAATGAGCATATTTAAGGCCAACAAACCCATTGACCCATTTATTATATGACCCAATGCGCATCAACAAACCTGGACTAATGCCATACCCTTCACCCTTTACATCAAAATCTACGGACAAGTCAACACCAAAAGTCACAAGCTTATCTTTTGTTTTATAAGAAGATGACGATGTAGGTGTTGAATATCTACTTGTCGAAGAAGAAGATCCGTAAGACGAGCCATAGCGATTGCTGCTTGCCGATGAACTTGAGTTATAAGATCTTGATGAACTGTTTGATGAGCCGTACGAAGAAGTAGATGAGGTTGTTGACGAGGTAGAATTTGTCTTCTTTGCCATAGCAGCCTTCCACTTATTCGCAATATAATCCTTGGTCATAGACTTTTTAGCATATGATTCTGCCTTTGTCCTGTCTGCATATGTAGAATTTGCATTAAACTTATCAGCAAGTTTCTTTGCCATTGTATCAGACGCCATATCATCATACTTACTGCCTGGATGCTTTGAACTAAACTGCTGATATGACTCAAATGTATTTTGAGTTTGTGCGGTCTTCCAATCTGAGTCGATCTCCCTATCCTTGATAGTTTGATTAAACTTTGCCAGCAAATCCTTTGCATCCTTATTGTCCGGATATTTTGCCAAAACCTTATTTACGAGTTCAATGCCACCTGACTCGTTTCCGCTGTCAAAACGTGCCTGAGCTTGACGAAGTGCCGAGGATATATCCTGAGCAGAAATAGTTACTGCCAGGAATAGTGCTATAATAAGTAATATGCTCTTTTTCATCGATTAGAAGAATTTAGGATCTAGCTGATTTGCAGCGTCATTATACTTGATTGAAGAAAACTTTGTGTTTAGGTTAGCATCCTGATATTGCTTCTGAGTTAAAAAGCTTTTGGCGTTCTTTACCATTTGATAATCAGCATCAAAATCATCAAAATACTCGTAGTTTTTCTTAAAGTCCTTCATTTTGTTACACTTCGGCACCAATGTTCTATTAGTGTATGAGCTACAAGCATTTTGAGGGACTTTTCCGAGGCCTTCCTTGAGTTCCGTACAATATCTGAGTTTTTCATTTTTGTATACCTATAATTCCTGCTT
>ULTG01007845.1_pt1 | contig 10236 bp, 10 predicted proteins | sample 1957461 | NCBI WGS metagenome assembly ULTG01 (sample SAMEA4835730, study PRJEB28245) | human gut metagenome | biome: gut microbiome; material: fecal sample | place: Denmark | collected 2008
AAAAATATACCTTTTATAGTACCTCCATTGGACGAGCAACAGCAGATAGTTGAATATATCCAACAAAAAACAGCCCAAATAGATAAGTATATAGCTGATGCAAAAAGACAGATTGATAGTCTTAAAGAGTATCGCCAGAGACTTATTTGTGATGCTGTGACAGGGAGAATTAATGTACAACCTAAACTTTAAAAAGGATTATTATGACTACAGATACTTCAGAAAAAGGATTAGAAAATATTATAGAAGCCTTTCTTCTTGACAAGAAAGGAGAGAGAGACGAATCTTTAAGATGGATTCGTAGAGAAAGCAAAGACTTCAATAAAGAATTTTGCTTGGACGAAGGTATGTTGCGTACTTTTCTTGAAAGTACACAACTGCAAAAGGTCAATCGTGGACACATTTTTGAGACACCACTTAATATGCGCAAGTTTTATGAGCGTGTACGTAGTCAAATTTCACAACGTGGTGTGGTTGATGTCTTGCGCCGTGGTGTAGAACATAACGCTACAATATTTGACTTTTATTATCCTCTACCGGCTAAAGCAAACTTGGCTGCGCAGGAGGCATATCGACAAAATCGCTGGTCTGTAGTGCGTCAGTTGCATTATTCACAGACCCAGACACGTGATTCCATAGATATAGTCCTTATGCTTAATGGATTGCCTATAATTACAATGGAGTTGAAAAATGAGCTTTCCTGCCAGAATTGTGATGATGCCGTAAAACAATATAGAAGAGACCGAAATCCCAAAGAGCTTCTGTTTATGCCTAAACGTTGTGCGGTACATTTTGCTGTTGATGATGCAGAAGTACAGATGTGTACAAAGCTTAGTGGAGAAAGTTCTTGGTTCTTACCTTTTAATAAAGGGGTTGATGATGGTGCTAGTAATCCGGTTAATGATAACGGATTAAAGACTGCTTATCTTTGGGAAGAAATCTTACAAAAGCCAAGTTTGAGCGAGATCCTTGAAAATTTTGCTCAGGTTATCAAGAAAAAAGATGAAGACACGGGTAAAACTGTAGAAAGCACAATCTGGCCGCGTTATCATCAGCTGGAGGTTGTACGTGCTCTGATAGCTGATACAAGACAAAAAGAAAGTGGTCAGAGATACCTGATACAACATTCTGCCGGTAGTGGAAAATCTAACTCTATTACATGGCTGGCTTTTCAGTTGGTAAACCTGAAGAAAGAGGATGAGATTACACCACGGTTTGAGAGTGTAATTGTCATTACGGATAAAGTAAACTTGGACAAGCAGATACGTGATAACATACGTGCTTTCTGCAATAATAAAAGTATTGTAGAATGGGCAGATGATAGTGATGCCTTGAAGAAAGCATTGGCTGCTGGCAAGAAGATTATTGTATCTACTATATGTAAGTTTCCTTTTATTTTGCAAACACTTGGTAAAGAACTAGCTTCAAGAAAGTTTTGTGTAATTATAGATGAAGCTCATAGCAGTCAGAGTGGATCTATGCAGAGTGCTTTGAACCGAGTATTGTCCGGATACGGACATAAAGATGTGCAGGTAGAAGACACAGAAGATGGCTTGAATGAACTGCTATCTTATGTTGTATCAGGTCGTATGATGGCTAAAAATACGAACTTTTATGCCTTTACAGCTACCCCGAAGCCTAAAACTCTTCAAATGTTCGGTATCCCATATAAAAAGGAGAATGGGGAAATTGGTCATAAACCATTCCATTTGTACTCCATGCGCCAAGCAATAGAAGAAGGTTTTATACGTGATGTTCTAGAAAACTACATAACGTATGATAGTTTCTATAAGATTCTGAAAGCTACGGAACAAAATCCGGAATTCGACAAAGACCAGGCAAGCAAGAAGTTGCGTGTATGGGTGGAAAGTCAGCCTGAAACAGTAGAGAAGAAAGCACGTATTATGGTAGAGCACTTTCACGAAAATGTGTGCCATAAGATGGGAGGTGAAGCCAGAGCAATGGTGGTATGTAATGGTATATCACGTGCCATTGACTATTATTTCGCAATTAAGGCTCAACTTGAATCACGTAAAAGTCCTTATAAAGCTATTATTGCTTTTAGTGGCACTAAAGAATATAATGGTAAGCAGTTAGATGAAGCAGAACTAAATGGTTTTCCTTCATCAAAAATTGAGAAGGTTTTCCGAACAGGAGCTTATCGCTTTCTAATAGTTGCTGATAAATTTCAGACGGGATATGATGAACCACTATTACATACAATGTATGTGGATAAACCTTTAAAGGATGTGAAGACGGTACAGACTCTTAGTCGTTTGAATCGTTGTCATCCACTTAAAACAGAAACAAATGTCTTGGACTTCGTAAACAAGGCAGAGGATATTCAAGAGGATTTTCAGCGTTATTATAAGATGACCATTTTATCCCGTGAAACCGATGTAAACAAGGTCAGTGACAAGTTGGCTATTTGTGACGAGTCTATGATCTATACAGAAGAAGAGGTGGATGAATTTAACCGGAAATATTGGTCTGGCGCTGAAAGACAAGAGTTGGATCCTATTTTGGATGCTTGTGTTGAACGTTTTAAAAAAATGTCCGAAGAGGATGGAAACGAAGATAGACAGATTGAAGTTAAAAGTGCAATGAAGCACTTTGTACGTTTATATGAGTTTCTTTCAGCCTTAATGAACTTCAGCCGAATAGACTGGGAAAAGAAGAATACATTTTTTCATTTCCTGTTGAAGAAGCTACCTGTACTTAAACGTGAAGATTGGACTCAGGGATTACTGGAACTTGTAGATTTTGATAAATATCGTGTAGTCAAGCGTGTAGATGAAAGCATAAAGTTAGAAAACAAAAACTCAGAAGTAGAACCGATACCTGTAGGTCAAACTACCGGAGGAACCACAGATCCTAACATGGCAACGCTGGAACAGATTGTAGATGATTTTAATCAGGTATTTGGTGATATAGATTGGGGTGATCCTGATACGGTAAGAAGTCAGATTCGTCAGGTGGTTTCCAAGTTGCAGGAAAGTGATGAAGTAAGAGATTCTGTATTGAATAATGATGAAGATATGCAGATGCAGGTCATTCATGATAATATCAGTACAGAACTGGGTATTATCACTGCAAACAGTAGTGAAATGCAACGCCGTTATCTTTCTCAGCCGAATATTCAATCACAGTTGGATACACTGATACTTATGCGTCTTCAGGAGCTTATTAATCCGGCATTTAATGAACAGTTGCTTACAGAAAAGCTACTGGAAGAATTCGCTTCTGATTTTAAGGAACTTTGCGGTGTAAAATATAGACAACTTGAAGAAGTGATTCAGTGGATGTTCAAGGTATTTGATACAGAAACAGTACGCTCTTTAGACGGTATAAAGGATATAAAACGCACCTTAAACCTGGCTTACAGAACAAGTGGACGAGATGAGGACTTACGGGACTGGCTAAAACTGTTGAGTATTAAGTTAGAGGCGTTTATGAAGAAAATTTATTTTATGGTTAACGGTAAAGAGTTGACTAAGGATGATGGTAGCTTCGTACAGTTCTTGGATACAGCTAAAGCTGTAAGATTGAATCATCTGTATTATACAGAAGATGAAATATTGTTCAATATGAAGTCTTATTATAATTTCCTTCATTCTCTCCGTAATGTTGACGCTCATAATGCACCTATCATAGAAGACAGCAATGTCCGTCCAGGTATTCACATGGTTACTGCTATATATCTGTATGTTACAATGATTAATATTACAAATATGGAAAGTGGTGAGAGTAATAATTAAAAGTATGAAGAAAAGAGTAAAAGATGATTATAAAAAATATGCAAGGATCTTTCCAGCAGTTTTATCTATGACTACTCCTTGTTTATCAACAATTTACTTTATATTCAATCTTTCGTGGGTTAATAATTTTCTCACTATAGAATTTAGTAAAGTATGGGGTACACTATTGGTATTCTTCCCATGTAGCTTGCTTTATGGAGCGATTGGATATGCAGCCAGCGAATTGTTTCGTAGTTTATCTAAGATAATATTTCAATATAAACTATTTGAGGAATATGAGACAAAGATGCCTACAACAGACTTCTTAATATTTAAAAAATCTCCATTCTCTACGATATACATAAATAACATTATGAATAAGATAAATGAAGATTTTAAAATAGTGCTGAGTGATAAGAATGCACAAGATGAAGATGAACTTAAAGCTCGTAAAGAAATAGCTAATGTTGTACAAATGATAAGGAATATAACACGTGACGATAATATATTGTTACAATATAATATTCAGTTTGGTTTTTTGAGAAATTTGATGGGAGGAATGATTATTGCTTTTATCATATCCTTTATATTATTTTTTATATCCTTATTTTATGGTGAACCGTGGATTGTACATCTAATTCTATGCTTTGTAGATGTTTTAATTATTATAGTCTCATTTATTATTTTTAAATATAGAGCGAGAGCTTATGCACGACAACTTTATTCAACTTATTTAACAATTAACAGATAATTATTATGGCAAGAGTTGCATCAATGAAAATTTGGAATGTGGAGCTTGGACTTGCAGTTCATGTAAAAGCTCCTAATGGTAGATATATTGTTATAGACTTAGGTTCAACTAAAAATGTATCTCCTTTACAAACCCTGAGAGGAAAAGATGTTGGTTATATGGTTATAACACATCCTCATTTGGACCATTTTAGTGATATTGACAATATAGCATATGCTAAACCGGATGTATTATGGCGAAGTCATAGCTATTCAAGAGATGAACTTCTAACAGGTATAAGAGAATCTGATAGAAATAAAATTACAAAATATTGTGATTTTGTTGAATCTTATAATGGTGGACTTTCTATTGGAAAAGATCCATCTACGGGTACACCTTTTGGAGGATTGACAGCAGATGTTTTTTGTACAAACACTTGTGACAAGAAGAATAAGAACAATTTTAGCGCTATTGTAGTATTAAAACTAGGAAATGCAAAAATTGTCGTTTGTGGTGATAATGAAAAGGATTCCTTTGAACGATTAATGCTGAGACAAGATTTTAAAGATGCTGTTAAAAATGCCTGGATATTAGTTGCTGCTCATCATGGTCGTGAATCCGGCTATTATGAAGCTTTTGTTGAATTGGTTAATCCATATCTTACTGTTATTTCAGATACTAGCAATGTGGAAACGAGTGTATCTTCAAAGTATTCAGCGAAAAGCAGAAAATACAGTGTATATAACTCCAATACTCGATTATATGAAGAGAGACATTGTTTAACAACTAGAAAAGATGGTGATATAGAAATTGAATTTGGAGAAACTGATGATAATAACTATAGTGGATATCTTTATGTTCAAAAAAATAGATAGTATTATAAACCCTCTATTTATATAAATGAATAGAGGGCTTATTCATTGTCTAAGCCATTATAGGAGGGATTGCAATTATAGGCTCCTGTTTTATAGCCTTAATAATATTAGGTAGTTCTTGGCTATAATTTTCTTCGTTAATGCAGTTAAACCCTTTCCTTCCACTTAGGAAATCTGGTATTGACTCTTCAAAAGTTCCTTTACGTAAGATAGGTATAAACTTAGTGGTATCTTGATTATTATATATTTCATGAGATATAATACCTCCTTCATATGCAGCCCCTCCTTTACCAGACTCAGCTTTCTCTTTATATTTGGGAGTAATAATACATAAAATCTTATTAGATGTTCTAATACAGTCTCTCATAAATTTAACCAAATCAGTACCAGGTTCTTGGTATTGGTCTATTTGGGCATCGATACCATTCAAGCGCAAATCTTTAGCTAACCGTTGAATCCATTCCATATATTCAGGATCATCATTTTCCCAAGCATATGAAATTAGGACTTTTGGTATCAAGGACTTTATTTTATTGTTTTTTTCTTCTTCTCTTATACATGGTTCTTCAATACCAGACCATAAATCAGATTCTTCTAGCGGCAAGGTATTGAATAAATTATTTATTTCAGAATTTATCCTAACTGAAAGATCTCTCAAGAAACCTTGTATATCATTAGAATCTAATTGTAAAAATAATTCTCTATACCATTTAATTCTTGAAGTATTTTTTTGTTGTTGTTTAAGAATTCTATATAGTCATTATACGAAGGAGGATAACCTCCATCTTTTAAATAAGGCAATATTGTTTTATAGAAAATACTTCCTTTTGTGTATAACAATGATTCATCTTGCGGTCCAATCAAATCCCATAAGTTCTGGAATATCTGATCTTTTGTTCTTGATTCATCATATATATTTTTTTCTAAATAGATAAGTGGTATGACTTTATCATCCCCCCATATACAATCGGCACCTTTTTCTGTTAAATAAATAAAATCCCCTTCTTTAACTCCTATATATTCATTTTGTATAAGAGTACTCAAAACAAAATATAAATTGTTTATTTGTATACGTGCTAAGGATTTTTCAGCAGAATTTATTATTGTTCGAAAAAAAGTCCCTGACCTTTTTTAGAATTTGTTTTTCTAAAAAAAGCAAATATATATTCTATATAAAACTCTATTATTTCCTTTTTCATTGTAAGATAGTATTACATTTTGATATTTATAATATTTTTACTCTGTATAAATCAGACTTATCTAATCTAAATTATTCAATATTACTTTATATGCTACAAAGATAATGCAAAATAAAAAATAAGGAAATAGTAGAAAGCAGTAAATATGTACTTGGCTATACGAGATATTCTCATTTTTTGTAACTTTGAAAAAAAAAGAAATGGAAGTACTTGGTAATGCAATTGAAGATTTTAGAATTAAAGCTAAAAATTTTTTGGTGGAAATGTCTTTAAAAGAGTTTTATCTTTTATCTAAAGATATCCTTAATAATAATGAATATCAAAGAAAAAGAGTAGGATCTTCAAATACTGTTTACAGCCTTTTGAAAGATGATCTAAAAAAAGGATGCTTAATTCCTCCTATAGTTTTGGCTTATCCTGAAGAAGTTAATGATGCTAGAAATTTAATATCTGCTATTCAAGAAAACAAAAACAAGATTGTAATCTTAGATGGTTTGCAACGTTCATATACGATACGTGATTTATTTGCAGAATCAGATTCAAGTAATCATTTTGAAAATAACAAACTTAGAGTTGAAATATATACAGGAATAAACAGAATTGGTATATTATATAGGATGTTAACACTTAATACTGGACAAACAAGAATGTCTACCCGACATCAAATAGAGATAATATATTCAGATTATCTCATTAATAATATATCTGATGATATTAAATTATTAACAGACATTGATAATAATAATGACGCTTATACACATTTAGGAGTATACAAATATAGAGATGTTATAGAAGGTTTTACTTCATATATTGAACGAGACTATTTAACTCTGGAAAGAACCGATATCTTGGACAGCATAAAAAACCTTGAGAACCTAGTTTCTCCTGAAAATAATGCTCTTTTTGAAGACTTCATAACAGTATATACAAAATTCATAGGACAACTTTACAATAACTTTCCAACTAAAATCAATACAGAAGAGCTTAATCTGAAAGGTGCAGCTTTTGGAGAGGATGTTATTTCTATTTTTAATAAATCACAATCGCTGACCGGATTTGGTTGCACTATTGGTAAACTTATAGATTTTGGTAGTAACATCAAATCCATTAAAGATTTGAACGATATTATCCCAATAATTAAAGATATCGATGAAGGATTATCTATGCTTTTAGTTTATCTTGATAAAGTTAGGAATCAAGCAAAAAAGATAGGAAATGATCAAAGATTATATTTTCATCTTTTTTATAAATCACTGTTTGATTCTGCTAGTGATGGATATGCTTCAATTAAAAATTCAGCAAAAGAAGCATATAATCAGTATCAACGTATAACAATGTAATTATGGCTTCTATAATTGAAAAAATTGAGGATCATTATAGGATATGTGATAATTTAAAAAATGAAGCTGATTTAAATTACTATCACGAAGATGCTTCTTGGACAGACTTGGAAAAGGTAAAAATTTTCTTTTTTAAAAACCCATACTTAGATAAAGAAACTAACATATATGATATATACATAAAAGATTCTGAAGAAAGAGTAGGATGTATTTTTCCTATAACAGCAATAGAATCAGAAGATGTTAAATCTAATTATTTAAAAAATTACCTATTTCTAGCCTTTAAGGCACTTATAGAAAAAATAGATATAGTAGATGCTTCTAAGGTTTTAGTTTCAGAATACTATGATGATAATTTGTTTATTCTGGTATTACATAAAGAAACTTTAGAAAAATTAGATTCTGATTTTTGTATCAATAACTACATATTTTCTTTTGCTTCATATGGTTTTTATTACCTTGACGACTTGAATAAACTTGAATCTTTTATGGTATATAAAGCTTATGAAATTGATTACTTTGATTATTCAAAAAAGAAATTGAAGATTGCAGATTCAGTCTACCCAATAATAGAAAAAGAACAATACATACACTCTCTCTTTTCTGAGTTATTAAGGACAGATACTAATCTTTTATCACGATTTATACTGTTATACCAAGTAATTGAATTAGAAATAGGGAAAGAGCAGCAAGAAAAAATAAAATTAGCTTTAGATGATTTTAATCATAATAGGATACAAGTAAATGATTTAAAAGAAAGAATAGGTGAAGCATCTAAAGAAAAATCAAATATTCAATCATTATTTGACAAGTATATTATAGAGAAAATAATTAAGGATAATTTTTATTCTGAATGTACAAGTTTATTTAACGATGTAAAATTCTCTTATAGAGATGATTGGTGTTCCATTTTTTACTCATTACGAAATAACTTAGTACATTCATATTCAAACTATATAGCTAATAAAGAAGCACTTAGTAGAACAATTCTAGCTTTTGAAAAGGTTATAATTAACCTTATTATAAAGATACACACATAATGATTATCTTTTTAACAATGGGTTTGTTCATGAAATATCATTATGTAGTAGAATGACTAAATTAAGATTTATGAAACTGAATCTATTCCCTTCCATCAAAGATAAATCCCAATCCTGATTTGCTAGCCGCATTTATTCCTTTTTTCAGGAGAATTTTCTTTATGGCTATCGCCATGAAAATTCACCTGAAAAAGAATGCGGCGGCAAACGGATTAGAATTAAAGGAAAGATTACAGGGATTAACTGCGACCGACGTGACGCATAGCCGTAAATCAAAGGCGGCTATCCTTATATTCCATTTATGACCTCAAAAATACTGTGAAAATTCACCTTCCTCAATAACAAAACATAGACTGCTTATCAAATCCCGAAATAAGACAGGGATTTCAGCTCCCTCCGATCTGCATAGTTCAGTTGCTTCGCTATGACATCTGATGTAATATAATGCACTTTGATGATAGTCTCTTGTGTTCCACAGCCTTCTATTCTATTTTTGTACCAACCACTTAAATTAATGATTATGGAGATAGTGAACATAGAGGCCAGCGCATTTATGGAAATGAACAACATATTGTTCAAGATAGAAAAACAACTGAAAGGACTGAACTCTTCCAAATCTGAACTGAATGAATGGTTGGATAATCAGGATGTATGTATTTTTATGAATATATCAGACAGAAAACTATTGTCTCTAAGGCAGAAAGGGCTAATCCCTTTCAGTCGTATAGACAGAAAAGTATATTATAATAAAGAAGATATTCTAAACTATATGAGGAATAACCTTAAAACACATACAAATAATGGAAATGGGACAACTGGTATTGAGTAAGGACAGTAATGAGGTCAAGAGATTTATTGAAGCCATGGAAGGTATATCCAAAATGTTGGATGCAAATTCTTTAATCTACAGACCTATATTGGACGGGAACCGCTATATAACAGAACAAGAGTTATCAAAGGCTCTAAAAATAACAAAAAGAACACTCATTGAATATAGGATGAATGGTAAATTACCCTATTACAAAATAGGAGGAAAGATTCTATATAAGGAACAGGACATTATAGATATATTGGAAAGAAACAAAGTATTGGCATTTGAATGATATTTCTTAAAACATTAATAATCAAAAGATAAACTTTATAAAATAGCTTGTAGCTACCCCTAAATAATCATATAAATATTTGGAGGAATAGAACCGAACACTTACCTTTGTAAAGTCAAAGGATGATTAACGAGAATCTATCGAAAATTGGTGAATTTGGCATATGGCTGATTGAACTGCCCCCCAAAAGTTAGACACAAAACTTTTGGGGT
>ULTG01024140.1_pt1 | contig 10096 bp, 10 predicted proteins | sample 1957461 | NCBI WGS metagenome assembly ULTG01 (sample SAMEA4835730, study PRJEB28245) | human gut metagenome | biome: gut microbiome; material: fecal sample | place: Denmark | collected 2008
GTTGTCCCATGAGGGCACGGAGTTTCAGTTGTCGGTATTCGCGGTTTTGGCTGTCGTATAATTTTTCCCACTCATTGATCCGGTCGAGCATTCGCAGCGGAGCATCGGTACCGGTTTTCGGCACATAACCTTCCGTTGCCATACCGACGATTCCCGTACCGAGGGCCGTAAGCATATTGCTCCATGCCGCGATCTTTGCGGCTGTTTCGGCGCGTTTGATGCGTGCGGGATCGGCTTCCGGCTTCATCGTCTCGATGTAGGCGAGAATCGGATTTTGGCCGCTGCGGTATAGTTCTGCGGCCCGTTGCTGTTTTTGCTCCCATACGGCTTTCTGTTCCTCGGCACGCTGCTGCCGCCGTTGCAGTTCATCCGCAAAGGAGAAAATGGCTTTTGTCGGTTGCTCTTGCGGTTCCATATCGCTAATTGTTGCCCGTGATTCCGGCAAGTCCCGATTTGCCGAACCCTCCTAAGCCATAGAGCATGGCGAGTTGCCCGAACGCATCGCCTACGCCGCTGACCATGTTTTGCATACCGCTGATTTTGCCCGATTCGGCTTCGTAGCGGGCATTGTCGAGGTTGTCGAGGCGGGCTTGATATTGTTGTTGTATCTGGTCTTTGTGCTGTTCGCCCAATCCGGCGATTTGGGCGACGACCTGCGAATAGTTCTTGTTGAGCTTGCCGGCAGCGGCGACTTTCGCTTCATCCGTCGCTCCGCTCTTGATGGCGTTTGTATTGAGCGCTTTGAGTTCATCCTCGTTATAGTCCCGAATACGTTTGAGCATCGCCCGCGAATCGGCACGGTCGAGGTACGGTTGGTTCATTTCCGATTGATACCATTCGTCGAGCCGTCGCCGACGGTCTTCGAGTATTTGGTCGGCCTTCTTGCGGCGTTTATTGGCCGAAACGCCGCCTGCGATGGAGGAGAGAGCCGAAATTCCGGCTCCTATGGCTAATGCAACGGGAAACATGATTGTCTAATCTTTATCACTTTGTAAAATTAGCGGCCGCAGGTGAGAAAATATCCTTATTTTTGATCGGAATATATCAATAAATCAGATACTTAATGTCTCGAAAGACCCTTCAAGACGACGAAAAGAATGCAGTCTGCGTGAGATACGCGCAGACGGGAAGTCTGCGGGCCGTAGCCTCCGAATACGGCATCAGTCCCATGCGTGTAAAGCGTTTGTGGGAGGCGTTGGGCGAGCAGCAGCAACAAGTGCTGCGGGCATCGGTCGAGGATTTGAGGCAGGAGGTCGAGACAACGATCGTCCGCAGCGAGCTGACAGGCGACTATCTTGAACGGGTAATTAAGGCGCGGGATGCGGCTATTGCCGAATTATGGGCGCGTCTGTCGGACGCGAAGCTGCGCAGGGCCATGTCCGATAAAAATCTGATCGCAGCCTGCAAAACGTTGTATGATATGAGTAGCGGGGCCGAAAAGCGACAGTCCGAACCGAACGACTTGTTCATGGTATTGAACCAGCGTATTCACAACGAAATCAATCACAACTATTACATACAAGAGCATGGAACGACAGAGGCAGACGGTTCCGATAGCGGGAATTAACCGTGCGGAAAATGATTTGACGGTGCAGGACGGCTGTTGCGAAACCCTGCACAACCTGCGATATGACGCGGGGGCATGGCGGAATGTCGAGACTTTCCGGCCGGTGGCGGAAATAACCGATTTCGGAGGTTTTACGTTGTTGTATAAGCATCCCGCGACGGCCGATGACCTCTATATCGCCTCGGACGAAAGCGGCACGATTCACGAGGTGTGCGTGTCGGGCGGGCGGCTGTCCTCGACACAGGTGATTATGCGCGGGGTGTCGGAGCTGCGGCAGACTTTTTCGTTCGGGAATGTCTTGGTGTTTATTACCGACGGTCGGGAGCTATATTACGTCCTTTACGGTAATGAATATGTCGCTTTCGATATGCCGGAACCGCCGGATATAAGCGAATCGAAAGAAAATAGATCGCGCTTCAAGACCGATTTTTATGCAGCGATACATCATGATTTCGGGAGTGTCACGTATGATTACGTCGCCGGTGACGACTTGGCACGCATGGATAATATCGCTCCGGACGGCGGGGATTTCTTTACACGCATCACTGATAAGAAAAACAAAACATTGCTGCTTCCTGCCGTGGATGGCGAATACTGGCTCGGAGCCATAGCCGTAATGGTCGCCTATCGCATGATGGATGGTGCTACGGTGGCGAACTCGGAACTGATGATCTTCGCCTCGGACGGCGGAGAGAGCGAGGACGGTCAGTACGTCGATTATGTGGCGGACGGAATGCCGTCGAAAGTCCCGGAAAGTATCAGATACGGGGTTTTCATCGGGACGAAATACAAGCACACGACCTGCACCAATAATTTTTATATCCAGCCTCAAATCGTTATCAATATTCCGGAAGGGATAGATACGCGCATCATCGAGAGCGTGGCTATCTATTCCACTCGGATTATTCCTGTGTACGATTTCGAACAGACATGGAACGGCAAATGGAGCCTGTCGGATCGGGGGAGCGGAGATGACAACAGTTACATGTGGGCTGCGGATTTCAGAAAACTGTTTACAAAGGACGTGGACTTGTTGCAGGAACCTCTGTATCGGATTAAAGAGATTGAAGTGCGCGATTTTGTCAAGAACAGCCATAAAGAGGCACTCACCTATACGCTTCTGAAAAATGCGGAGAGCCAGCCGGTTTTCGAGCCTACGCAATCGCTCCACACGCAGGTTGCAGGGTGTTACTACGAATATAACGGGCGGTTGCACAAGGGAAATATCCGTACCCGCCTTTTTGCCGGTTATTCCCGCTTTTGTTTGGGTGAGACGGAAGAGGGGATAACGACGAAGTTGATTTGCCGGTTGGATATAGACAATACCAGCAAGCAAGTGTGTCGTTCTGTACCAGCGTTCCGGCCGACGAAAATCCGCAGGGTCGCATCATACCCCGATTATCGGGCCGTCCAGTTTGCCGTTATGGTCGATGACCCCGGCTCTTATGGCGGAAAATGTCTGCTGAATGTCAAGCTCGATGCCTGCGAGGGTAATAATTATGCTTATGCCGTCGGCACTCCATCCGGCAATGCAAAATACCCGTGTATTAAAATGTCCGAATCCCCCGTAGAGTATGAACAGACGAACGACGACGATACTTATATCGAGACGAACCGCGTACAAGTATCTGCGACGAACAACCTGTTTTCCCTGCCTTTTGCCAATTCGTACCGTTTCGGAGTAAGCGAGGAGCGGATCATCGCCATTGCGACGGTGGTGGATGAGCTTTCCGCAACCCGTTTCGGCGCTTTCCCGCTCTACGTCTTTACGGATCGGGGCGTGTGGTCGCTGGAAAGCGGAACAGGCGAGGTGCTCTATTCCAATATTCTGCCTGTCAATCACGACCAGATTATCAATCCGAACACCTGCACGGCGTTGGAAACGGTGTTTTATATCACCTCACGGGGCGTACATAACCTCCGAGGACGTTCCTCGCAGCTTATTTCCCGGCAGATCGAGCGATACACCGGAGAGCTGACCGAATATTTGAAAACGGCGCAGATCTGCTTTCAGTTCAAATACGGGGATTTGATCGTCTATAACCCCGAATATCCGTATGCCTATGTTTATTCGCTGGCCTCCGGCTTCTGGTCGTCGCGCGATATGACCGGACGGATACTTAATAACGGGCAGATCATTATGCGCGGCGCGATCGCCTTACTTGGCGACGAAACGATGTCCTGTTCCGTCGATTGCCGCATCGTAACGCGCCCCTTGAAATTCGGAACGACCGATTTCAAACGCCTCGAAACAGCCGTAGTGCGCATCATGTCGCAGGACTGTTTCGTGCATGTGATCGCCGAAGGGTCGAACGACTGCCGTACATGGATAACCTTGCGCGACGTTTGGTGTCGTGTCGGCGATATGGACGCACGCTTTCGGCGTACTTCTACGTCGTTCAAATTCCTGCGGTTCAAACTGCATCTGACGGCCAACGAGCGGTTGTCGATGACCGGTGTGGATGTCGAGTGGTATCCTCGCTTTACGAAACGGTTGCGGTAGGGGCGTTACATTCCGTTACAAAACGTGACGAATCGCACTGCGCCCGATCGGAAATTATTTGTCAAAATTTTCGTTTGTGTCTGAAAAAATGTTTTTTTGTGTAAAATCTTAGAGTATGGACGAAAAATTCGCGGCGCTGAAAAAGTATAATTTCTGGGATGGCAATATTCCGGCTTTGGGATATTTGCGAAAGCATTATACGGATAAGATTGCCGATTATGTCGGCAATAAGCTACTGACGGCATTTTTTAGAGTCTAAAATGCCGACAAGGTTGTATGGTTGCAACCTTTTTTACTGCATTAACTCAACAACATCTTCCGGTAACATTATATCACCATTATCCTCCTTCGGAGTATTTTTAAGAAACGACATCGGAACGATGGTGTAGTTCTTGGCAAATGGCAATAGATTAGCTTTGCGAAGAAGTTCGGCTGTCAGTTGTTTACTATTCTCTTGGGTTGTCCATTTGCATTCGCCAACCAACAGATATTTTTTATCGAGCGATTCTGCCATCACATCAAATTCGACTTGTTCCGGCTTCTTGTCCTCATTGAGAACAGAACCCCACCAGCGTTTTGCCTTGCCATAAATCACTCCATTGACAATATTTCCTGTAACCGCATCCCGGCACAGTTTTTCCCATTGCATACTCACATACTCTGAGAAATGGGCGTTCAAAGCCTGTTCTATTGGCAAACGACGATCAAGTTCGATGAACGAACGATTAGGAACAACAAACTGATAGTAGAATGCCATAAACGGATCGGCTATCTTATAGAGGCTCTTTTTTGCATTCTTTTCATCAACCCCGAACGGAACATCTTTTTCCAAGAATCCGAGATCGACGAGTTTCTTCAATGGACGCGACAGATTGGTTGCAGGTTCGTTGCATCGTGCGGCAATCTCGGAAAGCCGGTTTGCACCGGTACCGATATAAGACATTATCGTCGAAGTCTTGACAATATCCTTCACATCATCCTGAAAGAGTTTTACCGGCTCCTCGTAAAGTGTTCCATTCACAGAAAGGATATTGTGCCATAAGGCATCAGCAAGTGAACTTCTGTTTTCCCTCAGTTCCCAATAACGCGGTACACCGCCCCATACTGCATACTCTTCAATGGCATTCATCGCATCAAGACTCAAAGCCTCCTGAATATACGGTAAACGTATTGGCGCAAGTCTCATTATCTCATCAGCACGACCATAGAGAGGCGCAGTAGAATCAAGGAACAGTCCATACATCATATTTTGTGATGAACCGCAAAGCACCAGGTTATACTTCAACTGCTTCTCATCAACAAGTTTCTGCAATACAGACGGCAGTTCCGGAGATTGTTCCACAAGATACGGAAACTCATCCAAGCATAGAGAGAAACGTTTGTTTGTCCGATAATTGACCGCACGAAACATGGATTCCCAATCCGGATATGTCAGTTTGTCGAAATCCGGGAATACTTGTGCTATCACTTTGGCGAGCAATGTCCTCTGATGCTGTCCTTCTGAACGGTCTGCAAGGAAGTAAATATCATTGTCCGACAACACCCTTTTGATAAGCGTTGATTTACCCAATCGTCTGCGACCGTACACTACGACTAACGAGGACTCCTCTCTCGCAAGAGCATCTTTCAGTCGTGCAGCTTCATCTATTCTATCAACAAATTTCATACGCCTTATTTATTATGCAATGCAAACATAATGATTTTGCGGCATAATGCAAATTTTCAAGACTTGTTTTTTATCTTCGCAGAACTATTTATGTATAGGAGAACATACGCTCTGTCCCTTTTTCAAGGCGCGTTTCTTTGGCTTCAAACTATTGATATGGATGCGTTTGATAATAATGTCGTAGAATCTTACAAAATGTCGAAATCTATTTTTTGTTGCAACCTCAGCGTGGAGAAATATTGGTCGGCCGGAAGATTCGATACCCACCAATCGAAAATCTCGTCGGTCGTGGCGTGGAAACGTTCCATGTAGCCGTTCGTGTCGATCAGATATTGAATACTGCGTTTTATGGCCCGTTCTACGCCGGGATAACGGCGGCGGTCTCTTGCTTTGTTTTTAACCGACGACATCGGACAGAAGATACAGCCGATACGTTGGTATCCCTCGTCGTATAACCGGCAATAGGGTAAGTTATTACCCCGAATGAAATTCCATACATCGGAATCCTGCCAGCGGTAAATTGGCGAGAGCATGATTTTATCTTTGCCTCCCACACACGCGAAATCCCGCTCTTTATTGCGGTTGAATTGGTCGAAGCTGCCGGAAAAGCGATGATTGCCGATTTGCACCTCGTTCCGCGCTGCTCGGCGTGGACTTTCAGCGGCTCGGATACCCAGCAGAGTTACGGTTCCGCCTCCGGCCTGTTCTTTCAAATAGGCGCAACAATAGCGCTTGGTGCGTATCGGCAGCATTTTTTTCTTCTCGATCAACTTGTAAATGTTGATTTCGGGACGATGTAATACGACATCGGGATATTGTGAGCGGACGAAACGCATCAGTTCCGGCGGGTCGATGTTCGTAATTTGCATGTGGGCCTTGAATTTCACTCCGGCCATCTTTGCGAGATGATATAATGCCACGCTGTCTTTCCCTCCCGAAAAAGCCAAGTGATACCCATCCGGCGACATACGCAGGGCCAACGTTTCTGCACGTCGTAGGAGTGCTATCGAGTAAGCGATTTTATGTTCGAGTGCTCCCATGTGCTCGTGGGGTTAAAACACCCTGCCGCGCATAGCAGGGCCACGGCATCAGCCGTTCTTTTCTACAAGTTTTTTGAAATGAGGATAAGGCCGGAACTGCGGTACTCGTTTAGCCGGAATCGACAACTGTTCGCCTTTGGTAATGTTCCGTCCGACTTTCGCCCGGCGTAGCCGGCTCTGGAAAACTCCGAACCCTCGTAAATAAACGCTATCGCCGGCAGCGACGTTTCTCTTAACGAGTTTCATCAAATCTTCCACGACAGACAGAACTTCCTGTGCGCTCATGCCTCGCTTCTCCGCGATCTGATCTACTAATTCTTTTTTCGTCATAGGTTTGTAAATAAATTGATTACGGCACTATTGCCTTATTTTATGTGCTGTTTGTGTCTTAAAACGACATCCATTCGGGCAAAAGAATTGAAGGTGGCGATCGCGCTGGTGTGGGTGGCCAGTACATCCCGACGGTTGGCGATGCTCTCCATAAGCCGTTCTATGTCGTGCCAATCCGATATTCTCTCCGTAATGCTCCGGCAATTCGCTAATGTCAGAGGACGTTCGAACTCGAACATGATGGGATAATTGCATCGTGTCCATAAAAACATTTTTTCATGTCGGGCCAATTCATTCCATCGGTGGCCGAATGAGGCAAGAGCGAGCCGGTCGTTTTCCGGCATGGTTTCCCCGCACCCCCTTCCCTTTCTTCAATACCGTGTGTATGTGTATCTGTTTTGCCATTATTCTCTTTATTCTTCTTTTCTTTCTTATCGGAAGGAATAGCCGTTTCTTCGGCAGATTGCGGTATATCTTCCGAATCATTCTGCATAAACCGGCATTTCTGCGTATTTTTTCGGATTTTCACGGAGGAATCGGCGATTCTTTCGGAATCATCGTCTATTGTTGCCGAATTATCGCCTATTTCTTCCGAAGAAATAAGCGAGTATTCAGCATCTATTCCGGCTTTACGCCGCAGAACCGCCATAATATCGAGATAACGGGCTTGAATTCCCCGTGAGGTCAGTAATTCACGGTGTTCGTAGAGCTGACGGTCGAACAATCCCAGTTCGATACAATCGCGGAAAATGTTGGAGGTACGGTCATCGTCCAATAGGCAGGTGTCAGCAATGTCAGCGATCAGGTCTTTGTCGGCAACGATATAATACCCTTTATCCCGATAAATTTCACAAAGCAAGGCGAGGTAAACGGCCAGTCCGTCGTTTTGCCAACGACGCATCAGCCGTTTTAATTTCCGGTCTTGGAATAGGTCGCAGTCCAACCGGAAATACATAAGTCCTCTTTTTACATTTCGCCCGGCCATCGGATTTCAGTTAGCGTAACTTTCCCAATTCAACAAGGCGTTTTACCGTGTCCAGCTCGATACGAGAATAGGTTACTTTGGAATTTCCCGTTCCCGGCTTGACCCGATGCACCCAGCCGCGATTGAGCCATGTACGCACGCAACTTTCACCGTAAATCCGATACGCTTCGCGTTGGGAAATTTCATCCTTAATCAATCCCAGTCGATTTAAGGCTATCGAGGCTCCGAGTGCGGCACTTTCCATGATTAGGGTCTTTTGTTCGTGTAAATCGTCCATAACGTCATAAGTATTCCTCAACTATTTTTGGATGCCGATGCTATCGAATAATCGTCGGATCTCGGTTCGGGAGAGTTTTGATCCGTTGGGTGCCGAGGTACAGAGAATGTAAAAATGCTTGTCTTTGGAACGGGTGCGGAATGTCAGGCCCCGTCGTTCCATGCGTGGAATAGCGTGGCGGGCATTGGTCAAAGCCTGGCCTTCCAGCGGAAATTTCCGAATTTCCCGAACGCTGAAACTACTCAAAATTTCACTCCATGTTCGGGGTAATTGTTCCGTTTTAATCGAATGTGTCTTACCGTTGTAGTCCATTTGTTATATCTCTTTTCAAGTGAGTGAAATATGTAAAAATCACACGTTTACGGTGAATACAAGTTACAAAATGAGCCGTGAATAGGAAAGGGATTTTTACAACTTGGACGTATCTGATAGACTGACAAATAAATAAAATGCGCCCTCCCGCATATTTGCCGGAGGGCGCAGAAATCAATAATTATATATTTTTACGATGCGACAGGGGCTTGTACGGACTTTTCCGGTGCTGTTTCATTTGAAATATATTTTGAATTAGTCAGCGAAACTTCGGTTTGATTGCTTTTTACAAAATCAATAACCGCACGATTGGCTTTATCGACGATGTTCCAATCTTCGGTGATATAAATGTGTGCCAATTTCTTTTCTTCTCGTGGAGAATGTCCGAGGGCGAAATTGACAATATCATCGCGGATGCCGCAATGATTCCATGCAATAGATGCCCATGTACGCCGGAAAGTATAGGTTTCCAAATCCGGAAAATTGATTACTTTTCCTACCCGTTTCAGTCCTTTGTTCACCTGTGCGTTGAATATATCGCTGTTTGCATATTTACGATGAAATTCAAACAGGCGTACTCCCGTAGGATCGCGGTATTTTTCAATTAACGCCAATGCCTCCGGCTCGATTCGAATGTCGATTTTCGCTTTATCCTGTCGCCGATTTTTTGTTTTGGTACGGTTATAAATTAAGCGTCCATTTTGGATGCCGGTACAGTTATATAAATCAACCGTGTTTATTCCGATCAAGAAGAATGATAGCAAGCCGATGTCTCTACCTAAATTTCTAATGTTATAATCGCCTCGGCGCTGGAATGTATCGTCGTCTGGAACATTGAAAACGGCTCGTAATTGCTCTAATGTCATCGGCTTTTTTTCAGTCCGAGGAATCGGGGGAACTTTGGTTCGAGAGAATGGGGAGAGAGGAATGCGGATAACACCGATGTCTTCATCGTTATACTCGGCTTTGGCTACATTGTGCAATGCTTTCAATGTGGCACAATACAACGACGGACTGCGTCGGCCTTTTTTATGGCCTGCGCGGGGCTTTTCGTTTTCGAGGAAAGTGATAAACTGTTTTACGACTCTGGATGTTATTTCGTTAATATCAATTTTATTCCGCCGAAGAAATCGCACAAATGCGTTAAGTGCACATTGATACATGTCCGCATTGCCTTTATGGTCGTTATCTCGTAATTGTTGAATATGCCGCCTCCCAAAAGCGATAAAATCCAATTTGAAATTTTCATCCTCTTTATAATTCTTGATAAGTTCTACGATCTGATCTACATTCATCGTCTCGATTTTGTCTGCGCACTTATTGCAGATTTTCCGGTATTCGTCGATAATAGGCATCGTATCTCGGACATAGGAGGTGCCGCGCTTGAAATCGAATTTTTCGTTTACCTCGGAAGAG